>Ga0207952_1000720_pt1 | contig 20732 bp, 20 predicted proteins | sample SubbioR12Aug_8Ca_FD_184831 | JGI IMG/M metagenome (GOLD analysis project Ga0207952, IMG submission 184831) | Serpentinite rock and fluid subsurface biosphere microbial communities from McLaughlin Reserve, California, USA - CR12Aug_8Ca (SPAdes) | ecosystem: Environmental > Terrestrial > Deep...
CAAGCTGAAACATCCGTTTTCATCCCTGGGGTGCCGCGCCATTCTTTCGAGTTCCGGCCGGGGACCTTCGCGACCGGATGTTTCAGCTTGATGAGGTCCCGGTATTGTCGCGGGTGCTCAGGCGAGCGGGCGATGCGCAGACACCCGATGCCCGCCTGGCGCTCGTCCAGCGGGCGTTGCTGGAGGTGGTGTCACGTGCGAAGGCGCCGCACCGCGCCGCACCGGCTGCGGCGGCACTGGTGGTGGCAGGGACGACTTCGATTCGCAGCGTTGCCACACGCCTGGGGTTCACCATCCGCGCCGTTCAGCAGGCCTTTCAACACGAAGTCGGCATTTCGCCGAAGGTGCTGATGCGACTCGCGCGCCTGCAGCGTGCCGTTGGTCTTGCGCGCGAAGGGTCGGGCAAGACGCTGTCCGAGATCGCGCTCGACGCAGGCTATTACGATCACGCCCACTTGTCACGCGACTGTCGCGAAATCGCCCGCGTGACGCCCTCTGTGCTGCTGGGCCGGCCCGCGGCCCTGACCGAGGCATTCCTCGCGCCATGACATCCATTTTCGAAGCTGGCGCCCGTGACGCTCTCGTGCGCCGACTGGCCACGCTCTCCCCGGACACTCCAGCGCGGTGGGGCAAGTTCACCGCGACGCGGATGCTCGCGCACGTGAACGACGGACTGCGGATGGCTACGGGCGCCCTGCCGGTGAGCGCGCGAAAGAGTTTTCTGCGCAACGCTGTAGTTCGTTACCTCGTCATATACGTCTTTCCGTTTCCCAGGGGCGCGCCGACGGCACCGGAACTTCTCGCGCGCGGCGCAAACGCCGATGGTGCCGAGTTCAACGCGGAGCGCGCGACATTCGCAACACTGCTCGCGGACGTCGGGTCACAGGGCGACCGCATCACCTGGCCAGACCATCCGGCATTCGGCCCCATGACGCGCAAGGACTGGGGCGTGCTCGGCTACAAGCACGTGCACCACCACTTCACGCAGTTCGGCGTCTAACTCGCCAGCTCAGTTGCCGGACAGGCGGCTGAGATTGTCGACGATGATTCGCGCCTTGGCCGGATCGCGAAAGTTGACGATCACTGTCTGATTCACGCTCTTGAGCACGATGTAGGGGGGCGAGTTGAGCGTGACGAACAGCATCGCCGGCCCGAGGGAGTCGACTTCGAAGTGGCCACGCCGCGCGGTGCCAAAGGCGAAGCCGTTCGTGCGCCGCTTGAGGCGCGGCAGTGAATCGGCCACGATGACTTCGCGCAGGTCTTCCAACGGAACGCTGGCAGAGTAGAAGCCGCTGCGGAGAGTGATGGCCGGTGATGCCACATTCACTTCCATGCTGCGCGCCTGATAGATCATCGCCCCAGCGGTGACGAGCAGGATCGGGGCGAAGACCGCGACGAGCCACTTGACGCCGGGCCCTGCTGTGGTCTCCCCGGCGGCAGAGCGTGTCGGGCTGGCGAGCGCCGCCCGTGCCGCCTCTATCGCGGCCAACAGGCGCGCGGGCTCGTCCGTACCGATCAGCACCCGCTTGCCGCCAACCAGGGTCAGCTCGACGGCACTTCCGGTGGCGACGTTGTAGAGCCAGCCCCGGCTCACCATCCTGATGCCGACGCCGTCGAGAAAGGTCGTGCGTACCTCGGCGCTGGCCGAGACGTCGCTCAGTGCGATGCGCTTGCGAACGATGCCGTAGCCGAACCGCAGCAGCACGTGGGCGTCGTGAACCACAACCGTCAGCGTCATGAAGCTGAACAGGACGGGCAAGACGCTGAGCGTGATGACGACGCCCAGAACGCCAAAGTCAAGCGCAAAGGCTGCAACGAGGGCGATGCCCAGCGCCAGCGCCGCAGCGGCGACCTGCCAGCGGCCGACCTGGGTGTGGCGATATGTCTCTGCGTTGCTCATCGCTTAGCGAATGCGCTCGTAAGTGGCAAAGGTGACGCCGGTGGTTTTCCCGGTACCGTCGTCGCGCATATACATCACGGCGATCGTGTTGCCGTCGGGCGAGAGGACATTGGTGAGCAGTTGCGTCACGACGCCGTCGCGCTTGTTGACGAGCTCGTTCACCCGATCAGACATGCGCCGAACGGCGGCGTGCGTCTGGCCACGATTGCCGGTGACCACGGCGTCCTTGCCGTCGAGTTCAGTGACGTACCACCAGGAGGTGGTGTCCCCACGGGCGCTGACCGCGACTATGGTGACCTTCATCCCCGCCGTGCCGGCTGGTTCATAGGTCATCACATTGCTCTGCGGCGCAGGGGCATCGGACTTGAGTTTCCACGCGCCGATGCGTGAGGGAGCCGCGCTTTGGGCGCCGGCGATGGCTGCCGAAACTGCCAGGGCGCTGCATACTATGAATGCTCGCATGGGCCCAACGCTACGCCAGTTCATCACGCGAATCAACCAGGAGTCCCCACCGATGTCGCGCCTGCACCATCAGCTTCGCCTGATTCGCCCGCTCCTGATGCTCTGCAGCGCCCTGACCGCCGCAGGCGCGCAGCCGCGCACGGCTGACCCAATCAAGCGCGGATTACAACTCTCAGACTTCCCCCGCATGGTGAAGCTCGCCGAGAACGTCTACGGGTACGAGGAAATCCGGCAACCGGGGTTCACCACGGTGAGTCTGGTGGTGGTCGGACGAAATGGCGTGCTGATCGCCGATGGGCAGGGAAATGCCGCTGCGACGCAGACGATGCTCGACCGCATCAAGGCGCTCACACCGCTGCCGGTGAAGTGGTACATCGTCGGGTCCGATCACGGTGACCACACAGCTGGAAACTCGGTTCTGCCGAAAGACATCACGTACGTCGTCCATCCAACTTCTCGCGCTCAGCTGGTGCGCGACTCAGCCGCAGCCGCAGCCGCCGCGCCGGGACGGGCGGGCGCCGCGCCCCGTGTCGTCGTCGTGCCGCCGACGGCGATGACGGGCGACGAGCAGACGATCGACGTCGGGGGAGTCACGGTGCGCGCGCTCTTCCTGGGCCGCGCGCACACCGGTGGCGACCTGATGGTTCAGCTCCCCCGCGAGAAGATCCTCTTCATGAGTGAGGCGTATCTCAACCGCGTCTTCCCGGCGATGCGATCCGCGTTTCCCAGTGACTGGGTCCGGACCGTGGATCGCGCGCTGGCAATGGACATCACCCGGTACGTTCCCGGCCACGGGTTCATCGAAGAACCCGCCGCATCGCGCGAGGAGCTCGTTGCATTCCGCAAGGCGCTGGTAGACGTGATTGGCGAAGTGAAGCGCCTGCATGCGCTCGGCCTCTCGACCGATGACGCAATCAAGCAGGCGAACTGGGGCATGTACAAGGAGTGGTTCATCGCCGACCAGCAGGCGCCCGTTGCCGTGCGGAAGGTGTACGAGGAGATCGAGGGAAAACTCCCGCGCCCGTAGCATCTCTGGACCGGGAATCGCAGGCCAGTCATCGGGAGACCCGGAAGGCGAACGGCAGTTCGACGAGTTGACGCACGGGCTGACCGGCTACGCGTCCGGGGCGAAAGCGCATGCGGGGCAGGGTGGAACGCACGGCAAACGCAAAAGCTTCGTGGGAAGCGCTGATCGCCTCGACCGACGCCGGTTCGACGCGGCCTGCTGTGTCCACCACAAACCGGAACCGCGCGTATCCCTCAATCCCAATGCCGCGGAGCACGGACGGGAATCGCGGCACGGGCGAGTTGTCGGCTATCGCGGCGGGAACCTCGACCTGATCTGCCGAATAGGGGATTCCCGCGGGCGGCGCCGTCACAGGTTCACCGATGGTTCCGATGCCGCTGGGCACGAAACGCGCGCTCGGCGGGAGATCGGCCAGCGTGCGCAGCGGCACTGAGGTCAGGTCGGGGAGCGTCACAGGGATGGACACCGGCACGCTGACGATAGGCGCACCAGGTGGCGCGACGATCAGCGTTCGCGGCGCAGGTGCAGGCGGCACAGGATCTGCCGGCGGCTGGTACACGAGGGTGTGTGCCGCCAGCTCCGTGAAACCCGGTGTGCTGCCGACTGTGGCATACACCGCCGTCGCCACGACGAACCCGTGCAGCGAAACGCTGGCGAAGATGCCGCCGATTGAGCGCTGGCGCGCGGGGCGCGATGCAAGGAGCTGGGTAAACATCCGGCCCTCCGTAGGTTGTCCCTACAGAGGAGTACCAACGGCATGTTGAGCGCGGCTGACGCCCGGGTTACGAAATGGTGATGGCCGGGTGAGGAGTGGGTTGAGAACCGTCGCGCGCAGGAGACTGGCGTGGCGACTCACAGGCGCACACAATTCCTTCATGACATCCTTCATCCGCAACACGCTCATCGCGCTGACCATCGCCGCACTTCCCGGCATCGCGCAGGCGCAGGGCACTGACGAGAAGAAGTTCGATATCACCGGCAAGTGGATGTTCACGGTGCAAAGCGAAGTCGGTACCGGCACCCCGACGGTCACCTTCAAGCAGGTGGGCGATTCCATCTCCGGCCGGTACTCGTCGCAGTCACTCGGCGAACGTGACTTCACCGGAACGCTGAAGAACGGCAAGATCGAATTCAGCTTCGGCGCAGAGACCGGAGGTCAGGCTTTCACGATGAGTTTTTCGGGGACGGTGGAGACCAAGGACGCGATGAAGGGGTCGATCGACTTCAGCGGATTCGCAACGGGGACTTTCACCGGCAAGCGCCAACCGTAAGCGGCCGGCTCAGCCTGCGTCAGAGTCCGTCGCCGCGACCACCCGGCGGGTCGAGCCAGTTGTCAAACGCCATCCAGATCGCGCGCGAATAGCGGAAGACGGCGGGCACGAGTCCGAGATAGAGTACGAACCCGATCGCAAAGGCCAGCTCCCAATCAAGTGACGGCCGTGCCGCGTGCACGGCAAAACCCAGCCCGGCGACGAATCCGACGCCAAACACGTAGCCGATGACGAGCGACCCGAGGTAGTAGCCCGGCTCGCGTTCAAACACGTATCGGCACGACGGGCACTGCGGGTTCATCGTGAGCGGACCGCTGAACACCTTACCCTTGCGGCACACCGGGCAGAGGAGGCGGAGCAGCGCGCCGATGCGGCTCATCTGCGCGTCACGTTCGTTTGGCCACCCGGTTGATGTCTCCCGTCTCGAGAATGCGCTTGGGGTACCGCGTGGCCGCGACGTCAATCATGGCGCGACCAACCGTATCGGTAGCCGTGACCAGGCTTCCAAGGACGCGCAGGAGCAACGGATAGACTGGCGCGGTGAGTGTGTAGAAGACGTTGTACCAGCCGGTCTTCGACCGCACGCCGCGACGGGGCTGGATGAGGCCGGGCCGAAAGACGTACGTGTTGAGCTTCAACGCCAGCAGGCGATTCTCCGCCGCACCCTTCACCCGCGCCCACATCTGGCGGCCCTTTTCACTGGCGTCCGCGCCGGCGCCGGAAACCAAGCAGAACGTCATCCCCGGTCGCACCCGTTCCAGCGTTGTAGCAATCGCGACCGGAATATCGAGCGTAATCGCCCGGTAAGCAGCCTCGTCGAGACCAACCACGGAGACGCCAAGCGCAAAGAAGCAGGCGTCATAACCTCGCAGCTCGTCGGCGATATCGGAGAAGTCGTGAAGATCCGTGCGCACGATGTCGCGCACTTTCGGGTGCGTGACGCCACTCGGCTTGCGACCAACGCAAAGTACGGACTCGACCCGCGAATCGTCGAGACACTCGAGCAGGATGCCCGAGCCCACCATTCCCGTGGCGCCGAAGAGAATCACCTTCATGGCGCTGAAGTGTAATTCCCCGGCTACCGGCGCAGTTCCGCGAGGGCGGCTGAGTCGAGCAGCTGGCCGCGCAGGACTACCGCCGAGATTGTCCGGATGTTCTTGATGTCGGTGAGCGGATTGGTATCGAGCAACACGAACGACGCCGGGGCGCCCGTCTGCACCGCACCGAGCTCCGGTCGACCCGCCGCCGCAGCTGAAGTGGCGGTTGCGGCAAGAAGCACTTGTTGCGGGGTCATCCCAATCTCCACCAGGCGTTCCAGCTCAAGCCACAACATCTCGCCTTGCCGTTCGAGCACGTCCGTGCCGGTGACGATCTTCACACCGGATCGAGCGGCACGCGCGGCGATCCGCTTCATCTGCTCGTAGGCGACTCGACGCATCGCGGCGACAGCAGGCGCGGCCCTGTCGATGCTGGCTTCGTAGCCGATCAGTGTGGGATCGAAATAGGTCCCGTTGTTGCGCATGACGGTGAAGATGGAATCGCCGAACGCGCCGTCGAGCCGCGCGGCGATCGCGGTGAACTGTACCACCATCTTCTGCGGGTCGGGCTCCACATTCTCGAAGATCGTCTGGATGTGTTCTATCGAGTGCATCCCCGCGTTCGACCCTTCGATCCAGCTCATCACAAGCGGAACGTGACCGGACAACGGAAGCCCCAGCCGTTTCGCCTCGTCGATTGCGGCAGTAAACGCATCGCGGCCTATGGCGCGGTGCACCTTGATGAGATCTGCACCTGCCGCCTTCATCGCGTGGACAGCAGCACGCGCATCATCGGCCGTGATCACCTGCCGGTGAAAGGCTGCAGGTTGAATGCCGTTGAGGGACATCCCCGCGAGAACCAGCTCCGGACCCACGCGCCGCCCGCTACGAATTGCGTCGCGGAGGGGAAAGAGGGAGTCAGGGAGCCCGCCCATGTCGCGCACATTCAGCACGCCATGCGCCACGAACTGTTCGGGCGCTCGTCCGATCGGAGTGAGGGCGGCGAGGTGCCCATGCATCTCCCAAAGACCCGGAATCACGAACTTCCCGCGCGCGTCGATTATCTGCGCGCCGCGCGGATACGTTCGGGCCGGGCCGACGCTCGAGATGCGGCCGTTCTCCACGACAATCGTCGCCGTGCGACGCGGCTCTGCGGCGGCCGGGTCGATCACCGTCGCATTGGTGATGACAAGCGCCTGCGCCGGTACGCGTGTGCTGACGCCAAACGCGCAGAGGGTGAACGCGATCCGGATACCGAACCGACTGAGGGCCATTGTGGGTTTCAGTGAAGACTGCCGCCGTGGCGGCTGGTTGCAGCGTACCGGGGGCAGTCGTCTAGACGTAGATGCCACGACTGCAACTACGTTCGTGCCGTTGGCGTGGATTCACAACCAGCGCGCTGCTGCTGGCCGCGTTCGCCGCCACCTCCTGCCACGGCGCCGCCACACAGAATATTCACCCATTCCGCGGCGCCTTTGCCGTGGACACGGTGGCCGCCACGGTGACGATTCCGCTGCACTCGGGGCGCGTTGGGCGACGGACGGTGTGGTATGTGGTCACCGAATCGTCTGATCGCACCGATGCCAAGCGGCGCGGAGTGCCCTGGGCGCCGCGGCTTACCGAGCTCTCGGGTACGCTCGCCGTGCAGGATGGGAGTGAGGACCCGCGCGGTGGAATCACCTTTACCGCCGGCGTGGATTTTACTCCGGAGTGGTCCGTGGTCCGCAGCGCATCCGGTGACCGCAATCCCGTGGATGCGGAGCCGGGTTCGGTGGGAGAACCGGGGTATTCGCCGTTTGTGCAGCTGGCTGATGGCGTGATTGTGAACGCCCCGATCATTGCCGACTCGCGGCAGCTCCACGACCGGGTTGTGCGCCTCGATATTGCGCGTGGCCTCGCGGTTCTCCGCCTGACGCGCGCGCCGAATCAGGGGCGCCCGCTCTGGTACCTCTCGACCGACGCGTCCGACCACGCGGTGGCCGCCTACGAGAAAGCCACCTGGGTGCCGACGCTCTCTGATGCGCCCGTCGTGGTCGATGCCCTCACGCGCCAGCTGGCCTTGGGAACGGTTGACGCCACGCAGGCCGCGTCGCTGACCGGCAAGCGGCCCACGGGGATGATCCTCAATGCGCGCGTGATGGCCGCTACGGCTCTCGGTACGTCACCGTAGCAGAGCGACCCGTCCCGGGACCTGTGCCCGCCGGGACAAACGTGGGGTTCTTTCGGTATGACTCATCCCGCAAGAACTGTCGCTCGGGTCGGCCGATCCGCCCGCCGCTGGACCGCCCTGGCCGCGGTTGCGTTTACCGCCCTCATCTCCAGTTCGTGCCACAAGTCGGTGAGCGGCGTGGTCGGTGGTCCGCACACGCCGACCGGTCACCCGGTGCTGTTCATCGGCAACTCGCTGACCTACTCGAACAACCTTCCGGGAATCGTCGCCGCGCTGGCACAGCAGGCCGGTGATACGATCGACGCCTGGTACGTGGCGTACCCCGACTTTGCGCTGGTGGATCATTTCCGCACAGAGACCACCATTCGCACGATCAAGAGCTACAAGTGGGAATACGTCGTCATGCAGCAAGGCCCGTCGTCCGTCGCTGTCAATCGCGACACGCTGGTGCTGGGCGCGCAATTGCTGTCTCAATCGGTGCGCGAAATCGGTGCAACACCGGCGATGTACATGGTCTGGCCCGATATCTCACGCGGCGCGTTTTTTGACGCGGTACGCGTGTCGTACCAGACGGCAGCACAGGCCGTGAACGGTGTGTTCATGCCGGCGGGTTCGGCGTGGCAAATCGCCTGGTCGCGCGACCCCGCGTTGCCGCTCTATAGCGGCGATGGTTTCCATCCGTCCGTGCTCGGTTCCTATCTCGCGGCGCTCGTGATCTTTGAGCGCGTCACCGGGAAGGATGCCCGCCAGCTACCGGCGGTGGCGGTGATGGCAGGCGGCGCGCCAATCAATATTCCCGCGGCCACGGTGCGCCTCCTGCAGGAAGCCGCCCACGAGGCGAATACGCTCTATCCCGCACGCTAGTCCGCGGCGACGGTCCGTTGTGCTGCCCAGGCGCGGAGTTGTTGCAGTCGGTCTGACGCCAGCTGCGAGAGCGGGCGCGTTCCCTTCACGGCGCCGAGCACGTCGGCGGTGGTGAGCGCACGGTCCTCGGCGAACGCAGCGTAGAGTGCTGAGCCCACGCTCTCCTCGATCTCTGCGCCGCTGAATCCCTCGGCAGCGGCCGAGAGCTGCGCCAGGTCGAACGCCTTCGGATCCTGTTTGCGCTTAGTAAGGTGAATCCGGAAGATTCCTTCGCGAGCGGCGGCGCGCGGTAGGTCCACGAAGAAGATTTCGTCGAACCGGCCCTTCCGCACAAACTCGGGTGGCAGCTTAGCGACGTCGTTCGAGGTTGCGACCACGAACACGTCGCCCTTCCGCTCCTGGAGCCACGAAAGGAACGAGCCGAAAACGCGATTGGACACGCCGCCGTCGGAATCGCCGCTGGTGGGCGCGAAGGCCTTTTCCAGTTCATCAATCCAGAGCACGATTGGCGCCATCCGCTCTGCAGTCTGCATCGCGCGTTTGAAGTTCTTCTCGGAGTTCCCCATGTACTTGTCGTACAGGTTGCCCGGATCCAGGCGCAGCAGCGGCAGCCCCCATTCGCTGGCGACCGCCTTGGCGCAGAGACTCTTGCCGCAGCCCGGCACGCCGAGGAGGAGCACGCCTTTTGGAAACGCGAGTCCGAACTCTTCAGCCCTGCGCGGATCGGCGACCACCGGCCGACGCCGGGCCAACCACGTCTTGAGGCCGTCGAGGCCTGCCACCTGATCAAGCTTGTCGGCGGCGGGGTGGTATTCGAGGAGTCCGTCCTGCTCCACGACTTGCCGCTTGGCGATCGTCACGCGGGACACGTCGCGCTCGCGCAGCGCGCCGTCTTCGACGATCAGTTTCGTGATCACCTTCTCGGCTTCGAGCATAGTGAGGCCGACAAGGTTGTTGATCAGGCGGACACGGTCGGCGTGGGTGAGTTCCACCTTGACGGGCATCTTGGCCGAGTATTCGCGAATCAGCCGTTCGAGCAGCCGACGGTAATCGTCGAAGGTCGGTGGCGGGAGATCGAGCACCGTGGCGTGCGGGCGGAGCGCGTCGGGCACGCTGGTGTCGTGCCCCGTGAGGATGATGGCGCCTCGCTTGGAGTTGAAGTGCCCGATGGCGTCGAGCAGATGACTGCTGACAGCGGGGTCATCGAAGTGCGCAGCCAGGTCGCGGAAGAGAAAAAGTCCGGCACCCTGTTCTAGAATCCAGGCCAGCGCCTTGGCGGGGTCGGTGCTCTTTTCGACAACGGGGTCCGAGGCGTGCGTACCACGGACCATGCCGCGCGAGCGGGTCCAGGTAAAGAGGTGCAGGCCGAGGTCGGCGGCGATGCGCCCGAGTCCCTCGAGCGCCCGGTCGTACTCGCGGGTGTCGAGGACGATGAGGGCGTAGCGGGCGCGGACGAGCAGCGCGATTTCATCGAACGTATCTTTTTCGGCCATGGCGCTGAACGATTGGCTAAGTAGGGGCAGGCAGGGCCGAATGTACCGCGCCACGGCGCGGTGCGCGATGCTTGGCGTGCTCACGCGTGTGGATCCCCGTCGCGCCCTCCTGTGATGATCGGCGCCGTCACGGCTATGCGCGCGCTCGACGACGGGCGCCACCGTTCCGAGTTCTACCGCATGTGGCGCACGGGCTACGCAGCCGGGTTTGCGCACCCCAAGAGCTTCGAGGTGATGGGGCCGCGCGAGTCGCCGCTCACCGAGGATGCGCGGCAATGGTTGCTCGCAGGAACCAAGCGCGGGCGGGGCGTGGCGGAAACCGTGAAGGCAGGTGGCAAACGATTTGAGGAGTTCGAGCGATCGCTGCTGGCCCTGGGAGACGAGTCAGGCCGTCTCGAGGATTCGCTGCGGCTCCTCGGCGAGTTCTACGCCCGCAAGCATCGCCTGATGCTCTGGGTGAAAAAGAAGATGGCGTATCCCTTTTTCAATCTCTTTTTCGCCTGCTTCATCGCGCCGTTTGGCCTGCTCTACTTTGGGCACGTGAAGGCGTATGTCATTGCGGCGGGCACCGGCGTGGCGTCGCTGCTCTTCTGGTCGGCAGCGTTGGTGACGTCGGTGGCCGCCTACTATGGAAGGAAGCCGCCGCTGGCCCGGGCACGACTCGCGCGGGCGCTCGTGACCGCGGTTGAGGCGGGGTTGCCGCTCCCGCGTGCCGTGCGGCTCGCGGCCGATGCGTCAGCGAATCCAGAGATCCGGGCACACGTGCACCGGTTCAGCGAGCAGCAGCTGGCCACGCGGTCCATCAGCGATGCGCTCGCGGGCTGCCCGCACCTCACGCCGGAGTTCGTGGCGATTCTGGCGACGGCGGAACAGACGGGAGACTTCTCGGGACTCGCCCGGCTCGCGGAGCTCTACGAGGATGGGTTTCGGTAGTTTGGACTACGCTCCCGAGTACGACCGCACCAGAACGGGAAGCGCAAACCAGTAATAGATCAAAAATGAGGTCGCGCCCAGCACGCGGAGCGTTGGGGTCGCCCTCAGACGGAACACGGCCACCGCTGCGGCAACCACCGCATAGCTCACCAGCGCAGATACAATCACGCGCAGGTATACCGCCGCCGCCGAGGCCAACGGACCGTTCTCAGCGGTGAAATAGGCTAACACGAATCCCGGAAACATCGCCGCGAACGCGCCAAAGCTGGTGCGAATCCACGCGGCATCCTTGCGCTCCGGCCCCACGGTCTGCGCGACGGTCTTGAGGCCGGCGAGATCGATGCAACCGAGCGGCGTGCAGACGGAACACGTGTCGCAGCGCGCGCCGCGCATGTCGGCCAACGGGAGTTGACCATAGAGCTTCTCTACGGGAAGCACCGGGCAGATCGATCCACAGAAACCGGCCCGCCTCGCAAACACGAGTCCACCGACTGCGGCCAGTGCGATGACGATGAGGATCGTCAGCGCGAGCGCCACACCGTTCTCGTTGAAGAGAAACCGTCTCGCGGGCACAAGCACGAACAGCAGTGCCATGCCGAGAATCCATCCGTTCTTCATCAACTGCGGTGACATCGCCGACCCCGTTGCGGGGCTCCCCGTAAACTCGTTGACCGTCGCGAGTGGGCACACGTTCCGCCAAATCAGGGGGTTGATCAGGAACACCGCGGGCAAAATGGGAATCACCATGTCCCAGAGCACGTGCAGCCACAGCTTGGGCGCGACAATGAGTCCGACAACCAGCGCGAGGCTGAGTACGACGCCAACGATCTGCGCCAGACGCCAGTACGGTTTGCCACGGGCAATAGGAAGTGCGACCGACGACATCGTGTGCAGTCTCGCCGATGGAGGTGCAGTATCCTCCGCTCGGCCGGGGGTTACGAGTGTCGGGAAAGCTCCTACGGACTGTCGGGGATTTGGTGCTGCAGCGTCAAGCTCAGCGTTTGAGCCGGCGGAGCTCGATCTCCGACATGATGAACCCGAACCCGGCCCAACCGGCCGAGCGGGTCGCGCGCTGGAACTGCTCCAGGGCGCGGGCGGTGTCGCCCCGAACGAGGTACCAGTTGCCGAGGCCATAGCTCAGCGTCGCTACCTGTACGCCGGCGGTGTCGGCCTGCGTGAACAGTCGGTCGGGGGCGGTCTCGCCGCGATAGAGGCTGAGCCGCTTGGTGTACGCGTAGTCCGGCGCTGTCCTAAGGGAGTCGGGTCGCCTCGCGAGAAGCGACGCCGCGTCAGCTTTGCGACCGGCACGGGACAGCGACATCCAGAGCCAGTCCGTCGAACCCGCGAGTTCGCCCGGGTCGGGCGCGCGAGGGAGTGCTCGCGTGAATGCGTTGACCGCACCGTCGAAATCGCCGCGCGCAAACCGCACGATGCCCCAGTGGAACCAGATGCCATATACGGTGCTGTCGATCGCGCTGCCACGCGCGAAATCGCGCTCGGCGGCATCGAAGTCACGTACGGATAGGTTCCGGTGTCCGCGCCAGCGGTAAAGCAGGGCATTGCCTGGCGCGACAATCAGACCGCGCGAAAAGGTCTCGATCGCTTCGCGCATCTGCGACGCGCCGGACTGAGCAACGCCGAGTGCGATGACGAGGGTCACGTTTCGGGGATCGGCGGCAAGTGCTGAAGCCGCGCGTGCAATCGCTCCAGTGTCGACTCCGGACCGATGGACCGTGCCGTCGGGCGACCGATACTGCACGGTCTGGGCGTGCGCAGTCGGCACGAGTACCATCGTGGCGAGGAGCGCAGGCAGCATGAAGCGCATCGAAGTCTCCCGGATCGGCGGTGGGGGTACGGCCATGTTACGAATTGCGCGGTACTTTAGACAGTATCGCCTTACTGGGCCGCGCGGCGGCCATGGAGACAGCAGATGCTTCGGAACCTGGTTCTCGCCGTGCTCGTCGTGACTCCGTCGCTTGGCGCGCAACAGGCCGCACCTGCGCGCAGCGACACCGTGCGTTCGATCCTTGCGCCGACGTCGCCGTTGCCGCCCGAGGCCGCGAGTGCGGGTGTCACCAGGTTTTCGTTCATCGCCTATGGCGACACCCGCGGGCGTCGCGACGGCGTGGACCCGCAGTACGAGCATTCGCTCGTGGTGGAGTCAATGCTGCGCACGATCGCGGCGCGCCGTAACAGCAGCGACCCGGTGAAGTTCGTGCTGCAGAGTGGCGATGCCGTGGTGAACGGGCGCGACGTGAACCAGTGGAACGTCTCGTATGTGGGGCTCGTGAACCGGCTCACGCAGGAAGGAGGTGTCCCGTATTTCCTCGCGCCGGGGAATCACGACGTGACGAGCGCCGCTGACCTGGAGAACCCGGGACGCCGTGAAGGGTTGCGCAACTACCTCGCGGCCATGTCGAAACTCATCCCCAACAATGGCGCGCCGCGGCGGCTCGACGGCTACCCCACCTTTGCATTTGGTTACGGTAACACGTTCGTGCTCGGGCTCGACTCGAACATTCCCGACGACTCGGTGCAACTCGCCTGGGCCACCGCGCAACTCGCGGGGCTCGATCGTCGCCGCTTTACGCACATCGTGGCGTTCTTCCATCACCCGCCGTTTTCGTCCGGGCCGCATGGCGGATCGAATATTGAGCGACAGTCAGCAAGCATTCGCGCGAAATGGATGCCGGTGTTCCGCCGCTTCAACGTGGATCTGATGTACACCGGACACGAACACCTCTTCGAACACTGGGTGGAGCGGTGGAAGGGTGCAGACGGACGTCCGCGCCGCATGGACCAGATCGTGAGTGGCGGCGGCGGCGCGCCGCTCTACGCCTATTTCGGTGAACCCGACACGCGGCCGTACCTCGCAGCCAACGTCGCAGATTCGGTGCGGCTCGAACACCTCGTCAAGCCGGGGATGGACGCGGGGGAGAACGCCTATCACTACGTCGTGGTCCATGTAGATGGCGCGCGGGTCTGGCAGGAAGTGATTGGCGTGGACTGGGGCCGCAACTTTGCGCCCTATCGCAGCGCCAGGATCATCCTCGGCGACACGACGCCGGCGTCCGCGAGGTCAACCCCGCCCACGGCATTCACCGGCGCAACGCTGATTGATGGCACCGATCGCGCACCGATCACCAACGCCACCATCATCGTGCAGAACGGGCGCATCACGGCGGTTGGCTCCGCCGGAAACGTGGCCATTCCTGCGGACGCCGAGCGGATTTCGCTCTCCGGCAAGTTCGTGATTCCGGGGCTGGTCAACGCGCACGGACATGTGAATGCGCCAGCCGACCTCGGCACGTACGCGGCCTACGGCGTCACTAGCGTCTACAGTCTGGGCGGCGACCCGGCATCAGTCCTGGCAGTGCGCGCGGCGCAGGCCGCTGACGGCGCATCGATCACGCAGTCACGCGTGTGGGTGGCCGGACCAGTGCTTACGCCGCGCACGCCGGACGAGGCGCGCGCGCAGGTGGCCGATCTCGTGCGCATGCGCGCCGACATAGCGAAGATCAGGGTAGACGACAACCTCGGCACCACTGCGAAGATGTCGCCGGAGGTCTACACGGCAGTGATCGAGGCGGCGCACGCGAACCGCCTGCGCGTGGCGGTCCACCTGTTCTACCTCAGCGACGCCAAGGCCGTGCTCGCCGCCGGAGGCGACCTCATCGCGCACAGTGTTCGCGATCTCGAGGTTGACGCTGCCCTCATTGCAACACTCAAGTCGAAGGGCGTCTGCGTCAGCCCGACGCTGATGCGCGAAGTCTCAACGTTTGTCTACGAGTCCGTTCCCGACTTCTTCTCCGATTCGCTCTTCGTCCGGCACGCCAACGCGCAGTGGGTGGCGACGTTGCGTGAGCCCGCGCGCCAGGAATCGGTTCGCACGAGCACGAGTGCGCAGCGCTACAAGGCGGCGCTCGACGTGGCCAGCCGCAATGTCAAGCGCCTTGCCGATGCGGGTGTGGTGATCGCCATGGGAACGGACAGCGGACCCATGGGACGCTTTCAGGGATACTTCGAGCTGATGGAGCTGGAGCTGATGGCCAAGGCAGGGCTGACGCCGCGTCAGATCTTGAACGCGGCAACCCGCGATGCCGCACGTTGCATGCGCGTGGATGCCGAGGTCGGAACGGTCCAGACCGGGAAATGGGGCGACTTCGTGGTGCTCGATGCCAATCCGCTCGACAACATTTCCAACGTGCGCCGTATCTCGTCGGTGTGGATCGGTGGCCACCGCGTCGCGCGATAGCGCACGGCGCGGTCGTTGACCGGCGCAATTACCCTTCGAGCACAGCTGGCCGCATCACGAATCCGACGATCACGGAAACGATGGCAACGCCGAGCGGAATTGGAGACCCACTGAGGTAGTACGCGACAACGCTCAGCAACCCGGCGCCTTCCAGCACGGCCCAGAAGATCATCGCCGCAGCAATGGTGCGAGCATCGCCCCAATAGTCCTCCGGGGACTGGTTCGATTCCCGCGGCGGAATGCGCTGGCGGAGTTGCGTGAGCGCGATCGCGATGCCGAGCACCGCGACTCCCGCAAGCGCGAGCCCCAGCGTCAGGTCGACCGCTGGTGGTGGATTCATCCGCGCCCGCATCATGATCATCACGACGCCGGCAAGTGTTGTGCCCGTGAAGAGGGCGAGGTGGATCACGCGCACATAGAGTGTGCGGTCCGGTGCGTTACCTGACATCGGGTTCGTAACCTCATTTTAGAAGCACCTCAATGTTGTGCGGGGCCGCACCGTCGCGCAAACTCCGGGTAGGAGGACGCGAGATGGAAACGCTCACACAGCTCGAGGCCGCAACTCGCCTCGCCATTGCCGCGCTGGTGGGGCTCGGCGTTGGCTTGGAGCGAGAGTGGTCCGGTCACGCGTCTGGCCCAGGCGCGCGTTTTGCCGGTATCCGCACCTTCCTTCTGTTCGGCATCATCGGCGGCGCAGCGGGATTGCTCGCGGTGTCCGGTGCGCAGGTCGCGGCAGCAGTACTCGTCGCCGGCGGACTCGGCTTCGCGATTGCCGGCTATGTGATGGCTATGCGCCGGCCTGGTGCGGAAAACGACGCGACCACGGAAGCTGCCGCTGCCACCGTCGTGGCGATTGGCGCACTGGCGGGGATTGGCTGGACGGCGCTCGCTGCCGGGGCGGGCTCATTGGTGCTGATCGCCCTCAGTGAGAAGGAGCGCTTGCACTGGTTCGTGAAACGTGTTGGCGAGAGAGAGTTGCGTGCGGCCGCACAGTTTGCCGTGCTCGCGCTCGTGGTGCTTCCACTGCTTCCCCAAGGACCGCTCTGGGGTCCGCTGGAGGTACGCCCCCGCGCGCTCTGGATCGCCGTGCTGATCTTCTCCGGACTCAACTTCGTCGGCTACTTCGCGCGGCGCGCGGTGGGGCCCGAAAAAGGCCCCGGCATCGTCGGCATGCTTGGCGGCATCGTATCGTCCACCCTTGTCACGCTCCAGTTCGCGCGTGAAAGCCGGGAACATCCTGCGCGCTCGCGCGGACTCGCCGCGGGAGCAGTCGGCGCGTGTACGGTGTTGTTCCCGCGGGTGGTAGTGCTGAGTGCCGCGTTCAGTCCTGCTGTGGCCGCGTCGCTGGCGCCGCGGTTCATCCTTCCGGTCGCTGTCGGGGCTGCGCTCACCGCCTGGTTCATGCGGCGCGACGGCCAACAGGTCTCCACCAATCCGCCCGGGGACGAAAATCCGCTGCGCGTGTTCGCGGCGATTCGCATGGCGCTGCTGTTTCAGTTGGCCATTACGGCGCTGGGCTTTGTGCGGGAACGTTGGGGTGAGGCCGGACTCTACACGACGGCCGCATTGCTCGGCGTGACCGATGTTGACGCGGTGACGGCGGCCATGGCACGGCCCGGCTCAGGCATTGTGGTAGCCGATGCGGCGCGCGCGATTGCCGTCGGAATCATGGCCAACACGCTGCTCAAGCTCGGTATCGCGATTGCAATCGGGGCGCCGGCGTACCGCCTGCGCGCGGGTGCCGGAATTGCGGCGCTTGGAGGTGCCGCCGCAATCGGCGTCTGGTGGTTCTAGCGGCCAACCAGCCGCGCAGCGCCGTCGTTACCCGCGCCCAGCCCAGGCAGCGAGCGCTTTCGCTTCTGTTTCTGCGCTGATCGCAAAACGCGGCGCGTTGCGTCGTGCTTCGGGCACGGAGGGCCACCAGGCGAGCGTGTCCTTGAGCGTGTCAGCTACCGGGCGGAACTTGAGGCCGGCCGCAATCACCTTGTCGTTCTTGATGGATTGGTGGCCGTAGTCCTTGTCCTTGAGCATGACCCAGGGCACGGAGCTTGCAATCTTGTGTGTATCGAGAAACTCATAGTCCTCGATGTAGACGTACTTCACCGACGGGTTAATCGCCGCCCGCGCCGCTTCATAGAACTGGCGCGATGTCATGGGCGTGCGCGGGCCGACCACGTTGTAGGTCCCTGTACGCTCGTCCTCGGCGAGTTTCACCATGAACTCCGCGAGGTCCCGCACATCAATGAAGGCGACGGGATCGTCGCGCTTGCCTGGCGCGAGCACATCGCCTCCCTTGGCGAGTCGCACGGGCCAATACGGAAAGCGGTCGCTCGTGTCGCCGGGCCCCACGATGTAGCTCGGCCGGACCACCATGGTCTTCTCGCCGAATACGGCGCGCACCTGCGCTTCGCACTTCGCCTTGTTCACCCCGAAGGTCTCGGAGCCGTCATTGGCGTCGGCGAGCTCCAGATGCGGAGCGTCGGACTCGTCGAAGCCGCGCGTCGTGTACGGGTAGTACACGCCGGTGGACGAAGTGAAGCTGTACCGATCCACCGATCCCTTGAGCAGCTCGGTGCTCTGGCGCACCCAATCGGGATTCGTCGCCGAATCGTCGAAGACGATGTCCCATGTCTTGCCTCGCAGCGCGTCGAGCTGGCCGTTGCGATCACCAATCAACTGCACAACACCGGCCGGAAGCTCCGGCGTGCGACGCCCGCGCGTGAACGTCGTAATCGTGTGGCCACGCGAGACGGCGTAATGCACCAGGTGCGGGCCGATATAGCCGGTGCCCCCCAGTATCAGGATTCGAAGCGGCGCCACCGGCCGTAGAGTCGGCGGTTCAGCGGCGAGAAGGTGGCGGGGAAGCGCGCCGCCGAGTGCAGCGGCACCGGCCGCACTGGCGCTGGCCATCAGGAAGTCGCGTCGTGATGTCATGGAAATAAGACCGGGCAACGCCGCGAAGCGTTGCCCGGTTCCTCCTCTGGGTGTGAACTACTTGCTACGGCCGGATCGTCGCCTTGATCTGATCCTTGCCCTTGTCCTTCGCCGGAATGCCCTTGGCCATCCACTCCGGCTCCGGCGCGCCTTTCAGCTTCACATCAAAGAATGTTTGCATGCGGTCGGCCCAGTCCTTCTGGTTGGCGCGACCGGAGATGCCGTGGAGTTCGTTGTTGTAGTTGAACAGGTACACTTCCTTGTTGTGCCGGCGCATGCCGATGTACATCTCGATGCCCTGGTACCACGGCACAGCGCCGTCCTGATCGTTGTGCAACATCAGCAGCGGCGTGGAGATGCGCGTGATGTGGAAGAGCGGCGAGTTCTCGAGGTAGAGCAGGAGCCCTTCCTGCAGGTTCTTGCCGATGCGGCTCTGGCCGTCCTCATACTGCATCGCGCGGTTGACGCCGCTCTCCCAGCGGATGCCGCCGTAGGCACTCGTCATGTTCGCCACTGGCGCGCCGGCTTCGGCGGCCGCGAACATGTTCGTCTGCGTGATCATGTAGGCGATCTGGTAGCCGCCCCACGAGTGACCCTGCAAGCCCAGCTTCTTGGGATCGACGAACCCCTTGTCCACGAGCTTCTGCACGCCGGGAACGATCGTCTTGAGCGCGCTCTGGCCCGGATGTCCGTCTTCGTAATAGATGTCGGGCTCGAACATCAGGTAGCCGTTCGAGACGTAATGCGTGATGTTCACTGATGTCCCGCCGTTCGGCGAGATGTAATTGTGCAAGCCGTCGGAAAGATCCTCGTAGAAGTACGTGATCATCGGGTACTTCTTGTTCGGATCAAATCCTTCCGGCTTGTACAGAATGCCCTGACGCGGCACGCCGTCGGCGCTGTTCCAGGTCACAAGCTCCGCGGTACCCCAGCTGTATTCCTTCTGGAAGGGATTGAGGTCCGTGATCTTCGCGCGTGCCGCGTTCAGCGAAGGCCCCACCCACAGGTTCGGGGACTCCTGGAACGTCATCTTCGAGAGCATGTACGTCTCGGCCTTGGCTGCCTTCGTCGGATTGCCGTAGCGCACCGGGTCCAACATCACCTGTTCCGGCGCACGGCGGCCGTTCAGCGTCGCGCGATAAAATCCGCTCTCCTTGGTGTCTTCATCAAAGGCCGACAGCCACACAGGCTTCGACGTGTCAATGAAGCGCTCTTCTTCGTTCTGACCGAGGGGGATGAATCGCAGCGTGATGTTCTCGCGACGGCCGAGCGAGTCTGTCAGGATGACTGGTGCCCTGACGCCGAGTGGATCGAGCTCCCAGATGTCGAAGCGATCATAGATCAGCACTGAGCGGTCGTCCTTCGTCCAACCAGCCATGCCCCACGCCGCCGGCTCGCCGGTCTGGCTGGAGTTTTCCTGCTCGAAGTGCACCGATTTCATCGCTGCGTTCAGGTCCACGGTCTTGCCCGTGGCGATGTTGTGCGCGAACCAGTGTTCCTTGTCGTACCAGGCCACGTACCTGGCGCCCACCGAGAGCTGAGCCTGCCCGCCAACCTTCTTTGCGATTTCCTTGCGTGTGCCCGTGGTCGGATCAATCAGGTACACATCAGTACCGCCGTCTCCCCAGGTATTTGAAAGAGCGTAAGGGACGCCAGTGGTCTGCAATCCAACCTTGGCGTCATCGGAGAGCACCGTGCTCGGGAAGTCGTCGTCCGTGAGGCGCGTGAATTTCTTCGTCGTCAGGTTCACGAGGCCCTGGTACGTGCGATTGATCGCCTGATTCACCTGCAGCAGCTGCGTGGGTTGGATCTGCGCGTCCTTCCAGTGCCACAGATCGAACTTGGCCTTGCCGACGAGCGAATCGTTGGGCACCAGTTCTTCCTTTGGCGGCGCGATGTTCACCGTGACCGCGTTCCCGGCGCGCGTGAAGCTCGCGTTGAACGCATCGGGGAACCGGTAGCCGCTCGGCAGCGCGGCAGTGGTCACCAGTGGGGCCGCTGTGCCCGTCTTGACCGTTCCGTGATAGACCACGGGCAGCACTTCTGTGCGGCCAAACGTGTCGCGGTCAGAGGTGAAGACAAACTGCTGTTGTGCGTTGTCGAACGTGAACGCTCGGTAGTTTCCCGGCCCCGTCATCACGGTGCGCGTCGTGCCTGCCGCGAGGTCACGCAGGTAGACGCCGTCCTTGGTCGAGTCGCGGGAGGCCACCGTGAACGCGAGCACCTTGGCGCTGTCGTCGAAGGTGTAGAACGTCACATCGGCGAGCTTTTCTTCTGCGCCGGTGTCGAGGTTGCGAAGAGCGAGCGGCGTACCATAGGTGCGGCGGGCGGCGGCGTTTGCGGATGCTGCAGCATTTGGTCGAGAATTAAAATCAGGTCTTCGTGT
>Ga0207952_1000721_pt1 | contig 20701 bp, 20 predicted proteins | sample SubbioR12Aug_8Ca_FD_184831 | JGI IMG/M metagenome (GOLD analysis project Ga0207952, IMG submission 184831) | Serpentinite rock and fluid subsurface biosphere microbial communities from McLaughlin Reserve, California, USA - CR12Aug_8Ca (SPAdes) | ecosystem: Environmental > Terrestrial > Deep...
GGAAAAGGTGCTTCGATTAATGTAGTCACTTGGGAAGATGCTGTCGCCGGGTTAGAATATGCTAAAAAATACAGCCGACGCGTTATCGTGGAAAAATTCATCACCGGATTTGATTTCCGTGTCTTGGTCATCGACAACAAATTAGTAGCCGCAGCCAAACGCGAACCGGCTCACGTAATAGGCGATGGCAAGCAAACCATCCAACAACTCATCGACGAAACCAATCGTGATCCACGACGCGGTTACGGACACGAAAACGTATTAACCCAAATTGACGTTGACCGCGATACTTTAGATTTATTGGAAAAACTAAATTATACGGTTGATACTGTTCCGAAAAACGGGGAAATAGTCTATTTAAAATCAACCGCCAACTTAAGCACCGGAGGAACGTCTATAGATGTAACCGACATGATGCACCCGGAAAATATTTTCTTGTGCGAGAGAATTTCCAGAGTTATTGGCTTAGACATTTGCGGTATCGATATTATGGCCGAAAACTTAACGCAACCGTTGAAAGAAAACGGCGGTTGTATTTTGGAAGTCAACGCCGCTCCGGGCTTCCGCATGCACTTAGCACCGAGTGAAGGTTTACCAAGAAACGTGGCTGCACCGGTAATCGACATGTTGTATCCTCCGGGCAAACCAAGTCGCATCCCAATAATAGCCGTAACCGGAACCAACGGTAAAACCACCACTACCCGATTGTTAGCACATATTGTAAAGAACAACGGTTATAAAGTTGGCTTCACTACCTCCGACGGGATTTACATCCAAAACCACATGATGGAAAAAGGCGACACTACCGGACCATTATCAGCCGAGTACATCTTAAAAGACCCAACGGTAGAATTTGCCGTCTTAGAAACAGCTCGTGGCGGAATACTTAGAGCCGGTTTAGGCTTCAGCCGCTGTGACATCGCCATCATTACCAATATTCAGGAAGACCATTTAGGCTTAGCCGACATTCATACTTTAGATGACTTGGCACGCGTAAAAAGCGTAGTAGTGCGTTCGGTAAAAAAAGACGGTTGGGCCATTCTCAATGCCGAAGACGAACAATGCTTGAAAATAGCCAACGAACTAAGTTGTAATATCGCCTACTTCAGTATGGATGAAAATAATCCAACGGTACAAAAGTTTGCTAAGGAAGGTAAAATCGTGGCGGTATATGAAAATGGTTTCATCACCATCAAAAAAGGCGAATGGAAAATCCGAGTGGAACGCGCTACTCACGTACCATTAACCTTAGGCGGAAAAGCCAAATTCATGATTGCTAATGCGTTGGCAGCAACTTTAGCCAGTTATTTATGGGGATTCAAAACGGAAGACATCAGTTTGTCGCTGCAAACCTTTATCCCAAGTGCCGCGCAAACTCCGGGACGTATGAACATATTCGACTTCAAAAAGTTCAAAGTTCTTATCGATTTTGCACACAATCCTGCCGGCTATCGTGGCGTGGAAGAATTTCTATCGACTGTTGAAGCCAGTAAAAAAATCGGAATCATTGCCGGTGTAGGTGATCGTCGTGATGAAGACATACGCGAATGCGCTACTATCGCCGCTCGTATGTTTGACCATATCATCATTCGACAAGAAAAACACTTGCGCGGCAGAACCGAAGAAGAAATCATCGGATTAATTATGGAAGGCATTAATGCTTCCGGTAGAAACGTTACACACGAAATTATTACTAAAGAAGTAGAAGCCATCAAACACGCCATCAACAGCGCTCAAGAAGGCACTTTTATCACCGCTTTAAGTGATGTAGTGACCAACGCCATCGAAATAGTTCAGGAATACTTGGATAAAGAAAACGAAGGCGGCAATTTATAAAAGGTTCATTAATAAAAATCCCAAATCCAATCAGGTTTGGGATTTTTTGAATACAATCATTATGAAAGAATTAAACGATTTATTATCCCAAATAGAAAATGCAATACCCTATTGGGAAAAACAAAATACGACCATTTCTCAAGCAACAGTAGGCTGGCAATTAGACCATAGCTTATTGGTCATTAATGGCATTATCACTCAATTAGCGCAATCGAACCCTAACCACTACCAATGGCGTCTCAATTGGAAACGCACTTACATTCAACTGAGAAACAGTATACCAAGAGGCAAAGCCAAAGCGCCAAAACAAGTTCGACCAGCAGAGTTTAATACGATGGAAGATTTAAAAAACAAACTGAGTAAAGCGCAACAAAACATCAAACTCCTTAATAGTCTGCCTAAAAACAGCTACTTTACACATCCATATTTCGGTGATTTAAATCTGAAGGCATCGGTTTGGTTTCTGCAATTACACACCAATCATCATTTGAAAATCGTTAACGACATCATAAACAAAGGATAATTCTAAGTAAAGATTGTCCTTTTTTTATACATTTACGCTCAACAAAAACTATACTTCATGAACCGTAAAATTATCCTTTTCCTCTGCTTGTTTATGGCATTGTCTATGCAAGCGCAAAAGAAAAAAATAACATTAGAAGAAGCCGTATTGCAACAAGGTCGTGCCTTCAGAGCCGATGGTTTAACCGGTTTTCAATGGATACCAAACACCAACAAATATGTCTTTTACACCGATGCTTGGACCAAAATGAAATCGGCTTCCACCACCAATGATACCGCTAGTGAATTGGTTTCTTTAGCGGATATTAATACTGCCTTAGGTACCAAATTGAAAAACTTCTTTGGATTGCAATGGCTAGATGCCAACACTTTTATAGTGACTGAAAACGGTAAATATTTCACCTATAATGTAAACACCAAAACCGGAAAACAAACATTACAAGTACCGGAAACGGCTGAAAATACCACTTTCGACAACAACAAAGTCAACTTAGCTTTTACCGAAGGTAATAACTTATACTTCGTCAACAGCAAAGGCGAAAAAATAACCGTAACCAACGAAACCAATAAAGGTATCGTATCGGGACAATCGATTGCCAGAAACGAGTTTGGTATCAGCGGCGGTATTTTTTGGTCGCCTAAAGCTTCCTATTTGGCTTTCTATCAAAAAGACGAAACTGAAGTAGCCGATTATCCTTTGTTAGACATCACTGAAACACCGGGCAAATTGGTCAACATCAAATACCCGATGATTGGTCAAAAAAGCGAAAAACCACGCGTTGGGATTTACAATGTAGCAACAGGTAAAACTGTTTTCATTGCTCCAAAAGGAAATCAAGACGACTATTTAACCAACTTATCGTGGACACCCGATGAAAAATATGTTTTGATAGCCGAATTGAATCGCGGTCAAAACGACATGAGTCTAAACCTATATGATGCCAACACCGGAGCCTTTATCAGAACCATTTTAAACGAAAAAAATCCACGTTGGGTGGAACCGGAACACGAAGCATTTTTCCCAAATGCCAAATCGAATAACTTTGTTTGGTTTAGCGAAAAAGATGGTTTCCAAAACTTGTATTACTACACTTTAGAAGGTAAATTGATTAAGCAGTTGACCAATAACCAGTTTGTAACTCGCGATATCATTGGAACCAATACAGCCGGAACAGAAATTTATTTTAAAGCCACCGGACCCAACCCGACCAATATGTTGGCGTACAAAGTCGACTTAAAAGGCAAACAAACCCTAATCACCAAAGACCAAGGTGTTCACTATGTAGTGCCGAGTGCCGACGGAAATTGGTTCTTTGACGAATTTTCCAATCACGACACACCATCAAAATCATTACTGTACGATAAAAACCTTAAAGCTAAAACACTTTTAGTAAGCCCGAATAAATACGAAGGGTACGAAATCGGTACAGCCGAAATCAAAACCATCAAGTCAGCCGACGGGACAACCGATTTATACACGCGTTTGATCAAACCAAGTCATTTCGATCCAACCAAAAAATATCCGGTTTTAGTGTATGTTTACGGCGGTCCGCATGCGCAAATGATTACCAATTCCTATTTAGACGGCGCCAATTTATGGATGTATTGGATGGCCGAACAAGGCTATTTGGTATTCACGGTAGACAACAGAGGTTCGGACAATCGCGGTTTTGCTTTTGAAAGCATCATCCACGGCAATCTCGGAAACAACGAAATGGACGACCAACTCAAAGGTGTAGAATACTTAAAATCGTTGCCTTATGTTGACGGCAATCGCTTGGCAGTTCACGGTTGGAGTTACGGAGGTTTCATGACCACTTCCCTAATGTTGCGCAAACCTGACACCTTTAAAGTAGGTGTTGCCGGCGGACCGGTAATCGATTGGAAATGGTACGAAGTGATGTATGGCGAACGCTATATGGACACCCCTGTGGAAAACGCCAAAGGATTTGAAGAAAACACCGTATACAATTACGTGAAAAACTTAAAAGGTAAATTATTGCTAATTCACGGCACCAGCGATGATGTAGTGGTAGAACAACACAATTTATCCTTAGTAAAAAAGTTTGTGGAAGCCGGGAAGCAAGTCGATTATTTCCCTTACCCGATGCACAAACACAACGTAACCGGCAAAGACCGAGTACATTTGATTCAAAAAGTATTGAACTACGTGATTGAGAATAATAAATAATATCAGAAGCTAATCCCGCTATTCGTTACAATCTTTTTATTGTTTTGTCACCCTAAGCGCAGTCGAAGGGCTTTTCATCTAAACAATAAAAAGGATTTCCACTACTATCGGGGCTAAAAAAATCCCAAATTCCGACACAAGTGTTGGAATTTGGGATTTCATCTTTTAAAACGTTTACCTTTAGGTTTTCTGTGGTTTCTTTCTCGCCGCAGGAAATAAAACATTGTTTAAAATCAAACGAAAACCCGGAGAGGTTGGATGTAAATCTAAAACGGTTGGCGCATCACCTACTCTATGCTGGTAATCTTCAGGATCGTGACCACCGTAAAAAGTGAAGAATCCTTTTCCTTTTTGACCGTGGATGTAACGGGCTTCATCGTTGAGTTCGTTTTTGCCCAAAATCAAGACATTCGATTTGATTAATTCGCTGTCGAAAGCCGTGGTTTGTCCCATAAAGCCTTTCACCAACTGCGTGTGGTTTTGACACAACATACTCGGAATCACATCCCATTTAGCGGAGAATTCCATCAAAGTAAAATAATCTTTTTCAAAGGGAATACGGCGCTTCTCGGTCATATCAATATCCGAAAACTCATAATGTTCCGGTTTTCTGTCTAAAATAAAATTCTTAAAGGCAAAAGTATTGTTGTAGTCGATTTGCGCTTGGTAATTGGCATCGCTGTTATCGCCATCAAACATGGGCTCGCAAATGTCCACTCCTTCCGCCGAAAGCGCAATATCAAAACTATCCGTAGCCGAACACATAGCGAACATAAAACCGCCACCAATTACAAAGTCGCGTATTTTTTTGGCCACAGCCAATTTTTCTTGTGATACTTTGCTGAAACCCAATTTTGCGGCTAAAGCTTCAGCCTCTTTCTTTTGCTCAATGTACCATGGCGCATTGCGGTAAGCTCCGTAAAATTTCCCATACTGACCGGTAAAATCTTCGTGATGCAAATGCAACCAGTCGTATAAAATGAGTTGGTCGCTCAGCACTTCTTCATCATAAACCACTTTGAAGGGAATTTCGGCATAAGTCAGCACCATCGTTACTGCATCGTCCCAAGGTTGTTTGCCCGGAGGTGAATAAACGGCTATCTTCGGCGCTTTCTCTAAAACTACCGTTTCCATATTTTGTGACGGACTCGAAATATCGTCTAAAATAGACTGCATTTCGGCATCTGAAATCACCTCAAAACTCACGCCTCGAATTTGACATTCTTTGCGAATTTCGGGTGCATCAGGCAGTAAAAAAGCACCACCTCGATAGTTGAGTAACCAACTGGCTTTATATTGCTTGTCGAGAGCCCAGTAGGTAATACCGTAGGCTTTAAGATGGTTTTTCTGCGCTACTTCATCCATCGGCAACAATAAAAAATTGGCCTTGGCGGAAAAGGAAAGCAATAGGAAGAAAATGTAAAGTGACTTTTTAAACATTCAAAGCAATATTTTACCCAAAGATAACCCTTTTTCTGTGAAAATAATCATAAAAAAAATCCCGACGGAATCGGGATTGTTATTTTAAAACGGAACGTCGCTATCGTCGTCTTCTCTGTTGATGTTGCTGCCGAAAGCCTCATTTGGTGAGGGTAAATTCTTGGTAAAAAACGGGTTGTCATCACTGTTCATGCGCGAAGGCAAATCGTCGAAACTACTGCCATATTCTTCAAGATTGTCAAATTTACCCAAACTACCGATAAATTTGAGACGGATATTTTCCAAAGAACCATTACGGTGTTTAGCGATAATGAACTCGGCTTGACCGGCGGTTGGTGATTGTTCTTCATCGTCCCATTCGTCGATTTTGTAGTATTCGGGACGGTAGATAAACGAAACGATATCGGCATCTTGCTCAATCGCACCCGATTCACGCAAGTCGGACAACAAAGGTCTTTTGCTCGAACCACGCGTTTCTACGGCACGGGAAAGCTGTGATAAGGCAATTACCGGTACTTCCAACTCTTTGGCCAAAGCTTTTAAGTTTCGGGAAATGGTTGAAATTTCTTGTTCGCGGTTTCCGCCGCCTTTACCGTTACTACCTCCGGCTGTCATCAACTGAAGGTAATCCACTATAATCAATTTGATTCCGTGTTGGGAAGATAAGCGTCGGGCTTTTGCTCTTAAATCAAAAATAGAGAGTGACGGTGTGTCATCAATGTAAAGTGGTGCTTTTTCGAGGTCTTTTACTTTGGTGGACAATTGCTCCCATTCGTGTTTTTCCAGCTTACCGGTGCGCAATTTCTCGGAAGACAAACCGGTTTCAGAGGAAATCAAACGAGTAATCAACTGTACAGAGGACATCTCCAAAGAGAAAACAGCTACCGGTTGGTTGAAATCGATAGCCATGTTACGCGCCATCGACAAAACGAAAGCCGTTTTACCCATACCCGGACGAGCAGCAATGATAATTAAATCCGATGGTTGCCAACCGGAAGTCACTTTGTCCAATTTTTCAAAACCGGTGGGAATACCACTCAAACCTTCTTTATTGGCAATTTCTTCAATTCTTTTCTTGGCTTGGATTACCAAACTTTGAGCGGTTTCGGAACTTCGTTTGATGTTGCCTTGTGTTACCTCATATAGTTTGGATTCGGCTTTGTCTAATAAATCAAATACATCGGTCGATTCGTCGTAGGATTCTTCGATGATTTCCGAAGAAATTTTAATCAAACTTCTTTGGATGTATTTCTGTAAAATAATTCTGGAGTGAAACTCAATATGAGCAGAAGAAGATATTTTTTGAGTAAGCTGAATCAAATAGAAATCGCCTCCTGCCAATTCCAATTTCCCATTCTTTTTAAGTTGAGCGGAAACTGTTAACAAGTCAATGGGCTGCGAATCGGTGAATAACTGAAAAATAGCTTCAAAAATATGTTTATGGGCGTCTTTGTAAAAAGCGTCGGGTTGGAGGATATCGATGACCTCATCAACCCCTTTTTTATCGATCATCATGGCGCCTAAAACCGCTTCCTCTAAATCGAGCGCCTGCGGTGGTAGTTTGCCTTTTTCTAAATTGATGATGGTAGTTTTATCTACTTTAATCGGGTTAATATTTCTGAGATTTTCCATAAAACGAAAGTAACCAATTTAGTCAAATTAATAGGATTGAGTTATTCAAGAAAGATGTTTATAAGTTTACTTTTTTTGTTGATAACCCAAAAAAAATCCGAAACCATAGGGCTTCGGATTTAAATTAAATTTTGTAAGAATTTATTCTTTGAATTCGCCCATTTTGCTGTATTTATCCATCCTTTGCGACACTAATTCATCTGTTGATAAATCTTTCAACTCGTTAAAGGCTTTCATAATATACTGTTCTACTGTTTTGAAAGTAGTTTCTTTGTCGTAATGTGCTCCACCAAGCGGTTCCGGAATAACATCGTCTACCAACTTCATTTTTTTCATGTCGGTAGAAGTCAGTTTTAAAGCTTCGGCAGCTCTTTCTTTATACTCCCAACTTTTCCACAAGATAGAGGAACAAGATTCGGGAGAAATTACCGAATACCAAGTATTTTCCATCATGAGCACTCTGTCGCCAACTCCGATACCTAAAGCACCGCCGGAAGCTCCTTCACCGATAATTACACAAATAATCGGTACTTTCAAGCGAATCATTTCCAAAATATTTCTGGCAATTGCTTCGCCTTGTCCGCGCTCTTCAGCTTCTAATCCGGGATAAGCCCCCGGAGTATCGATTAAAGTTACCACGGGAATATTGAATTTTTCAGCCATTTTCATCAAGCGAAGGGCTTTGCGATACCCTTCCGGACTGGCCATCCCAAAGTTGCGCAATTGACGCATTTTAGTATTAATCCCTTTTTGTTGCCCGATAAGCATAAACGACTGACCGTCAATTTTTCCTAAACCGCCAACCATGGCTTTGTCATCCTTGAAATTTCTGTCGCCGAATAATTCTAAGAAAGTACCTTTCGTTAAGTTAGTGATGTGTTCTAAAGTGTAGGGACGGTTTGGATGGCGAGACAATTGTACACGTTGCCAAGCGGTTAAGTTTTTATAGATTTTTCTTTTAGTTTCTTCTAATTTTTTCTCTATTTGTTTGCAAGTGTTCGTCACGTCTACATCAGACTCTTGACCGATTAACTGGCATTTATCTAGTTGATCTTCTAATTCCTTGATAGGGAGTTCAAAATCTAAATATTCCATAGGTTGTTAGTTTTGTTTAAACGAATAGCAAATATAAAATTTTAAATTGTGATTAAAAGCAATTCCGGCAGATTAGTTTTAAACAATCAAAAGCCAAAAAATGTTTTTATGAAACTGCTTTTTTTCTGCTTTTAATAAAGGCATTCAAGAGTACGGTTGATAAAATTATGAGGGCACCAATATAAAATCCGAAGCTCATTTTTTCCTTTTCTTCAAAAATCAATACTGCTAAAATGATCCCGTAAATTGGTTCTAAATTAATAGTCAACATAACCGTGTAAGGACTTAAAAACCTCATCACAGAAGTTGAAGCAATAAAGGCATATGCCGTGCAAATGGAACTCAAAATAAGCAAATACATTAGATTTCTCGCGGATAGATGAAAAAACTCCATTGTAAAACTATCCATAAAAAACAGTAAAAAAGAAAAAAAGAGTACTCCTCCACTGAGCTCATAAAATGAAATTACTGCTGCATCATATGTTTTTACCAATCGACTATTGATAACCGCAAACAAAGCTGATAAAAAAGCTGACGTTAATGCTGTGATTATACCCAAGAAATAATTGCCTTCAACATTAAAAATAATATATAACCCAATTACAACCAACAGTCCGAAAAACACTTCGTAAGGCACTATCTTCTTGCCATACAATATGGGTTCTATGATAGAAGCAAACAAGGCACCTGTGGATAAACAGGCCAAGGTAATAGAAACATTCGAAATTTTTATGGCATGAAAAAAAGTAAACCAATGCAGAGCAATGATCAATCCTGAGAACAAAAACTGGAGTAATATTCTGGTTGGGACTCTGAGTGACCGTTTTTGATAATAAAGATAAAGAGCTATGAACCCTACTGCAAATAACATACGAAACCAAACCAATGGCATCGCATCCAAAGTAATCAGGGCACCTAGTATGGCGGTAAATCCCCAAATGAATACAATCAAATGAAGTTGAAGATAGCTTTTTAAGTTATCGCTTGGCATTCCGCAAGAGGTAAAGAGCTAAAATTCCGAAGACAATATTAGGTGTCCAAACAGCTAACAATGGCGGTGCTGTAGATTTTTCGGCTAAAACACCGAATACCTTATCCAAAAACACAAAAGCGAAAGCCAGTACAATTCCGATAGCCAAGTTAGCTCCCATTCCACCACGTCTTTTCATGGCCGAAACCGCAACCGCAATAATGGTTAAAATAAAGGCCGAAACCGGGATACTGTATTTTTTGTAAAGCACCACTAAATAAGTGTTAATATTAGAAGAACCTCTGGCTTTTTCTTTGTCAATAAACTTATGCAATTCGTTAAGCGGTAGTGTTTCTGCTATGTAAACCACCGGTGTTAAATCTTCCAAATCGAAATTAAAAACCGTGTCTTTTTTTTCAGCCGATTCAATGATGTCTCCCATAGCTCCTACTTTACGCTTGGTGTAATTGAACAAGGAGTAATTTTTCTCCTTTTCATTCCATTTGATTCTGCTGGCAATGAGTTTGTATTTCAATTGATCCCCTTCGAATTTCTCCATAGAAAAATTGAATGCTGTCTTCGAAATCTCATTAAAATTGCTCACAAAAATATATTCGTCTTTGCTGATTTGTCGGAATACATCGGAGTTGTCTCTTACTTCATTCTGTCCGTTTCCAATGAGGTATTTATATCGGAAACTTTTGAAACCGGCGCTGGCACTCGGCACGAGAAAAATACTCATGATTAAAGCAAAAATTGAAACAATAGTTGCACCGATGATATAAGGTCGCATAAAGCGACTAAATGATATACCTGAACTTAAGATAGCGATAATCTCAGTATTGTTGGCTAGTTTTGAAGTAAACCAAATCACCGACAAAAACAAGAAAATGGGAAATAACAAATTGGCAAAATAAATGGTAAAGTCCAGATAATATAGTGCAATTTCTTTGAACGGCACTTTGTTTTCAATCATACGATTGACTTTCTCCGAAACATCAATTACAATTCCGATGGGAATAAACATCAGTAACATTACGGAGAAAGTTACCAAGTATCGTTTTAAGATGTATTTGTCAATTATCTTGAGCATAAATGATTGTTTGATGTTGTTTAAAATTGTTTTAACCTTAAACTTATAAACCCTTTTAAACTTTTATAATCTCTGGCTCATTTGTTTTACCATCATATCTTTCCAAGTTCTGAAATCACCGGCTAAGATATGTTTTCTGGCTTCACGAACCAACCACATATAAAACCCTAAGTTGTGTATGGTGGCGATTTGTTTTCCTAAAAACTCGTTTGCGGCAAACAAATGACGTAAATAGGCTTTAGTATACTCGGTATCCACAAAAGTATGGCCCATTTCATCGATGGGAGAAAAATCATCTTCCCATTTTTTATTTTTGATATTGATGGTACCGTTAGCTGTAAACAACATTCCGTTTCGGGCGTTTCGCGTAGGCATTACACAATCAAACATATCAATGCCTAAAGCGATATTTTCCAAGATGTTGATCGGTGTTCCGACACCCATCAAATACCTGGGTTTGTCTTGTGGTAAAATGGCTGTTACGACTTCGGTCATGGCGTACATCTCTTCGGCAGGCTCGCCAACTGATAAGCCCCCGATAGCATTGCCTTGTGCTCCGGCATTGGCTATATATTCGGCTGATTGTTGGCGCAAATCTTTATAAGTACTCCCTTGGACAATAGGGAAAAAAGTTTGGTCATAACCGTACTTGGTAGGCACTTTTTCCAAATGCTTAATACAACGATCCAACCAGCGATGAGTCATGTGCATCGAACGTTGGGCATAACGATAATCACAAGGATATGGTGTACATTCGTCAAAGGCCATGATGATATCCGCACCGATACTGCGTTGAATTTCCATCACATTTTCGGGGGTAAACACATGGTAAGAACCATCGATATGCGACTTAAATTTTACGCCTTCCTCCTTAATTTTTCGATTGGCTGAAAGAGAATAAACCTGGTATCCGCCGCTATCCGTTAAAATATTTCGGTCCCAATTCATAAACTTGTGCAATCCACCGGCTTTTTCTAAAATATCCGTTTGCGGACGCAAGTACAAATGGTAAGTATTTCCTAAAATAATATCGGGATTAATCTCTTCTTTAAGTTCACGTTGGTGTACTCCTTTTACCGAAGCTACGGTACCAACAGGCATAAAAATAGGAGTTTCAATTACTCCGTGATCGGTGGTAATACTTCCGGCTCTGGCTTTAGAATTTGGGTCTTGGGCTAATAAATCAAATTTCATAGTACTCTTTTACAGTCGGCAAAGATAAAAGATTTCAGATTTAGGTTTCAGGATTTAGGATTTTATTTAACAGAGATTGTTTGCCGAGAATTCAGAAGCAACTTTATTATTGAAAAGACCTTAATAACTTGTTATAAAATCATTTGCCTTCCTATAAAATTAGAATTACTTTTGAGCCATAATTATACATCCTATTTATAATGTCAAACACACAACATTTACAAGATTTTACAACCCAAGTCAGAAGAGACATTCTTCGCATGGTACATGCCGTAAATTCGGGGCATCCCGGAGGTTCATTGGGTTGTGCCGAATTTTTTACTGTATTGTATCAACACCAAATGAAACGCAATGCAGGATTTGATATGAACGGTATCGGAGAAGACTTATTTTTCTTATCTAACGGCCATATTTCGCCTGTTTTTTACAGTGTTTTAGCCCGAAGTGGTTATTTCCCTGTAGCTGAATTGGCCACTTTTCGAAAACTAAATTCCCGTTTGCAAGGCCATCCTACTACGCACGAAGGATTACCGGGAGTACGTATGGCTTCGGGTTCTTTGGGACAAGGTTTATCGGTTGCCATAGGCGCAGCACAAGCCAAAAAACTTAATGGCGATGCCCATTTAGTGTATTCCTTGCACGGCGACGGAGAATTACAAGAAGGTCAAAATTGGGAAGCCATCATGTATGCTTCTGCCAAAAAAGTAGACAATTTGATTGCTACTATTGACTATAACGGACAACAAATTGACGGTAGTACAGACGATGTTTTAAGTTTGGGTAATTTGAAAGCCAAATTTGAAGCTTTTGATTGGGATGTATTAGAAATTAAAGAAGGGAACAACATCGAAGCTATCATCAATGGTTTGGCAGAGGCTAAAAGCAGAACCGGAAAAGGAAAACCGGTTTGTGTTCTAATGCATACCGTAATGGGTAACGGCGTTGATTTCATGATGCACACACACGCTTGGCATGGTAAAGCACCTAATGACGAGCAATTAGCTATCGGATTGGCACAAAATAAAGAAACTTTAGGCGACTACTAAAACTATGAAAAAATATACAAACACAGGAAGTAAAGATACCCGTTCCGGATTTGGGGCAGGAATGACCGAATTGGGGCAAAAAAATGAAAACGTTGTGGCGCTTTGTGCCGATTTGATTGGTTCTTTGAAGTTTGACGATTTCAAGAAAAATCATCCGGAGCGTTTTTTCCAAGTCGGCATTGCAGAAGCTAACATGATTGGTATAGCAGCCGGTTTAACCATTGGTGGAAAAATTCCTTTTACCGGCACTTTTGCCAATTTCTCTACCGGAAGGGTTTATGATCAGATTCGCCAATCGGTAGCTTACTCAGACAAGAATGTAAAAATTTGTGCTTCACACGCAGGCTTGACTTTAGGAGAAGACGGTGCGACACACCAAATTTTGGAAGATATCGGTTTGATGAAAATGCTACCGGGAATGACAGTAATTAATACTTGTGATTACAATCAAACCAAAGCGGCTACTATTGCATTGGCAGAGCATCACGGTCCGGCCTATTTGCGCTTTGGTCGTCCGGTTGTTCCTAATTTCACTCCGGCAGATGAACCTTTTGTTATCGGAAAAGCTATTATGTTAAACGAAGGTACAGATGTGACTATTATTGCTACCGGACATCTGGTTTGGGAAGCTTTGATAGCTGCTGAAGCGCTGGAAACTAAAGGAATTTCCGCAGAAGTCATCAACATCCATACCATTAAGCCTTTGGATGATGAAGCTATTTTGAAATCGGTAGCCAAAACCGGTTGTGTGGTTACCGCAGAAGAGCATAATATTTTAGGTGGTTTAGGAGAAAGTGTGGCTCGTGTGTTAACTTTGAACACACCTGCACCTCAAGAATTTGTTGCCGTTAATGACAGCTTTGGAGAAAGCGGCACACCGGAACAATTGATGGAAAAATACAAATTGAATCACCAAGCTATTGTAGAAGCCGTAGAGCGAGTGATGAAAAGAAAATAATTCTCCTCAATAATATAAAAATAAAAGCCGCTAATTATAGCGGCTTTTTATTTAGTGATGACAAACATTTGATACATGTCGCTTCTTTCCGTCACTACAAAGAGGAATATCCGCAAAAGGATAAGGATCATCTGTTAAAGGGTTATTGATTTCACTGGCAGTAGTAAAAAAATCACCATCATCATCAATATCTAAGAAATCAGGAATACCATCGCCATCAGTATCATCCGGATTGTCGACATCTTCCTCTAAAACTCTTACATAACCATCGGCAACACCATTAATAAGTGTTACAGAACCATCAGCGTTAACAATGGAAGAATTAATGTCTTCTAAATAAGAAGGTATTCCGTCACCATCATTATCTACTCTTTGAATTTCGTATAATTTGAAACTAAAAATTAAAGGGGAATAAGAAGGAATAGTTCCTGAAGAATTATTATAATATCCCAAACCTGAAGGTATAAACATTATACCGGCACCAAAATTTGAGTAAGATAAAGTACCATCAGGGTTAGCACTGTAACTACCTGTTTTAAATTTCGGAAATATTTCTGACCACCCTTTTATCAGCGATGATAAAGTGAGATAGGTTTCCGGTGTAATGGTTTCTTCAAACTGTTTAAGAGTTAGTGTTTCAACTTCTTCTCCGTTTACAGTTTCCGTATCAGTGTAAATATAACTACCTCTGTAAGAAGTTAAAACTTTATCAACATTACAAGGTGAATTACTTGTTGGGCCGGAACCTTGACGCAATTGTATGTAATACATTTTATATGTAATATCGTCTTGAGCTACATAATGAGCTTGAAGCGGATAATCTGTTTGATTCCATACAGATGTTTGTGTCCCGCCTTCAGGGATAAGATAAAAAGAAACGTCTTGATCTTGTGTATTCCCCGGGCTATTGTTGACCACCATATAATGTGTTTGCAAAAACTCTTCAATGTTGGCCAAATCAGTAGCATATTGTTCTGCATAATCTCGTTTTGGCGCTACCGAATTACCATCGTTTTTAGAACACGACGCTGCAAAAACAACTAAAACAAAAAACAAAGCTACTCTAAGAAAATTATTCATTTTTATTCTATTTTTGAGGTCGCAAGATACAATATTGATTTATTTTTGTGAACTATTTAACGTTGATTTTGGAAAAAAAATGAGAGTGGATAAATATCTTTGGTGTGTGCGATATTACAAAACCCGAAATATGGTCACTGAGGCTTGCAGAAAGAACCAAATTACTGTGAACGGTCAGTTAGCCAAGCCTTCTCGAGAAGTTTTTCCAATGGATAAAATTACGTTTCGAAAAGACCAAATTACCTACATCATAACGGTATTGGACATTCCATTGAATCGAGTTGGCGCCAAGTTGGTCGATATTTATCGAAAAGATGAAACCCCGCCGGAGTCATTCGCCCACTTAGAAATGCTCAGATTATCTAAAGAACACTACCGAAAATCGGGCGTTGGTCGTCCCACAAAAAAAGACAGAAGAGATTTAGAAGATTTTGAATTCGATTTTGAACCGGAGGCATAATTGAGAAACCATAATTTAAATTACTACACACAACATGACAAAAAACATCATTCTAAACCATCAGGAAATTGAACACAAAATCAGAAGGATTGCCTATCAGATATATGAAACCTTTGCTGATGAAAATGAAGTGGTCATTGCAGGTATTGCAGCCAACGGATATATTTTAGCGCAAAAAATAGGGCAGATTTTAAATGAAATCACCGAAGACAAGATTATTTTGTGTGAAGTAAAAATTGACAAGACCAATCCTTTCAACCTCATAACAACCTCCATCAGTCAGGAGGAGTATCAAGATAAGTGTATTGTTTTAGTGGATGATGTGCTGAACTCCGGAACCACTCTAATTTATGGTGTCAAACACTTTTTGAACGTTCCTGTGAAAAAATTTAAAACTGTGGTTTTAATTGACCGAAATCACAAAAAATATCCGGTAAAAGCAGATTTTAAAGGGCTTTCACTTTCCACCTCATCAAAAGAACACGTTCAGGTGATTTTTGAAACCAACAATGACCATGCTTATTTAGTGTAATCTTTGAAGTATTTCATCGGCTATAGTTTCAGAACTTTTTCCGTCAACTGAAACAATGTGGGTTGCTTGGTGATAAAAATAACTGCGGTCAAAAAGATTTTTAGCAATAAACTCCTTCAATTCATCTTCAGATTTTCCTGAAACCAATGGTCTGTTATCACCCTCTGATAATAAGCGCTCATAGAGAACCGGAATGGAAGCTTTCAAAAAAAATGATGTAATTCCGGTTCCGTTTAACAACAAATGATTGTTAGCATAGCAAGGAGTTCCTCCTCCGGTAGCAATAACCATAGAGTTGGGAGCTGTTATCCATTTCTTTAATTCAAGATGCTCTTTCTTTCTGAAATAAATTTCGCCATGCTTTGCGAAAATCTCATTGATAGATAAATCCTCACTTCTTTCTATACTTTCATCCAAATCTAAGAAGGTCATTTGCAATTTTTCGGCAAGTATTTTACCAATAGTCGACTTCCCTACAGCCATATACCCTACCAAAACAATTTTTATCATCTCAATAAAACCTTATAAATTAAGCCATTACAGACCATCCTTTAAAAAAGGCAAATTTATAGCAAAATTGCTTTGAAATATAAATAATAAGGTCTTATATTTGCACCCGCATTCAAGAAATGAAATTGACTCGATAGCTCAGTTGGTAGAGCACAACACTTTTAATGTTGGGGTCCTGGGTTCGAGCCCCAGTCGGGTCACAATTTTTCTTGTCTTGCAATAAGACTCGATAGCTCAGTTGGTAGAGCACAACACTTTTAATGTTGGGGTCCTGGGTTCGAGCCCCAGTCGGGTCACAAAAAGTTGTTCGCCAAGCGGATGACTTTTTTTGTTTTCGGCCACGTGGAGAAATTGGTAGACTCGCCATCTTGAGGGGGTGGTGTCGCAAGACGTGTCAGTTCGAATCTGATCGTGGTCACAAATATTGTACTGAATTTAATATAATATAACACTTTTGTAATAAAAATTTAATAGATTGTTTCTATTAATATACAATAGTGTTAAATTATGTTATATATTTGTCGGGAATATATCGGGAAAAATCAGTCATTATGCCAACTTTCAACTTTATTATTAAGGGGAAGAAAAATCCGGCGAATATTTACGTTCGCTTCCTCCATGGTAAATCAATAGATATTTCTTATCCGTTGAATATTTACATAAATCCGGTTCACTGGAATAAAACCTCACACAAAATTAGAGACGTATCAGAAGTGAAAAATCGTCATGAAATCAATACCAAGCTTGCTGGGTTGAAAGTAAATCTGATGGAGAAATTTAATTCTAGTGTTATTGAAGGCCAAATTTTCGATTACAATTGGCTGAAAGAACAATGCGATGTTTATTTAAAACGGCCGAAAGGGGAAGTTAAAAAAGTCAACCTTCCGGAAAATGTTTATTTTATTGATTTTGCTATTTGGTGGCTAAAAGAAAAGGCGCCTACATGGAAAACTGAAAAGAATAAATATCTTGGCAAGACAGCTATTAAGCAATACAATTCATTCTTAGAAATTGTTAAGAAGTACGAGAAAACTTTGAAGTCAAAGATTAAATTGTCAGAATCTAATCCAGACGAAAATCCCTCAATGCTAAATGGTTTTGTTGATTATATGGAAATGAAAGAGGGTTATGCGCCCGAGACCGTAAAGCGTCATGTTGGTAGGTTCCGCTTTTTTTGTAATAGATGGCAAGGCAAAGAGAGAATATTTATCACTAAAGAGGTGGAAGATGAAGTGCTTGAGCCTATTTTGACAGAGGAAGAAATCAATACTATTTTTGCCTATGATTTTTCATATAACGATACTTTGGAAAATGTAAGGGATAATGCAATAATTGGTTGTTGGACTGGTTTAAGAATTAGTGATTTTAATAATCAGTTGGATGTTTCGAATATAAATGGCGACTATATTGAAATCAGAACATCAAAAACCGGTGCCTGGGTTTCTATTCCGCTCCACCCTCACGTTAAAGCTATTTTGGATAAAAGATTTGGAATGCTACCAAGAAAAATTTCGGACCAGAAGTTTAATCTTTACATAAAAGAAATCTGTAAAGTTTGTGGTTTAAATGAAGTTATCAAGGGCAAACTATTTGATGCTGAGAAAAAAAGGAATGTGATTGGCTTTTATGAAAAGTATAAATTAGTATCTTCGCACATTTGCAGAAGGAGTTTTGCCACCAATCTTGAAGACCTGGTTCCGATAGAAATTATTCAAGCTCTTGGAGGCTGGAAGACACAAAAAATGGCAAGACACTACATTAAAAAAACTATTAGGGATCGAGCAGATGTCTTGAAATCTAAATGGAAAGAGAAATATCCACAAATTAATCAAGAATGACAACAATGGGAAAGTTAAGAGATTCAGAAATTTTACTGGCTGTAATTAACACCTTGAATGAAACTAAATACAGTTTTGCTAAGAAGTTAGATTATAAATCAGTTCAATCGGTTTATCATGTTATAGACAATGATGAATCATACAATTTGACCGAGGGCATGAAAAAAAGAATTATTACAGCGTTTCCAAACGTTAGCTATAATTTTCTTTGCTCTGGTGATGGTGATATAATTTTAGATGCTGATGCTATGAGAAATCAAATGAATTTCTTTAATATTCCGATTAATGAGGAAATAGAGTTCAGGGAATTTGTAATGTCGGTTTCAAAAAAGCAGGATAAGATTATTGAGCTGCTTACGAAAAATAATAGATTGCTTGAGAAAGCTTTTGGTGAGAAATAAAAAAAGCCCCATATAGGGGCTTTTTTCGTAGTGGTATTTGATTAGTTTTCAGTAAAACTAATGTCCGAATCAAGCGCGTCTAAAATGCGCGTCATGGTCTCAAAAGTGATTCCTTTCTTTCCGTTCTCAATTTTATTAATAAAGAACCGATCTACTTTATCATTTTCACTTCTTCTGATAGCTTTTGCTAAATCGGTTTGGCTCATTCCTAAAGCCATTCTTTTTTGATACATGAAGTTTCTAAACTTTGTAAATCTTTTGTCTTCGATAATTGTCTTTGCCATAATTCATGATTTTAAAACACTTAGGGGAAGGGTGAAAATTTCTATTAATTCAATGACTTGCCTTGTAGTCCTTCCCCCTATTGATTATCAGGCTTCAAAAGTGCTTATTTTTTATATTTCTAAATGATTTTTTCCCAGCTATTAATAATTAATAGCAGGTGGTGTTTTTTTATGTCTGCAGGTGGCTTATCTGTGCATTTAGATAGTTTACCTTCTAACGGTTTTAATCCTTTGTCATGAAGTTCGCAAAGTCCGTTAACATTGAAAGCGCAAAGTCCGGTGCTCTTATTCATTTTAGGCGCTATAATTTGTACTGGCTCTTTATGTGTTCCTAATACCATGCCCGTTGCCCAAAGAGTAGCTGAAAGCTTGTCTGAATAACCCGCCTCTATCAAATTCAGAATATCGTCAGGAGTTCCAATGCATGGAGTTTTGCACATGCTTTTACATCGCTCGCAAGCGCATTCACTGACTACTGTTCCTGATTCTTTAATTATTTGTTCGTTCATTTTAAATAGGTATTTGGTACCGACTATCGATGTCTGCATAAACGGTTACAATTTTCTTGTTTTTGAACGTTTCAATAATACAAACGGCTTTAGTGGTAAGACGTGTATTTGTAGTTCTCTGAGGTCTTCTTAAAGCCTCGTTTATTTTCCTTTTTAGGGTCGGTTTTCTTAATTGTGATTCCATATACTTTAAAATAAAACTGCCAGCAACATGGTTGCCAGCAGTATGATTATTATTAATTTGTGGTGTTGCTGCTTTTTCATTTTTTAGAATACAACATACTTTGAAAATTCTGAACAGTCATTCTCACATTTTTTACAAACTACTGAATCAATTTGATTATTCGTGTTGTTTAAAATGTCGATTTTACCATTTTCAACAGTAGCTTTGTAGGTGATACTTTCATTCACATAAAAATCGGTACTACCGCATTTACATTGAATTTCTACGGGAATTAATTTGCCCTCTGGTGTGTATTCGTTTCCTTCGGCGTCATAGTAGTTTTCTCCTTCTTCTATTTCTTCCCATTGTGTCCAATAATAGGCTTCATCCTTGTAGGCTTCATCTAGGGAATTATAGCCTAATTCAATGGCTTTTTCTCTGGCTTCTTCTTCTGATTCACAATAGAATCCATAAGATTCAAATACAAAGCCTTCATTCATTCCGTTGCCAGTTACAGATGATTTTCTGGCAAATTTTTCTAAGGTGATGTTTGTGTTTTCCATAATTATTCAATTAGTAGTCCTTTTTGTTTTAGATGATTATAAATTTCTTGCTTTACGTGTTCGGAATTTCTCCAATTTACTGAGAAGTCATTAGGGATATTCCCGTCAATGTCAACAACATTAAAAAGAAAGGCGTTTTGATTTCTGGCCACTAATAACATCAGTTCATTTATTTGTGTGTATGCGTAAGGCTGGTATTTTTGCTTGCTTTTAAGCCCTTCATTCAAGGCTTCAAGTAGTTGTAGTGCCTTTTCGGTTAAAATGTCGTCAGCGTCTTTAAAAGACGTGAATAAATCAAGTTGTACCTGCTCTGGTTTGCTAGTTTTAATTTTAAAACTGCTAGCGGGAGCGCAGGCGTTATGCCTGCGCGGTTCCTTTTGTGGT
>Ga0207952_1000722_pt1 | contig 20692 bp, 17 predicted proteins | sample SubbioR12Aug_8Ca_FD_184831 | JGI IMG/M metagenome (GOLD analysis project Ga0207952, IMG submission 184831) | Serpentinite rock and fluid subsurface biosphere microbial communities from McLaughlin Reserve, California, USA - CR12Aug_8Ca (SPAdes) | ecosystem: Environmental > Terrestrial > Deep...
GGCAGAGTACGTTGAGTTATCCCGCGTCGATAGTGCTAAAACGTGTCCGTCAAAGGGTGGCAACCTTCACCGGAATCGGTGGCAGCTTTCGCCTGGATTAGGTGGCAACGTTGGACCGGAATACGCAACTATCACTTGTAACAGGTAATAGTGAAATAAATACCGTTAGCCTTTATGTCCTTGGCTGCTGAGTTTATCGAAGGGTGTGCCGCTAAAGACTTCGACCAGCTCAGCCCGAACGGAGACCAGTGATAATTAAGGGCCGGGTTAATAATCTCCGGGTCGGTTTTTGTTGTATGCGATCAATGTTAAGGCAGGTTTTCTCGAAAAATAGTCAATACCTCAATCCGATCGCTTTTAATTCGATAAACAAAGCTGTATTTTTTATACACAACTTTTCTTATTTCGTCACCATATTCAGGCAGCAATACACCGGGCTCTGGAAATTGCCCAAGTAATACATTCAACCATGCCTCGAATTGTTCAAGGTAGTTTATAACAAATGCTTTAGATAGATTTTGACTGTATAAATAATCTGCTATTTCTCCCAGCCTCTGCTTGGCTCGTGGAGAGAATGCGATTATCCTTTTATTAATATCGCAAGGCTATATCATCGATAACATCTTTAAGCAGGATTCCCTCTCCGTTGTCTAATTGATTTATCGATACTCCAACATCTTGTTTAATTTCTGCTGCTGAATAAATTCAACAAATTCGTTCATAAGCATTCCAGAATTATCACCATAAATTTGTTTGACTGAATTTCAGCCCGAGTAGTTTGGGCTGGCGTATGGAAGCCTAAGGAATGGCTGATTAAATCGTCAACACCAAGCCGGATGTGATGGCGTGGGATTTATTGAGCATTATCGGATTAGTGCGCTGGCCGCTGATGTTGGTCTGTGTGTTTTGCATGGTCCGTTGCTTGGAGCTTGTGGTTTAACTTTTAGATTGTTTTTTGGTCACTATTCAGTGAATGCCAGCCGATGCGGATCAATTGCGTAGGTTGGGTTAGGCGTTAGCCGTAACCCAACGCATCGGCTACGCAATTAATCGGTGGCGGCATGAAACAGCCGGGTTTGGCGGACAGGGAAGGGGGCTTAGCTGTCCGCTTCCAAGACTTGCCAGCCGCCGCCTAACGCCTTGTAAACCGCCGTTAGCGCGGTGGCGGTGGCCGTTTCGCTTTGCGCCAACTGGCTTTGGTCTTGCAGCAAGCGGGCTTCGCTGTCCAGCACGGTCAGAAAATCCGCTATGCCTTCCCGGTAACGCAATTGCGCCAGTTCGCGAGCTTTGGCGCTGGCCTGGGCGGCGTTGACCAGCAAGGCCCGCCGGGCGCGTTCCCGGTTGTAATTAACCAAGGCGTTCTCGGTTTCTTCCAGCGCATTCAGCACCGTTTGTTCATAGTTGGCCAAACTGGCTTCGGCGCGGGCGTCGGCGGCCTTGATGCGGGCGTAAACCCGGCCCAGATCGAAGGCAGCCCAGCTGATTCTCGGCCCCACCGAATAGGATTCGGAGCCGGGGGCGACTATTGCCGACAGCGTGCTGGCTTCCAGCGCAATGCTGCCGACGAAGGTCACGCGGGGGAACAGATCGGCGGTGGCGACGCCGATACGCGCGGTTGCCGCCGCCAGATTGCGTTCGGCGATGCGGATGTCGGGGCGGCGCTTCAGCAACTGTTCGGGATTGCCGATTCGTAGCGTATCCGGCGCCTTGGGTAGTGGCAGCGGTTGCGTCAAGCTTTCCGTCAGTGCCGCCGGCAATTGGCCGCTGAGCACGCCGAGCCGGTGCACGGTCTGCATCATCGCGCTTTCCAGGCTGGGGATGCCGGCGCGGGTGGCTTCCAGTTGCGCCAAGGCCCTGGCCGTATCCAGCTCGGTGCCGCGGCCGTTTTCGACTTTAGCTTGGGTCAGTGCCAGGGTTTGCGCCTGATTATCGGCATTTTGCCGGGCGACCGCCAACTGGTGTTGCAGGCCGCGCAGCTCGAAATAATTCCTCGCCACCTCGGCGATCAGGCTGACGCCGACGTCGCGCAGGCCGGCGTCCAGCGCCTCGACTTCGTCGCTGCTGGCTTCGACATTGCGGCGCACCCGCCCGAAAAAGTCCAGTTCCCATGAGGCGTCGAAGCCGGTGTTATAAAGCTTGAGTTCGCGCGGTACGAAGGCGCGGTTGTTTAACGAGCCGGTACTGCGTTTTTGCTCGGTATAGTTGGCATGCGAGGTAACCGTCGGCAGCAGATTCAAGCCCGTTTCCAGATAGAGGGCGCGAGCCTCGGCCAGATTGGCCCTTGCGGCTTTTAAGTCGAAATTATGCTGTAGGGTTTGGTCGACCAGCGCGCTTAACTGGGCGTCGTTAAACGTTTTCCACCAGCCGATCTCAACCGCCCGGTCGGAAAATTCGGCGGGTGCGGCGTTGGCAAAACCGGCGGGTAACGGCTTTTCCGGCCGTTGGTAATCCGGGCCCACGGCGCAAGCGGTCAGCAGGCCGGCGGACAAGACGATTGGACTGAGGCGCGCCAGGCCTCGTAGGCCGGCGCCGGCAGACGGCCGTATTCTGTTTTGAAATGTATTCCGTTTCATAATGGTAAATCCGGGGAAGGGTGATCGGACGCTACGCTGCGGGGCCGTTTGCGGTCGCCGAAACGCCGAACCAAGGTTTGCACCGCGACATAAAACACCGGCGTCAACAGCAGGCCGAAAACCGTTACGCCTATCATGCCGCTGAATACGGCGGTGCCGAGCAATCTGCGCGATTCGGCCCCCGCGCCTTCGGCGATCACTAGGGGAAATACCCCCATGATGAAGGCAAAAGAGGTCATCAGGATCGGCCGCAGCCGGATGCGGCAAGCTTCCACGGCCGCGTCGAAGGCGCCGATACCGGTTTCCTGGCGGCGCTTGGCGAACTCGACGATCAAAATGGCGTTTTTGCTGGCCAAGCCGACCAGGACGATGAAGCCGACCTGGGTAAAGATATTGTTGTCCATGCCCGCCAGCCAGACGCCGGTCATCGACGACAAAATACACATCGGCACGATCAGAATCACCGCGAACGGTAACGACCAGCTTTCGTATTGGGCGGCCAGCGCCAAGAATACGAAAATCACGCTTAACGGAAACACCAGCATTGCCACGTTGCCGGCCAGCACCTGTTGCAGGCTCAGCTCCGTCCATTCGAAGACGAAACCGGGCGGTAATTCGCTATCCAGCAACGCGCTCATGACGCCGATGGCTTGGCCGGAACTGACGCCGGGCAGGGTGCCGCCGTTAATTTCCGCCGCCGGATACATGTTGTAGCGGGTGATTTTATCCGGCCCTGCTATCTCCTCGATTTTAGCGATAGCGCCCAGCGGCACCATGCCGCCTTGCTTGTTCTTGGTTTTCAGTTCGGTAATATCGGCCGGTTTCATCCGAAAGGCCGCGTCGGCCTGCGCCACGACTTGGTAAGTGCGGCCGAAGGCGTTCAGGTCGTTGACGTATAAAGAGCCCAAATAAATCTGCAAGGTGTCGAATACGTCCTGTAGCGGAATGTCCATGGCCTTGGCGCGGGTGCGGTCGATATCGACGAACAATTGCGGCACGCCGGCCCGAAACGTCGTGAATAATCCGGCCAGACCCGGCTGCTGGTTGCCGGCGGCTATCATTTCGCCGGTCACCCGTTGCAGTTCTTCGATGCCGGCGTTGCCGCGATCCTGGATCTGCAATTTGAATCCGCCGACCGAACTCATGCCGCGAATGGGCGGCGGGGCGAAAACCGCGATCCGCGCATCCTCGATTGAAGATAACCGCCGGGTCAGCTGTTTGATTACCGCGTCGGCGTGTAATTCGGGGTGGCCGGCGCGCCGATCGAAGTCGCCCAACCTTGCGAACAGGGTGGCGACATTGGATTGGTTGGCGCCGGTCAGCACCGACCAGCCGGCATAGGCGTTGACATGGGCAACGCCTTCGGTATCGAGAATAATGCCGGTGGCCTGTTGTACCACCTGTTGCGTGCGCGACAGCGAGGCCGCGTCCGGCAATTGCGCGTACAGAATCAAATAGCCTTGGTCCTGCTGCGGAATGAAGCCGGTGGGTACTTTTTCAAACGCCAGCAGATTCAGGCCGTTCAGGCCGGCATACAAAACCAGTACCACCGTGGTGGTACGGATCAAGCGGCCGACCAAGCGGCCGTAACCGGCGCCGAACCAGTCGAAAAAACGGTTGAAGCGCACGAAAAACCAGCCGAACAGTCTATCGAACAGCCGGGTGAAGCTGTCCTTGTCGTGATGGGCTTTATCCAGCAGCAGCGCGCACAAGGCCGGACTCAAGGTCAGCGAATTGAAGGTCGAGATCAGGGTTGAGACGGCGATGGTCAGCGCGAACTGCTTGTAAAAGGCGCCGGACACGCCGGTAATAAAGGCTGTCGGCACGAATACCGCAATCAACACCAGCGTGGTGGCGATAATCGGCCCCACCACTTCGCTCATGGCCCGGCGGGTGGCCGCGCGGGCGTTCATGCCTTCGGCAATATGCCGCTCGACGTTTTCCACCACCACGATGGCGTCGTCGACCACGATTCCGATCGCCAGCACCAAGCCGAACAGCGACAGGGTGTTCAGCGACAGGCCCAGGGCGGACATGACCGCAAAGGTGCCGATCAGCGATACCGGCACCGCCAGCAGCGGAATCAGCGTGGCCCGCCAGTTCTGCAAAAACACGATCACCACGATCACGACCAGCAGAATGGCTTCGAACAGGGTTTTGACCACCGCATCGATGGACTGCTGTATAAACACCACGGTGTCGTAAACCAACAGGTAGTCCAGACCCGCCGGGAAACGGGTTTTCAGCTTTTCCATGGCATCGACCACGGCTTTTTTGGTATCCAGCGCATTGGAGCCGGGCAGTTGGAAGATCGCCAGACCCACGGTCTGTTCGCCGTCCAGGAACAAGCCGGCGTTGTAATCCTTGGCACCCAATTCGATGCGGGCCACGTCTTTCAAGCGGGTAATTTGGCCGTCCGGGCCTTGCTTGATGACGATGTCGCCGAACTGTTCCGCTTCCTGTAAGCGGCCCAGCGTGCTGACGGTGTATTGAAATTCGGCGTTTTCGGGCGAGGGTTGCTGGCCGACCACCCCGGCCGCCACCTGTACATTTTGCTCCCGAACGGCGCCGACCACTTCGGCGGCGGTCAGCTCGCGGGCGGCGATTTTTTCCGGGTTCAGCCACAAGCGCATACTGTAATCGCGGGCGCCGAATACCAGGATGTCGCCGACGCCGGGCAGCCGCGCCAGAGTGTCCTTGATTTGCAGTAAGGCGTAGTTGCTGAGGTAAACGCTATCGTAACGCTTGTCCGGCGACACCAAATTCACCACCAGGCTGAGGTCGGGGCTGCGCTTCTTGACGCCGATGCCCTGGCGGCGGACTTCCTCGGGCAGTTTCGGTTCGGCCAAGGCCACCCGGTTTTGCACCAATACCTGGGCTTTGTCCAAATTGGTGCCCGGCTTAAAGGTAATGGTCAACGCCAAGCTGCCGCTATTGGTCGATTGCGAGGACATGTACAGCATGTCTTCGACGCCGTTGACCTCCTGTTCGATCGGCGTGGCCACCGTTTCGGCGACCACCTTGGCGTTGGCGCCGGGATAATTGGTGGTCACCACCACGGTCGGCGGGGCGATTTCGGGGTATTGGGCAATCGGCAAACCGATCAGCGCCAAACCGCCGACCAATACAATGACGATGGACAATACCGAGGCGAAGATCGGCCGGTCTATAAAAAAATGGGCGAATTTGTCCATGGCTTACAACGCTCCTTGCGGCTGATCCAGCGAAATGCGTTCGGGGGCTACCGTAATGCCCGGTTTCAGCTTTTGCGCGCCTTCGACGACTACCCAGTCGTCGGCTTGCAGGCCTTCGCGGATTACGCGCAATTGGCCGATGCGGGCGCCGGGCGTCACCTGGCGATAGCTGATTCGATTGTCCGGGTTTACCACCCAGACAAAGCGTTGAGCCTGATCGGCGCCGATGGCCCGGTCGGGCAGTAGGGTGGCGGCATAGGCGGCGCTGCCTTGTACCCGCATGCGGGCGAAAAAGCCCGGACTCAACAGCTCGTCGGGATTGGCGAACACGCCGCGCAGGCTGACCGTGCCGGTGGCGGGGTCTTCGCTCGGCGCCACGTAGTCCAACCGGCCTTGGTGCGGAAAGCCGGTTTCGCCCGCCACCGCCAACTGCGCCGGCGTGCCTTTCAGATCGGCGGAACCGTTATTCAGCCGCTGGCTTTGGCGGCGGTATTTCAATACCGATTGTTCGTCGGCGTCGACGTAAACATATACCGGATCGGTCGAGACGATGGTTGTCAGCAAGGTTGCCTCGCCGCCGGCATTGACGAGGTTGCCGGCGGTAACCCGTTCGCGGCCGATGCGCCCGGCGATAGGCGCTCTGATCTCGGTATAGTCCAGATTCAGTTTCGCCGTATACACATTGGCTTCCGCCGAATTTACGGCGGCATCCGCTTCGCGCAAACCTTTATTGCGGGCGTCGTATTCTTCCGTGGAAATCGCTTTGGCGCGCAACAGGTTTTCCGCCCGCGCCAGATCGTTCTTGGCCAAGTCGCGCTTGGTTTTGGCGCGCTCCAACTCGGCTACGGCATAGTTGAGCTGGGCTTTAAACGGTCTGGGGTCGATCTGAAACAACAAATCGCCTTTGCCGACCTTGGCGCCGGCGGTGAAGTTGACTTTGTCCAGATAACCGCTGACGCGGGCGCGCACATCCACCGCGTTCACCGCCTCGACACGGCCGGTGTATTCGTCCCATTCGGTGGTTTGCCGTTGCAAGGGTTGGGCGATTTTCACTTTGGGCGGCGGTGCCGAAACCGTCGCCGATTCCGAAGGCGAGTCGCAACCCGTCAATGCCAGCGCCAGCGTAATCGTCAGCCGGCGCAAAGCCGGCCCGGCCGCCGGTGCCGCGAGATTCGGGCGCTGTCCGGGCGGAATCGGGGCCGGGAAACAGGTATTTTCTTCCATAATCGATGCCTCAAGAATCGCAAAGTAATAAACGGTAATATCAATTACCTTTTAGTCTAGGGTATCATTTTGCGTTGAGTCAATTTATTTTTGCGTGATAGATCATGATCAAGTGCGGGCGGCCCTGTAAGGGCGAAGAACTGTTAAGCCGGGATAGAGTTTTGGATTCGGCCTTGCAGTTGTTTCTCGAACATGGCTACGGCAAGCTCAGCATGGAAACCATAGCCCGCGATGCCCGTGTGTCGTTGCGCACCATCTACCGCCATTTCGACGGCAAGGCCGGCTTGTTCGGCGCCTTAATCAAGCGGTGTACCGACCAGTTTATCGGCAGCCTGTCGGACGAGTGTCCGTTGGAAGAGGCCTTGATCGCTTTCGGCCGGCAGTTTTTGTTTCGGGTTACCCGGCCGAACGTTTTGAGAATGCGGGCGATATTGATCGGCGAAGCGCGGCAATTCCCGGATCTGGCTACCCAGTTTTACGAACAAGGCCCCAGCCGAACCCTGGGCCAGCTCGCCCGTTTTTTTGCGCGGCATCAACAGGCGGGACGGATTCGCACTATCGATCCCGATTTTTTGGCCGACCAATTTATCAGCGTCTTGCGCGGGGAACGTTTGCAGAGATTGCAGTTGGGCCTGGAAGAGCCGCCGGATGAACAAGACATCGCGGTGTGGGTTACCCAAACCACCCGCTTGTTTTTAGAAGGGTGCATGGTCCGGTAATGCCGGCATAAGAAGGTTGTCGTAACAGCCAATGTAGTTTGGGTTAGCGTGGCGTAACCCAACAAAATCGAAATGTTGGGCTTCATTGCATTCGGCCCGACCTACCTTTTGCGGCAGCCTTCCGCTGGGGCGGGAAGAATAAGGCAAAAGCTTAATTCGATCCCCGCATTCCAAGGAGGCTGTCGTAAAAGCCAAAATGTAGGTTGGGTTAGCGTAGCGTAACCCAACAAAATCAAAATGTTGGGCTTCATTGCATTCAGCCCGACCTACCTTTTACGACAACCTCCTAAGGGGTTCGTCAAAAATAACCTCCCCGAATATTCGGGATTGTTGCCGGTAGGAGGGGCTTTAGCCCCGATCGAGGCGCTCATCGCGGCGGCCCATGTTTCCGGCTCAAAAAATCGGTACGACCAAAACAAACACAAAAGCGATGATTGTCCAAAACACAAGCTTGGTTTTTAGCGGGGTATTGCGCCAAACCGTCGTTAATTCGTCTTTGAGCGCCCGTTTAGCGTCCGCCGCCGCGCGTATGCGTTTAACGGCGCCTTTAACCGTGCTGCGTTCCAGTCTTTCCTGTTCGTCATACAGAATTGCATCGAGCCGCGAGTAAAACACATCGCAGGCGGGGCATTTATAGGCCTCGCCTTGCCGGGGTTGGCCGCATTGGGGGCAGTTTTTCATGCCGGCTCCTTAATCATGGGCGGCCAACGCACGCGCGTTAAGGCCGCCGATAAAGCGTTGGAAAAAGCTTGAGTTAAGCGGCGATGCCGTTGTGCCTCAACAGGGCATCGATACTCGGTTCCCGGCCGCGGAAGTTTTTGAACAGCGTCATGGCTTGATCGCTGCCGCCTTGCTCGAGAATATTGTGCAAAAACGACTCGCCGGTGGCGCGGTCGAAAATGCCTTTTTCTTCAAATAAAGAAAAGGCATCGGCCGACAAGACTTCCGCCCATTTATAGCTGTAGTAGCCGGCCGCGTAGCCGCCGGCGAAAATGTGCGAGAAGCTGTGGGCGAAACGGTTGAACGGCGGGACTTTGACGACGGTCACTTGGTCCCTGACTTGTTGCAGGATTTGATAAATCCGCCCGCCGTTGGCGGGGTCGTAGTTTTGGTGGATTTTGAAATCGAACAAACTGAATTCCAGCTGCCGCACCATCAGCATGCCGGCCTGGAAGTTTTTTGCCGCCAGCATTTTGTCGAACAGACTTTCGGGCAAGCCGGCGCCGGTTTGATAGTGGCCGGAGATCAGGTCGAGCGCCGGCTTTTCCCAGCACCAGTTTTCCATGAACTGGCTGGGCAGTTCCACGGCGTCCCATTCCACGCCGTTAATGCCGGAAACGCCCAGATGATCGATTTGGGTCAGCATGTGGTGCAGGCCGTGACCGAATTCGTGGAACAGGGTTTGCACTTCGTCGTGGGTCAGCAAGGCCGGATCGCTACCGGTCGGCGGGGTGAAATTGCAGGTCAGATAGGCAATCGGGGTTTGCAGGTCGGTGTCGGTTTTCCTGCGGCAGACGCAATCGTCCATCCAGGCGCCGCCGCGTTTTTTGGCGCGGGCGTACAAATCCAGGTAGAAACGGCCGCGCAATTGGCCGCTATTGTCCAGAATTCGATAAAACCGCACATCGGGGTGCCAGGTGTCGAAGTCTTCGATTTCGCTGATTTGCAAGCCGTAGAGTTTTTCGACGATGGCGAACAGGCCGGGAACTACCCGGGTGGCGGGGAAGTAGGTTTTGACTTCTTCTTGCGACAGTTGATAAAAATGCTGGCGCATTTTTTCCGAGTAATAACCGATGTCCCAGGCTTGCAGGTCGTGCAGGCCGTGTTCCGAGGCGGCGAAGTCCTGCAATTCGGTGAGGTCGCGGCGGGCCTGGCGCCAGGATTTGTCGGCCAGATCTTCCAGAAATTTCACCACGTCGCCGGTGGACTCGGCCATTTTGGTGGCCAACGAATATTCGGCGTAATTGTTGAACCCCAGCAATTGGGCTTTTTCGTGGCGCAGGGCCAGGAGCTGTTCCATGATGCCGGAGTTGTCCCATTGGCCGGCATGCGGGCCTTGATCGGACGCGCGGGTGCAGAAGGCTTCGTAATGTTCGCGGCGCAATTCGCGGTTGTCGGCGTAAGTCATCACGGCCAGATAGGATGGAAATTGCAGGTTGATCAGCCAACCGTCCTTGCCCTCGGCTTCGGCGGCTTGTCTGGCCTGCGCCAGGGCCGATTCGGGCAGGCCGGCCAAGTCGTCGATATGGCTGATTTGCTTGTGCCAGGCATTGGTGGCGTCGAGCAGGTTTTCTTCGTATTGGCTGGCCAGCTTGGATAGTTGTTGGTTGATGTCTTTGTAGCGGGCTTGTTTGTCGGCCGGCAAATCGACGCCGGATAAATGAAAATCGCGCAAGGCGTTGTTGACGATTTTTTGTTGGGCGCGATCGAGACCGGCAAAATCCGCGCTGTCGCGGATGGCGCAATAGGCCTCGTAGAGCGCGCGGTTTTGGCCGACTTCGGTGGAATACTCGCTGAGTTTGCCCAGGCAGGCATTGTAGGCGTCGCGCATGGCGTCGCTGTTGACCACGGAATTCATGTGGCTGACCGGCGACCAGGCCTTGTTCAGACGGTCTTCGGCGTCGTCGATGGGCGCGATCAAATTGTCCCAGCGGTAAGGGCCGCCAGTTTGTAATTGAGTGGCTATGGTTTGTCGGGCTTCGCCAAGCAAGTGATCGATTGCGGGCTCCACATGTTCGGGCAGGATTTTGGAAAATTGCGGCAGTTCGGTGGTTTCTAGTAAAGGATTGCTCATGGCGGTTGGCGGCGTATTGTGCTGATAAATGTTGATATAAGTTATGCCTAGTGTACCGGACGGTTTGGCCGCTGTCGGTTAGCGCAGGTCGGCTTCCGGTGAAATGGCTAGGATTTTAGTCTTCTTTTTAGGCGTTAAGTTCTGAAAAAACTCAGGGCTTCGGCGATTTGTTGTTTAGCTTCGTGCAGGGCTTGCAGCGACATGTCGGGCGTCAAGGCGCGATCGCCGAGTTTGGCGAAGGCCGGTAAGGTATTCAGTGGCGGCAGCTTTTGGGCCTGCCGGTTGCCGAGTTGGGCGTGAAAACGGGCCAACAAGACGATGTCGCTCATTTGCAGCGCGGGGTCGCCGTTGTAGTACCAATTACCGGATTGGCTGGGAATTTTTAACAAACTTTCGGGAAAATGCCATTTTTTTAAAATAAATTCGCCCACCACGTCCTGCAATGCCTCGATGGTTTTATCCAGTTCCTGTTCCGTATAAGCGATATTGTTAACGCTTTCGGCGAATGTGATGATGGGCAGGGCGCCGATATTGTGCGTGAGCCCCGCCAGCAAGGCTTCGTCCGGATTGATTTTTTTCGCCATGCCGGCCAGCGTATAGCTGAGGCTGGCAATCTGTATGCTTTGCCGCCAAAGTTGTTGCACGCGGTTGTTGAGCAGTTTGTTATTGCTGCGGAACAGGTTGTGCATGCTGATGCTGGTAACTAAATTTTGCGTGGCTTTCAGTCCCAGGCGGTTTATCGCGTCGTGGCATTTGGAAATGGGATTGACGGTGCGGTAAAGCGGGCTGTTGGCGACTTGTATCAGCTTGGAGGCGATGACAGGGTCGAGGTTGATGATTTTTACCGCATCGGCAATGCTGATGTCTTTTTGCAAGGCGCTACGCAACCTGAAGGCCACATCGGGCAGGCTAGGCAAGCGCAGTTCGTCGCGCCGGAATGCCGCGCAAAACGCGTTGTAAAAATCGCTGTCGGCTAGTTCCGGCGGGACGGCGGCGGCATTGGCCAGCGGATTATGGCTAAGCGCGGCATTGCTGCTGTGCTGTAAGGCCGAGAGCGGCAAATACGCAATCCGGGTGGCGGATTTGGCGATTGCGGTGAAGTGGTGGTCGGCGTGCGATGACAGCGGGTGGTAGGCGGTGAAGGTATCTTCGTCGACGGTATAGCCGCTGCCGTTTGCCGCCTCCAGAAAGATACGGCCGGAGTATAAATACATCAAGGCATCCGCGTTTTCGCCGCGGTTAAAGATGATTTGGCCGGGCGTGAAATGCTCTATGGAAACGTTAAGGGCTTGCAATGCCTCGGGGGAGAGTTTGCCCACGGGCACCAGTTTTTGCAGGAACGCCAGCGGCAAGGTCGTTTTAGCGCCCGGCGCGGATTTTGGGTTGGCTTCGGGTTGTTCGGCGTTTTTTTTTAGAAATTTCCAAAACATAGGGTTAGCGGCTGAAAATGGCTAAGGCTTCATGAATTTTGTTTTTGGCATCATGAAGGATAGCCAGAGTGTTTTCGGGCGACAAGGCCATGCCTTTGAGTTTGCTGGCGGCGGGAATGGCGGCGATCGAGGGTAGTTCGTTAGTCGCTTTTTTGCCGATCAAGGCGTGCAATCTCGATAACACCACAATATCGGTCAGAGAGAGCACGTCGCCGAGATTCTGATACCAGTTGCGGGAGTTTAAGGCGACATCGATAAATTCCTCGGAAAACTGCCATTCGTTGAGGACGGTGGCGCTCACCGGGCCGACGACAACAGGTAGGGCCTGTTTGATTTCGGCTTCGTTAATGAATTCTTCAGGCAGATTGGCGACGAAATTCAGAAACGGAATGCTGCCGATGTCGCAAACCAGGCCGGCCAATAAGGCGTCTTCCGGTTTGGCTTGCTGGCTGGAGGCGGCCAGCACGTGGCACAGCGCGGAAAGATACAGGCTTTGTTTCCAGAGTTTTTCCAGTCTGTCTTTGACTAAAGAGGATTTGCTTTTAAAAATCTGCTTGAGACTAAGGGCGACGACCAGATTGCGGGTGGCGTTGAGGCCGATGCGGTTGACGGCTTCCAGACAGTTTTTGGCGGGAACCACCGTCAGGTACAACGGACAGTTGGCTACCTCGATCAGCTTCGCGGAGATGACGGGGTCCAGTTGAATGATGTTGACCGCGACGTCCAGATTGACATCTTTTTGAATGGCATTGCGCAACTTGATGGCGACTTCCGGCAAAGATGGAATTTCCAGCTCATGATTTTGGTAATGGTCGGCGAACAATGCCAGCAGCCGGTTGTCGCGCTGGTTTTCGGGTATCGGCAGGGCCTTGTGCTGGAAACGGTTACGGGAGGACATGATTTTTAACGACACCCGCAGGATGCCGATGTCGGATTGGGCGACGGCGGTTGTGGTGTGTTTGTTGCCGCTGCAAATCGGGAATTTGGCTTGGGCGCTGCCTTCTTCGATGGTATAGCTGCGCCCGTTGGGGTCGGTAAACTGTATGCTGCCGAAGATCAGATAAATCGCGCAATCGGCGGGGCTGTCGATGGTGAATAACGTGGTGCCGCTGTCGATTAATTCGACGTGGTTTTCCGAGGCGAAGCTTTGGCGGATCTCTTCGCTGAGGTTTCTGATGGGAAAAAGCTGTTCGAGAATTTCGGGCGAGACTTTTTGGCCGAAGCGGGGCTGCTTGGCCGCGGGGCTCAGTTTGTCGAAAAAAGCTTTTATTGAGGCCATATCGTTCCGGGAACTAGCGCATGAATTTTGGTTTGAAGCATAGTCGATTTTGTCCGCACTACAGCCGTAGGTCAACAGTTAGCCGGATAAATTTAAGGCTTTCCGCTCACGGTTGAGTAAATCGATGACTGGGGCGGTATCGGGACGAATGCCCCGCCAAAGGGCAAAAGCTTCCGCGGCTTGTTCCACCAGCATGCCCAGCCCGTCGAGACTTTGCCTTGCTTGCCGGGCAAGGCCCCATTGGACGAAGGCCGTAGGCCGGTTGCCGTAGGCCAGATCGTAACAACAGCCGTTTTCCGCTAATAAATCGTTGGGTAGCGGCGGCAGTTCGCCGCTGAGGCTGGCGGAGGTGGCATTGATAATCAAATCGAATTGTCGCGAAGCCAGTCCGGCGTAGTCGCTGCAAGAAAGGTCCGGGTCGGCGAATTCGGCCGCTATCGTTTCCGCTTTATCGGGCGTGCGGTTGGCGATGGCGATACAGGCGGGGCGATGTTCCAGCAATGGGCCCAGGATACCGCGGGCGGCGCCGCCCGCGCCCAGGATTAATATGCGGCTGTTCGGTAAGGTAATATCGTGGTTGAGCGTCAAGTCGTTCACCAAGCCGATGCCGTCGGTGTTGTCGCCCAGTATGCCGCCGTCCGCTTGTCTGGCCAGAGTGTTGACGGCCTTGCTTTTCCGGGCCCGCTCGCTGAGCCGGCCGGCGTATTGCCAGGCCAGTTCCTTTAACGGTACCGTGCAATTTAGGCCTTTGCCGCCGTTGGCGAAGAAGGCGTCCGCGGCAGCCTGGAAGGCTTCCGCCGTTACATCTTGCGCCGCATAGTGGATTGGCTGCCGGGTTTGCTCGGCAAACAAGCCGTGAATGCGGGGCGATTTGCTATGGCTGATGGGATGCCCGAAAACGGCGTAGCGGTCAGTTGTCGTTATTGCCACGGTATTTGATTACCCATTTGTTCCAAAGAAACGTACCGATCACCACGGCGGCGCCCAGACCGCTGCAGGCCCATATGAATGCTTCGACATAGGCGATGATAATGGCGCTGGCCGCCAGATAGAAGCCTATCAAGGTGAATTGCCAGCCGATACGCCTGCCGTCCAGCATGGTCGCCATGGCCAGCAACAGCAGAATGACCAGGCTGGCGCTGGTTTCGGTGAGTTGTCCCGATTTTTGTACCAAAAAAGCGGCGGCAACGATCAAGAATGTCAGCAGCCAATGCGAGGCCTGTTCTTTAACGATGTCGCCGAATTCTATATCGCCGCGTTTCGATTGCAGCCAGGAGACGAGAATCGATAACATGCCGAACACGATGACCATGAACAGCCAGTAACCGTAGCCGTCGTGCCGGGAAAAGTCCGTAATTGCCATACCTAACAGCGATAGCAGCAGCATTGCAATAAATATGGCCTGCTCCAGGCCGAAATGGCGCGGGTGAACGAGTTCTTCCAGTTTTTCCTGCTCTTCAAGCTCTTGCGTGCTCATGATCCCCCCCGGGTTAATTGTTTACGATTTTAGCCATTGCGCCGCATTTTTGGCGTAGTAAGTCAGGACGGCGTCGCAACCGGCGCGCTTGAAGGCCAACAAGGATTCCAGCACGGTTTGCCGTTCGTCCAGCCAGCCGTTTTGCGCGGCAGCCTTGAGCATGGCGTATTCGCCGCTGACCTGATAAGCGAAGGTGGGTACGCCGAATTCGCTTTTGGCGCGGCGGATGATGTCCAGGTAGGGCATGCCGGGCTTGACCATGATCATGTCCGCGCCTTCTTGCAAGTCCAGGGCGATTTCGCGCATGGCTTCGTCGGAATTGGCCGGATCCATTTGATAGCTGTATTTATTGCCGCCGCCAAGATTGCCGGCGGAGCCGACGGCGTCGCGGAACGGTCCGTAGAAACTGGAGGCGTATTTGGCCGAATAGGCCAGAATGCGGGTGTTGACGCGGCCGTTGGTTTCCAGGGTTTGTCTGATGGCGCCGATTCTGCCGTCCATCATGTCGGAAGGGGCGACGATGTCGGCACCGGCTTCGGCGTGCGATAAAGCCTGTTTGCAAAGCACTTCCACCGTTTCATCGTTGACGACGTAGCCTTGCCGGTCGATCAAGCCGTCTTGGCCATGCAAAGTGAAGGGGTCCAGCGCGACATCGGTAATGACGCCCAGTTCCGGAAAGGCGGTTTTTAAGGCCCGGACGCTGCGTTGCGCCAAACCCTCCGGGTTGAAGGCTTCGCCGGCATCCAGGGATTTTTGCGCGGCATCCACCACCGGAAACAAGGCAATGGCGGGGATGCCGAGCGCCAGCAAGGATTCGGCTTCTTTAAGCAATAAGTCCAGGGATAGTCGGTTTACCCCCGGCATCGAGGCAACGGATTCCTTGCGATTATGGCCTTCAATGACGAATAAAGGGCAAATCAAATCATCGGCGGACAGACGGTTTTCTTGCATCAATCGGCGGGAAAACGCCTGATAGCGCATTCTGCGCATACGAGTGGCTGGGAAAAAGTCTTTAGGGTGTGACATCTTTTCCATAGTAAAATAGTCGGGTGTGTAGGGCCTGATGAGGTTGGCCAACCCCGTTGGGCCGGTAAATTTCAAAAAATATTATTGTAACAGTGTATCGATCTTGAGCGGTTGATTTCGGCCGGCGATACGTTATATGAGGTGGTTGTAACAATCATGAAACAGTATTTGAACGTTTTATTTATTTTACTTTTTGGGTTTTTGGCTAATGCCGGGGTACCGACGCAGGCTGCCGCGGCGGATTTGCTGGAACCGCAAAAAGTTATTGAGGATGCCTCCAGTCAATTGAAAGTGCGGATGCAGGATCCCGGTTTCACCAAGGATTTTCGTAAAATTACCGAGTTTGTGCATTCGGTGATTTATCCGCGGGCGGATTTCGATCTGATTTCATCGTTAGTCTTGGGTAAGATGTGGAAAGAGGCGTCGGCGTCTGAAAAAGAGGCGTTTAAAAAAGAATTCCAGACCTTGCTGATAAGGACTTACTCCAGGGCATTTGTCGAATTCAAGGAATGGTCGGTGAGGTTTTTGCCGATCAATGCCGACGAGGATGAGCGCAAGGTGATGGTCAAAACCGAAATTTTACAGCCCGGTTTACAGCCGATTGCGGTGAATTACCGCATGCTGTTTAACAAGGGCGAGTGGAAGGTTTACGATATTTTGATTGAAGGCGTGAGTCTGGTGACCAATTACCGGACCAGTTTTAAAAATGAAGTCGAACGTACCGGTTCCTTGCAGGAAGTCATCAATCAATTGGCGAAGCGCAATACCGAAGCGCTTTCATCTCAAAATCATTCTTAAGCTGCTTTTATTCCCCGAAGGCAAACTTCGGGGAATAGCCCCCTATGCAATTCAATAAAGATTCTCTCTACGCCAATCCGCTTGGCGAAATAGCGACATTTAAATTCGACGAGTCGGTGGTGAATGTTTTTCCGGACATGATCCAGCGCTCCGTACCCGGATACGGCGCCATCATTTCGGCCATCGGCTTATTGGCGGGCCGGTTTAGCCGGCCGCATAGTCATTGTTACGACTTAGGCTGTTCTCTAGGGGCGGCTGCGTTGGCGATGCGCGAGCGGATTGCCGCGGCCGATTGCCGGATAGTGGCGGTTGATAGCTCGGAGGCAATGGTCGAGCGTTTTAAGCGCAACCTGGTTGCCGACGGGGCCAAGCCGAGTATCGATATTCAATGCGCCGATATCCGGGAGGTTGGCATCGAGCGGGCGTCCGTGGTAGTGCTCAATTTTACGCTGCAGTTTATTCCTTTGGCCGATAGGGCGGCTTTATTGGAAAAGATCTATCGAGGCATGCTGCCGGGCGGGGTTTTAATTTTATCCGAAAAACTGGGATTTGAAGATGCCCGGCAACAGGCCTTGCATGTGGAGATGCATCATCATTTCAAGAAAATGCAGGGCTACAGCGAGTTGGAAATCAGCCAAAAACGGCTGGCCTTGGAAGACGTGTTGCTGGCCGAATCGTTTACAACCCATAGGCACCGGCTGATGGCCGCCGGATTCGATAGCGTGGAAATTTGGTTCCAGTATTTTAATTTTGCCTCCATGATCGCACTGAAATGATCGATTACAGTCCCTTATACCGGGTGCTGGAGTCTTTAGGCGCCGACAGCTGGGCGCGGCAGCTGTCCGGGCAGTTGGCGGGAACGTTCGATGAGCGAACGCACGGCGATTTACTTAAATGGCGGGCGGCGATTGATGAGTTGCCGAGCGTCAAGCCGAGTAGCGTGGATTTGCGCGATGCGGTTTCTATCGGTAATGCCGCCGATTTGTCCGAGCCGGAGTCGCGGCGGCTAATTACGGGCTTGCAAAAGCTGCATCCCTGGCGCAAGGGTCCTTATCGGCTGTTTGGGGTCGATGTCGATACCGAGTGGCGCTCGGATTGGAAATGGGACAGGTTAGCGCCGCATATTGCGCCGTTGCAAAATCGTCTGGTGTTGGATATCGGCTGCGGCAACGGTTATCACTGTTGGCGCATGCTGGGCGTCGGCGCGCGGCTGGTTATCGGTATTGATCCAACCTTGTTGAGCGTGATGCAGTTTCAAGCCTTGCGCAAACTTTATGGAACCGATGTGCCGCTGTATCTGTTGCCTTTGGGCGTTGAGCAGTTGCCCGCGGAAATGAAGTTATTCGATACGGTATTTTCCATGGGGGTTTTGTATCACCGGCGTTCGCCCATCGACCATCTGCTGGAATTGAAGGGGTGTTTACGGCCCGGGGGGGAGTTGGTGCTTGAGACGCTGGTTGTCGACGGCGGGGCGGATACGCTGCTGTTCCCCGAGTCGCGGTATGCGCAAATGCGCAATGTCTGGTTTTTGCCCAGTTGTGAATTATTGATGGTATGGATGCGCCGCTGCGGCTTCAAAAATATCAGGTTGTGCAATGTCGTCAAGACAACCGTGGATGAGCAGCGCAGTACCGAGTGGATGCGGTTTAATTCCTTGAAGGATTTTCTGGATCCGGATAATGATGCCCTGACTTGCGAAGGGTTGCCGGCGCCCGTGCGGGCAATGCTGGTGGCTAATATAGATTAGACGGATGGGGTGTTGCAAAAAATGCGAAAGCGGCTAAGCTAGTTTTCGGGTTGTGCGGATTTCTGTTGCAGAGATATTGCTAAACCTGATCTAACTTTGAGATTTCAATTTGGAGAAAATTATGAAGAATTTATTTTTGATCTTGATTTTGCTGCCGCTGAATGTGTTTGCCGCTCCGGTTAATGTCAACCAGGCGGATGCCGAAACCATTTCCGAATCATTGAATGGTATAGGGCCGAAGAAGGCTCAGGCTATCGTTCAATACAGAACGGAGCATGGAAATTTTGAAAGTTTAAAAGATCTCGAAAATGTTAGCGGGATAGGCGAGAAAACCATTAAAGCCAACGAAAAAGATATTGTTTTCACCGATACGCCGGCCGAGAAGCAGAAGAGCGAGCAAGTTAGCAATAAAGCTAAGTAACATCGCCGGAAATGCCGGGCCGCTGTTCGGCTATGGACAGCGGCCCGCGCTTAATGAAAATCAATACGTCCGGGCATAATATCAAGCCAGCTTAACCGAGTGGGGTGACGCTAAAAAAGCAATGGCCCGAAACAGACGCGGGCATTGACATATATCCTATTTCTATCTTACAGTTATGGACGCATCACGAGTAAGTGACAAGCCTAGCGGATTGCGGCAGTGAGCTAATCGGCTAAATACAAATAATAAAACTTTCGGAGCACATCACATGGCAAGACCATTAATTCAAATGGCGTTGGACTCTTTGGATTTCGACCAAACCGTAGCATTGGCGGATCAAGTAGCGCCTTATGTCGATATTTTTGAAATCGGCACCCCTTGCATCAAATACAACGGTGTTAATCTGGTTAAAGAACTGAGAAACCGTTACCCGGACAAATTGTTGCTGGTCGACCTGAAAACCATGGACGCCGGCGAATACGAAGCAGGCGCTTTCTACGCAGCCGGCGCCGACATTTGCACCGTATTGGGCGTATCCGGCTTGGCGACTATCGCCGGCGTTATCAAAGCGGCTAAAAAATACGCCGCCGAGACCCAAATCGACTTGATCAACGTAGCCGACAAAGCGGAATGCGCAAGAGAATCCGTGAAACTGGGCGCGCAAATCGTCGGCATTCACACCGGTCTGGACGCGCAAGCGGCAGGTCAAACCCCATTCGGCGATTTGAACGACATCGCGCGCCTGGGTCTGGGTGTTCGCATCTCTGTTGCCGGCGGCATCAAACAAGCCACCGTACAACAAGTCGTTGAAGCAGGCGCAAACATCATCGTTGTCGGCGCGGCCATTTACGGCGCGCCTTCTCCAGCGGAAGCTGCTCGCGAAATCCGCGAATTGGTAGACGCAGCGGCGGTATAAGTCATGCATCAAGAGTTAGTAATTAGCAAAATTTCAAGTATTCTTGAAGCCACTCCCGACGGCCATGACAAAGCGCTGGTCGATATGCTGGATCAGGCTAAAAGAATTTTTATTTCCGGTGCCGGACGTTCAAAATTGGTCGGTAACTTTTTTGCCATGCGTCTGATGCACGGCGGCTATGACGTCAGTGTGGTTGGCGAAATCGTTACACCTAGCATCAAAGCCGGTGACTTGCTGATCATTATTTCGGGTTCCGGCGAAACCGAACAATTAATTGCCTTTACTAAAAAAGCCAAGGAAATCGGTGCGAAAATTGTCCTGATTTCCGCAAAAGACGATTCGACCATAGGCGATATGGCTGACATCACGCTGCAAATTGGTAGAGCCGAGCAATACGGTAAAGTCAAGGGTATGCCCATGGGGACTGTGTTTGAACTATCGACCTTGCTTTTCTTGGAAGCGACTATCTCGCATGTGATCCACGACAAAGGGATCGAAGAAGAAGTAATGAGATCCAGACACGCTAACTTGGAATAAAGGCTTAGGGCCTGCGTTCGTTATGAATGCGGGCCTTTTTAGCTTTTGATATCAAGGTGTTACCGAATCCGGCAGTCTAATTGAAGAGTGTGGTTTTGGTTGTCCTTGCCATTCACCGAGCCTCAGCATAACGATGTTTGATCGAGCAAACGTCGAACCTAAAACAAATTATAAGGAGACAAACATGCCTTCGCGCCGAGACTTAGCGAACGCCATCCGCGCACTCAGCATGGACGCCGTACAAAAAGCCAACTCAGGACACCCTGGAGCCCCAATGGGGATGGCTGACATTGCGGAAGTATTGTGGAACGATTTTCTGCAGCACAATCCGACGAACCCCAAATGGGCCAACCGCGACCGCTTCATCCTGTCCAACGGCCACGGATCCATGCTGATTTATTCGCTGTTGCACCTGGCCGGCTACAACTTACCGATCGAACAACTGCAACAGTTCCGCCAACTGCACTCGCAAACCCCGGGCCACCCCGAATACGGCTACACCGAAGGTGTCGAAACCACCACCGGCCCCCTGGGACAAGGCATCACCAACGCCGTCG
>Ga0207952_1000723_pt1 | contig 20681 bp, 14 predicted proteins | sample SubbioR12Aug_8Ca_FD_184831 | JGI IMG/M metagenome (GOLD analysis project Ga0207952, IMG submission 184831) | Serpentinite rock and fluid subsurface biosphere microbial communities from McLaughlin Reserve, California, USA - CR12Aug_8Ca (SPAdes) | ecosystem: Environmental > Terrestrial > Deep...
TCAAAGCGCCGAAAATCGGCGATCGTAAACGGCATTGTATTGCATTAATACTATGCTGTTTATGATCGTCAATTTGTCGACAGCTTTCACGCAGCTCAAATATGAAATTATTTATTGCGTTTGGTATGAGTTATGCAGGAGTCTCTAAGATCTCTATACTCTCTTAAAAGCTTGCAACAAACCTCCTGGCTTGGCAAATCTACTAGTATCAGCACGAGATGGCAAAACGGCTTTAAAATGGCCTCTTTCTGACCGTTAGAGTTTTGCAATGGGCTCATAAGACAAGTTTTATGACTCCAATTTGAATCGAAAAAACGGCTCAAAAGAACCCAAAAATCGACAGAACTTTAGATTTTAAACAGGCTCTTACTAAAACAGCATAGATTAAGACGAGCGTTATGGACCTAGCAATACAACAAAAACATAAAGAACTTCGCAGTCAAAAAACAAGCCAACTGTTCTACGAGGGGCGAGTGATCACGGTATGCCAAGAAACGTTTTTCTTCGAAGGTGAGCAGCCTTTTAAAACAGACCTTATCCTACATCCAGGCGCAGCAACCGTTCTCCCTATTGATGATAGAGGAGAACTCCTACTTATCAAACAGTGGCGTAGAGCTTCTGGAGATATTTTGATCGAAGCACCTGCCGGTATTCTTGAAACTCATGAAACTGTGGCAGAATGTGCGATGCGAGAGTTGCGGGAAGAAACTGGTTTTGCAGCAACTACTCTGACTCAAATAGGGAAGATCTACACTGCCCCTGGATTTTGCAATGAAGTCCTTCATTTATTTATCGCAGAGGGCTTAGTCGAAGACCCTTTACCTAAAGACACTCACGAAAATATCGACCTTTTTTCCGTTAGTTTAACGAATGCTCTTGATATGATCGAAACTGGTGTGATTTGCGACGCCAAAACCATCGTGCTCATCTTACGATATGCTAGGAGTCTTCTATGAGAGGAGTGCTACATACCCTGTTGTGGTTGGTAGAGTTTGTCATTGGCCTTGTGTTCATTGCATGCATTATTCTGCTTCTACTCCCCTGGCTACTTACCTATGATGGGACAAGGGCTACCCTCTTTGGTCTTTTTAAACGTCCCCTTGGTGGAGAGCTTGTTATTGAAAAAGCTCAACTTAGTTGGTGGAACGGTCTATACATTGAAGGTCTCTCTTATAAAAGTCACAGAGATCCTCTTTGCCTTTCTTGTGACACACTGACAACTCCTTCTTCTTTATGGACTATCTGTTTTGGATCCCACGAATTGGGGAATCTTATCATTAAAAACCCGACTGTGACAATCCAACTTGACAACAAGAAAAAAGAAATAGCTCATAATATTGTCATCCAAGCTGCAGGCATTCCCACCTTATCTCCTATGGCTCAACTGCATCTTCAAACAGTCTGGGATCGTCTCACTCCACACCTTACAGGCACTATTACTCTTTTAAATGGCATGGTCATTTTAGAAGGCAAAAATATCGATGATGTACGTCTAGAAAACCTCGAGTTGTATGCTCGCCTAGCTCAATCTAGTGACTATGTAACTTTTTCTCTCAAAGGAACAACTAGGCAGGCAGAACAAACAGGCAGCCTTAATTGGTCTGGTAATTTTGGCCCTTTAAATAGCCCTGACCCCGTCCTAACCATCGATGGAACCCTTAAAAAGCTGCCTATGTTAGGCGTTGATCAAATTGCCTCGTTTTTTTATCCCCAATGGCAAGGGGTGAGCGTAGCAGCTATTGGCCCCGATCTAGACCTCAGTCTGCAAGTCGTTCTCTCCAACCAACAACTAGACCTTTCCTTTCTCGCCTCTTCATCACAGTTCAATGCCTCTCTACGAACTCTTACGGAAAATGGCAAAATCTCCTTAGCCTTTCCAGCTCGTTTTGGTCTCATGATCACACCCTTCCTTGCGGAAGGATTGTTCGCATCTAGCCCTTACTTCAGTGGTCTATCGCTTGCTAATAGCCCCAGAGTCACGCTCGATATCTCTGCATTGGATATTCCTCTTACAGAAGCAGGTATCCAATGGCCCAAGCTCAAAATGGATGCGCTGCTGAATATTCTCGATATGGAATTTGCAACCCCCGTTCTGTTCCACGGTATAACATTTGAACGCCTACAAGCCAGTGTCAGCACCCCTTTCTTGGAACAAGAATTGCATTTTAATACAACGACAAGCTTAAGTTTTGGTGATAATAAAGCTTTAGTAACTACCTCCGGTTCTCTTGTTCACCCATTGAGCCAAAACTCCGCACACTCACTGGAGTTCTCTACAAAAAATTTCCCTACCCCCATCCTCGATCAAGTCTTCGACAAGGTGCAATATCTACAACATGCACTTGGAACACATTGTGATTTTGGAGGAAGCCTCAACAACTCGGAGGGAAAACGAACAGGAACACTCTATTTTCTTTCTTCTTTCCTAAATATTCCTGAAACGTGTTTTTCTTTTTCTGAAAGCGGCATACAACTATCAAAACCTACTAGTCTGGTCTTTTCAGCTCCGCAAAGTTTTTGGAAAGAGAATGTTCATGGCTTTGGATTTGGAGCTATCGATGTCGACCTGCAAATGCTCTTTATCCCCTACACAGGTCTTTCAAAGATCATTGCGCAAGGCAAGGCAACTAGTCCTCAGTGCTTCTATCAACAGTTCACTCTAGCAAATCTTGCCCTTGATTTCGATCTACAGAAATATTCTTCCATACGTTTGCATATGCTAGCCGAAGGCTTCAGTGGATCTGTCAATGCGGCTCTTTCTACGGAAAAATCAACGCTTACAATAAAAGAGCCTCTCACTTTAGCTATCCATCTCACGCCTTCTCAAGCTACGAATCTATGGAATGAATTCACAAAATCGCCTACCTTTCTAGCCCCAGTTTCTGTGAATATGAGTGTTCGCCCATTTACAACATCTCTTGGAGAAAATTTTCTAAATAACACTACGATAGAGGGTATCATCGATGCCCCTCTTCTCAAAGTTCAAGCTCCAGATCAAACTGCATCGATTATTCAAAATGGTACTAGCAAGTGGTCTCTCAATACACAAGAGGGAACTCTAAACTTCCGCCTAAATGCTCAAATAGGGTGTACAGAAGATGCCCTTGTGCCTCTACAAGTACAAGCCATTGCGCGTAAATTCTACTTCCAACCTGTTTTTGATATTTCTTCCATAGAACTCTTAACTAAAATATCTGTAGAGAACCTAGACACTCGATTCATTGATGGATGGCGTTCTGGAACTACAGCACTCTCTCCCCTTCTTGGCACTTGGGTAACTCTTAAAAGCAATCTTTTTCACACTACTGACTCGAATGCCTTTGGGATCGATGCTAGTTTTGAAAAGGGCTCTCTTACAGCCCACCTCAAACAAGCTGATCACCAGCTTTCTCTTGATGAAGGTAACCCTGCCTATGCAACTTTTTTGCTTGATCAAACAGGTTACAAGGCTTTAGAAGGTCTCATTGGAACAAAACTTCCAGTAAGCCTAGCTAAACCAACTCAGTTAGAATGGCGGCTCCAAGAACTTCAACTGCCTCTTTCTCCCAATTCTTTGCATATCGACCTATCTGCTCTGCCGCAAGCTACTATTGATACTGCATTCCAAGCTGAAAACCTCTCTCTTCTTGAAGTAGACACCAACACTCCACTATCCCTTAGCCATCTTGTATTTCGTTTATCAAGATCCAATCTTCAATCACCGTTAACCTTAAACCTAAAAACCTCGATTGAAGCGAACAAGCCAGGTCTTGTCGATGTCAAAATGCAGATGAGCGAAATCCATCATACAACCCAAGAATGGGATCTTTCTCAAATGCATGCTCTGATTCAAGGCAAATTTCAACAACTTCCCACATCGGTCATTGATGCTTTGACAATCGCCGCAGGTATGCATCCAGAAACCATACCGGCCCTTTTTGGCGATCAAATTTCTGGTAGTTTTCAAACAGATATCCACCAAGGCAATGGCCCTGTTTCTTTAACGGTCAACTCTCCTTCAACAAGGCTTTCTCTTGATGGTCATTTGGAAAAGGGCGTACTGCTACTCAATCAACCCTTCTTTGCACAGGTGACTATGTCAGAAGGCATCAGCCGTTTCTTTCTGCGAGGGGTCAATCCATTATCCATTTCAGCAATCAGCAGCAATGGGCCTATGACTCTAACGATAGATCCTCATGGCTTTTCTTTCCCCTTATTGCCATTGGATATTACTAACGCCAACATAGAACATGCACGTATTGAACTCGGTCAAATCACTTGCCGTAATCAAGGGAATATTCAAGTTACTTTGGGATTGCTTAAGCTCGGACAATTCTCTAGATCTAATGATCTGATGTTATGGTTTGCTCCTATGGATATTTCACTGCAAAAAGGAGTCGTAAACTGTGAAAGAACGGAAATTCTCGTAGCTAACAGTATCGATATTGCTACTTGGGGTGATATTAATCTTTCGAAGAATCGAGTAGATGCTGTGCTAGGATTAACTGCGCAGGCTCTAACTAAAGCTTTTGGCATTAAGGGGCTTCCTGAAACTTATGTATTGCAAATCCCTATGCGAGGCCCTTTAGATGATGTCAAAGTTGATACAGGTAAAGCTACTGCTAAAATTGCCCTATTGTTAGCCTCTCAAAAAGCCGCTGAGGCAGGTAGTTTATTCGGTGGCCAACAAGGAGCCTTGATTGGAGGACTCCTAGGCAAACTCTCCAAGTTACCCGATGGCAATATCTCTGCACCATCCCCTAAACATCCTTTCCCCTGGGAGGAACAATCTTCTAACCCTTCCAAACCTCCAGTAAAAAAGAAAAAGAGCATGATTAAACCAGGAGATAAGCCTCTTAAACAGCTTCTCAAGCTCATTAAGTGAGCCTCTGTTATTTCATAGTCCCTTATCAATCATCTATCTGCACTTCTTCAGCAGATAATGCGACGAGTCTTTCAGCTAGAACTTCTATGGTATCAATCACAGGACATCGTGGATGACTATCCCCCAAAGAAAGTGAGAAGCTTTTGTGGATAAGAGGTAATTCTGTACAAGCTAAAATGATCCCATCAAAGGGTTGCCGTTGATAACATTGTGTAATGATTCCCTTAAGCGCTTTTGCTTGATGGATCGTGATGACCCCTTGAGCTACTTCTCGAATAATGTTGTTGATATCCCGTTGGCTCTCCATCGAAGGGTAAAGGCACTCGAGTTCCCCTTGTTCGTAGAGCTTCTGATCTCTCGTAGATTGTGCCGAAATGATAAGAGCACGAGACATTGTTAACTGAGATGCCTTTTTGAGAGTCTCACCAATAAGATCCACAAAGTGCATATTTGTAATATCTGGCAAGTATCCATGAAAAGAATGCGAAGCTACGCAAAATACTTTTGCCCCAGCTATTTTTAGCCTAAGAAAAGCTAAGGAAATCTCTTCTTTAATGATTTCTGCATCCCCTCTAGTGAAGGGATAACTAAGCAGGATGATCTCTGGAAATTCATTATAGTCATTCGCCTCGTACCGATGCTGGCAGATCTCCAAGATTGTCCGATAAAGAAAAGAGCTGGCCATAGGTCCAGCACCACCTACAATACCTATGGATTTTGTAAATCTAGGCAATTGTAACCTCTTTGCAAAGATAGACATCTTGGATTGCATTTAGTAACTGGATGCCGTCTTTCATAGGTTTTTGAAAAGCTTTTCTCCCAGAAATTAAACCCATGCCACCAGCTCGTTTATTGATGACAGCTGTGCGCACTGCTTGTGCAAGATCATCCTTGCCAGAAGGTCCTCCAGAATTGATCAAACCAATCCTCCCCATGTACCCATTCATCACTTGATAGCGCGTAAGATCGATGGGATGTTCGCTAGATAACTGCATATACATGGCTTCTGTTTGTTTGCCAAATTTAAGAGCTTTGAACCCCCCATTGTTCTCTGGCAATTTTTGCTTAACGATATCAGCCTCGATCGTCGCACCAAGATGATTAGCTTGTCCGGTAAGATCTGCCGCTTCATGATAGTCGTGATCACCTATTTTGAATGCGTTATTGCGCAAATAACACCATAACACTGTTGCCATACCAAGATCATGCGCTATAGAAAATGCATGGCTTACATCCACAATCTGTCGCCGACTTTCTGGCGACCCAAAATAGATGGTTGCACCCACGGCAATACACCCCATATCATATGCTTGTTTGATACTAGCAAAAAAAACCTGATCATACGTGTTAGGATATGAAAGCAGCTCATTGTGATTGAATTTTAATAAGAAGGGGATTTTATGAGCGTATTTCCGAGCTACACTGCTCAAAACCCCTAACGTTGATGCGACAGCATTGCACCCACCTTCAATCGCTAACCGAATGATATTTTCGGAATCAAAATACTCAGGATTCGCAGAAAAAGAAGCACCTGCAGTATGCTCGACGCCTTGGTCAACTGGTAAAATAGATAAAAATCCAGAACCAGCAAGACGCCCCTGATTGAACAAAGTCTCCAAGCTACGCAGCGTGCGTAGATTGCGATTAGACGGGTAAAAAACGCGATCTACCCAGTTAGAACCCGGAAGAAGTAACTTCTCTTTACCCACTTTACAGCGGTGATTCAGTAAATGATCAGCCTCTTGCCCAAGCAAATTACGAATCTCATTGTATGACATAAAGCTCTCTCCCCTTCTAGGTGTTCGTGAGGCGGATGATACGCAAAGCGTATGTTTTGTAGAACATTTTTTGATTTTTCCCAACTAAAAAAATATTTTAAACAAGAAATGATAACTCGTTAAAATATAAAATATTTAATTATGCAAAATTTTTTATTTTAATTGATGAGTAATGTTAATAAAACATATAATAATACAACGAAAAAACTAAATTAATAATCATTTTTAATTATGAGCACTATAGAACAAAGAATAAAAGACCCATTTGCTGGAGTAGCAGGTTCCGATCTACATGGAATAAATACTCAACATGCTAACGATCATTGTGATACAACAGAAAAGCTCATAACGGACAAAGACAAGGAAGCTATTAAGGAACGGCTTTCACACATAGAAAAGCGCCTTTCAGCCCTCAATGGGAGGGATACATCGGATTCCACCTCCTTTTTGTACCAGGCGTCTAGGGAGCGCAAAAAGAGCAAAAAAACCTTCGAGGATCTGCAAGCTGAACGAGACCGTCTTGGCCAAGATTTGGACAGAGTTCGTCAAGATCTAAACGCTCTAACTCCTGTAGAGAATCTCCATTGCGAATCTCAAAAGATTCAGAATAATGCACTTAAAACATCCCCAGCCGAAATGGATGCGGTTGCCCAATCCCAGATGGGACAAACTCCTACCATAGATCCTTCTAAAACAAAAACAGCACAACCATCTCAAGATCAAATAGATACACTTCAACGAAAAAAGAAAGAACTCAAGGCTCGCCTTCTAACCCTCAACGGTACAGGTTTCGGAGACCCTAACTCTCTTTTACACCAGGCATCTCAACAAGCCAAAAAAGATCAAAAAGCCTTCGACGATTTACGATCTGAGCGGAATCATCTTCAACAAGAATTGCTTTCTCTTAAGCAAGGACTACATCAGGTTCGCCAAGCCCTAGACATTTCTACCCCCTCCTCCGAAGCAAAATACGATCCAAAGCCCATAGGGGCTGTTTATACCAGAACTCTGTCAATACAACCTTCTAGTAGAATAGACCCCACTAAGATAAAACAAGCACAGCCTCTTCAAGATCAAAGTAGTGCTCACTCAAACCTCCTAAGAAAAAAAGCTGTGATCAAAGCACGTCTCTCGGAGTTAGAAGGGACGTATTACGAAGATCCCAATTCCCTTTTACACCAGGCATTCCAACAAGTAAAAAAAGATCAAAAAGCCTTCGACGATTTACGATCTGAGCGGGATCGTCTTCAACAAACCTCAAAAGAGCCTATTCAAGACAGTGTCAAAACACGCCTATCAATTCTCAACGGAAAAGGTTTTGGAGATCCCGATTCCCTTTTACATCAGGCATCCCAACAAGCAGGAAAGAGTCAAAAGGCTTTCAGTGATTTACAATCTGAGTGGAATCGTCTTCAGCAGGAGTTAAAAGAAATCCGCCAAACCCTAAATCCCTTTACACTTGCTGAAGCCCCTAAGTTGGACTCAAGTAAAGAAGTCCAACTGCTTATGCGATGTGCCTCTAAAATAAGGGATGTTTACGCCAGAATCCAACAAGGACATACTCTTAAAGACAACTTCTTTGCTATGGGCAAATTGCGCATCGAATACAACACTCTATTGGAATCTGCTTGTTTGCCCAATATGAGAGAAGAAGACCAAGAAGCCCTTAGACCCTTAATTGAAGACGTCGAGCGCCTCCTACAAGAACAGGAAAATGCAGCCCTAGTTTTTAAGGCACATCCCGGTCCCCTGCCCTCTTTTTTATTGAATATCACCCATTTTAACCGCCTCTCTTCATCAGAAACCAGAGCATCCGAACTCACTAGAGCTAAAGGCGTTTTACTCCGCTCTTTTGCCTCTTTACCAGAAGAAGATCAAACCTTGTTTGCACAATGCTTTTATTCTGTAGCTTTTCAAAGCACAGATGCAAACGACTATCGAGCTACCTTTGTAAAAAAGAACTATCCAGACTATTGCTCTCCAAAGTTCATGCTTCTAGAGCCTGCTATACGAGCAACTCTTGTAGATACTATTTTAACAGCTCTATTTGTAAATCCAACCATGTCTGATAAGGAAAAAATCACCTGGACTTATGAAACCCTGTTAGATAAACCTGAGGAATTGCAACAAGCCCTGCAAATTTTTTCCCATGAAAAATCCTTAAATCGACACTCACAAATCCAAGAGACTGGTGGTTTTCCTACTGACGAGTTATTATCTCAAGGTCCTAGCGATCTAGACAAAGAACATAGGCAACGGATTCTCGATGACGTTAAAGAAACCTTGTCGACTATTTGTACATCGCAAACAAACCTTGTCCGTTTTTTTAAACATGTTTCTCCTATAAAAGCCCTTCGAGAAGGCCATTTAAGTGCATTGTCTTCTGTACATACGCTAGATATAATGTATAGAGCTGAGAAACTTGAATTCCTCGACTCTTGTAAAAAAGTATTATCCGAAAATTCTCCTACTCTAGCTTTGGCCTTTTCCAACGCACAGCATCCTCTCTTTAAATTGTGGAAGGAAAAAGAGCTTTTTCTTTTGTTTCATCCTATAAATACTACAGAACAAGAAGTTCTAAACATGCGGTCTAAGATAGAAGGATTGTTCCATGCTCTAGAAGCTTTAAACCAACCCCTCCCAGAATCTCGCGAACTAGAACCGCTTTTAGAAATCCTCTTAAGACGCTATTCCTTCCACTCCAATTCTTCTGAAATTTCAAATGCAATCGAACTTAAAGGCATGCAACAACGATCCCTTCCCATGGCTCTCGGGCAGGGGCTCCCTACTAGCGGACTACGAATATTTAAGGATATTTACCAAGTACCCAGCCAAGAACCAGGGATAAAAACAGCTGGTAAATACAAACCAAACCAGAGCCCTGCCATCGCACGCGAAGTGGTTGCTTATTCCTATGATACAATCATTGGCTGCAATATGACAGCAGCAACAACTCATGCAAACCTTTCCACGCATCGCGCTCTTGTAAAAATACAAACTCTCCTAAAGCAATCACACACTTATAAGACCAAAGCCAAAGAATTTGAAATCTCCGGCAATGTTTTTTTATCGAATCAATACCTACATAGAGCTCACCTCTTGCATGTAGAGGCCATGAATCTATGCCAACTATGCAATTCAACGATTAAAGACGGACTTTTTATTTGTGCAGCCACAATGCTAGGAAAAAAGGTATTAGAAAAAGCAGGGAAAGACACTATTGATTTATGGCACTCCGAAAAAGAAGACCTCTCAGATGAAACACGAGTACTTATCATCGATGACTACCTACGCAGCCAGTATTACAAAAAATTAACACATACTACCCCTTATGCAGGCGCTCCTGATCAGGGATCTCTTCAGAAATGGATCAATGCGCCCTCTACAAGGGTACACGATCTAGTGAGAGAACATCCCCAAGCAGGAGAGGAATTGAAACAAGTTCCTAAAACCTTGGTACATGAATATTGTTTACTTGGAATGATCAAAGGATCGATAGATTGCAGTACAGGAAATACGATGGTTACACTTACTCCTACGGGTCAAATTACCAATTTTATCGACTTTGATGATGAACGCTGCATGCCTACTGCAAACCATTTTAAACAAATACGCATGTGGCAACTTGGCCTGCCCCAAGCAAATTTGCCTTTTGATCGAGCCACCTTGTTGATGTTTTCTGACCCACTGCTACATGAGCAGATTAAGAGATACAATGCGATGAAAGCACCTAGCATTCTTCCAAAAGAATCTCTAAGGGCTTTAGAGGAACGGTTGGGAAAAATCAAAGAGTTATTCGAACTGGAATTGAAAAAAAGAATGCCTGAGTTAACCCCGCGCGATCTATTTTTTGCGATTTTTGGTGGGAAAGAACAATTCACAAAGTTACATCAAGATCAACACATTCTTCCTATAGATATTTTTGACTTCCATATGGGCGGCTACGGAGGAGGTGTCACACTAACCACCTCAAATCCAAAGAAAGCTACAGTCTTAAAAAACAACTTAGAAAACTTATACATCGAAAAATAACATCATTTTAAACGAGTTTAATATGTCATTCGAAATAACTGGAAATCTAGATAAGAGCGCCGCTTATAGTTATGAAATTACAATGAATCCTAGCAGCTTGACCGTAGAAGAAGTTCCTACGTCCGTTGGAAGTACCTTAATTAAAGAATGGAGTCAACGAGTTGGCATAGGGACCAAGAGCTCTATGCATGGAGAAATAAGCCGTATCGCTGGCTACAGACAAGTCTTAGTGCATGCAACCATGGAAGTTGCAGTGAAACCTAAATACGAGAGAGTTATCTATATTGCTAGCACTGAGGTTGGAATCCAAGGATTTTTGATTGGGAATATTGTAAAAAATACTCTCATGGTGGCGGTATTAGCAACGGCTCCTGCTAATTTTTTGCCAGAGCTCTACGGACAAGACGCCCCCCCTATAAAAGGCGTAGGGTCAGCTCTAATTGAACATGCAAAGATCCAAGCTGGAGCAAGAGGACTGGATTCTATTACCCTCCGTTATTTTGAAGAGGCAAAAGGTTTTTATAAACGACTAGGAATGATTCAAACAGAACAAGGGTTTCGCTTGTCCATTCCCAAGACTGCCTTTGCATAGAGAGTCGCTAATAGTCTACTTGTTAAAGATTGCCATAGGTTGCGCGGGAACACCCTCATTCTACCTTCCTAATATGCTGAAACTTACCATGTTGGCATTATTTCTAAAATTAGGCACAATCTTCGGCCTAAATTAGGGGTGCAGTATGTTAAGAAAGTATGCAATTTTTCTGATCCTTTCCGTCTTTTCACTTTATGCAGGTCAATCCGAACCTTATGCATCAGTCAAAACCCAAATAGAAAATCGATGGCAAGGTTTTCAATCCAATAGAGAATTTAAGGAATTCAAGCCTGGAAAATCAGATGCTGAATTGAAAGCGGAATTCGAAGTTATCCATACAACCCGTCTTTCTATATGGACAACGACTCCATACGCGTTTGCACGACATCTTATCGCAGAAGATCTCATCAGAGCTCCTGGTTGCATTGCTTTTGATTTTAATAATACCGTGCCCTACTACAATGCCAGCACGATCTGTTTAGGAGATCAATACTATATTGCTTGTGAAGGTCCGAGATCAAAAGATGTCTCTAAGTTTTTTGACCTGTTGACTACACAGCATGTCACTCATCTCGTGCGATTAACAAGTTCTTACGAAGCGTGGACAAAAAAATGTCATCCCTATTGGGACGGGTTCACCACAGAATCCGATGGCAATGTTTATTTGAATGTTCCAACAGATACTGGGGTATGTTCTGTTCAAGCATTCCATATGGACCATTGGAGAGACCATCATGGTGTTGACCCTGAAGAATTACTTGCCCTCGTACTGCAAATAAGGGACGGCCTAAAGAAAGACAACGGTCTTCTCGTCGTCCATTGCAGTGCAGGAGTAGGTCGTACCGGAACATTTCTGGCCAGCCTAGCAATCGTCGAGGCTATTGACAAAGGTCTTCCCTTCAGCATTGAAGAAATTGTCTACCGCCTTTCTCTACAACGAGTACACAGTGTTGCTAAATTTAGCCAATACATCACTCTTCACAGATTGGCTGAAAGTTATTTGAAAAAGAAATTAAATTGCCAAAGTTGAAGATGTTGTGATTGAAATTGATGCGACCGTTAATAGCTCCCGCTAATTAACGGTCCAATCTCCGAATTAAATTTCAGCCACAGTTCTTTTAATCTGCTTTTCCGCCTCAATTTGTATGGGGCGTCGATATGCCCCTCGAACATTTGAATCTAAAAAATCGAGTAAGCCAAAATCTATTACTAGTTTTAGGGCCTTCTCTTTCTGCTCATATATAACAGCCCTGGCTCGAAGGATGTTCTCGGGATTGGTTTTAAAAGGAAGTTCAAGAGAAAGAAGGGCCTTTTTTTATTCTTATAAGTCTCATCGCCGAAAAAAACCCGCGCAAACTCATCGTCCCTGTGTTTTCTGATAGCGCTGAGAATGCTTTTTAGAGTCTCTAGCATTTGCCCTCGATCAACGCTTCGAGCTGGCCTATGGCAGCTCTCGTGTGTTCTTTTACTGCATGGGTATAGCGATCCGTTGTTTTACTATCCGAATGGCCTACAATGCGGGAAATGAGAATTGGCGCGATACCAAGCTGCGCCAAATAGGAACATGCCGTATGCCGTGTGGTATGAAATGTCGCTCCTTTAATCTCAGCCTTCTTCAGAACACGCCTCCATGCAGAAACTATATCGATGGGTCTGCGAGGATCATAAGGGCTGGAAAAGACAAGACCTGAGATATCTGCCTTCTTAACCAAGGCTAAATCACTCAAAGTTCTGAAAACCTCATCGGACATGGGAACATCGCGTGGTTCGCCATTTTTTGATGTTGGCAAATGCAGTTCGCGGTTCTTGAAATCGACATCTTCCCACCGCAAAGATAAAATCTCCCCCCTTCGCATACCTGTATGCAGAGCAATGATGAAGATCGGGAGCAAGAGTGAGCTTTTGCTTTTCTCACAAGCTGACTTTATTATCTGGATCTCCCCGAGGTCAAAAAAACGAGTTTTACCCTTTCCAACTTTAGGTTTTTTGATCGAGCATACAGGATTTAGCATCATCCACAACCATTCTTTGACGGCATATTCGAAGACAATGCTTATCGAAGCAAGATACCGAATAACTGTATTGTTGCTCCTTGGCTTTCCTCTTACTGCACGCTCGAATAGGAGCCGATCTCTATACTCAGAGATTACTGCTGGTGTGCCCTCTGACAAGGGAAGTGCTCCTATTTGATCCTTCCACCATCCAAGATGTTGGATAACATTAGGTGCATTCCTTGGTTTATGGGGAAGGACTGCAGTAATATATTTCTCGATAGCATCAGTCACTCGTCTCTTCTTAAGTGATTCCTTGGTGATCAAACCAGAATCTATTTCATAGAGGAACTTTTTCTCCCAATCAAGAGCCTCTCGTTTTGTTGTAAACGTTTGTGCTTTCGCATATCTACGTCCATTGCGAAAGACCTCGACGATCATTTAATAGCGGTTGTGCCCTTCTTTGTCCTTTCTAACCCGTAGCGTTCCCATAAGCTGAGCCTTTCAGTTGAAAGCTGATTTAGGCTAGCAGAATAGCTAGTGGATAGATTTTTTTGAAAGGAATTCGGATTGTCATTCCGACTGACTCCAGTCGGTTCATCCTTGATTTTTAAGCGCTTAAGAATTCGCAATATGAGATTTTACAGGTTTGTCAGAGAATTTGTCAGGTCTCGATCACAATTAAATTATTTCTACATCTACACCTTTACCTTGCTTTATGGTATCATATGATGCTAAGAAAAAGATAAGGCGATTGATGTCGGATCCAAGGTCGCGTCCTTCTAAGCGGGAGATCGATAAAAAATTAACCGAAGCCAAGACCGCCTTAAGTGAAAAGCGCCTACGCTTTGCGCGACCAGATAAGGCTGTTGGCGAACTCGTGGATTTAGAAATCAATGACACAGCAGAGGTGGCTGACCTGATTTTAAAATTATTAGATGAAATCGAGATTTCACATTATGCGGGAGGGCATCCCCCAGAGCCTAGTTATGAGCCGAATATTGCTGATTGTGAGCTATGGGCATTTTCTTGGGAAAGTAAAGAGAGAAAGGTGAAAATGTACCTTAAATTTGCCCTTAAGAACGACTATTTTTACTATGTATCGCTTCACAAAAGCAAACCCTCGAAGGAACACAAGGTATGAAATGTTTAAAGTGCGACAAGGACAAATTCGTGGAGAAATCTGTTCGGTTTTCTCCTGAAATCAAAGGCGAGGTCCTAGAGGTTATTTTGCCGTGCATGGTTTGTGAAAATTGCGAAACGCCGCTAGTTGATTCGCACCAGATGAACATATTGCGCCGTGCAGCTGCGGATAAATATCGCGAACAACACAATCTACTAACTTCATCTCAGATTATTGCCTATCGAGAAGAGTTGGGCATGTCTCAAACCGCATTTGCAGGTTATCTGAATGTTGGGGAAGCTAGCGTCAAACGCTGGGAAACCTACTTTATTCAAGATCTCAGCCAGGATGACCACATACGTCTAAAATGCGATGAAGCTTATGCGGAATTTAATTATTTAAATGTGTATTGGAAACGTCACGACCCCGATATCTTTAGCGGAAATCGTAAATTCAATCTCCAATTATTCAAACAAGTTGCAATCTTTTTGGTTAAAAAGACAAAAGCTTCAATTATGTATCTAAATAAGCTGCATTTCTATGCGGATTTTCTACATTTCAAAAAATATGGAGTCAGTCTTACAGGTGTCCGCTATATCCCTTTAAAATATGGTCCGTGTCCTGATCAATTTCGTATAATTTATGAAAATTTGGTGGGTGGTGGCTATCTTGCTAAAAGGAATGAAAAATCCTTTGAAGCTCTTGCTGAACCCGATCTCTCTTTGTTTGATGAGCACGAACTGAATACCTTGAATGAGATTATCGAAATCTACAATTCGCTCGGGGTTAAAAAAATCTATAGCCTCTCTCATAAAGAAAAGGGCTACAAGGAAACTTCCGAATGCAAATTCATAAGTTACGCTTTCGCTAAAGACTTACAGATCTCTTAAAGCTCTCCTGCAAAGCAGCGCTGAAGTCGATGACATTCTGAAACCGATTCATATTTCAAAATAAAAGTTCGTGAAATCCTGACAAAAGTCTGACATAATGCCGACCTTTGGCAAATAGGTCTATCAGAAGGAAGTTGTAAGCAGGTGAACGTGTACGGAATAAAAGGTTAGCGGTAGTCGGATTCGAACCAACGACACGCGGATTATGATTCCGCTGCTCTAACCAACTGAGCTATACCGCCCTAACATAGAAAATAGCGGGGGAAGGATTCGAACCTCCGGCCTTTGGGTTATGAGCCCAACGAGCTAACCACTGCTCCACCCCGCGTCAGGCAGATTGCTTGAAAGAAGGTCAAATCTTATCAAGTGATCGATTTACTTTCAAGCAATTCTAGAGTTTTCTTCGCCGCACCCATCGATTGTTCAACAAGTCCCAGGGCCGCTACCCCCATTGTCTCTCGACGGGATCTGTTTTGGTAGAGATCTAGAATGATTTCTCGAATCTTATCTGCTTCGATGGATATGCCTCCTTGAGATGCTACTAGAGCATCTGCATAGGCTTGTTGAGTATCCACATAGGGTCCAAATAACACTGGGATTCTACAGGCTGCTGGTTCAAAAAGATTATGCCCCCCTATGCCTGGAACAAAACTGCCAGCAACGACCCCTATATGAGCTATTTGATAGCAAGTCATCAGCTTGCCCATTGTATCGACAAGAACGACCTTGGCATGTGCAGAGCAATGTGTAGAAAATCGGTGAAAAACTAACCCCTGCTCAGAAAGAATTTCTGCAACTCGATCAAAACGATGAGGATGTCTTGGAACCAGTAATATCTTGAGTGAAGGAATGGAGTCAAACAGCGGTTGTATCGATGAGAGAAGAGTCTTTTCTTCTCCCTCGTGCGTAGATCCCAATACAACAATAAAATCTTGCTCTTGGATCCCTAGCTGGTTCTTCCAGTTTTCTTTTTCTATTTCAGAGAGAGCAATTGGCTTACTATCAAATTTAAGATTCCCTGTAACTGCAATGTTTTCTGGCGGAACACCTAGTTGAAGAAAGGCTTGTCTATACTCTTCAGTCTGCAGACAGCACATATCAAACAATCCAAAAAGTGCCTTACTAAAACATGGCACCTTAGAAAATCGTCGGGCAGAACGGATGGAAAGCTTCCCATTCACCAAGGCGATCTTACAGCCATACCGTTTTGCTTCGTTGAGTAAATTGTACCAAAACTCCCCTTCAACTAAGAGCAGAGTCGTCGGTTGAAGAGCTTGAATAGTACGTCGTACCATCCACGAAAAATCCAAAGGCAAGAAGAAATATGCTTCAGCATCTGGAATGGATCTTTCAGCCTCCATCTGCCCAGTTTCGGTGATCGATGAAATGACAAAACGAGACTCGGGATGTTGTCTACGCAGTTCTTCTACAAGAGCTGCAGCAGCCTTGGTCTCCCCTACTGACACTGCATGAATCCAAATGAGTGGACCTGGCTTGGAGTTGTCGATCTGGGGTACGACAAATCCAAGCCTTTCTTTAAGAGAACTTTTATATTTACCCTTAAACAGCCTCGGCAACCATGCCAAAGCCAAAAAAATCACCGCAAATGAGTATAAATACTTAAGCATCTGCGATAACAAGGTTTAACAATTTTCCAGGCACCCATACCACTTTACTGATAGTGCCAGTGATATGTTTTGCGATCTGTGGTTGCTCTTGGATAAAGCTGAGAATCTCTTTTTGGTCCTTATTTTTAGGAAGTAGCCACTTGCCACGCATTTTGCCATTGATTTGAACAACAATCATAGCTGTATCATCATGAAGGTAGCTCGGATCTGCCTGAGGAAATGATTCAAATGCAAGGGTTGTTTTACCACCAAGATGCTCCCAAGCTTCTTCTGCTATATGCGGCGCAAAAGAGGCCAGTGCAAGAACCAGCATTTTTAGCGCTTTACGAGGATATGCCGGCAGAGGTTGGAAAGCGTTCATGAACTCCATCATTTTAGCGATGGCTGTATTGAACTGCATAGCTTCTATATCTAGCTCTACATAGTGCACTAATCGATGTGCTAGTTTCATCGATTCAGCATCTTCTTCTTCAACAATTTTTTCAGAAAATATAATGTCGTAAAAACGATTTAGAAAGCGTTTACAGCCACTTACTGCATCGGTGTTCCAAAGCTTTTCCTTATCAAAAGGGCCCATGAACATCTCATAGAGACGTAATGCATCCGCTCCAAAATCCTCAATCATATCATCCGGTGTCACACCATTGAGCTTGGATTTTGACATTTTATCAACTTGCGAGATGAGCTCTACCTGTGTACCAATCTGATAATACTTTCCCTCTTTCTCGTATGCTTCTTCAGACTGAACATATCCTCCCTGAGGCAATCGATAAGACCTAGAATGAACAAGCCCTTGATTACGCAATGTTTGAAATGGCTCTAGAGTACTCACCAGCTGACAATCGTACAGCACTTTGTGCCAGAATCTAGCATAGAGCAAATGCAATACAGCATGCTCGACACCTCCTACATAGAGATCCACTGGCAACCAATAGTTTTCCGCTTCATGACTCCAAGCTTGGAGATCATTACGAGGATCGCAGAAACGCAAGTAATACCAACAGGAGCCTGCCCATTGCGGCATCGTGTTGGTCTCACGCCATGCTCGTTTTCCTGTCTTGGGATCGATAATCTCTACCCATTCTTGAGCTTTTGCAAGAGGACTTTGTCCATCGCCTGAGGGTTTATAATCAGTAATCATGGGGGGCGTTAGAGGTAATTCATCTACATCTAAAACGCGCTTAGCCCCATCCTCAAAATGCAAGATAGGAAAAGGTTCCCCCCAGTAGCGTTGTCGAGAAAATAACCAATCGCGCAAGCGGTAGCTGATAGCCTCTTCACCCGCACCTTTATTTTGAAGCCAAGCAATGATTGTTTTTTTTGCCTCTTCTACTTCAAGACCATTGATGAAAGCACTGTTGATGAGCTTGCCACTAAGAGTCCAGCAATGCTGTCCTGATAGGACCTCTTGCACGAGGGCCTCTTCATTCATCCCTTCTGGAATCAGTTCCACATGGGTTTTTAAGTCTGGTTCAATCACGGCTTGAATGGGCAGACCAAATTGCCTAGCAAATGCAAAATCCCGTTCATCATGGGCGGGAACCGCCATGATTGCACCTGTTCCATAGCTCATCAGTACATAATCCCCTACCCAAATAGGGATCTCTTTGCCATTCACAGGATTTTTAGCATAAGCACCAGTGAAAACACCCGTTTTGTCTTTAGCAAGATCGGTGCGATCAAGATCGCTTTTTGCTACAGCTTCTTTCCGATAGCGCTTGACCGATTCTTCACACGCCTGTGTCGTCACTTTATCGATCATGGGGTGTTCTGGAGAAAGCACAAGATACGTTGCTCCAAACAAGGTATCTGGACGGGTCGTAAATACGCTAATTGAGTCACCCGTTGTATTTTCGACAAAATGCACCTTGGCGCCTACACTACGACCAATCCAATTAACCTGTAGTTTTTTGAGTGATTCTGGCCAGTCAATCAACTCTAGATCTTTAATCAAACGGTCTGCATAAGCTGTAATACGCAAAATCCATTGACGAAGAGGTTTTCTCTCTATCGGATATCCGCCTTCTTTAGAGTAACCATTCTCCACTTCCTCATTGGCAAGAACTGTGCCAAGAGCTGGGCAAAAATTCACAAGCGCCGTTGCTTCATAGGCTAGCCCTTTTTCGTAGAGCTTCGTAAAAATCCACTGCGTCCACTTATAGTACTTAGGGTCACTCGTTGTCACTTCTCGTTCCCAATCATAACTAAACCCAAGCGCCTGTAACTGTCGACGATAGGTATCGATATTCGCTTGTGTGGTAACCGCTGGATGAGTACCTGTACGAATTGCGTATTGTTCAGCAGGTAGTCCAAAACTATCCCAGCCCATAGGGTGAAGAACGTTAAATCCTTTTTGCCGTTTATACCGAGCCAGAATATCTGTCGCCGTATACCCAGTAACATGCCCTACATGCAATCCGGCTCCAGAGGGATAAGGAAACATATCCAAAACATAATATTTCGGTTTAGCATGATCAATTTCAGCTTTGAAGGTCTGGTGATCTTTCCAAAATTTCTGCCATTTTTCTTCAATGCGGCGGTGGTCGTATTTCGGCTTTTCCATATTATTATATTCCCTTTTGGCTAAGAAAATCTCAGAGCCTGTTTAAAATCTAAGGGTTCGTCGATTTTTGGGATTATTTTGGCTGTTTTTTCGATTCAAATTGCTGGGGTGGTATCAACTTTTGTATACCATCCCAGCAATTTGAATCGAAAAAACAGCCAAAATAATCCCAAAAATCGACGAACCCTTAGATTTTAAACAGGCTCTCAGACGATCAGATATTCAATGGCCTTGATTGATCCCTTCTAAAGGCGGAAAAAGCATAGTCTTTTTGCTATTCTCAGTAAAGATGTACAAAAGATGAGCGATTCCCGCTGCGCTGCGCTTAGAGGGAATGAAAAATTTATTTTTTAACTCCGCGCTTCTCTATGAGCATAACGGATTCCTTCTAGGATCGTCTTATTTTTTTAAACGCCTACTTAGAAGCTGTTTTAAAACCTAATTTTTAGTATGCCGTTTTGCGTTTTTTCTAGGAACAGCAATGAAAGTGTACCCCAGTGACTTATCTGATTTAGAATGGGAGAAGATCGAGCCAGTATTCAAAGTGGATTACAGTAAAGGTGGTCGCCCTCCCAAACATAGCAGGAGAGAGATTCTGAATGCGATTTTTTATGTAGCAAAAACAGGATGCCAATGGAGATTTCTACCTACAACCTATCCCCCATGGCGAACAGTTTATACCTATTTTAGGAAAAGGCAAATGAATGATGTTTTTGAAAGATTGAATCATCGTTTGAGGAAAGCAGTGAGATTGCTGGTGGGAAAAGATGAAGATCCTAGTGCTGGCGTCGTAGACAGCCAATCTGTTAAGACAGCGGAAAAAGGACCTAGAGGACTCGATAGTGGAAAAAAAAATTAAAGGCAGAAAAAAACATAGTATTGTCGACACGCTGGGGCTGTTATTAGGCTGTCATATTACAACCGCGAATAAATCAGATAAGCAGGGGGCAATAGAATTTTTGGGCATGTTTTATCTTCCTTGTATCCAGAAATTATGGGCAGATCAAGGATATACGGGCTGGGATTTGGAAAGAATTTGTGCCGACAAAGGGATTGCCATGGAAGTAGTTAAAAGACAAGAAGAAGGATTCAAGAGCCATTCCCGCTGTAGCGAGAATGGGAATTGTTCATAACTAACCACCGTCCAGCATAGATAATGCGGCACAATTAGAAGTCGTATATTTTTTTTGACGTCTATTACTCGCGCTAGGGTTTAGTTT
>Ga0207952_1000724_pt1 | contig 20663 bp, 18 predicted proteins | sample SubbioR12Aug_8Ca_FD_184831 | JGI IMG/M metagenome (GOLD analysis project Ga0207952, IMG submission 184831) | Serpentinite rock and fluid subsurface biosphere microbial communities from McLaughlin Reserve, California, USA - CR12Aug_8Ca (SPAdes) | ecosystem: Environmental > Terrestrial > Deep...
CGACATCCCCCAGTCCAGCATCAGGTAAAAGCTGTTGCTTATCAGTTTGCCGCTGGAATCGTCCTTCTTTGGCATGCTACCGCTCACTAGAATACATTTAACCTGCATATTAGATTAATGATTATGGACGAGAGGCGTTTCCTCATAATCCTCGTCGCGGCGTCTTTTGCGATAAAAATACCCCTGGCACTCATGACCAACAGTTTCGGAATCGATGAGAGCCTCTACCTGTCGACGGCCAGGCAGTACGCCGAGACCGGCGTCTTCGGCCTCCAGGACGGGCCGTACGACTTCAGGTTCATAGCGCCGGTGTTCGCTTTCCTGGCGTCCTTCTTCTACATGGCGGGCGGCGAGGGTGGGGTCCTTCTGATATCCCCGATATTCACGACCCTCACAATCGTCGTGTTCTACTTCCTCGGCAGACAGGTCGGAGGCGAGAAGGTGGGCAGGCTGGCCGGACTCATGGGTCTGTTCTCGTCCATCCTCATCCTCATGTCGTCGAGACCCCTCACGGAGGGCGTTGCCTTGTTCTTCTTCTCCGCGTCCCTGCTGGCGATAAGCTCCGTGTCCAGGAACGTCAAGTCGGGTATGTGGCCGGTCGCCCTTCCCGTCATGATGACACTGACGTTCCTCTCGAGGTTCCAGTACGGGTTCCTCATAGTGGTGTTTTTCATCGCCTACGCCCTTTTCTCGAAGACGTATAAGAATTTCCTGACGCCGAAATTCCTGCTTGGCTGCGCCTTGGCGGCCCTTGTGGCGTCCCCGTGGATTCTAATGAACATCTCGAACTACGGGAGCCCGCTGGGCGGGGCCGAACGGCAGGCCGGCACGGACGCTGGATTTGAGATATCAAGCGCTGTCTTCTACGTGCCGTACTTCTTCCTTATAGCGGGCCTGTATGCGCCGTTCGTCTTCTACGGCCTATACAGGGCGGTCAAGACGAAGGAGTATTTCCTGGTTCTGTCGTTCGTCGTGGTGTTCGCCGCGCAGTTCCTAGTCTTCGGCAAGATAGTGGAGGAGAGGTACATCCTACCCATGCTTCCTACAACGCTAATATTGGCGTCTATAGGGTTCTTTGGCATCAACAAGAGCCAAAGGAAGGCCGCCGCGGCCATAATGATTGTCCTGATGGCGGGAAGCATGGCAATCGGATACGGGGCGGCGGGCATATACCAGAACAGCGACAGGTACGGGGGCTCGAAAGAAGCGGCCGTTTTCGTGAAGGACAACTGCAGCTCCCCAATCATGAGCAACTCGTTCGTCCACGTATGGTACTACACCGGATATAGGAACATCCCGCTGGGAGACGGGCTGTACGAAAGCCTGGAGGTTGCCGGGAGGAACGTCGTGGTCTGCATACTTTTCAGCACATACGAGGCCCCGCGCGAAGACTTCTTCTACGGCACGCCTTACGTGAATCTCGTCCATGACGCCGACGGCGTGAGAGTGTATAAGTTGGTCGCCTAGACAAAACAAATAAAACACGGATTTGAATTAATAGCTGATACCATGGTCAAGCAAAAACTCGTAAGCATCATAGTACCCGCCCACAACGAAGAAAAAAATCTTCCACGATGCGTATCGTCCTTGATAAAAACATGCGGCGGCGTCAAGCATGAAATAATAATTGTGGACGATTGTAGCTCGGATTCCACTGGAAAAATCGCCGATTTTCTGGCTAAAAAGAACAGAAACGTGAGGGTCGTCCACAGAAAAATGCCGAACGGCTTCGGTCTTGCCATAAGGAGCGGCTTGGATGCCGCCAGGGGCGACATATTGATACCTTTCATGTGCGACCTCTCCGACGACCCGAAGACTATACTTACCATGGTGGACAGGCTGTCGGACGGGTACGACATAGCGATAGGTTCGAGGTTCGTGAGTGGCGGCCGCTTGATAGACTACCCTAAAATGAAGTACCTTGCCCACCGGGCATACAGCACGGTCGTAAGCGTGTTATTCATGAAGAACATCAGGGACTTCTCAAACGCGTTCAAGGCTTACAGGAGGGAAACGTTGAGGGGTATAAAAATAGGCAGCACCGGATTTGAGATAACGGCCGAGATGATCCTCAAACCCATCGCCTTGAAGAAGGTGAGGATAATAGAGATTCCCACCGTCTGGACCAACAGGAAATCGGGTAAGGCGAAGTTCACGGGTCTGTTCAGGCAGGGTCTGCGATACGGGAGAGTCATGCTGGACTGCCTCATGCTCAGAGTGACCGGGCGTTCTTTCTTTTAATACCTAGAATTGGACTATTTTCTATTGTACGGTGTTTAATTGATTTACGAAATACTACCGATGCTTCTCATATCGATAATTCCCGGCTATCTGCTTCTATCCCTGGTCAAGAGGTTCAGCGACGTCGAACGGCTTGCTCTGAGCTTCTTCGTCACATTCTCTTTATTCGGAGCTTCTGGTCTCGCGCTGCATCTCGTGGGTCTGCCCCTGATGTACTCCCTCCTCTCTATAGTCCCTGTTCTGGGCATTGTCCTATGGATGCGCCAAAAAATAACATTTAAAATTCCGAAAGCAATCATCGTAATTCTAATCGTGGCCCTGCTTGCCCGCTATCTGCCGCAGTTTTTGTTTGACCACCCGATAGTTGGGGACTCCTATTTCCACATGGACCTTGCAAGGACTTTCACCACCGATGACTGGTTCAAAGTGAACGCGGTCGACACCCTTTGGAAGGGCGTCTCATTCCCATTCCCGGAGGAGTACAGGCCACCATTCTTCAACTTCGTGATGGGATTCTTCTTCAATCTGTTCGGCACAAGCTTCGAGATTGCGAAGTTCCTAAACGTGATTATCGGCACGGTAGCTATACTTCCTGCCTACCTGATAGCCAGCAAATACGGAAATCATAAGATTGCGATTCTCGTCTCATTGTTCCTGGCCCTGAACCCGCTGATGATTAACCAGTCCATGGAGGCAGAGGTCCGGATATTCACCGTCTACCTTGCCCTGGGGTCGTTCTACATGTTTGTAAAGGGAAAGGAAAACTGGGCGTACTCCGGAGTCATCCTAGGACTTCTCTACATGACGCACTACGCGCCTGCCGCCATACTTGTTGCGACCTACGCGGCATACATGATAATGTTCGACAGGAAGTCCGTTTTCAGCAAAAGCACAGCAGTTATTTTCGTGACGTTCCTATTGACGGTTTCCCCGTGGCTCATCAGGAACTACGCAGAGTATGGAGACCCTCTTTACAGCAGCTCGAAGTCAGTATACATGCTCACCGAGTTCAACAGGATAGTCAGCCTGCAGCCTCCGACGAAGGAGGAATTCATATCCAACATAGCAAACGACCCCGCTGATTTCGCCTTTACAAAGCTGACGAATGTATATAGAACGTTCTTCCCCGCCCCGTTAAGGGGAGCGGACGATACGATATGGCTGGATCTGGACGTGTCAAAGAACTTCAACATACTGCTCAACCCCATAGGGATGATAATAACCATACCTGTTCTGTTCGCATCCTTCCTCTACATGTACCCTAGGATGAAATCTATCGGGAAGGAGAAGAACGCCATGGTGATATACGTATTGATTGGGCTCGTCATGGGGTTCTTGTTTTGGAACTTCAGATCGCCCTTCACTCACAATTTCCTGTTCCAACAGATAGTGATTCTGTCAATATGCGGCTTCATCTTCATAGATGGTATGAAAAAATACCACAAGAAAATAATCTATGTCTCCATCATTCTCCTTCTGATGGTCCAGATACCTGTTTACCAGGCCAGGCTCGACGCCAGGGGAGACTTCGGACAGGAATGGATAACGCAGAACACGGATCCAGACGACGTAATAATGACTAGGTGGACGAATGTCAACCTGGTGAACCTCATGACGGACAGGAAGACCGTCTCGATGCCGTTCGAGGAGGAGGATGTCGTGATAGACTTCGCCAGGAGGAACGGCGTGGACTATCTTATCATAGACCAGCTGGACCTGGACACTAAAAAAGTCTCGATAGAGAGCATGAGCACGAAACTTCTGTTGACGGGCGAGTATAAAATAAGGGAGCCCGAGTACAGCAGGGAGAGAACGAACCACTACTGGATTTTCAAAATCTAAGGGGAGTTGGTCATTTCTTCCATATGGACGGATTTTTTCTCCACCAGTCAACCGTCATCCTCATGCCGTCCTTCAGGCTCACCTTAGGTTTCCATCCGACATCCTTCCTCGCCTTCGATGAGTCACCAACAGACCTGCTCATGTCATTTTTCCTAAAGTCGGACCATACGGCTTCTACTCCCGACTTTCCGCAGGATTCGGCTATGATTTCGTACATTTCTCCTATAGACGTCTCCTTCCCGGACGACAGATGGTACGTGGAACCCGACTTTCCCTTCTCGGCGCACATGACATAGCCATCGGATATGTCGCTCACGTAGGTGTAATCCCTAGTGGGAGTGGGATTTCCCAGTTTTGGGACCTCGCCCCTCAGAAGCTGACATATTGTCTTTGGCACCAAGAGGTCTCCCGTCTGACCGGGTCCAAAATGGTTGAAAGCGCGGGTTATGACAATGTCCATTCCCGACTCCATGAACGGCCTCAAAACGAGCTCCGAAGACACCTTGGACACGGCGTATATGTCGTGCGGCATGGGCTCTGCCGTTTCCTTTAGCGGCAGGTTCTTCTCGGGTTGGTTGCCATAAACATGGCATGTGCTGATATGGACCATTCTTTCCACGCCGGCGGACTTCGCCGCCTGCGCCACATTAAAAGTTCCGAATATGTTAGTCTCGAGGGTCTCCCTTGGAAACTTCCTTGCAACTTCGACCTGTATCTTGGCGGCTGAATGTAACACAACGTCGACTCCTTCCATTAACTTGGACATGCGCTTTTCGTCGGTTATGTCCCCCGCCACAACCGTGGCATCAATGCCCCTTAGGTTATAGGACCTCTCTTTGTTAGTGACCATGGCCGTTATTTTGGCACCCTTACCATGTAGGGACCTGCATATGCCGGATCCGGCGAACCCCCCGGCCCCCGTGACCAGAACTTTCTTCCCGGACCAAAAAGTCATAAAGATACATTTTGAAGTAACAATAAATAAGATTGGTGTTTCATCGATGACAGACAGAAAAACCGTGGAAAACGAGATTTACAGGCTGATAGAGAAATACTTCGAACTGGAAGAGCCGGGGTTTGTTCCTGGAAAAACGAAGGTTCCCCTACAGAAGCCTCCTGTGACGGCGGACGAGGTAAAGGAGTCCGTAGAGTCCCTTTTATCCACCTGGCTTGTTATGGGTAAGAAAGTGAAGGCGTTTGAGGATATTTTTGCCGGGTATATTGGAGTGAAGCACGGTACCATGCTAAACTCCGGGTCCAGCGCCAACCTGGTGGCCCTATCCGTTCTAACGAATCCCAGGTTCTCTGGAAGGCTCTCCAGGGGCGACGAGGTTATAACTCCTGCGGTTACATGGGCTACCACGGTGTTTCCCATACACAACGTCGGTCTGACGCCGGTCTTGGTGGACGTAGACTCTGACACGTTCAACGTGAACGTCGACGCCATGGAAAAGGCGATAACTGATAAGACGAAAGCGCTCATGCCCGTGCATCTCCTGGGAAACCCCTCCGATATGAAAAGGATAATGGAGATTGCAGAGGACAACGACCTCTACGTAATAGAGGACTCCTGCGAGGCGCATGGGGCGGAGATTGGCGGGAAGAAGGTGGGATCAATGGGTGACATGGGCACTTTTAGCTTCTTCATGTCTCACCACATAACGACGATAGAGGGCGGTATGATAATGACGGACAACGAAGAGATGGACGAGCTCGCCAAATCCATACGCGTTTTTGGTTGGATTAGGGACATGAAAAACAAGAGCGAGATAGCGGAAAAACACAAAGACATAGACCCAAGGTTCCTGTTTTACAACTTCGGCTACAACCTGAGGCCCACCGAGATACAGGGGGCGTTCGGGATCCATCAGGTCAAGAAGATAGAGGGCTACATCAAGATACGCGAAGAAAACGCCCTTTACTGGAACAAGACCCTCTCCGAATTCGAGGATTTAGTGACGACCCAGAAGGAGAGGGCGGGCACCAGGCATTCATGGTTCTCGTATCCAATTACGGTGAATCCGAAAGCTCCGTTTACGAGGTCTGATATGATGAACTTCCTAGAGTCGCGCCTCATTGAGACCAGGCCTATACAGTCGGGTAATATAACGCAACAGCCTGGTATGAGCCTCATAGACCACCGTGTTTCTGGAAAACTAGAAGGTGCCAGGGCCGTTCATGAGAGATCCTTCTTCATAGGGAACCATCAGTCAATAGGAAAGTCGGAGAGGGAATATGTTGCAAACACATTTGTAGAATTTTTAGAGAAGGCGAGAAAATGAATCTGACGGGTAAAAAAGTCCTTGTGACCGGAGGCTGTGGTTTCCTGGGATCGCATCTCGTGGACAAGCTGGTTGAAACTGGCGCCAAAGTAACGGTGGTCGACTTGAAAACAACAGAGGGCGACAGGAATCTCGGTCCTATATTGGATGAAATAGAGTTCGTTGAAATCGACATAACCAGAAAGGAGTCTTTCGATGCGTTTTCGCATGACTTCGACGTCATATTTCACCTGGCCGCGTATGCGGCCCCGTCCCTATGTGAAAAGAACCCCGACATAGCTTTCCGGGTAAACGTTCAAGGAACCTTCAACGTTTTGAAGTTCGCAAAGAAAAACAAACTAAGTAAGATGGTATTTTCTTCGACTGCCGCGCTTTACGGGACCTATCCGGACCGTCTACCCATAGACGAGAGTCATCCTCTAAAGGTAGACGAGAGTGTCTACAGTATCACCAAGTTCATGGGTGAGGAGATGTGCTCTCTTTATTCTGGAATGGGTGTTCCGATAGTTGTTCTGAGGCTGTTCACAACATTCGGCCCCAAACAATCCTACGACTATTTTTTCCCTACCCTGATATCACAGGCTTTAGGTAAAAAAGAGATAGAACTTTGGAGTGACAAGCCCACCAGAGACTTCAATTTCGTTGGCAACACGGTGGACGCCCTGATGCGGGCTGCGGAATCGGACTTTGTCGGCGGCCCGGTAAATATAGGTTCGGGGAAGGAGACCAACGTCGGAGTTATCGCAAAAAAAATAGCGGACGAGATGGGTGTTCAGCTCAAGTTCCTCGATAAGGAAGTGATAGGACCCATGAGGCTGTGCTGCGACAACAAAAAAGCAAAAGATACCATAGGGTGGGAACCTTCTGTGAGCCTAGAGGACGGACTCAAGATAACGATAGAATGGTACAAGAATAATTCTAACGCTAAAATATGATGGTTTTTTAACATAGGCATATAATCTCTCTACATGAAGGACAAACCTGACATGAAAGATGTGTTGGAACTTTCTCTGGAAAGGGGGGGTTCTATATCCCTTTCTGTTGGAGAGCCCGGATTTCCCACGCCAAAGAATGTTATCGAAGCTACTAAGAGTTCTTTGGACAGTGGAGCGACTGGTTATTCCGACCCGGCTGGATTGAAAGATCTTAGGCTTGCCATATCTGAAAAATTGAAAAAATACAACAACATAAAAGTCGGCTATGACAGAGTCATGGTGACCTGCGGTTCTAGTGAAGGATTGTTTTTGGCCACCATGGCTGTAATGAAAAACGGTGACAACGCCCTAATACCAGATCCTGGTTTCATGGACTACTCGGAAACCGTGAGGCTGGTTGGTGGATCTTCCAGGTTCATAGAACTCTCGAGGGAAGATTTTTCAATAGACATGGACTTGCTTAGAAAATCCACGGATGACAGAACTAGAATATTATTCATGAATTCTCCATGTAACCCGACTGGCACTGTCATGAAGAAGCGTGACATGGAAGAAATTGCAGATTTTGTAAACGACAAAAATATTATGATTTTCTCCGATGAGGCATATGAAAAATACCTGTACGATGGCGAAAAGCACCATAGCATCGGGTCTTTGAACGGTATGGAGGACAAGGTCGTTACATTCAACACCTTCTCGAAGACATATAGTATGCCGGGTTTTAGGATTGGATACTGCTCTGGCCCAAAAAACGTAATCGATAAAATGTGTGATATAAAATTCACCACGTCCGTATCCCTCCCTGTGTTCCTTCAGAGAGGTTCTTTGGAGGCTCTGAAAATCCCGGACTCGTATATAGAAAGTACCGTGTCCGACTTCGACTCCAAGAGAAAGTTTGTTGTTAAAAGGCTTGGAGAGATTGGGTTTGACTTTGTAGATCCTAAGGGAGCGTTTTATGTTTTTCCGAAGACTCTTGGGGGTATGAGCTCCTGGGACTTCACTAAATTCCTGCTAGAAAATTCTGGTGTAATGGTTGTTCCAGGTTACATATTTGGATCCTCTGGTGAGGGTTACATTAGAATAAGCTACGCTAACACGATGGAAAATCTGGAAGCTGCCATGAATAACATAGAAAAGTCTCTGAAGGAAAACAGCATCGTGTGAGAATTATTTGTGTTTTTCGAGGAAGTTAATCATTTTTTGTATTATGTATTCGCGTCTCTCGGCATCTATTCCCTGATAGCACCCTATAAAGAAGGAGTTGTTTGTTGTTTGGTTCGCATTTTTCAGGTCGCCGTGAACTCTTGTATCTGTGTTCTTGAAAGCGGGCTGGGAAAGTATGTTTCCTGTGAACAAGTATCTAAATTCTATCTTCGCTTCCTTTAACATGGATGTTATGTCTTCACGCGTGAAGTTGGCGCCGCTTCTTATGGTGAAGGGGATGGAATACCATGCCGGATCTGAATCATTCTCGGCCTCTGGGAGAATAATTTGATCCTCGTATGGAGTCAGGGCGCCCACTGTTTCTTTGAAGTTTTCCCTTCTTATTGCGTTGAACTCGTCCAGTCTTTTCAGTTGCTCTCTACCGAAAGCCGCCTGTACTTCCACTAGTTTGGTGTTGTGTCCCTGATTGATGAACAAGTAAGCCATGTCGTAGTTTCCTATACCTTCTAATTTTAGGTTATGTCTTATTGGGCAGGATTTTGTCATGTCGTTCCCGCAATTGGGACATGGTAGTGCCCTGCCCCACATCCTTACAGACCTCACTAAATAATCAAATATCTGGCTGTTTGTGGATATGGCGCCGCCTTCCATTGTAGTCATCTGATGAGCCGGATAGAAGCTAAAGGTCCCCATGTCTCCAAAGGTCCCTATCTTCTTTCCCTTGTACAAAGATCCCGCAGAGTCGCAGCAATCTTCTATAACGTACAATCCGTGTTTCTTTGCTATCTTCATTATTTTTTCGAGGTTGCACACGTTTCCGAACAAATGCACGGCCAAAATAGCCTTTGTGTTCTCCGTTATTGACTCCTCTATGGCGTCAACGTCCATGGTGTACTTACCTAGATGCGTGTCCACAAGTACCGGCTTGTATCCATTGAAAAGGATGGAGCTCATTGGGGTCGCAAAGTTCAAAGCACATGTCAAGACCTCGTCTCCCTTCTTCATGGGATTTTCAAGATGCTCATTCTGCAAAATATTTAGAGCCAGCAAATCTGCAGCCGACCCAGAATTGGTTGTAGCTACGTGTTTACAGTCTAGAAAATTTGCGAATTCTTTCTCGAACAAATCTACCTGTTTTCCGGCGGCCAATCTACCATCCAAAAGTGTCTGAACCGCTGCGTTAATCTCATTCTCCGTAGTAACATCCCCAGAGTATTGAATGAAAGTTTCTCCAGGCACGAAATTCTGCGATTTCTTCAATTCGAAGAATTTTTTCACCAAATCCTTGACTTGGACTCTTATGTCAGATTCATCCATCAAATACAACTCTCTATGAACTTTTTCAAATCTTGTTTGGGATTGAAACCTAATAAGCTCCTAGCCTTCGATATGTCAGGTGAGAACTTGGTTATTTCACCCTGCCTCAGTCCTTCCTCGATTATATTTATCCTGGGATTTATCTTATCCCTCGTTACGTTAGCTAGTTCCATAAGCGTTATGGGCTCCCCCGATCCTATGTTGAAGATTCCAGTCTCCTTTGAGCCTAATACTGAAACGTAGGCTGATATCACGTCCCCTATATACACAAAGTCCAGGCTCTTGTTACCGAAAACCGTAAGGTCCTTGCCATCCCTTGCACGCTCTATGAAAAGTGTGACTATTCTCTTATGCGGATCGTCTTTCCCGTATATCACGCTCTTCCTAAAACAGACCGTGGGCATACCATATGTTTCCTGGAAAGACCTGCACATTATCTCGCCGCATAGCTTTGATGAAGAGTATATGGTCTTAGGGTTTGTTGGATGCCCCTCATCTAGCGGGGAGTACTCTGGATTCCCATAAACTAGAAACGTAGATGCGAAAATGAATTTCTTGACTCCTATTATTCTGGATATATCTAAGACGTTGAAGGTTCCGTTTACGTTCACCTTGTAATAAACATCGGGCATCTTCATGCTGTCAGCCTCTCTGGACATACCTGCTAAATGGTAAACGATTTCCGTGCCGGCCAGGTTTTCTTCAGCTACCTTCTTTAGCTGATTATAGTCTGTTATGTCACACTGTAAGAATACTGAGTTGGTTTTGTTCTTCGGTGACTCTATGTCTAAATTTATTATTTCGTGACCGAGTTGGGACAAGGACTCCACAAGTCTCGATCCTACGAAACCAGAACCCCCTGTAACCAGAATTTTCATAATTTACTATGAAGTAGGACCCTACTTATACATGCTTCAATTTTTTTGATTGTCTATAGACTTAAAAATTTTAATCGAGACAATGGCATATAGAAAATCTATGCCTATCATCACGTATACCCATAATGTGCTTGTGGACGATCCTACGGACGTACTGTAGTTACCTACACCGTAGCTGAATGGATCGAAAAAGTTCACGGAAGAATTGAGAGCCACTATCATGATGGAAAATATCACGTAAAGCAGTATTTTTCTGGATATCATTTTTTCCCCTCCAAAAATCCTATCTTTCTGTAAAATTTCTCGTACATTTTTCTTACTATTGGATAGTCCACTTTCCTTGATATTTTCTTGGCTTTTCCAGAGTTCTTTTTTGCCAGATTTTTATCTGTCATGTATTTTCTTATGTTGTCTGCCAGCTGGTCTGGGTTGTCATTCTCGTGGAACAATGCAGCCCCCGAGAAAGATTCGAATAGACCATAGTTTGGAAGGCATAGGGGAACCCCGGCACACGCAGCCTCATAAACAACCAGGGAGAAACATTCCCCGCCGTCCTCCGATGAATTCACATATACAGTTGCTGCGTCCAGTGCTGCTAGAACACCATGTTTGTCCAAATTACCTGTAAAAATAACGTCTTTACTTTCTTTCTCTAAAATTTCAGGTTCTGGCAAGAGCCACTCAAAACCTGGTTGAATTTCGCCTTTTGACCTGTGACCTACGAATACCAACCCCACACCTGCCTTTCTACAGGCTTCTATTATCACCTCCGGTTTCTTCGATCTCCTAGCGTTAATACACAGAACAAATGGATCGTCTCCCAATCCAAATTTTTTCCTAAATTCTCTTCCGCCGTGTGGCTTGGAAAAAAATGAATAATTCACCGGTATCGGCAAGACAACTATTTTTTTCGGGTCTACTCCTTGTCTTATATAATTACGTTTCCCGTACTCTGTTTGTGCCGCTATCCAGTCATACCTGTTGAAAATAAATCTCCTCAATAACCTAGTGATTTTTGATCCTCCTAGATGGTTATTGTGAGGGGTGTAGACTGATTTTCTGGCGAAAAATGCTGACATTTCTGGGAATGGGAGGCCTCTTCCGTGTGCATGGACGTTCTGACCTCTTATCTGGCCTATCAGGTCTGTGGTTTTAGAAGACATTACAGAGACAAACTCACCACCACATACGTCCCTGCAAAGCTCGAAATAATCTTCCTTTGGGTCCACGTTGTGGTGTTTTATCGGAAACGGTATAACTATCTTGGTCACTTCATTACCTCCTCGTATATATCAACTGTCTTCTCCGCTGCTTTTCTCCATGTGAACTCCCTTGCCCTGTCTATCCCTCTTCTCCCCATCTTCTTCCTGAGAAGGCGGTCGGCGACCATTTTTTCTATGGAATCTGACATCTCTTTTACGTTGGGCTCTGAAAGGATTCCGGCGTCTCCCACTATCTCTGGCATCGTAGTCAGGTTCGAGGCGACCACTGGAACGCCGCATGCCATGGCCTCGCATACTGGCAGCCCGAATCCCTCGCCTAGTGTCGGGAACACGAACACGTCAAGTGAGTTTAGAAATGACGATACATCTTGATACTTCACGTCCCCGTGCAAGAACATGTTGGGAACCCTCATCTCCTTGAACTTGGCGAAATTTCTGCCGGTGCCTGCCAGGTGCAGCTCCACGTCCTTGTTTTTCCTCGATATTTTCTTGAAACATTCTACTAGGAGCGTCACGTTCTTCCTGCCGTCCAGACCGCCTATGTAGCCTATCCTTATCTTTCCCGTGTCTTTTTTCGGGGTCGGCTTCAGCATCCTGGCGTCTATACCATAGTGTACGGCGTGAATCTTCTCCTCCGGTATCCTAGTCCTCTCTATCGCCTCGTTCCTCGCGCATTCAGAGGCAACTATTATGGCGTCCGCCTTCTCTATCGACTTGAAGTTTCTCATGTAGAGCATGACCCTGACCCTGTCCATTGGGGTGAGATCCTTCTTGTCGTAGGAGAACGGGAGGACGTCGTGTATCGCCACCACCGATGGTCTCTTTTTCGCCCAGATAAGGGGTGCGCCCGTGTGGACGTAGTCCGCGTGGAAGACATCTGAGTCCATGTTCCGTATCTTGTTGTAGACGAACAGCGGATATGGTATCCAGCCAACCTTCGGTGACGATATGGTTTTTATCCACTTCTCGGGCGGCTTCATGTCGTCCCTCACAAAAAGCTTCACGTCGTGCCCCATCTTTACAAGCTCCGATCCCGTGTAATAGATGTAGCGGGCTATTCCACGGCTCGTCCCATTTATATTGCTCTGTGGTATCGTATACCCGACCATCGTCACCTTCATTTGCGACCGATCCTCCCGGTATTTTTTTCCATCATAATTAGATAGTCTGCTATCTTTTTTGTTGGACTGCCGGCGCTGGTCGGTATGTTGACGAGCTTCCACCTACCGTCTCTAATCTTGTTCAGCCCGGAAATTATCCCGGAATAGTTGCAACCGGTCATCTTCACCACGCCGAAGTCTCTGAGCTCGTTTATCTGAAGGTAATCGTTGGTCACTATGCATGGCTTACGCATTACCAAACACTCTTCCTGCAGGCCTCCGCTGTCCGTCACCACCCCTACGGATCCTTTTACCAGATGTAGGAAGTCTGGATAGTCCATCGGCATCATCTTTTTGATGTTGGGCGCAATCAGAAGCTTGTCCAATCTGAATTTTTCCAATCTCTTCTCTATCACGGGATTTGTGATTAGAACTATGTCCAACGGCGAGTCCCTTAGCGCCTCCACTAAGTGCCTCGCGTCGAATTTGTTGACTATGGACCTGGTTATGTTCACAACTACATAGCTTCCGGTCGGAATTTTTATTCCAGGTTTTATCTTCAGGGTCTGCTTTACGACGTCCTTCACCACGTCCCCAGACAATATTATCTTGCCGCGCATTCCTTCAGACCTCAGTTTTTTCTCGGTGCTCCTAAAAGGAGTAAATAGAACGTCAGAATGTCTGTCGGCAAATCTGTAAAAAACATCCAGTAATCTAGAGGATTTAGTCCCACCCCTAAAACCAGATTCAAAGTGGACTGTCCTGTGGTTTTTCCCAAGAACTCCATTTATCTTCGTAGCCATGATTGTAGGTGGCACTCCCATGGTATTACCATGAGTTACCACAACATCCCCGTCTTTTATTATCGATGATATAGAAAAGAAGACCTTGACGCCCCATACCATGGCCATAATGACGGCAAATGGGTATGTGACCGGGAGGGCCTCTAACTTCGACCAGGCGACCCTAGAAGATTTTCCAAGATGTCTGTCTGGTTCCGGTATTCTAAGAGCTCTGTGAAGAGATTTGTTGTCATGTTGCCCCAGATCTATGGTCCTGAAATTGACTCTCCTTCTATCTAGTTCTCTTATCAGAGGGGAGAATTTTATCAATTCTGCCCTTGTACCATAGACTATATTGATCATGTTGGTCCTACATTTCTCTTCGGGATTGTAGTTTATTTAAACAGCCCGATGTTGTCCTTTACCCAAGAGTGAACCTCGTTTATCCCGTTTATTGGAGACGTTTTTGGCTCCCATCCAAACTCTTTCTTAGCCCTGGATATATTGGATATGTAGACTTTCTGGTCGGCTGGTCTCCAGTCGAAAAATTTCCTCTCTATCCTACTCCCGTTTATTCCCTCCAGAATATCTATCAATTCTAAAAGGGATAGGGTGTTATCGGGGCCGCCTCCTATGTTGTATGCTTTCCCCCTAACGCTACTCTTGTTGTCGCCCGCCATGTCCATGGCTCTGCACAGATCGTCTATGAACAAAACATCCCTGACCTGTTTCCCGTCCCCGTATATGTTGAGGTCACGTTTTAGTATCGACGATATAATGAAATGGGCTAACCATCCCTGCTCCTCTCTTCCAAACTGTCTCGTCCCATATATGCAGCTCTGCCTGAAGCATACTGCAGGTATCCCATACACATGACTGAAGTCCCTCACATAAAGATCGGCGCTATATTTAGACACACCGTAGGGGCTGTGTTTGTCGAAGTCTGTGGTGAAAGACTCTGGTACGCCGCTTATGTAGTTCTGGTCGGCAAACTTCCACCTGGTCTTTGTTTCTTCGAGTGGTATGTTGTTTATCCCATCGCCATAAACTTTGTTTGTGCTAGTAAAGATTACGAAGGGGTTCTCGTTGGAGAGTCTTGCTGCCTCCATCACGTTGAATGTACCTAGAACATTTATCTCCATGTCGTTCCTTGGGTTGGTAACCGAATCTGTTACTGTTACTTGGGCGGCAGTGTGTATAATCATGTCTTTATCTTTGACTATCTTGTTTACGCTTTCGGCGTCTTTCACGTCTAAATTCACAAATTCCAATCCCCTGCCATGATTCTTTTTGAGCCATTCCACATTTGACTGAGCGCCGGCCCTAGAAAGATTATCCGCTATCGTGACCTCCTGACCTTTGGATAGGTAGTAACTGGCTACATTAGATCCGATGAAGCCGGCCCCGCCGGTTATCAGTATTGTCATTTTAGCACGTCTCCATTGTTGTCCCATTATTTGTAAATCGAGAGTGGTCTTGGTCCTCTCTTGATTCTCCAGTCAACGTAACTCTTCACAGAATCTTCTACGGATATTTTGGACTTAAAGCCTAATATCCTCTGCGCCTTTGAAACGTCTGATAAATGCACCAGAGACTCGTGGGCTAGCATTTCTCTATGTTCTATGGTCAGATTCTTTCCCAAAAATTTCATCACCATTTTTGCTATGTCCTCTACGGTGGTCACATTTCCAGTAGCAAGATTGAACGTGTCGAATCCTTTTACACCGGAAGCTTTTATTGTTCCTTCCACCGCGTCCCTAACGTCTGTGTAGTCCGCCGCGCAAGAAACGAACTTGCCGTTCTCTGTCTTGCCATGCACTATAGGATTTTGATTGTTGATTGTCCTCTCTGTGAAAATTGCTATCTCTCTGTCAGGTTGTGTTCTAGGACCCAATACGTGATGGTAACGCACTACGGGCGTGTTCAAACCGTAATATTTTGAGTATTGCATGCACCAGTCTTCTGAGGATATCTTAGCCTGACCGTATGGCCCCTCGGGCTGGGCGGGGGCGGATTCTTTGAATGGAGGCGGTTGTTTACCATAGACCTTGTTCGTAGATGCGAAAACAACAGTTGGTGTCTCGGATAATCTGGCAGACTCCAGTATGTTTACCGTTCCCATTATATCCGTCATAGCATATTCCCTGGGCCTCTCCAGAGCCAACCTGTGGCTCGGAAGGGCTGCCAAATGGTAGACAGCGTCGAATCCACCAGAGAATACCGACCTGACCTTATCAAAATCCAATATGTCGCCCACCACCAGTTCGGGCTTGCATGACTGAAAAACCTCGTTGAGATTCTTGAATGCTTCTTCCCCCCTCATCATGTTATCAAATATAGTCACGTCGTTTCCGTCTGAGCAAAGCCTCTCCGTTAAATGACTTCCTATGCAGCCTGCTCCCCCAGTTACAAGAATTCTCATTGGTATATTACCTCCGATAAATAACATTTGGGCAAGGACTTATAACTTTTCTTGTAGATCATTCCGTTCTCCTCCTAATCTCCGCCTTCACAGCTTCCACGGCATCATTTAGCATCCTATTTGCTGCGTCGGTTGTTTTTGCCTCGGCATTTATTTTTATTGTGGGCATGGTATTGGAAGCCCTAATAAGGACCCACCCATCAGAGTTATGTGCCTTTACACCGTCTATGTCGATTATATCGTGCCCTATTTTTTCCAAAAACTTGCCCACCTCCTTTACTATACCGTCCCTCTTCTCAAATCCAAGACCTTCACAATATATCTCCTCAAGCCTAGAGGTCGGATATTTTCTCACAGAATCCACCAAGTCGGACATTTTCTGTCCTGAGTCTGATATTATCTCTACCATCTTCAAGGCTGCGAAAATTGCATCATCAAAATTCTCAATTTCTGAGAAGTTGAGATGTGAACTATATTCGCCTCCGAATACCGCCCCAACCTCTTCCATTTTCTTTCTAATAGCGGGCTGGCCGACTTTGCTGACTACAGGGATGCCGCCCTCCTCCTTTATGGACTCCTCTACACACGACGAACAACATACGTCATATACAACTGCGGCGCCTTTTTCCCGACTCAGGTAATGACGTGCGAATATTGGTATCGTTATGTTTCCCGATGATACGTATCTTCCAAGTCCGTCCACTAAACCGAGCCTGTCGGCGTCCCCGTCAAATGCCATTCCTATGTCGGCGCCGCGGCTCAAGACCTCCCTCTTCAAGTCAGACACATTTTTTTCCGATGGGTCCGATGGTCTGGAGGGAAATGTGCCATCCGGATTCCCATTGATAACAAAAACTTCATGCCCCATCCTCCTTAAAACCTCTTCGGCTATGCCACATGCAGCCCCATTCCCCGGGTCTATAACTATCTTAAGTGGCGAGTGTTTTTTTATCTTACTCAACAAAAAACTCTCATACTCCGACTTGATGGATTTCTTCAACGACTTTCCAAAACTAGAATTTACCGCCGGGATTTCCCCCACAAACTTCTCCTTTATTTTTTCTAGGCCGCCGCCCGTATGGAACTGTGATGCTTTTTTACCGACCAGCTTGAAACCATTCCAATCCGATGGGTTGTGCGAAGCCGTTATCGAGGCGCCCCCGTCAAAATTCTCCCTATGAACGGCGAAATACATCATTGGTGTAGTTGCAACGCCTATGTCTACAACATCGCACCCCACCGAGACCGCGCCTTTTATGAATCTCTCCTTTATTTTTTCCCCAGTTGGTCTGACATCCCTAGACACTATTATTTTCTTCCCACTACCGATGAACGACCCGAAAGCCCTTCCGAGCCTCTCAGCCGTATCATCGTCAAAGTCCTTGCCGTAAACTCCACGTACGTCGTTTGTTCTAAATATCACGTCTACGTCTTCCAATAAGATCCCCTCAACTTGTCCCCATGGACTCAGCGACCTTCTTGAGACCAGTCTCCAGATCCACTCTCGGCTTGTACCCGAACATCTTGTTTGCTTTTGTGGTATCAGGACATCTCCTCCTAGGATCGTCTTTTAGATTGTAGTTCGGTTGTGACTCCAGATTTATGACGGACTTTGATTTCGTTATATCGACTATCGTCTTAGCCAACTCAAGTATGGACGTTTCTTTATTGTTTCCTATGTTGAACACCTCCCCGTCTATCCCCGGTGTCAACAGTAGCCTGAACAGTCCCTCTATCTGGTCCGTTATGTAGCAGAAGCTCCTCGTCTGCTTTCCGTCGCCGTATATCGTGATCGGCTGGCCGTGTATCGCCTGGTAGACGAATTTTATGAGGGCGCGGCCGTACTGGGACGTCCCCTCGACGTCGAGCCTGGGTCCGTAGACGTTGAACGTCCTGGTTATCCTAACCGGCGTCTTGTACGTGTGGTAATACGAATAGCAGTACGCCTCTGCCGCCCTCTTCCCCTCGTCGTACATGCACCTCGGCCCGAACGAGTTCACCACGCCGTGGAACGTCTCCTTCGTCGGTATCTGGTCGTCCGGCGGGTTCCCATAGACCTCGCTGGTGCTCATGAACAAAAATCCCTTGACCTCATCCTTCCTGGCCTTTTCCAGGAGCTTTCTCGTGCCGTTTATGTTTATGTCCAAGGTCTCTATCGGATACTTCATGTAGAGCGGCGGCGTCGCTATGGAGGCCATGTGGACTATGTAGTCGAACTTCTCGTCCGACTCGAACTCCATCAGGCCGGAATTTATGAAGTGGAAGTTCTTCTTCCCCACAAGATGGTCTATGTTCTTCTTGGAGCCGGAGCTTATGTTGTCTACGCACGTTACGTCGGCCCCGAAGGAGTCGAGCACGTCGCAGAACCAGCTTCCCAAAAAACCCGCGCCGCCCGTCACCAGGAACTTCCTGCCTTCTATCTTGTCCGCGAGGTCTGAGAGGTTGTGGTTCAGTTCTTTCAAGTCGTCTTCGATTATGCCGTTCATGGGGGACGCCTCAGGCTTCCTTTCCGTTCTTCTTGTAGAACTCCGTGAGGTGCTCGACCTTGCTCTTCGTGAACTCGTTCAGCTTCGAGTCGAAGAGGGACGTGGTGATGAACGCCTCGACGTATGTCTTCGGATTCCCTATGTCCATGTAGATCTCGTCCGGCCTGAGCTTTATCGCTATGACCTTGTAGCCCTTCTCTATGAGCCACTCTATGGCGTCCGTTATCTGCTTCTCGCCCTTCAGGCCCGCACCGACCTTCTCGAGAGCGTGAAATATGGTAGGTTTGAATATGTACTTGCCGCATATCGCGAGGTTTGATATCTTCTCCTGGGGCTTCTCCACGACCCTGTTCAGGTGCATGACGCCGCTCTCGTCCTCTTCCCCCAAGACGACGCCGTACCTCTCGGGCGTGTCCGTCTCGAAGACCGCGAGGGTGGCGTCGGCGCCGTGCTTCTCATGGGCGTCCTTTAACCTCGTGATGAAGTCGTTGGACGGTCCCTTGCTCAAAGAATAAACTATGGAGTCGCCGGACGTGAAGTAGAAGCTGTCCTCGTGTCCTATGTACTCCTTTGCCAGGTACGCCGCCGCGCCGAAGCCGTCCGGCCTGGGCTGGTTTATGTAGGAGAGCTTTATCTTGCCCAGGAAGTTGTAGAAGCTCTCCGTCGAATCGAGCGCCTCCTTGTCCGTTATGTGCTCGAGTATCCCGTAGTTCTGGGTGAAGTGGTCCTCTATGGCCCTCTTGTCCCTCCCGGTAATCACGAACATCTTGCTTATGCCGGCGTCGTGTATCTGCTCTATAATGAGGTTCAGTATCGGCTTGATCTTCCCCTGGTCCACTATGGGGAGCATCTCCTTCGGCTGCTCCTTGGTGGAAGGCATGAGCCTCGTGCCGCGCCCGGCCGCTGCGATGACAGCGGACCTTATCATATGTTGCCGCCCCTGAAGTTGTCCTTCCATCCGATTCCCCTGTAAACGAGTCCCTTCTGCGCCACCTTCGCGGGGTCAATTATCCTCCTGCCGTCGACTATCGGGGCGTTGACATTCGACATCTCCATGTCCCTGAACTCGTCCCACTCCGTCATGACCATGATGAGGTCTGCGTCTTTGATGCATTCCTCCTTGGAGTCGCAGAAAGTTATGAGGTTGTTGAATATGGACTTTGCGTTCTCCATGGCCTTGGGGTCGTAGGCCCGGACCTTTGCGTGCTTTCTAAGAAGCGACTGTATGACGACCGTCGCCCTCGAGTCCCTCATGTCGTCCGTGTCGGACTTGAAGGCCAGGCCCAAAATAGAGATCTTCTTGTCGGTCAGGTCCCCTATTGTCTTCTCCGCGAGGTCTATCATCCTCTGCGGCTGCACGTCGTTTATCTTCATGACCTCCTCGAGGAGAGTGGGCTTCACGCCTACCTTCTTCGCGGCGGATATGAGGGCCTTGACGTCCTTCGGGAAGCAGGAACCGCCGAATCCGGCGCCCGCGTTGAGGAACTTGGGCCCGATCCTCGAGTCTATCCCCATGGCGCGCGCCACTTCTTTCACGTCCGCGTTGTAGTGCTCGCATATGTTGGCGAGCTCGTTCATGAATGAGATCCTGGTCGCCAGCATGGCGTTGTTGCCGTATTTTATCATCTCCGCCGTGTTCGTGTCCGTGAATATCCTGGGGAACTTCGGATCGAAGCCGGAGTACAGGTCCGACAGGACCTTCTGGGAGGCGGAGTCGATGCCGCCGATTACGATCTTGTCCGGGTTCATGAAGTCGTAGACCCCCGAGCCCTCCCTCAAAAACTCGGGGTTCATGCAGGCCCCGAAATCTTCGCCGGCCTTCTTCCCGGACGCCTCCTCAACAATGGGTATCACTACGTCGGTCGTGGTCCCGGGCAGGCAGGTGCTCTTGACGACGACCACCTTGTAGCCGTCCGAGTCCCTCATCTGCTCCCCTATCTGCCTAGAGCAGGTCTCGACCTGGGACAGGTCTATGGAACCGTCGTCCCTGG
>Ga0207952_1000725_pt1 | contig 20635 bp, 31 predicted proteins | sample SubbioR12Aug_8Ca_FD_184831 | JGI IMG/M metagenome (GOLD analysis project Ga0207952, IMG submission 184831) | Serpentinite rock and fluid subsurface biosphere microbial communities from McLaughlin Reserve, California, USA - CR12Aug_8Ca (SPAdes) | ecosystem: Environmental > Terrestrial > Deep...
AGCACCTCTTTCGGGTAGAAGCAGCCAGGCACGCCACGGACACAGCACGCGGCACATGACGCGAGTAGCTGGCACTTGTCGCACACCCCATGCTGTGTCGCTGTCCATTTGCTGCACACATGGCACTGCGCTGTGAACTGGTCCAGCCACTTGTAGTTGAGCGGGCGGTGAACACGTTTGTTGTCGCTAATCAACGTGATCGGCTCGCTCTTTCGCTTCAGACTTGCCATATTTTCGCACTGAATTCAGTTCGAATCCATCGAAAATATGAAACGAGTCGGCGCCCGCCTGGTTGAAAATCCATTCAAGCGTCGCTTCACTGACTGGTCTAGTGAAAGGATGATTGAAATACGCACCAAGAAACTAGTGCCGCTCTTTGAGGAGCTGAATTTACATCCGGTGTATCCTGCGACACTTAAAGAATATCAAAAACCAATGTTTCAATGGGATGCGGAAAAATTGATGCGTATCTTATTTCGAAACTTGAATCAATGGTTTATGGAACGAAACTGCAAGCATCTCTTCTACTTGGCACTTGCATTAGACTGCGATGTGCCAATACTTGAGGCGTTGTATTGGATTCGGTTCAAGTGGCCTCTGTCTGAAACCTTTCTTGGCAATCTGTACCACCTGACACCTGGACGACTTCGACCGCACACCTCATTTATGATGCAACTCTTACGGCGCATCTCGGTAATCGGAGCAGTCAACACCACGGAAATGTACTGCGCAATGCTGGCTTTTATTCAGGAGCAATCTTTGCTGCCACTTTAAAATTTCATAGAATCTCATTTCGTAATTTCATATGGGCCTTGCTTACGTTATTCTTGTTCACCACGATTATCCATATGTATTGGGTTCCTTTGCAGACTTGGACAAAGCCAAGTGCGTGGCCACGCAAGAAGCAAAGAAAGCGCACGAGCTCTATGGAAAGCGACTCTTTGTGTGGGCCGAACCCGTTCGATGCATTTGGCAACTCAAAAACGAGCTTGGGGAAAGCTTCAAAGTCATAGAGATTTTCCACGATACCACTGCCTTGGATCTGGGAAAGGACAATCCAATTGGCTACGAGTAAATCAATTTATTACATAAAACTCTCATGCCCTGTGATTCCTGCGGTGCCGACTCCGCAGTGCCCCCGTACGCACTCTGTCTCACCTGTTTGCTTGTCATGGAACAGCGCTTCTGGCTCGAAGAGTTGGCTCAGCGAATGCGAACACTTCACTCAAACAAATAAACTCCAGTTTAGTGGCAATGTCGCGGACACGCGCCGCTGCACTGGATCTCGCGCTGGCGTTTGGCCGGTGCATTGTCAAGTACCACCACGGTGGCAGCGCGCTTCTTTGGTGTGTTTTCAACAAGCACATCGCAGAGCAGCTTGTTCTTGTGGACTTGCCCGGGAAAGTCAGGATTCGTGGGGTCATTCAGCATCAGCACTGTGATCATCGTGCGCAACAGGTCTTCACCAAGGATTGTGCAGCCGCTCAGATTGATATAGACTGTCGCATTGTCCTTGTCCCAACAGATGGGCAATGTCCAGGCCGATTGCACATATTTCACTGCACACTCAGCCGGCTGGATGATTTTCACCATTCGTTGGATCAGTGCCGCCTCCTTCGGTGCAACACACGGTGCAAGCCCACGAAAGCGACGCACGCGCTCCAACTTTGCGGGCAAGAACCCGGCAGCATGAATCAACAATGCCGCATGATTCACAGACACCACAGCACTGGGCTGTTGAAACCATCGGAGCATCAGCGCTGCGTCTTTTTCGTCTCCACAGGGATACAATCCCTGTCGGTTGGTCTTGTCGAGTAGGACTGCAAGCCACGGCTGCTTGCGTTTTCTCGCTATCATGATAAGATCGTAGAAGAAGGTGCCTTCTTTCAACATTTCAAGCGCGCGATCGATATTGGTCTTGCTCAAACGGCGCAGCACATTGTTAAAGCCATTGAAGAGTTGGGCACGCGATAGGGTTTTGCGATCACGTCCCGGTGTCATTGCCTTGCCGCGGAAGTTGAAACCATAGGGGCCGGTGAAGTCCTCACCCTCACTGTTCACAAGAATGCCATTCGCATACAGTTCACCGTGGTACTTCGCATCGAGTAACACTTCAATTTCCAGACCCTCGCCAGGGAGTGTAAACATGTGTGCAGCGCGTTCGGCCCGCTGAACATACCAATCGGACAGACACAAAAAGCGGTCATCATCCCAGATCTTCAGCACATTCTCTTCTTCATGGGAGATCCGCATAACTGTGTCATACGGCTTGCGCGTGTTCTTATACCGGCTTACATAGAGAAACTGATTGCGATGATCAAACCGCCAGCGCTCTCCGTGCGTCAGGTATTCAACACTATATCCATCCCGCAGCAGCCGATTCACCGCTGTTTTGAATCCCTCGCCGTGCATTCCAATACTGTCGGGTTCGCCGGCTTTGCTTGTCACCCCCAGCGCCAGTGCCGATGGTGAAATCACCGATTCGCGATTGCGGAAGCAAATGCCCTCTTCCTTGTGCCGCTGGATACTGCCCAACTTGAAGTAGCTTGGCCCGAACTTGGCAACAATCCTCGATTCGCCAAGTTTCTTCGACGCCTCCCGCGTAATCAACAGGTTTCCCTGCACGCCGAATTGATTGAGCAGACGCGTTTGTGCAACAACTTGATCCATCCAGTTGGAAACGTGCTCGTTAATTGCCTCAGTCAGCGTCATGGTGGGCCGGTAGTTTTGGTGAACATTCAGATTGAATGCTTTTGCTTCAGGGAGCACATCTTGTATCATGAGTCGATGGGCTTCAACATGCAGAGCAGCTTTGATCATTTCTGCCATTTTTTAGTGACTGACCAACTCAAAATTCACTTTAAAATTTCACATGGCCAGCTCAATTGTGCTAGTTGTTCTCCTTTGCTTCGCACTTGCTGCAGCACAACCGTGGAATGCGACGCCGCACACGGAAGTCGTAGAATTGGTCATTGAAATGGGCAAGAACATCATTCTTGCAGTCGAGGCGGGTGACCGTCTCAAAGACGTCGATGTCAACATCGATCGGCTCTTTGCCAATGACCAACAAGTCAAAGAGATAACAGCCCTGTTATTCGTGCAGCTCGCCAATCTCACCGCCCGTGTTGAGGCCCTGGAAAGTCAGCTTTATTAAATATTCACAAGAATGTGTGACTACTCCGACCCATTCGGCAGTGCTCTTCAGTTGATACTCCATGTTTTCTTTCCTGTGCACTTCACGCCCCAGATCATCGGCACACAAACTCCAGACGCATTCTTTCGGAATCACTGGCTATTGGGTTCGATCTACAACCCATTTGAGCTCTATTGCGTCAACTTGTGGCTGTCTTTGTTTACTTTTATCATCAAGCCATTGTGGCTCGGCTCTTGTGCTCTGGGCCTGACGAGTTGTCCAACATGGGATGTACAGCCCCTGCTTCCATCGCACTTGCAGTGGAATCTATCCAGTATTAACAACTATGAGGAATGTGAAGCTGCGCTCGAATTGCATTACGGCTGGGCAGCAATACGGGCTGGCTGCCTCCTACTCACCCTGTCGATCGTTTTGGTGGGATTTGAACTAGACAAATTGGCGAGTTCACAAAAATTGCAAACAAAAACTGTTCATTAAATTACAAATTTGATGGAAGTTGGCGTTGCGCTTGTGGTGATAGTCTTGTCTTTGCTTGCATTCATTATCAAGTATTATTATCTTTCAAGAACCCCCCATCGCCCGCTTGCCCAACGCAAAAGCTGGCGCCGCACCTACTTTGTGCTTGGCCTTGGGCTTGATGGCCGCATTGCGGATGCGCTCTGGTACACAGACCCCTGGCTCGCGGGGCCGGGTGATTCAACACCAAAAGACAAGCTCCGCTTTGCTTCTGACTTGGTGCAACTCTGCAACACGGACTGGAACTTGCATTGGAAGAAAAGCCACCTGCAGACTGATCCGAACTATTGCGGTTACCTCTGCAAAGCTGAGTTTGGAAGGATTGATTTAGAGTGCAATGGACAATATCTGAGTATTTTGTTCGCGGAGAAGCACTTACATTACACACAGTTTCTTTGGGATAAGAACGGCAGATTCGACTGTCAAGGCGCGCACTCTTTTACCGGGCAGCGCTACAGCGAAGCCATACCCAACTTTGCCGCCTTTCGTGCAAAACTACTTGATTGCGCACAGTTCTTTGTAAACCATAAACGTATCAAGTAAACCCACAGTGCGTGTGTCATGCAGACCGCCTCTGTGCATTTGGTCTCAGTTAGCTGTCCTACAGGCAAGCAGCAAGACTGTGCCATTCTCGTGCTGCTCCAGTTCATCGGCAACTTCCGCCAAGATGTGAGCTACGATGACATCCACAATCACATTGTTGCCCAGCTCGCCGACTTCGGTCTCGAGTACTCCGATGCCGAGCAGATTGGCATCGACTCTCTCGAGAATGCGCTCTTCCACTTCCTCCCAACCTACGAAGTCGAACTCTACCACATCATCTACAAGCCGCAGCGCATCGAAGCCACGCGGCGACTCCTCAATGCCGGTGCGCCGCACAAGGCGCCCTATCGCCTCGCGCTCACCAGCAGCTGGGACCGCAGCCGCAACACCACCGGTGCTGGTCACTACGCGCTGCTCAACACCCTGCTCGCCACCCCCGCTCAGATCCTTGCTGCCCTGCGTGCTGGTGACTTTGAAGAAGGCCGCTTCGCAATGCGCGCCTGCATCCACTGCCAAGCTGCACCCGTCTTCCTGTACGAACAGGGCGCGATCAATCGCACCTTCTGCAACATCTACTGCCAGCATGCACACTATCAAGCATAAATAAACTGTGGGTCTTCATTGAAACAGCTCTCGCATCAGTTGGCGAATCGCAGCTTTCCCCTGTTCATGGAGTATCGCATGACTGCACGCGTTCTTCTTGGCAGCTCGGCACTCATTGCTTTCTTTTCTATTTTGAGGATCATCCATCCTGCAGGCCATGCATCCTTTGTCGTGATCGATCCACGACCTCGATCAAGTCCCTGCACAAATGATCCACGGCCTGCCCAATTGTCCGTGACCTTGATCACAACTTGATGCACAGCGTGCATGATGATCCGTGACCTCGATCAAATTGGTCATGACCCTGCACAAGTTCATGCACAGCGTGCAGAGATGATCCATGAGTTGGTCATGATCTCTGCATGGCCTGCACAATTCTGTGCATCCTGAGCATGGATCATCCATGCTCTCGATCAAGTTGGTCATGATCTCCGCAGAGCCTGCACAACTTCGTGCATCCTGTGCATGGATGATCATCCGTGTCTGCACAATCATCCACGGGCTCGATCACCTTGTTCATCGTTCATGCACAACTTATGCAGAGGTGATTGACTTCCTGCACAACTTCTTGCACGGCCTGCACAATTTGGTCGACCGCGCGGATGATTGCCTGTTCAGCCACGCATCACCCATCCTCCTCCTTATTCACTTTGGGTTGCTAGGTCTGGTGCAACCTTCACAAAATTTCTAAAGAAAACACGCCCGGACCATGACGTCATCCGGGCTTTCATCGAGTTGTCCGGGCGCGAATCACTTTGTATATTTTGGAATACCTCGGCGTGCGCGGCGCACGCCAAGTTCAGGCCGCGCACGCGAGACAAAGGGTCTATCGGAATGAGGCATGACCTACTTGTGCACGAGTCATCCGTCTCGATCGTTGATGAGCATGCACACTTTGGCATGAATGATGATCAGAGGTGTTCGTGGATGGCCTGCCAAAATGGCGATCGTTGATCGTCATCCTCTGCATAGTTGTGCACACTTCTTTGCTTGTGCAGGAGTGTCTGCGAAAATTTCGCAGACGTTGATCGTCTGATCGCGACCCCTGCCAAAAGTGATCGTGAGTCTGCATCCGTGTGCACGGATAGTCATCCGTGAGCATGGATACTCATCCGTGAGCACGGATAGTTCTGCACAAACGATCGTGTCATCCATGAAGTGTGCATAAATCACGAATGCTCGTTGATCATGGTCTGTGGATGAGCATGCAGAGTGCTCGATCACTCTTGGATACAAAATGATCGTCATCTTCAAGGATGGTCACGATCAACTTCGGTCATGACCCTTGACCATGCATTGTCACGATTTCAGATGGACCCTTAGGCGCACGCGGCATTAGGCGCGCGTACGCCACTCGCGTGCGCCGAGTGACTTTGTATAAAAGAAAAAAGAAAAGTTCCAAAAGTGAATCGCGCCCACAGAGAACCGGTGCGAGCCCGGATGACGTCATCTCTCGGGCGTGTTTTGAAAGATATTTGCGTGAGGTTTGCACCAGACCTAGCAACCCAAAGTGAATAAGGTAGAGGGTGGGTGATCAATCGCTGAGCAAGAGATCCTGCAGCCGCTGCCAAAGTTGGTCGAGGCCGTGCAGGAATGATCGTGAGCCTGCAGAGATGGTGATCCACGAGTGTGCATAATCATGCACGAGTGTGCATAGTCGTGCACAGTCCTGCATGAGTGCTTGTCCATGATGACGATGAGCACGGATAGTTGTGCATGAGTGATCACACTTGTGCAGAGGTGATCGTGAAGTTCATCCGTGAGCACGGATGATCATGCAAAAGTTGTGCATAAGTCATGCAGGCATGGATAATTTGGCACGAGACTGACGATGCACTCTGTGCACAGGCATGCATGATTGATCGTGAGTGTGGATGCCCCTGCATAATTATCCACGAGCATGCATCAGTGAGCAGAGTTGATCGTGAAGGTCATGCAGACGTGGATGATTTGGCACAAGACTGACGGTGAGTCTGCAGAGTGATCATCCATGCTCCTGCACAATTATCCACGAGCATGCAGAGTTGATCGTGAAGGTCATGCACAAGTTGTGCATGATCGTGCACGCGTGGATGATTTGGCACGCAGGCTGTGCAGAGTTGGTCGCGAATGCCTGCCAAAATCTTGCAGGCGCTCGACAAAGTGTGCACGGATGGTCTGCATTAGACGTAAAATCGATCGTGACTTTACTCCAAGTTCTTGAAGCATGGTATCGTTGGCTGACCGGCCAAGCAGAATCCGCCGCGTCGTTCGCAGATGGATGAGGGCTCGTTTTACTTGGGATTCTTAAATGCTACAGTCTTGGCTTGGTCGTGTAGCTCTGAGATTTTGTTGTGAAGTCGAGCAATTTCTTCATCGCGTTGTATCAGTCCTAGGATCATCCGATCGTAACCGTATGGAGCAGTTGGAAATGCGGTCTCATATCGCTCCTTTGCTGCTTGACGACCGGGATTGTTGTAGTAAAAATCGAAGTTGGAGGCCGTCCAACTCATTTTACACCTTGTTGAAATGGACAGGTTTCATGTTTAAGGTAATTGAATGCGCTGTCCGAGTTTTTGAAGATATTCCTGGTAAACTTTCTGAGACACGGACCGTGTCGTGTTCGGATCTTGGAAGTAGAGCGTGTAGGTCCACTTCTGATTGCTGAGCTTTTCTCCGGACTTTAGAAGATGCTCCGGAAGTGAGCCATTGAGCGAGTCGAGTGTGAGCGGTGCAATGTCGACCCAGCGCAGGATGTTGTAACTGTAGTGCGACTGGAATACATCCTCTTCATGGGTGATGAGATGATCCTTGCAGACGTTTTCAAGGTAGTGCACATTTTTATAGCGTGGGTGCTGGTGACAGACCCAGTGATAGACGGCTTTACCGCCGACCTTCTTGTAAACATCGTCTTTCACGCACTTGCCATTCGAGTAGCAGACTTCGTCTGTGTGACTGTAGACTTCCTCTTTGGGGCTGTAGTGCGAGAATTCATTGCCGCACACGCTGTCGGTGTGACTGTACACACTGCGGGTCTTCTGTACGTCTTGGCAGATGACATCAACACGGTCAACAACGGTGCGCCTGTGGTGAACTCTGGACTCTTCTGAGAGGAGTTGGGCACCCGCGGGCAGAGACCAGCCACCTTCGACTACCCACTTTTCCACAGCAACAGTGCCCTGGAATGCCCATCGTGCTTCGATGAGTTTACCTTCTTGCGGTCCGCCAAATGCGTAATGGAGACCAAAACCAAGCACGCATAGGCCCGTGACAAGAAGACATATCGCGTTGGAATAGTCTGTGTGGATTGCAGTTGGGTTAACCCGCGGTGGGTCGGGATCTGGCTCGTCGTCTGGGGGTGGGGCTGTCGGTGTCTTGGGCCCGAGTACTGTGCGACAGCGAATCTCGCTCGGGGTTTCAATGACCTCATCGGCCAGTGCCCGGTCGCGACTGGCTTCCCGAGAATTGCTTCTCCGCCTGTTCCCAACTTTAGCAGGATCCACGTAACGAGAGCGCGAAACTACAAAAGGCTCGGACATGTGCGGTTTTGCAGTCAATGGTTGTGATATTTTATAATTTCAACCATTAAAAGAGACTACGTCACAACTAAAACATTCAGAAATCATGGCAGCTCTTGTGCTGTACGACGCTCAATTGGATCAGACTGAAATACAAGCAAGACTTGACTTTCCTGCATGGGATTTAAATGCCTATGACCAATTGATCAATGCAATTGTTGACATGTGGGCAAGGAGGACCTCTGTTGCACCACCACCACCTTTGACTCCTGAATTATGGATGGCTCCATTTTACGCTGAACTGGACCGCATGCTAGACAAAGTGGACGAACTCAAAGCAGCCTATCCAAAAGAAGACCCAGACAGTTATGATCGTTTGATAGGCGAATTTGCCCATGAAAAGATGTCGCTACACAGCAACGATCTTTCTCGGCAAATGCAACGCCTGGACATTGCCTGAAATAAACTGTTTATCCGCACCGAATCAACGGGCATCGATATGCGAGATGAGGTTGTCAATGGCAAAGCAAAGTTGTTGCTGAAAGGCACCCGAGAGCAGGCGGACTAAAGGGAGACCATCGGCTCGCCGAATTGCAACGCCTTTGGAAATTCGCACAACTTCGAATTCATTCAAACGGTAGTTAGCTTGATCAATGTGCTGCACTCGCAAACGCGGCGCGTTTTCCCAGTTGCGGAATATGATTCTTTTGGATCCTTGCAGCCAGGTGGTTTCCTCATCGCCGGTGATGGACCTGATCCATGTTCGCAACGCATCTCCCAAATGACAAAGCATTGTGAAAATAATCGAATGCATGTTGATGAGTGGCAAATGCCACAGGACAGCATTGAGCACGCTGATTTTGCATTCGAGTGCTAGCACAAAGTAAGTACGAAGTTTGGAGATATCCATTTCTGTTATTTTCGAGAAGTGTCAGTCTTAAAATGATAATCACAAAGCGAATTCGGTTCTTTTAGATCGCACACTGTGCACAGATGAGCTGACGCACTGGGAAATTCAACAAGCTCTTGTTGATCTCAGTATTGAAGATATCAAAAAGATCAAAGAAAGCCTCTATCCCCTGTTGCATGAGGCGTGTACACTATCGTTTTCATACATTGGTGCACGACGTCTGCTCTTGGTCTTTTTTGAAGACTCTGCTCTGCGGCCGCTTTTTGCCGATCCAACCTATACTGATGAACTTGGATGGCGTCCCATTGACCTGCTCATGCGAATGAACGGAAACAGTGTTAAATCGACGGGTTGGTGCATTCTCGATGATATTCTCCGTGAATTTGGTTGCAAGAACCACGGAGTTAATGTGACATATCATTAAACGATGTTTATTGTTCTAAAAATCCTCAATCCACAGCTTTGGATTTTCTGAATAAACTCGAACAGGTTCACCCTTCCATCTCGTTCCGTCATAGAACTCCTTTTCGGTGTAGATCTTTCTTGGCTCATTGAAAGCGCGGTCTCCGTGTATTCTGGCACATTCACGACAACAACCTTTCTGACATTCCGGTCCCGGCTTGAAACAACCCAAACAGAAAGTGCAGTGCGTGTGCTCTGGACCACACCATGGACAGTAGTAGTCGATGTGATCACTCCACTCTTCAAAGATGGGAGCTACAATGCATGTGCGTTCACTGCATGCTTTGCAGATGATGGACCCCCAGTCCAAGGGAATCCTGAGATAGTTGAATGTTTTGTTGCCGAGCAGCAGCTGTGGCATTTACTTCTAATGTTCTTGGCTCAGGCGCTGTTTGAGACTGGCCAACTCTTCGGGCGAGTAGTCGATCCAGCCGTGGTCCATTGCTTTGAGTGTGTCGAACCAGACATACTCGCTGATGGTCTTGATCACAGTGAAGTCGCCCTTGAGCAGGCGCACTGCATCAGTGAGTGTGGCAAGCTGCGGCTTGATTTCAGCCATTCCGAGTCCATAGAAGCGAGCATTGAGAAAGCGCTGACAGCCGCCATTGGCAGTGTTGTTTTCGTTCTTCTCGCGGTTGTACGAAAGCGGGACAGGGATTTCGAGAATGCGGCTGAGCGTGTTTGCTGCAGCGCGGAGTGCCTTCTCCTCGGTCTCAGTGATGAGCTGGGGCTTGTCGCTTTCCGCTTCGTGTTGCACCTTGATGTGGAACTCAAAGTAGCAGCTGGGGTGCAGTGCGGCTTCAGCCGCAGTCTGCGGCACACCGAGCACACCGTAAGCAGAGGCTTCGATCTTCTCGCGCAGCACAGTGAAGCCGCGGGCAGTGAAGTAGGCAGCTTGCTCATGACAGAGCTCACGAACGCGATCAATATCATTGCAGCGCACATAGCAGGCGGACTGACAGACAGTGACTGGCTTCTCGCCAGCACGATCGCGGAAGATGAGCGTGAGCACGGGCGCCTTCATCTCGCCGTGATCAACATCAGCATCGCGAGCGCGAAGCAGTGGCTTCTCCACTGCATTCCAGTCGGCTACTGCAGTCTTGTAGCGCTCAACAGCCGCACTGAACCCCTTCCAGGTTAGGGTTTGATACTCAGCCTCGCGGCTGAGTCCGGGCGGAGTAATGTAGATTGGTGCGAGAAAGATATGGATTTCATGGGTTGCTTTCAGCTGGCCAGTGCCAGTCATGCGGGGGACTTGATCAGCCATTGTGATTTTTCGACTGAAGTTGTCTGTGAAAATATCACAGACTCGCTCAAGGTCTTCGAAAATATCACAGACTTTGCAGAAATCTTCAGTCAGAATTATGCAGTCAATCTACGACATTGTGGTGGTTGGAGCCGGACCGGCGGGACTTGCGTTTTGTGCTGCCACACATGGCAAATCCATCTTGTTGGTGGAGGCGGGACTGCCGCTGGAAGTGCGTTGTTCGAGTGTGCCCTCAGAGGTGGGCACCGGTGTTGCCGGTGCTGGCATCTTTATCGATGGCAAGTTGTCACCCTTTCCGGCTGGCACTGCGCTTTGGCGTGGGGCCTATGGATTGCTGAAGGATGGCTATGCCGAGTTGCGACAGCTGTTACAGGAGTATTCTGCAGAGATTCCCGAGATGCCGACTGAGCAAGAGATATTCGAGTACTTCTTCAAACCCGAGGCCACGTGGAAACTCAAAGAGTACAAATCGTTCTACATGGACACGGAGAAACGCTTTGCCTTTCTTTACAAGCTGATCGGCCTGGCCAAGAAGAATGCGCGACTGGAGTGCGAAACGCGAGTCGTTGACATCGGGCAAAGTCAAGCCGGATTTGTTATTGTGATGAAAGAAGCCTGTGGTGACCTGCAGACAGTCAAAGCCCATCAGGTCGTATTGGCTGGTGGCCGTTTCATGCCACTGCAGTCTCTGCTCAAGCACATTGATGTGCCGAGCAAGGAGATCTTCCGCCGACACGAGTTCGGTATTCGTATCCAAGTGCCGCGGGACAACGCGGCTGTGTTGCGAATGGCGCAAACGCACTGTCTTGATCCGAAGTTCGTACTTGAGCCAATTCCCACTGTGCAATATCGCACGTTTTGCTTCTGCAAACGGGGCATGGTCTGTGAAAGCAACATCGATGGTTTGGTGACCTTCTCTGGCCGTGCTGATGTTGAACCAACTGAGTTTACGAACTTTGGCTTGATGGCACGCACGAAAGATCCTGCCGCTTTTAGTCAGGAAGATATCAAACAGTTTCTGGACACGCCCTTTCAAATGGGGATAGTGAAGACCGCCCTGCTGGCTGATATTCGCTGGCAGATTGAAGGTTCGTTGATGCGCGTATGCGGCCCGCGTATCGGTGCCTTTTTGTGGAGCGCCTTGAAGGAACTGTTCAATCTTTTCCCGGAGCTCTGCTGCCCTGAATTGTGTCTTTTTGGCCCCTGTCTTGAAGGCGTGGGAGTCTACCCCAACACCAATGCAATGCTGCAAGTTGAAGGCGTGCCGGAGTTGTATGCAATTGGCGACACGAGCGGGACATTCCGCGGCTTGGTGCCGAGTCTGCTGAGCGGCTACTACTTGGCCCACGCGTTGCGACTGCGTGCGCGGGCACCAGTGCTTGTGACCAGCAACAAGGAGAAGGTGCGTGAGATCTGTGCAGCAATTGGCCCGCTTGCAACTCGAAACTTGGCTGATGTACCAGTGGAAACTCTTGATGCGGTGCAACACGCACAAAACAAGGCCAAACTGGCGTGGATGGCGTTGAAGGACAACATGAAGATGCGACGCCAGCCCTATCTGCTGGTGGAAGTCTCCTCGCTCGAGATTGATGTACTCAAGGGCTATCCCGGTGTGCATGTGCGCTCCTTCTTTGAGCATTTGGGTGTTGAGCGCATTCAACAGCTAACTCTGGGCTCTGGAGCAACATTCAAGTCCGTGCTGGCTGTTGTGGAGCCAAACACTGGCAATGTCAAGACGTTTGTGGGCAGCTGCCGCGGTACGATAGTCGAGGCGTCGGGCAAGCATGGCTTTGACTGGGACTGCCTCTTCCGCCCCGATGGCTACGATGTGACCTACGGCGACATGGATCGTGTGGTAAAAACCAAGATTAGTGCCCGCTTCCACGCCGCACAGCTACTCCGTGAATACTTGAATTAGATAAACACGGCTTTTAACTGCTTAAAGAATTCCGACTTAGATACTTCTTTGTTGTTGATTTCAAACTCGTAGCAAGGCACGGGTTCTTTTGCAGTATGAGCAGCCTTTTCATCAAAGAGGATGCCAGCCCGGAAGGTTTGCCAAGCTTCCGCTTTGTTCTCCTCCAAATAGAACACAGCATTGCTTTGACTTGGTTCACCGAGGCGAATAGTCCATGATTTCCACAATGTGGCCTCGTATCTAATTCCATGCCTGCCGGCATAGATGGAGTTCCACAAATCCCTGCAGAAGCGCTCTAAATCAACTTCGGAAGGAAATCCCAAAATCGACTCGAAGTCGTCGTAGTAGAAGTAGGACGGTGATTGGAAGGCCCACTGGCGGACTTGAAACATGAGGTTGTGCGGTGTGCACATGGTGCTGAGAAGGGTTGCCGCAACGGTGCGATTCATTTTCAATGCAAGCACAAAGTAGGTAAAGAGCCATTTGTTGCCACGGTCTACTTTGTCAAGATAGAACTGATCCAGGTCGGTAATCAGGCTATTCTCTGATTCGGCAATGAACTTGTCGTACTCTTCGCCTTCCATTTTAAATGAAATTTTAACATTTTTCCTTGTTCTTCAGTCCAAAGAAAACACTAAGATATGGCGACAGAGACGCTATCAAAGGTCTACATTGGGTTGGCTGGTTCAATTGGAGCTGGCAAAACAACTGTCGGTCAAGTTCTTGTGAACCTGCTCAATGGTAACGGTCAAGATGCGATATTTCTTGAAGAAGAAATACCAGAGTGGCTGCTGGCCAGTCTGCGCAACAGCAATGCAGATCCGGTACGTCACATGGAAGTGTTCCAAACACTGATGGTGATGCGAGCTGTGGTGCGTCGCACGCGTTCGTGGAAACACAAGCTCACATCCGTGGTGATCAATGAAAGGCCACTGGAAGAAAGCTGGGTCTTTGGAAAGGCCAATCTGGCACTGGGGCGGATTTCGCAGCAGTTCTACGATGAAATCTACAGCAAGATCTTTGAGGAGTACACGTTTGATCTTGAAGACATCATTGTGTTTCTTTACGTGAATGAAGAAACCGCTGCCATTCGCCGCGAAAAACGCTGTCGGCCCGGTGAGGACATTTATGGTGAGCAGTACCTGACTGCCATTGCCGATGAGTACTTCAAGTGGGTGACTTCGTGCTGTGCTTCAGGCCGCATGCTTGTCGTGGATTGGAATACTCCCCTCCCACCTGAACAACTGCTCAAGCGCATCAGCGATGCGCTCAAGGACAAAGAGAAACTGCTCATTCCCTCTGCTCCGCATCGTGAGATTGCCGACCCCCTTGAACGCCGTCGTTACCAGGAGAGCAGACTGACTGAGATTGCTCGCCAACACGCCGAGTAAACCAAATACCAAAATCTTTTAAAGTTAGATACAATTCGGACACAACGCGATTGGCTGTTGTTCCCTGCTGCCGTCGCGATAGACGGTAATGCCTTTTGCACCCATTTTACGGGCGTGTCGATAGGCATCGATGACAGTTTGTACAGTGGCAGAAGCCGGAAGATTAATTGTCTTGCTCACTGCATTGTGCATGCCGCTCTGCCAAGCGGCTTGCATGTTGATATGTGTATGATAGTCATACTGTACAGCTTCTTCAAAGAAGGGCTCAATTCCGTAGCCTTTGTTCGCAGTGAGGCCCGTTATGCCCCCGGTGGGCGCAATGCAGGTCAACGAGATATTACGATACTCCCGACTGAAGGCACAGGGGCCATACTTGATGGCCAACTCGCGACTTCGCTCTTCCGCGTAGCGGGTGATAGAAGAAGACAGAGTCCGGGCCATTATCAGTGCCGCCAAGCTGTCATAGCGAATGTGCTGCCGTTGCAGATAGTCGGCCCAGCCCATCACACCAAGACCAATGCGCCGTGCGGCCAGTGACACTTGCTTAATGTGGTCATCGGGGAATTCGAGCAAATCAACCACTCGATCCATCATAGTGACAGCAGTTCGCACAGCGTCGCGCAATCGGCCATAGTCGAGGGCGGTCTTCTCTTTGTTTAGCAGCAGATCGGAATTTAAATTAATCGAGCCTAGATTACATGTTTCATAGGCGTGCATGAACTGCTCACCGCAGGGCACACAAGTTACAATGGGTTCTAGCCCATTGGCTTTCACCGGGCCATAGCACTCAGCGCGGTCCAGGAAGACCAAACCAGGGTCTCCAGTTTGCCAAGCATTCGCGGCAATAAAGCTGAGCAAGTCGTCGCTGATTTCTTCTCTTATTGCCACGGAAATGTTAAAATTATACAAATGACTAAAGCGGCTCTTGCACTGGATAAACTGTCGAATCTGCGGATGACTCGCTTCCAGTACTGCCATGTTGCCCCGTTTAGGACGGTGGCCCAGATCTATTGCGTCGTTAGCCGCCGAGAGTTCCATTAAAGCACTGATTGGATCCTTGAGACCGCTTAAATCATATCCGATGCCAGTTCGCTGCTGCCAGAGTTTCCGACTCAGTTCTAACATCACTTCGAAGTTCTCATCCGTAAGGCGGCCTAACACACAACAGTTGGGCGTTACTTCGCAAGCACCGGCCAGTAGAGTGTTGCCAGCGGGAATAAAAGTCTTGCTTAAAATCAGTTCTTCAAAGATCGGGCGTTCTTCTTCACTGAGGGCACACGCATTGCTTACGCGCTGGGCCAATTCAGCATAGTCTGTACAGAGATAGCGTTGTTTGAGATGGTTTTCCATTTAATTGGTAATTCTATTGAAAATTTGTTCAGCCACTTGTTCTTGGTTTTGAAGAGTCACATCGATCTCTTGTATATTCTCAAAGTGTCGATAGCTCCAATCAATTTCCTCTCGCATTGCCGCCGAGCTGGCCAGCAACTTCTCTTCTGCCGTGTAGCCCGGTCTCTGGGCCAAACGGGCAAGTCGAGCAGTTTCATCACAGGTTAGGTAGAAGTAGTGAGTCGGTCGCAGTGCATCGGGCCAACGCAGCATGGGTGGTCGATCCAGATGATGCTGCAGGTGTGCAGCCATTGTCCCGCGCTGATAGGCGACCGTGCTTGCGAAAGAGCGATCGAATACACAGTACTCTGCATCAACCTGAGCCATCGCAGTAAGATTGCCAATGAAGTAGAATTGCCGCTTCTCCACCTCGGACATCACGTCAAACAGCATGCGACTCTGTCGCATCTCTTCGGGCAGCGGGTAGTATAGCTTGGCACTAGGGCCAAGCAAATTGACTAGCAGTTGGGCCACTGTGCTCTTGCCCACACCATCCATCCCCTCGAGCACGATGATATTGCTCTTCGGTGTACATTGGAGCCATGTCCGCGCCAGGGCAAACTGGGTGGGAAATGCTTGCGCTGCACAGGACTCTCTTAGTAGGGATAACATATTCTAAAAAATGCAGCAATGTCCCTATCGCCACTGGGACTTTGGACTGAATATTGATGTATGCAAGAGTTGTGGCGCGCCAGCGACTTATCAGTGCGCCGGCGGTTGTATCTTATCAGGTGCTGTGCGCAGATGCAAGAGCTGCAGCGTTGAGGTTTGCACGGCCTGTGGGAAGACACACGTTACGATCGCCTATCCCTCTGAACCGGTGCATGTCAATGGCGTTGTAGTGCTTGCCTATTGTGCAAGATGCGAGCCGAATTCCTAAACAATTTACTGTCCATCGCGACTCTTCCAGAATACATCCTGGCCGACGTGGTTGCTGTTCCATTGCGGGCCCTTGTCTGAGCTGAGGATCCAAAACGTATCCAAGCCATGTTCAATCACTCGACCCGACCAACAGGTGACCGAGTGTGAGTTTCCGTGCTTTTCGTTGTTCCATGCCACACAAAAGCCAAAACTCGCCGGAGCCTGGCACTGGGTGGTACTGCCCTGCAGCGGGTAGGTGCCGGATGCATTACCAACACCGGTTTGGTAAGTGCCAGTAAGCTGGTTGTTGGAGCAGGCAAGCACCAGCGAGGAGTTGAGTTGATTCCAGTACTGGCCACTGAGTGTATCGACAGGTTTGCTCATCGCAGTTGCCAGAAGAGTGAGGAAGAGGATGCTTTGCATTTTTTCAAGACTGAGTTTGTCTTGCCTATATTCTCAAAATATGAAGCCCACGGTAGTTTGCTTTATAAATGTGCTTTACAATGGCGTTTGTGATTGAGCCAGTCTTCGCGCTGGCAGGTCGCGTTGCAGTAGGGTGCGGTCTTGCAGCGAGAGCACCGTTTTGGAGCTTTCGGACGGCCGCAGTGATAACATTCATCAACTTTACAAAGAGGCGGTAATGAAAACATATTGAGTTCATCCACAAACCACTTGGCCATGGCATATGTAGGTTTGCCGCTCCGCTTTGAAAGCAGATCAGTTGTGTCGGCATCGGCCTTTTCAATATAGTTGTTCAAGGCCTCCTCTATTTGTTGTTGGTATGCCCCGTGTAAAAGCAGGGTATTGTAGTGCTGACCGGGACGATGTTTCCTACTAAGAACAACCGTTTGTTGTTGCATTCGGACGTGGATGCAGTGCTTCTTTCTATGACGAATGTAGACATTGATGTTTGTTGCCATGAGTCCTTCATCAAACACCACCACTTTGTCTCCTTTTTCCCATTGTGTGTCTTCGACATCACTCTGGCATTGCCAATTGGACAATTTTGATTGCAACAGAGCATAGGTGTACTTTTGAAAGTGTTCCGCAAGACCCATCCAACAAGTGGACCATGGCCAGTGCCAGAAGACAGTTTCAACAACATCGACTTTGCAATCTAGGACCAAAAAGAAATAGAATACAAGTCTTTGGTCCGACCAAAGCCAGAGCATTGACATGATAAAGTGGTGCCTTTTATGTATTGTGCAATATTTTTAAGTAGGTTTCATCGGCGTGTTATTGAACACGACTCTGTCTCTCAGATCCGGTGGAAGAGAGTCTCGGAAATTATTTGCAACGGTTTCGGTCCCGCAAACCACGAGTCGGACTTCAGGAAGCGTTGTCATCAGTGCTGTTGCAAGAATCGCCATTGAGCGTAATTTTCCCCCACTTCTCGGGTGGGTGATTACAATTGATGGTGTTTTGTCGGATCTTTTGGGTTGAATAACTAGAGAACGTTCTTCGAATACTTCGAAGGGCCGTCTCATATCTTTCAGCGAGGGACAGCCAAAAGGCTTTCCAAGGAGATGATCTCTTTCCCCTGCTTCGACAGAGTGAAAGAGAAAAACCGACGCCGATAGCCTAAAGTCCAGGGTCAGATTCGTGAGGTTTTCTAGAACCAATTCAATATCCAGACCATCCCAGAGTTCGTAGAGTTCACTGGGAATATGTGCAAGAATCTTTCCTCTAAGCTCTTCATCCGTGCGACTCCTCTCATAACACTGAAAGGCACTGCGCATGCGCTCTGTGTTGTTCATGTTGATAATTGTGACGCTTTTATTCATTGTGTTATATGGATTGCAGTACACTCTACATTCGCCAGCGGTATTTTAAACTGTCACTAGAGACCCTGTGGTATAGTCCACAAACAGCACGTGTACGCAATTGTTTTGCCGTCTTGAAGCTTCACCTCACGATATCCACAAGAGTCACGACATCTCATGCAACTTGGCCACCAGTTCTGCTTTCCGTCTCCACAATGACACAAATCATAATAAATTGCCTGATTCGAGGACTTAGTGTTCATAGTTTTGGTTTCTGATGTTTTAGTTTATTGTGTGATATATTGCAGAACACTCTTCAGCTGGGTTGCACCTGCGTTAATTTCAGTGCGGCTCACGTGCACGGATTCCGTGTGGGGCTGCATGAGGAGTGGCAGAACCAAGTCGGAGAAGATTTTGTTGCTCAAGTCTAGATCCACTGTCACAATGCAGTCTGTATCGAATCCACAACCATGGGTTTTGACTGAAAAGAAGCGGATTCTCCAGATGTTGCCAACTAGGGCATACTTCTTCGTGTGTCCAATCAAGATACCATAGGCTCGCAGATTATCGAAGATTGTGTCTTTGATGTCGGTGCATTGTGCAAGTGTCTTGGCGATAATGACAATCTCAAGTGGTTTGGTCGTCGCTTCAATGAGCTTGACCAAGTGCTGTGTCAATTGATGGCGCACATGAAACCACTCCATACTTTTATTCTTTAATGGGTGTAGTTTCCATGCGTTGCTGAACTCTTGATCTATAGAAGCTGCAGTTATCTTCTACAATATCGACCACAATATGAAGCATTGTGTCGCATGCTTGGCCCCAAGCTGTGTGTGTCTCCGATCACCCTCCTATGCCTTCCACTTCAACCTAGGCGAGCCGCGCCGCAATCGCTACCTCAGTCCACTTACCCAATGGTCAGAGACCCTAACTGCAACTCGAATCGGCGAGGCCAAGTTCGATCATAGTCCACTGAGTGGCCAGTCGAGCTTGATCATAGGCAGCACTCTGCATGAAATTGGGGAAATCATTGGCTGGGGTGCTCACGGATTGGTGTTGGCCAATCGCGAGCACACCCGCGTCTACAAAATCATGCGCGGTGATCCCTTGCAAAGAGAGAATATTATGTCGGAAATCGTGCACACCGAACTCGCCTCTCGTCTCCAGGCGGGTCCGAAGTTCTATGGATGGGCACCGCTTGAGTTTCCGACACAAGACTCGTTTTTCAAGTTTATCCAATTGCCCACATCACCGGCCTTCTTCGAAACACTCGCTGCCCTCAGTGAAAGCGAACGCCAGCCGCCCCAGTGGCTGCGGGAAGGCTTGGTTGCAAAACCCGAAGAACTCACATTGCTTGTGATCGAGAGTTGGGATGCATCGTTGCTCACATATCTCACTGAAAATGCCAAGCAGTGGATTGATTTGGTCAACCCCGATGTCGTAAATCCCCACGTGCTGGAAGGATTCATAACGCGCTTGTTGGAGCTGCATGACCATGACTTTATCCACGGTGATCTTTTGCCGAAAAACATACTTGTGCGCTATGACCGAGCGAGCAAGCGCATCAGTGCCATGACACTGACTGACTTTGGCATGTCTGGCGCGCTGGATGAGTGGTTCTTCAACACCGACTCACAGCACCGCGATGTTGTCCTTGGATACTTCAGCAATAGTATCACAAAATGGCCAGAACAGTGGCGTGCTGGCAGCTATTACGCCGACATGATCGAAGTGTTCCGGGAGCCAAAGAAACCCGATATTGCGGCTTTGAGCAATTGGCAGTACTGGTTGTCGAATGACCCCTTTAACATGGATCTTGGACTACTCTATTATCTTGCTCGAGAAACCCCCTCACTCTGGCCGCTGTTTCTACCCAAAACCCCAACAACAGCTTACAACTTGCCCAATTATTTCAATTGGAAGTACGAAGGAAAGAGCCCTGATGGAGACCAATTGACAAACATTGTGGTTGAGCAGAAGTGGATCTTTCAATTGGTTTTGTATTGGCTCGACACTGCCAGGCAGATCAAGCAGAAGATCGAACGCGCGACCAAGGGCACACTCAAAAACTTACAATTCTCCACACCGCGTGGTATCCCATCGGAAGACGAAGAGCGTCGCATGCAGTACAGCGAGTTGGTGGAATTCGAATCGCACAGCGGGCCCTTGCACATTCAGTTGACTGCACGCGTGCGCAGGGGCTTCCTGAAAACCGTCGAGTGGCAAGACTACGTTCCGCCGCCCATTTTATATTCAGATGAATCGTCTATTTCCAGTGACGAATAAACAGCAAACATGGACCCCTTTGTTGTCGGCTTGGCGGCTGGAATCTCGTGGATTGCCGGTGCGGCATTGCTTGCT
>Ga0207952_1000726_pt1 | contig 20630 bp, 18 predicted proteins | sample SubbioR12Aug_8Ca_FD_184831 | JGI IMG/M metagenome (GOLD analysis project Ga0207952, IMG submission 184831) | Serpentinite rock and fluid subsurface biosphere microbial communities from McLaughlin Reserve, California, USA - CR12Aug_8Ca (SPAdes) | ecosystem: Environmental > Terrestrial > Deep...
AAAACTCGGTCGATGCTACCTCAAAGGAGTTATCGGCGATCAAATCCATGCCACTCTTGTGGCGGTTGCCCACAACTTCCGAACCATCCTCAGGAAACTGAGGCTGTTTTGCATCAAAATTTTGGGGGGGATCGGAAATGTAGTTCTGCCCGGATTTTGGAAAATAGGGCTGTTAGAACAAGCCGCCTAATCAGCGGCTCTTGAAAGTCTATTCTTCAGGGACGACTATTTAGATTTCTTAAGTCGCCTATTGTAGTTGGTAACCCTTGAAGAGGATTTTCCGATAGATCAAGAGATGTTAGGTTGACTAACTCACCTATTCCTACTGGCAACTCCAAAAGGTTATTTTCCGAGATATCCAGAGCGTCTAATTTTTGTAATTTACCTATGTCTTTTGGCAAACTCCGGAGTTGATTACTATAGGCTTTGAGGGTGGTTAAACGACTTAATTCAACGATTTCTTCTGGTAACTCCTCTAACCTGTTCCCGCTAACATCAAGATCTGTTAACTGAGTTAGTTCACCAAACACCCTTTGTGGAAGAGAAGAGAGACCTAGACCTTTTAAATCTAATTTAGCCGTTCCTAATCTATAACATCCGCAGATCCTCTCTGCTACCAGAAGTCTAGTTTCGTATTCTTCCGGAGATCCTTCCGCTTCATCTTTCCAACTAGCTATGCTGGTCTCAAAAGCTACAATTTTTTCCCGTTGCTGCAATAGCTGATCAAGCACCTCTTCCAAATTTTTTCTCGCAGGTTGCGAGATCTCCCTTGAGTGTGCAAGGGAATATTCTGTACTCAATGCAGTTTTTTCTTCTTGTAAATCTCGTCTACGTTTTTCCAATCGTTGATATTTTTCTATACCACTTCGACCTGTTTTATAAGCCTGCCAGGTCCTGTCTAAGAGGCTATTCTTTTTCCCTTGACTGCTGCCACAAAGAGCTAGTAATTCTGTATCAATACCGTATATTCTTTGTCGCCTTTGGCTTTTTTCTAGAGATTGATCGATCAACATTAACTCTTGAGTAAGAGATGCCTGTTTAGATCGCAAATTTTTGAGAGCCTGTTCTTGTGGAAGATCTATCTTAGCTCTCTTGTGACTTTCTTCTAGTTTTACAAGCCTGGCCTCTATCTCCGTTTTTTTTTGAAGAAGTATGGGGTCAACATGGATCTGATCACAGCAATGCCTTGCATTCTTGGTCGTATTTTCCAGCACCTGCCTTATAATCTCGATTTTCTTATCGATCTGAGGACGCTCTCTTAAAAAGCGTGCGCTAGGAGCTTCCATCAAACGAGCAGCTTCTATTAAAGTGCCGATAGACATGATTCTTTATTGATCCATTTAAATTATTAACACCACGCATTTTATACGAAAATTCAATTAATTTAAAAATGTAAAAAAACCAGACAAATAACAACTTGCGCAAGCAGTTCAATAATTAATTTACATCAAAATCAATGATTCAACCAACTCAACTTGAGATGTTTAGTTTGTTTAAAAAAACAAGATTAAAAATCATTCGCATAAATAAAGCTATAGATTGGCCCACTCTCGAGAACCCGTTTTTTTCACAGATCCAAGTCGACCGATAAAATAAGCCTCTTTCAAAACTAAGGCTTCGTCGATTTTATGGATTCTTTTGAAGCTTATACTCGATTAAATCAACTATAGTTTCGAAAAAGGTCTAGTGATTCCAACCATAGCAGCTGGTCACAGTGCCATCCCCATAGTCCTTGAAGCATCGATCTGTTTGTTATAGAAGAAGAGCGCTCAAGCCCATAGCGATCAGAAAATAGATCGACATCGAGAGAATATCATTAAAAGCTGTAATGATTGGCCCTGAGGCCACTGCAGGGTCAATACCCATTCTAGCAAAAAACAGTGGAGAAAATGCGCCAAGAAGCGTCCCGACCAGACAAGCCCCCATAAGTCCTGTACCTACAATCAGCCCTAGAACGACAGGACTGACAGCAGCCTCAGTAGCTCCAACGGTTTGCAGTAAACTAACAAATACACCGCATAGCACACCAAAACAGCATCCTGTAAAGACCCCTAACCTAAGTTCTTTAAGTACAGCCTCGACCTTTGTCCCTACCGATACCATACCAATAGCCATACTACGCACTAAAACCGTACTGCATTGGATGCCAATATTGCCGGACATTCCAGCAATCAAGGGAATAAAGAAAATAGCAAATGTAAGAGCTCCACCTTCATGACGTTGAAAGGATGAAATCACTCCAACATTGATAAGCCCAGCAAAAAGAGTCACGAGTAACCATGGGGCCCGAGAAAAAAAGCGGCGTATAGCAGGTTCGTCCTCATCGAGTTTTTCAGCGGTACCAGCAATTCTAGCTATTGTTTCATCTGCCATATCCTCTACAGCCTCAAGAACATCCTCATAGGTAATCACACCGACAAAATCGGCGTCCTTGTCGACAACGGGAAGGGCTGGAATTTTATAACGCTCAACAATTTCCACAACTTCTTCACGACTTGTATCCACGGTCACTTTGTGTAAAATAGGCTTCATCACCTGCCGCAACGGGATATGGGGAGGATTAACAATCATATTCCTCGCGGGAACATACCCTTGCAGCTCTCCTTGCTGATTTAATACAAAAATACGCCGTGTTAGATCAATCCCGGGATTATCTCGAATATAAGTTGCAGCCTCTTCAATAGTCACATCCATTGTAAAAGCAAAGAATTCATTCGTCATAAGACGCCCAGCTGTATTGCGCTGGTGTTTTTTAATCTCTCGAATCCTCGATGCTTTCTTACTATCCAACATTTCAATGACCCTACGAAAGCGTCGCTCAGAAAGGTCTTCTAAAATCACAACCGCTTCATCTGGAGGCATTTTTTCAATAATTCTTTTGGCGTCCCGGTCAGAAAGCTCCCGAAACACTGCGGCTCTTGTATTTGAGTCTGTATTGATAAGAAAATCAATTTTGGCATCTAGATCGCTTAAATTTTCAAAAATGACTGGGCGAACATTAGGAGGAAGTCTGGAGGCCGCATAGGCCAAGTCCACAGGAGAGTGTTCGCTAGCGATCTTAGCTATATCGTGGAGAACAACCTTTGAGGTCTGTTTATGATAGGCTTTTTCGAGTTTTTCACAGAGAATATCATCAAGATGGGTTGTTTTAGATGCCACCAAATTGCCCGCACCCATTAAAGAAGGTTGTTGAAGAACAACCGTATCCTCCGAGTCTTCTGTCTGCAGCTCTATCAAAATTCCCTCCCCGCGGTCTGAAAGGCGACTGCTATAGGCTACAATGAATATCCGAAGTTTTCAAGGTTTTTTTGTGGAAATTTATCATTTCATTGCTTATAATTAGTGGTTTCAAAAAATCAACGAGTACTTTCCATGTATCATCCTAATAAACTTAGAAATATCGCCATCATAGCCCACATCGACCACGGAAAGACCACCCTGCTCGATAGCCTTCTTAAACAGTCTAATAATTTCCGAGACAATGAAAAAGTTCCTGAACGGATCATGGACAGCTATGATCAAGAGAAGGAACGAGGCATCACGATCTTTGCAAAACACACTAGTATTTTCTTTGAAGACTATAAAATTAATATTATCGACACCCCTGGCCATGCGGATTTCTCTGGGGAAGTAGAAAGAGTCCTCGGCCTTGTCAACTGCGTACTTCTTCTTGTCGACGCACAAGAAGGACCTATGCCACAAACTCGTTTTGTTCTTTCTCAAGCTCTCAAAATCGGTCTTAAACCTATTGTCATTCTCAACAAAATCGACCGTCCACATGCTGATCCCGACCGAGCCCTCAATCTCACTTTTGATCTCTTTGTTGAGCTTGGTGCTACAGATGAACAACTCGATTTCTCCGTTGTCTATGCATCAGGGCTGACTGGATTTGCTGTTACCGATCTTAAAGACCCTAGAGTGGATATGCGACCACTGTTTGAAATGATCGTCAAAGCAGTTCCCCCTCCTCCTGGTGACCCAGAACTCCCCTTCCTCATGCAAGCTACAACATTAAGCTATGATGATTTCATTGGTCGACAAGCCTGTGGGCGAATTCTCGAGGGTATTGTAAAAAAAGGACAAACCGTTACACGTGTCAATCTCGACGGCCACCCTACGCAACATCGCGTTCTAAAGATCGAAGGCTATCACGGGCTAAAAAAAGTAGAGCTCGAAGAAGCTGGAGTTGGTGATATCGTCAGTATTTCTGGTATTCCGGAAGTAATGATCGGCGACACCCTATGCACACCAGAACATATTGTCCAACTGCCTCCAATACACCTTGCAGAACCTACTCTTTCTGTTGAGATCATGGTAAATAATGGTCCTTTCGTAGGAAAAGATGGCAAGCATGTGACAATGAATAAATTACGTGATCGTCTCCAACAAGAAAGACGCGCTAATATTTCACTGAAAATCGAAGAAGTTATCGGAAGAGAAGATGCCATCCGTGTCTGCGGAAGAGGTGAATTACACCTGGCTGTCTTACTAGAAGCAATGCGTAGAGAAAACTATGAATTTACCATCTCTAAGCCACAAGTGATCATGAAAAAAATCGATGGCGTAGAGAATGAACCCTATGAGATTGCTCACATTGAAGTACCTCAGGAGTTTTCCGGTAGCGTCATCGAAGAGTTATCACGTCGCAAAGGGGAAATGCGTTCTCTAGAGACAAATGAGCATAACATTACCTCTATCCAATTCCTCATCCCTACCAGAGGACTCATGGGCTACCGGAATGAGTTCATGACTGTCACTCGTGGCCTGGGTATCCTCACTTCACTCTTTGATAGCTACGGTCCAAATAAAGGTGCTATGCCTGGGCGTCAGCGCGGCGCAATGGTCTCCGGTAATGGCGGTAAAGTCACTGGTTATGCTTGCTTTAGCCTACAAGATAGAGGATCTCTTTTTGTAGGCCCAGGCGAAGAGGTTTATGAAGGACTCATAGTAGGTGAGAACAATCGCGACAACGACCTCATTGTCAACGTGACTAGAGCTAAACAGTTGACCAACGTCCGAGCTGCCGGATCCGACGAAAACGTCATCCTGACGCCTGCTAGAACCTTTACTCTTGAGCAAGCGATCGATTTTATCCAGGACGACGAGCTCGTTGAGGTAACCCCCCACTTCATCCGTTTACGTAAAAAGTATCTACTAGAACATGAACGTAAACGTCATGGCGGAAAGGCGTAATTCACTGATCAAGGCGAGTCTTTACTTTGAGATCCCCAATCTGAGAGTAAAGACTCCAAGATTCAATAGAGCTCTTTACAAAAAACTTTCTTCATCCACCATAGCATGTGCGGCGATCCAGGCCGATGTCCAAGCATTTTGAAAGTTATATCCCCCAGTAATACCGTCCACATCTAGAACTTCACCTGCGAAATGAAGCCCGGGGCATCGTTTGCTTTCCATACGTCGGAAATGAATTTCATCGAGTTCTACCCCCCCACAAGTCACAAACTCTTCTTTATGAGTGCTTTTACCAATGCTAGAAAATGAACCTTGCAGCAGCTCTTTAATGAGTTTTTCACCTAGATCCCTACTTAACTGAGAGAATACGCACTCTTTCGTAATACCTGCTGCATCCACCAATTTTTTCCAGAGCTGTTTGGGTAAACCACCCAAAGGTTCTGAAGAAATGACCTGCCGCGGTACTATCTGTCTTTTCTTTTGCAAACTTGCTCGTAATGTTTCCTGGTGTTCATTCGGCAACCAATTGACTATTAGATCAGCATGATACTCTAAAGAATGCAGCTCTCTAGCGGCCCAGGCGGATAATTTAAGTATTGCCGGCCCGCTGACTCCCCAATGGGTAATCAGAAGTGGGCCTCTTTGATGAAATTTACCTACCTTGACTTCAACATCCGCTACACTGACCCCAGCGAGATCTTGAAGCCTTTTATCATCAATAGTCAAAGTAAACAGTGAAGGGACTGGAGGCACGATAGAGTGCCCCAAGTCACGAATCCATCCGTGAGCTTTAGAGGCGCTACCGGTAGCCACTAAAATCTTTTCCGCTTCGAGCACTTCTCCTGAGGCTAAATGAACAACCCAAGTAGCCAGTTTTTCAACCCGCACCACTTCAGCACCCAAACGAAGACTGACTCCCAAACGATTAGCTTCCTCAGTAAAACAGTGAATGATTGTCTGAGAACTATTCGTAACAGGAAACATCCTTCCATCCGGTTCTTTTTTAAGCTCTACGCCTCTCTCTTGAAGCCAAGCAACCATATCTCTAGGCTGAAATCGGTGCAATGGTCCCTGTAAAGCTAAAAAGCCTCTAGGGTAGGCCTTAAGGAGTTTAGGAATTTCAAAGCAATGGTGCGTGACGTTACATCGACCTCCACCTGATACTCTTACTTTAGCAAGAGGTTGCATAGTCTTTTCAAGAATAGTCACAGTTGTCTTTGGACTTTTGGATTTAGCAACAATCGCAGCAAAATATCCGGCAGCACCGCCACCAATAACAATAACTCTCATTTTTATATTTACCCCAATACACGAACGGGGCATTGTAGCCCTAACAAGGGAAATAAATCTTCAAAATTAAAAGAGTCGACATCCTTGCTAATAGACAATCCATAAAGCATCGAAAAACATGTTGTATTGGTAATTAAGCTTTTTCATTGATTTGCTCTGAACTCACATAGGGGTTACTAGTCAGGTAATAGGGCTCTTTCGAGTTACACGGCACGAAGACCCAAAAGAAATTTAACTAAACCTAATAGTTGCTAAATTTATGACAGAACAAAAAAAGCAACAGATTGAATATTAAAAGATTACGTTAGATGTTGGGAATATCTTACAGATCAATAGTTAGAAATACTATGAAGACAAAAAAAATCGAGCAAGCCCAAACTTGCTCGACGAAGATAACAAGCATGCTCTTTAAGTCTATAAGCTTAAAGGCGCTTAGGGCTAATTAACGACGTGCAGCTGTTTTTTTGCTACGACGAACAGTTTTACGAGTCGCTTTTTTAGCTGTGCTTTTTTTAGCAGTTGTTTTTCTAACTGTTTTCTTTGCTGTTTTTCTTTTAGCCATAATAAAACTCCTTGTTGGCTGTGGTAGAAGGAACTATTGTTATTTGCCTTCTACTATTTCAATATAACATTTTTTGAATTACTGTTAAATTTTTTCTTTAAAACTTGCATAAACAAAACGATGACGTCTATTAAAAAGATCTTTTAGACTATATTCTGAGGGCATCTAATTACTTTTAAAAAAATATTTTTTTCAAAAAAAATCACAAAAAATTTACCGATATTTTTTCAAAGAATCACACTTAAGCGAAAAAAATATTTGATTTCTTTGTTGGCGTGGATATTTTGGAGATTACATCTTTGGAAGCTATTATCAAATGGAGACGATAGCCTTTAGAGTGTATTAGGGACTATTCTCGAATTAGTTTAGAACATGGATTATGACTTTCCAAAACTGGTAAAGATGAAACCATTACCTTCTGTATCCAAGTTGGGCATGGCCAAACGTACTAGTTTTATCCATAAATTCATCTAATTCGATATTAGAGCTCTTTCGAAACTAAGGCTTCGTCGATTTCGGAGATTAATTTCGAAAGGGATCTATCGTCCCTCAGAGATGTTTCAATAAGGTTATATACTAGAATAAGGAATCGAACTATGGCAAAAGAATCTACAACATTAGCAAAGAAGGCGCGTTTTAAAATAACCATAAAGAACCCCCTTGCTCCCAAGTTACGAGCTAAACAAGAAGAGTCCCTTTTTAAGATAGGCAAACGCTGGAAAACATCTTGAAAAAACAAGACCCAGCTCTTAAAGCAGAAAAAAATAGTAGATTGAGTTTAATAAAGTCCACAAGGCCGGCTCCAGGGACAGCCACCGGATCACCCGCCTTGTGCACGTCTTTAGCAATCAGCCATCTACGATTTTTTAGGCTCTATAGCGATGTCAATCTTCTCTATCTGGTCACCCATACTGATTTTATCGATGATTTCCATCCCGCGAACAGCCTGGCCAAATACCGTGTATTGGCCGTCCAAGAAAGGAAGCTGTTCCAAGGCAATATAAAATTGAGATCCGCTGGAACGCTTTTGAGGATTGACTTGATCGGGAAGACGAGCCCAAGCCAAAGCACCCTTGCTATGCTGCAATCCAATTTCCGCTGGCAAGGTAAAGCCGGGACCGCCGCTGCCATTGCCCTGGGGATCCCCACCTTGGATCACAAAACTAGCCACAACACGATGAAATGTAAGTCCGTTATAAAACCCACCCTTAGCAAGGGTAATGAAATTAGTAACCGAAATAGGAGCCTTTTCTGGATAGAGCTCGCAGACAATCGATCCCTTTTTCGTATAGATCGTTGCCAAGTACTGCTTATCCTTTTCAAAAGACATTGCTTGTTTAGGCTCAGAATACGCCATTTTGGTATCTCCACTGTACCCCACCGTAGTCAAGCTAATCAAAAGCAAGGTAGCGCTAAAACCGATCAACCAACGCTTCACAGATCACCCACGATGTTATTAAAAAGTCCCTCAAGTAAACCTTTAACCACAAAAAAAATCAAGCCATGATGTTATTCCATCTTTTTTTAGCTATGGCACCACAAGAACAGGTGATAGCACAAGAACAACCTAAACTGCTTTTATACTACAATCCTAACTGTCCATTTTGTAAACACGTACTCCAATACCTTACTAGCATTAAGAAACAAATCCCTATGTGTAATGTCACAAATGATAGAACTTGCCTTAATAATCTCATCACAAAGGGTGGATTACCTCAGGTACCATGTCTAACTGTCGATGAAAAACCCATCTATGATGATCAGAGAATTATCACTTGGTTAAACACTCATAGAGATCTGCTGAAAGATCTATAGATCTAGCCAAGAGATTACAGAAAGGACTATCCCTGAATTATTAACCTAAAAAATAGTCCATATACAGCAATTCAAGAAACTTCTAAAGACACGATCCCTCTTGGAATAGTGAGCAAATTAACGATCTCTAAGAGGAAAATTTATATTATTAGCAGGGCGGGCAAACAGGTGACTTTTGCTTACCCGCCTTATTTAATAATTAGCTCTGCTAATCTTTATTGTATTGGCTTGTTGCTACCAGGTTTATGCTGTTTTTGCTGCCCTGGATTAGGTTTGTTTTGCTGCCAATCTTGTTGTTTAGCAGGATTAGGCTGGTTGCTAGGCTGCTGAGGTTTGTTTTGCTGTTTCATAATTCTCCATAAATTTAAATGATTTAAAACAAAAAGAGGCTATAACCACAGCCTCAATTCAATTAAACGAGTATCAAGCATGGAATTAAAATACAACTACAAGTCGCAAATAAAACAAAAGAAGGGGGTTAAGGTTATGTTTAAGCAAAAGGATGCTGAGCTTTTGCAATACACTCCTCTCTGTAATATGGAGTTTGGGTTGAATTGGCTAGAAACCGGTGATCTCGTAGCCTTCTCCCTTGTTTTTTCTAAGAATCGTTTTCTTCTATTCTACCTGATATGGTTCTCTCGCAAAATTAGTCCGAACTCCGGTAAAAACATGTATGGAAAAAAGTCAGAACCATTTAATGATAAGGGTAAAAACCAATATTCTCCTTGGACAATGATGTCAACCACCCCCGCCTAAAGGCGGTGGCTTAAAAGGAAACTGACAAATGATAAAAAACCCCGGATCACAGCCTAAAAGAGTCTTGAACGTCTTCGTATTAGCTCTTCTTAACGTCTCAATGATGGCAAGCTTACGCAATCTACCCCTCGTTGCTGAATACGGCTTGAGTGCTGTCTTCTACTATTTTATCGTTGCCATCTGTTTTCTCATCCCTAGCGCACTTGTATCTGCAGAGCTAGCCACAGGATGGCCTAAAACTGGCGGGGTGTATATTTGGGTTCGTGAGGGATTGGGGGACCGCTGGGGTTTTATGGCAATTTGGATGCAATGGGTACATAATGTATCTTGGTACCCAGTAATTCTAGCATTCATTGCTACGTCTCTTGCCTATGTATTTAACCCTGAATTAGCTACAAATAAACTCTTCGTATTAAGCGTTGTGTTAATCGGCTTTTGGAGCATGACGCTACTCAATTATCTTGGCATTAAAACAAGTAGCTTGTTTAGTGCTATCGGAGTGATTCTTGGTACCATCGCACCTGGTTTGCTCATTATTGCCCTTGGATTCATCTGGTGGCTTAACGGAAATCCTATCCACATCTCTTTTACCGCCCAGTCACTCTTTCCCGACGTTACAGAAGTGGGTAATCTTGTATTTTTAACGGGGCTGTTCCTTGCTTTTGCGGGATTGGAAGTTTCATCTGCACACGCGCGCGAAGTGAAAGATCCGCAGAAAAATTATCCTCGATCCATTATTCTCGCTGCCATCATTACATTTTTTCTCTTTATGCTAGGAGCTTTAGCGATCTCCTTTGTTATTCCTAAAGAACAAATTAACCTAGCCTCTGGGCTCATGGAGGCTTTCAAAGTCTTTTTCTCTCACTGGAACCTTGAGTGGATTTTGCCAATTATGGGAATCTTATTGATCATTGGTGCCGCAGCTGAAGTGAATGCCTGGATTGCTGGTCCTGTTAAAGGTTTATATGCAACCTCTATCCATGGTAATTTGCCCATTGTCTTCCATAAGGTCAATCAACATGATACACCGACTAATCTACTTCTTTTTCAAGCCATTATTGTATCTATAGCCGCGTGCGTTATCCTTTTTATGCCAACTATCAGTAGCGCTTACTGGATCTTGAGCGCTCTGAGTGCTCAAACCTATCTGGTCATGTACATCCTCATGTTCATTGCTGCCATACGGCTGAGGTATGTAAAGTCCCATGTACCACGCACATACCGTATCCCATTCCAACACAAAGGAATATGGATAGCTGGAGGGTTAGGAGCTACCGCCTCTACACTGGCTCTTTTAATCGCTTTCATTCCCCCTACGCAAATCCAGGTAGGCAGTACAATTTTCTACGACTCTTTTCTTATTACCAGCTTCGTTCTTATGTGCGCTTTGCCCCTCATCATCTATCAATGCCGAAAGCCAACCTGGTTCAAAAAGAGCGAAGAGAAGTAAACTGGCAGGATGAACTACGTACCTCTTGCAGAAAAGCTGCGTCCCAAAAACCTTGATGATATTGCAGGTCATGACCAATTACTTGCAGAAGATGGTTGGCTTAAAGCCGTTGTTACATCTAAGAAACCATGCTCTTTGCTCCTTTGGGGACCTCCTGGTTGCGGCAAAACAACTTTGGCTAGAGCCTATGGCTCCTCGTTTAAAACCACCTTTCTTCCCTTCAGCGGGGTCTCCGGAAAACTAGCTGATTTAAAAAAATCTCTTGAAGAGCTCTTAGATAAACCCCTATTCCATCAACAACTTATTCTTTTTATCGATGAAATCCACCGCCTAAATAAAGCGCAACAAGAGTATTTCTTACCTCTTTTGGAAAATGGGTCGCTCATTCTCGTTGGAGCTACGACAGAAAACCCCTCTATGGCTCTACAATCCGCCTTACTCTCCCGTATGAGGGTTTTACAACTTCCTCATTTAGAAGAATCCACTTTGAATAAAATTCTAGACCGTTGTGAAAAAGAACACGGCCCTCTACCCATTACCTTAGAAGCCAAAAAGAGTCTGCTAAAGCTCTCCGGAGGTGACGCTAGACATTTGCTGAATCTAGTAGAACAACTAGAACATCTACCCAAGCATACATTACACAGTTTTGAAGACATCTCCACGTTTATACAAAAGCGCGTACCCATTTATGACGATGGAGAAGAATGGCACTATAATTTGATCTCCGTACTCCATAAAGCTGTACGAGGGAGTGATCCAGATGCAGCTTTGTATTGGCTATCCCGGATGTTTAAGGCTGGGGAAGATCCCCTTTTCATTGGGAGAAGACTGATCAGAATGGCTGTTGAGGATATCGGTCTTGCTGATCCACAAGCCCTTAGCATCGCTACGCATGCTTGTGAAGCCTATGAACGACTTGGTTCTCCAGAAGGGGAATTAGCTCTTGCACAAGCAACCATCTACCTCGCCCTTGCACCAAAAAGCAACGCCATCTACTTAGCATTTCAGAAGGCACTTGAAGTCACATCTGATACCTCTCATCTACCACCACCCAAACCATTTCTTAATGCTTCCACTACCTTAATGAAACAACAAGGCTATGGTCAAGATTACCTCTACGATCATGATTTCCCTCATGGTTGCTCTGGTCAGTCGTTCTTCCCCTACTCCTTAGATCGCATAGAATTTTATAGACCTGTTGAAAGAGGCTTCGAGAGAGAAATGCTCAAAAGAAAATATTTCTTTGACTCCCTTCGAAAATCAACCCCCGAATCTTGACAAAATCTTAACGACAATTCACTATAATCCTCGGAAAATTAAGGGGGCTTATGTCTGTTTCGTTTCCAGTTTCATATCCATCGGTGATTTGCCGAGCACCTATTGAAACCCCTGATGCAGCTGCTGACACCTCTTTAGGTAGAGTCATTGAATGGATACGCCAGGACCGTCCAGGGTATCAACAAGCGCTGGTGTACACTGCTGTTGCGATCACTGCTATCGTCCTTGTCGGATCTGTAGTAGGTATTGCTGTTTTGGTAAAGATGGTCGAGGAAGGCAGTCGACTAAACCGTCAGGCTAAAACCTTGGCGGGCGACAAAAGAGTCTTAGACTCTGTTGGCGGGCTTCAACTCTACGAACAACTGCCTACCCTCAAACTTCGCGACGCCGCTCTTAATGTCAATGTTGAAGTCAATCCTCATCATATGAACCATTCGATGATGCGTGGCATAGACAAATATGACAGACCCTTCCTTGCAATAAGAGTATTAGATCGTACGGACCAGCAACAATTTGTTCAGTTGCTCTATCGTAAATATACCTATCAAGAAATGTGGGAATATACCCGCGGAGCCAAAACTATTTTTACAGGCTATTGCGTTGATCAGGAATCGATAAAAACCCTGTCTCAAATCACTCAAGGAACACATCCTCGTTACCGCTTAGTATGATACCTAATACGAGTTCCGCACCTGCTCCCCCACCGTTCCTCGTTCGAGCTTGGAACGAAACGCACGAATTTTCCTTAGATTATCCATTGGCCTCTCTAACAACAACTCTTGCCTTATCAGCTCTTGGACTAACGATGATTAGTTCGGCTCCTTTTGTTGCTGGAACTATTCCTCTCTCCTTGCTAGGAATCGTCTCAATGGGAGCCTCGAGTCCTTTTGCCTTAGCAATGATCAAAAACTATCGCCATCTTCTCTTCGCTTTCACTCCTTCTCTAGGCAACTTACTAAATGGCGAGGCTTTTGCAGTAAAAAGCTGTCGCGGAGGAAAATTATACTACCAAAACGGCATCCCGGTTCTTCACATTACCGCCTCCACCAATAAAGAAGCTGGAATAACCCAAGGTTATCTTACTGGTAAAAATATCCACGAAATTTGGAAGCGGTATATACAAGTCCTGATCCCATTCTACGCCCGTTCTCTGCATGGCTATGAAAACCTTAAAAAAACCGTATCCTCTTTACATGTTCCCCAGCCGTACCAGGAAGAACTTCAAGGGATCGTCGAAGGCTATAACCGATGGCTTACTGAATATAAGCAAGAAAAAGGACTCGTAAGGTTTGGTCAACCCCTCACCTATCAGGATCTCCTTCTTTGGCATGCCATGATCGACCTTTTGAAAAAAAACGGAACCCCCTCCGCTCTTAGTAGTAATGTCATCATCTCTAGTGAAAATGCAAAAGGACAAATTGCTATAGGCCGCAACCTTGATATTCCCTCGATGAATTTCTTAGGACATCAGTCTCTTCTTATTCGAAGACACATTAAAGGTCAGCTCCCGTCAATAACCATCTCCTTACCAGGCTCTGTGGGTAGTTTTACTGGAATCAATCAACACGGAGTGTTTGCTGCCCTTAATGATGCGGGTAGAGCCTTTCATTTTAGAGGTATTCCAAGTAGTATTTTTCTAAGATTTATTCTCGACTCTTCTAATTCCGCAAATGCTGCAAAACGGCAAATTTCTAATGCGCTATCCCCTGCCTCTTCTCATCTATTATCGGTTGCAGATGCAAAGACTGCTTTCATAGCGCAATTTGGACGCCCATATAAACAGCACCCCCTTCCTGCAAGGGGCCATCTCATTGCCACGAACCACTGCATTGATGATCGTGGCCGCCCACTTCCAGATAGTCAAAACCCCGATCTTAGTGAATGGCGTAAACGTTTGATTGAGAATGATTTGTATATATTAAACCCTATGCCTACACAAAGAAAACTCCATACAGTTCTTAAAAAAGTACAAAACACTAACACTACGCAAACCTTTCTCTTTCAACCATCAACTGGAGAACTGTCTTTAGGAATGGCCGATTCCTATGCAGCCAGTAACGATCTCGTCACTTTTTCTTCACAACAACTTTTTGGTAAATAGAGCTCTTTCGAAATTAATACCAAACGCAACAAATAACTTCACATTTGAGCCGCGTCAAAGCGCCGAAAATCGGCGATCGTAAACGGCATTGTATTGCATTAATACTATGCTGTTTATGATCGTCAATTTGTCGACAGCTTTCACGCAGCTCAAATGTGAAATTATTTATTGCGTTTGGTATAAGTAACAACCCGAAACAGATAAAAAAAAAGACCTCCTTAGCCGTCGACTAATATTAATCAAGCGGCAAGGAGGTAAGAGAGCCATTTATCCCAAGCCATAAGAGGAAATGGTCGACACTAATTTACGTAGCCATTCCTCGAGTCCTCTTTTAGAGCACATGGTATCTTGGAATATCCCGTGCAATAACACTCACGCTACAAGGAGCGTGACTCTCTTTCGAAAAAGGATTCGAACAAAAGCAAGTTCAAACCTCTTCATGGTTAGTTCATTTTAGCGCAACCATACTTATATTAAAGAGGTTATGGGTTTCTTATCGCTTCCGATAAAAGTAACCCCCCTCTTCAAAAAAGTTAACCAGCTAATCGCTACTTAACCACTACTACAAAGGCAGAGATAATTGTTCGAAACCTGGGAAGCAAAGCCCCCTTATCTGGAGTATAGCATTTATTAAATAATATTTTCATAGTTTTATCGTAATTAGATAAATAAAAACATAAACCATTAAAGATTATAAAATAAACAGAACTCCATTAATAGACTTCAGTTATTAAAATTCATAAAAAAAACACGACTATCTTAGTGAGATAGGCGCAGCTAAAACCCTTATGTTAATTTATATTTTTAATTATTAAATTATATTTACTACGTGGAAATTAAAACGATTTTATGCGATCCTCTTCCCACAAGTTTTAAAATTCTTAACAAATACGAGAAAAAATGACCCTATTACCAAAAATAACGTCTTCTACTTATGTGTTGTTAGATAGTTCACTTAACACAAGCTTTTCTCCTAACAATGCACTTTCTCCAACTGATTCGGCTGTTGATTTTTTTCCCGAATCCCCCGATAGAGAACCTTCTCCAACTCATTCAGCTGATAACTCCTTTTCTAGATCCCTGACACCACTTCCTAAAGAATTTGCCTATACAGAACTTCATCATCTGATACGTTTCACAGAGAAATGCCCCATTCCTGAAATACAACTTCAAGTTGCCAAAGACCTAGCCTTGCGAGTCACCAGAACATTACCTGACGACTTGATAGCAAATCATTATCCTAAGTTCTATGCTCTAGCTAGAAAAGCTCTACTAAAAGCCTTGGGTGATGAAGCTTTGGCTTGAATAAGACGACTCATTAATAATACCACGACTCTTCAAGGGTACTACTTCTATTGAGACGTAGTACCTATTTTGATCTCATGGCTAATACCAAACGCAACAAATAACTTCACATTTGAGCCGCGTCAAAGCGCCGAAAATCGGCGATCGTAAACGGCATTGTATTGCATTAATACTATGCTGTTTATGATCGTCAATTTGTCGACAGCTTTCACGCAGCTCAAATATGAAATTATTTATTGCGTTTGGTATAATCTTGCAAAAGTTTTGCGTCTATAGAGTGCTAAGAAACAATCTCTGAATTAAATTTCAGTCCAAAAACTCGACGAAACATTAATTCAGAGATTGTCTCTCTAAGCAAATTGTCTGAGCCAGGCATTAGCATTTAAGGATTGCTTGGTGACATGTTGGACTAACGCATCCCAACTCATGCTATTTCCTGGATAGAACAGCTTCTGTTGAAGGAGCTGTCCAGCAGCCTCAGAAGCCAATCCCTGAGACCCCGTTTCTTTCAAAAGAACCTCTTCTATAGCTGAAGCAAACATTTCCCCTAGTAAATAACTAAAGTAATATACAGGGGCTAGAGCAATATGATACTTAGCAGCCCAGTCATTTTTACCATGCCTTCCCTGAGGAACCGGGATTTTTTGGTATTTATGTACCATCTGCCACCATAACTGGTTCAAATCTTGCTGGGGATCGCGATAAAGCTCTCTTTCAAAGTAACTCATAACTAACACCCAACGACTGAAAATCAACTGACGTCGCTTCAGGCTAAGATCAGCTTGTTTCATAAAGGCTTCTTTGTCTTTTGAATACCCAATAAGCTGGCAAAGAGCCTCGTATCGGTAAGCCTGCCTGCCAGCGATCAAAGCCATGGCCTCAGTAGAAATCATATGAGGTGGCTCGCGCAAAAGCCATGGTAGTTTTTGATCCAAGCCAAGCTCATACACTGCATGCCCAAGTTCATGAAGAACCGTTTCAAGCCACTTAATAGAACTCTGTACGTTATTTAAAGTACGAACATCTTTGTCTCGATCGACATTGATGCAAAAAGCATGCTGGCTTTTTCCCTGCTTTTCAAACATATCGCTGCGCTCAAGAATGGGTCGTACGTCGATGCCCATTTTTTGATAAAAATTTGTACTTGCAAGAGGAATATCGACTCCCTGAACCAACGAGTCAAGACCTTCATTATCCAACGGGTCTTCTTGGCAAAAAGGATCGCTCCAAGCCCATGGCCCTAAATCTTCCTTAGTTACACCAAATCTTTGTGCCTGTTGTTTTTCGATCTGATTTAATACGTCTGTATACGCCGCATCAGAATGCGTAGCAAGATCATCTAGAGTGCTCCATAACCATTTTTGGTCGACTTCTTGTAGATCAAGCTGCATTTGAAAATAATCTGGATAACCCAATGCTTTAGCTAATTGATTACGCAAAGCGACTACGGCAAGAATCTGAGGAGCCAAAATCTCTCCAACCTCTTTAGAAGCTGCCCAAACTTTTTTACGACGAGATGGATCCCTTTCTGTTTTCAGCAGATTGCGCACTTCATTCTCTGAGAGCAATTTTCCTTCGAATTTTGGACGAAAATTGGCATATGCTTGCGAAAGTAGCGCTTCTTTTTGAGCGATTTCCTCTAAAAGGGCCCTAGGAATGAGATTTTGCTTGAAGGTTCGGATAAGAACATTGAGTTGCCGCTTTAATAAAGGATCTGTTAACGAAGTATCTTCATTCCATATTAAAAGCTTTTTATAGACATCGTCATCGCTAAATAAAAGCCGAAGCTCCGTATCCAAGTCAGCTTTTAAATCTGACGCATCCGCGCTACCTGTAGTCTCAAGAAGCCAGTAGGCCTTATAGAGTTGCTTGTGTTTACGAGCGACCAGAGGAACAAATGTTTCAATAAACTGCTCTAAAGGATGTTTAGGGTTCATCATTGTCCTAGCCAAAATTATTTACAGAGGTATGTCATTAAATCAGGCCCTTCGCAAGAGCGAAGGTAAGCAGAAACTCTATTAAGACGTACAGCAGCAGGCCCTCTCTGAACGGAGCCGAACCACATACCAGCATGAGTGGGATCTTGAGGGGAGGTTGCTTGTGTAAACCGCACCGAATATATAAACCACTCTCCTTGAGCAGTTTCTAATAAATAGGTTGCACCCACCATCTCTGGAGGTAATTCATGACAATTCAAGGGAACGTCAAAAAGCTCTTGAGGATATTGCATCAGCAACTGGTCAAAAATAGCTAACTGAGCTCCTGAACGCTGCCCTCTTGCCTCGCCTGGGTATGTCGCCATAAGGACACCCCCAGATTGCAAAAATGCACGCAAAACAGCCGATCTCTCCCTTACGGTTTGTAATCTTTTTTCATCTAATAAAATAGATAAATCCACGAGATCGGATGTTGCTTCTCCTTCTGTACAAAGAGGGGTAGCCGGAAGGGGCGTATGGATGACGGCAATGACATTTTTAAGGCTTCCACTAGACAACCCTTGAGTCATGATCTGTTCAAAAATCGCCTGTGTACCCACATATCGAGGACGAAGCTGCTGATCTTCCCCTTTCTCATTGACAATTCCAGAGGTAAAAAGAGCATGGACAATCTGCTCATCTGCGTGCAATTCTGCAAGACGCGCCTTAAGCCGTGTTGTAAAGCTCTCGTGAACCCTTTGACAGGGGCATTCAGCATAACTCAGACTCGGAACACTCACTATTAAAGAGCTGGCGATGATATAGCGATACATAGGGATTCCTCCTCAGGTTCTTTCCATCTTCCATGACTTTTAATCAAAGCGACAAGTTTCTCTACTGCGTCATCAAATGCAATATCTCGCTCTACACATTGCTTGCCAACATAGAGATCAATCTTTCCTGGCTTAGATCCGACATAACCAAAATCAGCATCTGCCATTTCACCAGGACCGTTGACTATACATCCCATGACAGCAATTTTTACTCCTGGCAAATGCCCCGTACGTTGACGAATGCTTTTGGTCACCTCTTGTAGATGAAACAATGTGCGCCCACAGCCTGGGCAAGAAATAAATTCTGTTTTTGAAGCTCGCATTCTCACCCCCTGAAGGATGTTGAAAGAAAGACTTCTTGTCGCAGAAAGAGATAAAGAAGTAGTCAGTGCTAGACCTTCCCCAAGGCCATCTGCCAACAAGGCCCCGCATTCCGCAGCTGCGTGTATCACGGTGTCTTCAGCATCCAATGCGTAATCAAATGCTAACAATACAGGAACCATGAGTTGGTTATCGAGAATCCATTCAAAGAATTGACGAGTTGTATGCAATCGACCACTACTCACAGTGAGTAATGCAAAAGAATGTTTTTCTGTGATCAGGCGCTGCCAAGACTCTGGAACATTAGCATCAACGTATGTAGGATCTACAATGATGGCAATCTCTGCTTCAGAAAGCTTAGAGAGTTTTTCATGATTTTGCATCGCTTTATTGATGATCACGGCATCTACTGTGCCAGCTTTGCGAAATAGCCTTCCAAATTGCACCTCACAGCCTATGTTGAGATAAAAGGCTGGATCTTCAAGATGCTCTTTTGTCAAAGTTAAAAAGACCGACCCATCCCGGTGCGTAGCTGAATCCTTTTGATGCACCACAGCTCTACGAGAAATATTCATGAAATCACGCCATTTCTCCTCAAAAAAGGGGGCTCTTTGACTAAGAGCTTGCTGGTGCAACTTGACAAGTCTTTGACAAGGATCAATTTCAAACCATGGATTTTCCGTTAGAGACACCCGGATCGTATCTCCAATACCATCTAAAAGCAATGAACCCATACCAATTGCAGACTTAATCCTACCATCTTCACCCTCGCCGGCTTCTGTCACCCCTAGATGCAATGGATAGTCCCAACCTAGCTTAAGCATCTCAGCTACAATCAATCGATAAGCTTGAATCATTACCAGAGGATTGCTGGCTTTCATAGAAAAGAGAAAATTATGAAAGTCATATTTACGACAAATCCGGGCGTACTCAAAAGCTGATTCGACCATACCTCTAGGGGTATCGCCATAATAATTCATGATTCGGTCAGAAAGAGAACCGTGATTCGTACCAATTCTCAAGGCTCGCTTAAGTTTTTTACATTTATCAACTAAAGGAGCAAAGGTCTCTTCGATATGTTCTAAAGTAAGCTGATAAGAACTTTCATTATACTCAATCACCTTGAACGTAGCGCGCTTATCAGCAAAGTTACCCGGATTGATACGCACCTTCTCCACGCTATCAATAACTCTCATCGCTGCCGGAGGGAAAAAATGAATATCAGCGACTAATGGAACATCATAACCCTTTTGAATAAGACCATTTTTGATCTGTTCACAAGCTTCAGCTTCTTTCATCCCCTGCACGGTCATTCGCACGATCTCGCAGCCAGCATCCACTAGACGGACCACCTGCTCAATAGTAGCTGATACATCACGCGTGTTGGACGTGGTCATAGACTGGATACGAACGGGATGGTCCGCCCCTACACCTAGTTTACCAATCATGACTTCACGAGTCTTAAACCGCTCTGAACAACGATGATATTGATTGTATTTCATAGAGAAAAATTTTACGGATTCCTTAATTAAAAGCCCATAAAATAGACCCATTAAGGATGCTAATTTTGCAAAATCCTCTAGGGCTCTTAAAAAACTAGACAATCATCAACTGAGAAAAACTCAATATCTAGCAGAGCATTAATGACATAATACCAAACGCAACAAATAACTTCACATTTGACCCGCGTCAAAGCGCCGAAAATCGGCGATCGTAAACGGCATTGTATTGCATTAATACTATGCTGTTTATGATCGTCAATTTGTCGACAGCTTTCACGCAGCTCAAATATGAAATTATTTATTGCGTT
>Ga0207952_1000727_pt1 | contig 20619 bp, 17 predicted proteins | sample SubbioR12Aug_8Ca_FD_184831 | JGI IMG/M metagenome (GOLD analysis project Ga0207952, IMG submission 184831) | Serpentinite rock and fluid subsurface biosphere microbial communities from McLaughlin Reserve, California, USA - CR12Aug_8Ca (SPAdes) | ecosystem: Environmental > Terrestrial > Deep...
GCGGGGCATCGCCGGCCGGGAACGGCAGCCATGCGAGAAATGACCCGTTCGGGTTCACCGGGACCGAATCGCCGTTGATCGTCAGCTTGGCGGCGCCGCTGCCAACCGATCCAAGCAAGAACGTCGAATCGCGCACGGAAATCACCTGCCGCGGGCGCGGATAGACGACCCGAATGCTCAGAGTGGAGTCGACATAAGTGAATGGGGAACTGCGGGACGTGGGGGGACCTGGGGGGAAGAGCAACTGCCCGTCCGACGCCAGGCGGCCTTCGGATGGTGTGAACTGCTGATCCGGGCGGGGGATGGGCTGGGAGGGCCGCGTATCCGACGGGCGCGTATCGGGGCTCGGCCTGCGGTCAGAAGACGCCGGCGGACCACCCGAAGCCTGACCTGCTGGCACGCTGGCACAGCCCGCTGAGAGGGCCAGTGCGGCGGTTCGAAGGATTATCCGCATCTCCGGCAAGGTTAGGGTCTGGTTTGACTGGCCGCCAGCCGACACTACAACCTATAATTGGCGACCGAGGAGTTTGCACGGGAACACCCGTGAATGACGCTGGCGGAGCCCCCAGTGAATAGCTGTGGTTTTTGCGGCCGGGATAATGAAGAGCAATCCAAGTTCTGTATCGACTGCGGCAAGCCGGTCGTGGCGGGCGGCGCGCGCGTCATCTCGGTGGCCGCGGTGCTCGGCAAGGGCGCTGCCGAGCCAGTCGTGGCAGAGCGTGGTTCGCAGGCCCGCGGCGCTGGTGGTTCGGCGGCTGCAGGTGGCGCGAGTTCACCCAAGCCGAAAGGAGGCGCATTGAGGGCCTGCCCGGGATGTGGCGCGATGATCGACCCCGCGCTGCCCTTCTGCCCGCAGTGCGGCGTCCGCGCGACTCCGCATGCCGGATCAGGCTCCGGCTCGAACTGCACCAGTTGCGGCAACTCGGTTCAGATGGGAGTGGACAAATTCTGCGCGAAGTGTGGCGCGCGCGTCGCGAGTTCCAACGAGGCGCCACCCAAGCCAAAAACTGCCGTATTTACGGCGAAAGGCACCGGCACATCGACTCCCAAGATCGCCATCATCGACGACGCGGGCGCGGTCAAGCAGACGTTCACGATCGACCACGCTGAGACGTCCATCGGGCGCATTGACGGCGACATGCGGTTCCCGTCGGATCCGTATCTCTCGCCAATGCACGCGCAGTTTTCGTTCCGCGATGGGCAGCTCTTCATTCGCGACCTTGGTTCGCGCAACGGCACCTGGCTGTTCATTGACGCCCCGTATCGCCTGCAGGATGGCGATACCATCCTGATCGGGTCGCAGATCCTCAGGTTTCGGCGCCTTGGTTATCCCGGCCCTCATCCGCCGGAAGCCGATCAAACACGGCGGCTGGGTTCACTGACGCCGAATGCCGACGTCGCTTTGCTCGCGCAGCTCCGCGCCGACGGCTCCGCGCGCGATACCTGCCACCTCTCGCCGGGCCGGTCAATCAAGATTGGCCGTGAAGAGGGCGACTGGGTGTTCCCGTTCGACCAGACCATGAGCGGCAAGCACGCCGAAGTCCGCGGCGAGGACCTGGAGTTCATCGTGATCGATGACGGGAGCCGGAACGGCATTGCCGTGAGCGTCCGTGGCGAGAAGCCCGTGAAAGTCGGGCAGAAACTGTTGATGGGTGACCAAACGATGCGCGTGGAGAGCCTGTGAGCGAAGTGAAGACCTGCCCCACCTGCGGCACCGAATACCCTCTCTCAGAGCGCTTCTGCCCGCGCGACGGCACGGCGTTGCGAGGCTCCAATCCGAACGCTGACCTCGTGGGCTCGATCGTCCACGAGAAGTTCCACGTGATGAAGAAACTCGGCGAAGGCGGCATGGGCGCCGTGTATCTCGCCGAGCATGTGAAGATGGGGCGCAAGGTTGCGCTGAAGGTGATGAATCCGGGGATGCATCAGGATGCGGATGCCATCGCCCGGTTCAACCGCGAAGCCAAGAACGCCAGCCAGCTGAACCATCCAAACGTCTGCGCGATCTACGACTTCGGCGAGACGGCCGAGGGCATGATCTACCTCGCAATGGAGTACATCGAGGGGTCAAGCCTCAGCGGCATCATCGAGAAGAACGGCGCGCTCACTCCCGCGCGCGCAGCGAGCATCATCCATCAGGCCGCCGATGCGCTGCAGGTGGCGCACGATTACGGCATTGTGCACCGCGATCTGAAGCCCGACAACATTATGATCGCGCAGGCGCGCGACAAGAGCGACATGGTGAAGGTCGTGGACTTCGGCATCGCCAAGGCCAGTTCGAGCGACGCACAGAAGGTGACCAAGACGGGCCTTGTCGTTGGTACGCCGGAATACATGAGTCCGGAACAGCTGGCGGGCGACAAGCTCGACGGCCGCAGCGACATCTATTCGCTGGCACTCGTGGCGTTCAACTGCCTCACCGGCACGCTACCCTTCCCGAGTAACAGCGCACAGGAAGCGATGATCATGCGGCTCACTGATCATCCCAAGACGCTGGCCGAGATGAAGCCCGATCGCACCTGGCCGGACGAGTTGCAGGCGGTGATGGACAAGGCGCTCGCGCGCGACGCAGCCGAGCGGTACCAGAACGCCGCCGAGTTTGGGCGGATGCTCTCGCGCGCGGTGGAGAACATGCCGCAGACGTTGATTGCCGAGGCGGGGACCCAGGTGATCGGCTCCGGCGCGGCGGTCGCGGCAGCTGCGGCCAAGACGGCTGCGGTACCAAAGACGCGCGTGGCCGGCCCGGCGGATCGCGGAGGAGCAGCCACGCCGGTGACTCCGGCGCCGGTGGTGGAGCCGCCCAGGAAGAGCGGCATGCCCGTGCCGGTGATCGCCGCTGCGGCGACGATCTTGATAGGCGTGGGCGGCTGGTTTGTGTCGACGCAGATGGGCAAGGGTGGGAATGGCTCTGGCGGGGAGTCGACGGGAACTCAGAATCCGCCCGCGGTGGCGCCGACTCAGGGCGCCGTCGTGCCGCCACCCAACAACCCGCAGAACGCTGGCGCGGGCGGGACAGCCCCCGTGAACGCGGGAAAAGCGGCGCCCATCACGCCGTTGAATAATCCGGGTGGCAATGCACCGGGCCGCGGTACAGGAACTCCAAACGCGCCGGCCGCTGTCAACTTCGACGACAAGATTGCAAACTGGAAAGAGTGGGCCGATCCGGAAAAGGGGTCAGAGATGTCCGCCAACCGCGCCATTCGGGACATCAATGACACAATGGGTCAACTCACAACCAGTACACAGCGCGCGCGAGCCTACCTGTACTTGGGGCAGGCATACCTGCTTGTCGACCGTCAGGAAGCCGCGTGCGAGGCGCTGCGAAAAGGCCGTCAAGAGTCGGGTGGCACAGAGCGCTCGATCGAGACGCTGTTTTCCGGCATCGGGTGTAAGTGACCCACATCACCGTTCTTTCGCGATTCACCCGCTAGCTACTCGCCGCACCCTCGCTCTACTGTCATATTTCGTGACCGTGCACATCAACTGGCCAGCCAACTGATCTCGTCGTGACCGATTCGCAACAGAGCCCCGGCGAGATCATCGTCAACGTCTTCGGACGCACTGACGTCGGTCGCACGCGCGAGCACAACGAAGACTGTTTCATCGTCGCCGACCTGACGACGGGGAACGCCACGCTCCAACCCGAAGTGCGCTCGCACAAGCCCGGCGAACGTGGCTCGCTCTTCATGGTCGCCGACGGCATGGGTGGCGCAGCGGCCGGTGAAATCGCCAGCGCCATGGCCACCGAAGTCGTCCTCTCCGAGCTCGACCTGCGCTGGCGGAAAGCCCCAAACGCCACCGCCGATACGTTCGTGCGGGCGCTCAAGGCGGCCACCGAGGCAGCCAACGCACGCATCCACAAATACGCCGCAGAGCATCCCGAGAATCGCGGTATGGGTACCACCGCGACAATCGCCGGCATTCTTGGCGAGACGCTGTTCCTGGCCCAGGTTGGCGACAGCCGCGGATACCTGGTCCGCAACGGCCACGCCATCCAGATCACGAAAGACCAGTCGCTGATGCAAAAGCTCATCGAAGCGGGTGAGCTCACCGCCGAAGAGGCCGAAGTCAGCGAGCGCCGCAACATCATCCTGCAGGCCTTGGGTCCAGAGCCGATCGTCAAGGTGGACCTCACGACGCAAGAGGTGCGCCGCGGCGACACCCTGATTCTCTGCAGCGACGGCATGTCGGGGCAGATGCGGGCCAACGATATCGCCCGCATCGTCGGCGAAGACACCGATCTGGTAGCCACCTGCCGCAAGCTGATCGACCTGGCCAACGAAAACGGCGGCCCGGACAACATCACGGTGATCGCCGCGCGATTCGAGGGCGAGGGCCTGCGCCCCGCCGACGCCGAGCAGCCTGAGCACAAGGTGTACGCCAGCGAATCGGACGCTCGTGCAACGGTGCCGGTGAGTGCGGCGTCGATCCCCGAGTTTGAACCTGACGGGATCACGGCGGAAGTCGATGCCGTGACCGTGCCTGTCCCAGCCGTTACAGCGCCCGCAGCCGATGCAACGCCGGCCACACGCACGTCCGCCGGCGCGGCTGCTGCCCCGTCGACGGCCGCACCAACCGGTGAACGGCGTATTCCGGTGGGCGTGCTCCGGATCATCTTCGGCTCAATCGCCGTCCTGCTGGCGCTCTACTGGATTCTGGTCATCGCCACGGACAAGTAGCGACATCGCATGCGCGTTGAGTTCCGCATCACCAGCGGCGCCCGCGCCGGCCACGTGGAGACGTTCGACAAGAGCCTGATCACCATCGGGCGTCACCCATCGAACGACCTCAAGTTCGACATCGAGCGGGACACTGACGTTTCGTCGAAACACGCCGAGATCCACATTGCGGGCAACGTCGTCACGCTCGTGGACCTCAACAGCACGAATGGCACCTTCGTGAATGGCCGGCAGATCGAGGGCCAGCGCACGATCGGCGGCGGCGACGTACTCGGGTTTGGCGAGTCAGGCCCGCGCGTGGAAGTCTCGGGGATTCCCAAGGCTGGTCCCGCACGACGCGATACCACCGCCCGCATCGCCGAGGCTGTTGAGAAACAGACCGGCAGCATGCGGAAGATGATCGGCGGCCTCGCGGTGCTCGTCGTGGCCGGCGTCGGCATTGCTTTCTGGTTTGGTAATCGCGGGGCAGCAGATGCGCAAAAGCAGGTGGCGGCGCTGATGCACCAGAACGATTCCATCGCGCGGATGCTTGAGCAGACCGTCGGCCAGCTCACGGGCAAGAGCGCGGGCGTCGATTCCGCGCTCCAGGCGGCAAAGCGTGAGAGCGACGAACTACGGGGCAGGCTGCAGGCCGCCGCAAACAACGGCGATGCGGCCACCGTCGCCGCGCTGACCTCCGACCTCGCGGCCTCGGCAAGTCGCCGACGGGGACTGATGGGCGCGGCACAGGTCGATTGGGAGGCCGTGAACGCCCGCAATGCGCCGGGCATGGTCTTCATCGTGGTGCAGGCCGAAGACGGATCAAACAGTAGCGGCACCGGCTTCAACGTCAGTCCGTCGGGACTGATCGTGACGAACCGCCACGTGGTGCGCGATGCAAACGGGCGCCCGGCCAAGATGGTCGTGGTGAAGTTCGAGGGCGCGGCGGCCGACGTGAAGTTCAAGTCAGTGCGGGTGATCAAGGTGAGCGAGACCGATGAGCTTGCCTGGCTCAAGCTCGATGGCGGTGGCCCGTACCCCACCATCCAGGGCATTGCGCGCAATCCGCAGATGCGCGTGGGAGCGCCGATGGCACTCATCGGCTACCCGCTCGGCACAGGCACGGCCGGCATGGGAGGCGATATCAACAACCTCAAGCCGGTCAGCACCCTCACCGTCGGCACGATGAGCAAAGTGCTCGGCGACACGCTGCAACTCGACGTGTACGCGGCGCAGGGATCGAGCGGGAGCCCGGTGTTCAATGCCGAGGGGCTCGTGATTGGCGTGCTCTTTGGATCTCCCACCGAGAGTAACGGCCGCATCATCTACGCGGTGCCGTCGCAAAAGCTTGTCGCGCAAATGCCCCCGGAGGGCGCCGCGATCGTTCGCTAGGCCTCGCTGCCGCGGTTGCTCGCAAAGAGCGATCGCGCGGCGGCTTGCTGCATGGGCGCTGAAGTCTCCCACGCCACAAATACGCCCGCCGCACCGCTGCGGAAATTCGCCAAAGGGTGCGCGCCACGCGGGTGCGCAAAGACAACGATCGCCACGTCCCGGGCTGCCTCAGTCGCCGTCCGTGCGAGCGCCTGAACGGCATCGAGTTCGGCACGCGGCACATCGCCAGTCGCAGCGTTACTGGGTACGAACGCAATGATCAGCGGGGCCCGCTCGGCCGGCGATGGCGCCGCTGATTGTGTGACGTTGATGTGTAGCGCGCGGAGCGTGTCGACGAAGGGTGCGATGACCGAGCCGGTTGGTGCGCAGCCGCCCGCGCCGTTGGGAGCGAGGAGCACGACCTCCACATTCGCGCCAATCCGTGGGCGCCGGCCCTGCAAGCAGGTCACGGCGCGATCGGCAAGCTGGCGGCTCCACATCAGGTCGTCGAGCGAGGTCTCGCGAGCCGGGCGGGGTCGCGCCCAGCCGGCCCAGCGCTCGACGCGATCTCGCGCGTCGCGCAACCGCGCGGGCGTCAGATCGTTGCGCGTCGCTTTGGCCATCGCGTTGAGGGTCCCGCTGAAATCGCCCGGCGCCACGACTACGTCGCAACCGGCCACGAGGGCGGCGACCGCGATTCCAGATTCGTGGGCGGGCTCTATCGACGCGTCGCGGTCGAGCGGAATCGTGGCCGCAATGCCATCGAACTCCAGCTCGCCACGCAGCGTGTTGGCGATGAGGGCCGGCGATGTCAGCGCCCGTCCTGGAACGCGCCTACCGGCCGGGCCGCTGCCAATCATCATCGTCGCCAATCCTGAATCGATTGCGGCAGCGAAGGGACGCATGTCCGCGCCCGGAAACGCCGCTGCACAGGCGGCCACCGATTCGGCCTGACACGCGTCCACCCACTCGGCAACAATTGCGCCCACAACGGCCGCGTCGTCACTGGCTGCACGAACCCCGGAGCCTGCCGGGTCGCGCGGCAGGTCAACGTCACACCACGGCGCCAACGCCCAGTTCACACCGATATTGCGCAGCTCGCGCGCGGTGATTCGCGCCGCGCGCCGCGGCCCTTCCAGATCGAGTGACGGCACACCGCCCTCGCCGGCGCGGAGCGATGCTGCCGCGAGGGCGCCGAGCACGGGCAGGGCGGTGAGCCCAATGATGGTCTCCTCCGCCCCTCGCTCAGCGCGCGCTCCAAGGAGAATGGGGTGTGGCGACTGCGAATGCAGCCGTGCCGCGAGGATCGCGACGTCGTCCCGCGAGCCGCCTTCAACGATGAACCCGCCGACGCCGAGTTCCAACGCGTCGTCAATGAGTCCGTCGAGATAGCGGAAGCCGTGCGCTGCGTCGTAGCGGAGCGCGGGGACGATCAGCCGCGCGAGTTCGTTCATCCGGCCCGTCCGGAGGATCTGGGGCGGCGTCGGGGAGTCGTCACGCCGGCGTGTACGTACCCAGCACGCGCGGCCCGCGTGCACCTGTTGCCGTGTGCACGTTGCCCGCACGTCCCTTCAGATGGAGCCAGCCCAGGAACGCGAAGGCGACGGCTTCTTTGGCATCGCCATCGAAATGGATGTCGTCGAACCGACGCACACCGCGCCGCGTGAAGCCGCCGGTTGCGGAAACCTTGAAGGTTTCGTGTTCGATGGCATCGAAGAGCGCAGGGTTTCGCGCACCGCCGCCCGAGAGCACGAGTTCGGCCACGGGCTCCGGAATGAACTTCTGAATGGCCAGTGCGATACTCCGCGCCGTGAACAGCACCGCCGTGGCGACGATGTCCGCGTCGGAGCAACCCGTGCGGCCCGCGCGGCATCGCGCCATGAAGTCGTCGATGTAGCGCGATGTAAACAGTTCGCGCCCTGTACTCTTGGGCGGGTCCGCGTGAAAGAACGGGTTCGTGAGCGATGCGTCCACCACGCTTTCGATCGGCGTGCCGGCCCGAGCCAGTACGCCGTCACGATCAAACGGCAAATCGGGGCGCAGCGCGCGCGTTACTCCGTCGATGATGCACACGCCGGGGCCGGTGTCAAAGGCGCGCACCGATTGCAGCGGTACGCCCGTTGGTGGCACCACGGTGACGTTCCCGATGCCACCAATATTCTGCAGCGCGCGCCAATACGTGGGCGCTGAGAAGAGCATTGCGTCGGCGACTGGCACCAGCGGCGCCCCCTGCCCACCCGCGGCAACGTCGCGCACGCGAAAATCCGCTATCACCGGCAGGCCCACGCGTTCGGCAATCACGGCTGGCTGGCCAAACTGCCAGGTGGCGTGCGGCGGTTCGTGCCACACCGTGTGACCGTGCGAAGCGATGGCGGCGATGTCGGAGTGCGGCACACCCGCTTCGGCAATGGCGGCAAGCGCCACACGGGCAAGCTGGTTGCCAAGTTCGAAATCAAGACGCGTGAAGTCGGCCGGCCGAGCGGGCGCGTGTGTCGAACCGGGGCTCGTGCCTGCCATCACCGCCGCGAGTCGCGAACGAAACGGCGCGTCGTACGGCAGCTGCACAAAGGCCAGCAGTTCGGGCTCAATGCGACCGTCGGGCTTCTCGTGAAACCGCACCAATGCGGCGCTTACGCCATCCAGCGATGTGCCCGACATCAGGCCGACAACCACATTCGACGAAGGCCGCGTCGTCCCCGGCCACACGAGTGCGCTCATCGGACGGGCGGCGGTGGACCTGGCACGACGCGGCGAATGGAACCGCCTGCAGCCGCGAGGCGTCGCAGCGCCTCGTCGCGGCCCACCGTGAGTTTGTGCATCACGATCGCGGTCTTCACCGATCCGTCCGCAATCTCGAGCAGTGCCTGTGCGGCGTCGCGCGACAGGTTGCAGACCTCGCTCACGATTCGCTCGCTCCGATCCCGCAGCTTCACGTTCGTGGCCTTGAGGTCCACCATCAGGTTGCCGTAGGTCTTGCCAAGGCGGATCATGGCGCCGGTCGTGATGATGTTCAGCACCATCTTCGTGGCCGTGCCGGCCTTCATGCGCGTGGAGCCGGTGATGACTTCGGGCCCCGTCACCACGACAATCGCGAGGTCGGCGAAGGCGAGTGTTTCCGGCGGTGGCGGCGAACAGGCCAGGATGGCCGTGCGAGCACCGAGTTCGCGCGCACGCTGCATCGCCGCGCGCACGTATGGCGTCGTGCCGCTGGCCGCGATGCCGATGAGGAAATCGAAGGACTGCACGTCGATGGCATCCACGTCGCGACGGGCACCGTCGGGCTCGTCCTCCGCGCCCTCCTGCGACCGCGTCAGCGCGGCCGGCCCGCCGGCAATGATGCCATGCACGAGCGTGGGTGGCGCGCCGAAGGTCGGGGGCACTTCACTGGCGTCGAGAACGCCAAGACGGCCGGATGTCCCGGCACCGGCATAGATCAGTCGCCCACCGGACCGGATTGCGGACTCTGCCCATTCGATGGCACAGGCGATTTCCTCCCGCTGCGATGCGACGGCGGCGGCCACCGTCGCGTCCTCACGATTGATGAGGTCGACGATTTCCAGAGGCGACGCGAGATCGATCTCGGCCGTCCGCGGGTTGCGGCGTTCCGTGACGCGGGGGTCCACGAGAGCTAAGTTACGGCTTGTGCCCGGACCGGCCAATGTCCGGGCTTTTCGGCCAGTCTCCCACCACGGTTCAGGCGCCGCACCGCGGCATCCGGAGGTTTGCGTGTTCCAGTCCCGCAAGGCGTTGGTTTTGGTCCCCACACTCCTCGTCGCCGCTGCGTGCTCACGCGGCCCGGCAGCCGCCGGTGCGGCTCCCGCTCCAGCCGCTGCCGACGTCCCGGCCGTCACGCCAGACGCCGCGGCTCGTGCCGTGAACGCCGCCAAGGGCGCATTTCCGCAGGGCTGGCGATTCGAGGCCGGCACCGAGGCGACCTTCGCCCCAAATGCCATGGTCGTGAGCGTTTCCAGGTACGCGAGTGAAGCGGGCGTGGAAATCATGAAGGCGGGCGGCAACGCGGTGGACGCCGCGGTGGCCACCGGCTTTGCGCTCGCGGTCACGTCGCCAAGCAACGGCAACATCGGCGGCGGCGGATTCATGACGATTCGCCTCCGCGACGGCCGCACTGCGACGATCGATTACCGCGAAGTCGCCCCAGCGGCTGCCACGCGTGACATGTACCTCGATTCCACCGGCAAGCTCACCAACAAGAGCACCGTGGGTTACCTCGCGTCCGGCGTGCCGGGCGCGGTGGCCGGCATGACTGAAGTGCTCGCGAAGTACGGTTCGATGCCGCTCGCCAAGGTCATGGCCCCGGCCATTCGACTCGCCCGCGACGGATTCGTCGCCGACAGCAACTTCACGCGCGGCGGCGCTTGCAACCGATTGATCGCGCAGTTCGGCGGCAAGGACCTCTTCTGCCCGGACGGCAACGCGGTTCAGCTCGGCGCGCTCTTTAAACAGCCCGATCTCGCACGCACTCTTGCGGCGATTGCCGACCAAGGGGCCAAGGCGTTCTACGAAGGGTGGATTGCCGATTCGCTCGTGGCGGAGCAACAGCGCGGCGGCGGGATCATCACCAAAGCCGATCTCAGGAACTACAAGGCCGTCTGGCGCACGCCTGTGGAGGGCACGTACCGCGGCTACAAGGTGATTTCGATGCCGCCGGCCAGCTCGGGCGGCGTCACGATGATCCAGACGTTGAACATCCTCGAGAACTTCGCGCCGCTTCCGCCCGCGGGGAGCGCGCAGTACGCGCACCTCGTCGGTGAAGCCCTGCGTCGCTCGTTTATCGACCGCAACGCGAAACTGGCGGACCCGGCCTTCGCCAAGGTCCCGATGGCCGAGTTGACCAGCAAGGATTACGCAAAAACGCTGGCGATGCAGGTCAGCAAGACGATGGCGTCCAAGACGCCGGCCTTTACGCCGACGGTTCCCGAGTCGGAGCAGACCACGCACTACTCGGTGGTCGATGCGATGGGCAATGCCGTCAGCACCACGACCACGCTGAACGGCGGCTATGGCTCGGGCGTCTGGGTTCGCGGCGCGGGCTTTTTCCTCAACAACGAGATGGACGACTTTGCCGCCGCGCCGGGCCAGCCGAACATGTTCGGCCTCGTGCAGGGCGAAGTGAACGCCATCCAGCCGGGCAAGCGAATGCTCTCGGCGATGTCGCCGACGATCGTGGTGGACCCGCAGGGGCGGCTGTTGATGGTGACGGGCGCGGCGGGCGGCCCGACAATCATTACGGCGACAATGGAAATCATCCTGAACGTGATCGAGCACGGGATGACGCTGGCTGATGCGATGAAGGCGCCTCGCCTGCATCACCAGTCTCTACCCGACCAGCTCGACTACGAGCAGCGCGGCCTGCGTGCCGAGGTGGTGGATTCGCTCAAGGCGATGGGGCACACGCTGGGGACGCGAACGGGGTTGGCCACGGCGAACTCAATCCTGCGCGTGCGCGGCGGCTGGCACGGTGTTGCAGAACCACGGTCTGCTGGCACATCTGCAGTCGGGTACTAACGCGGAGTATTACGGCGGGGACACGGATTTTCGCGGATTGGAACAACAAGAAACGCGGATACGGCAACTGAAAGGGGGAACGACAGCGTAGACCCGAGCTGTCGTTCCCCCTTTTTCAGTATCCGCGTTTATCGGTTGTGCTCCGCGTTCATCCGCGTCCCCGCCGTAATACCCCGCCTCCCCGCCGCAGCACCCGTCTCATGGCGCCTGAGGCAGGCGGATGGTCAACGGCTTGTCGAGCGAGAGCGTGATCGTCCCGTCCTCGCGCAGGCAGCCATCCACTTTACGGTCGGCGCGTGCCACGGCGGCCCCGGCAGCTGCGCCGATCGCCCCACCAATCACGGTGGACTTGGTATTACCGCCCAGGACCCGACCCGCAATCGCACCGATCGCCGCGCCTGCGCCAATCTTCGTGGCCTTTTCGCGCCCGGTTTGGGTGTTGATGCGCTCGAGGGGAGCCGATTGCGTGACGTGCGCCGACACCTCATAGGTCTGATCACCGACCCGGATGGAGATCAGGTCATACGCCAGCCGGGTGCTGTCGGATGAGCCGGCGTCTTCCACAATGCGCAACACGGCAACGGACCCAGCCGGAATTTCCGCGCCATTCGAGCCCGTGAGCGGCGCTGCGAGCGCGGCCGTAAACCGATCGCCTGGTTTGTGCGTGCTCGTGCAGAGCTTGGCTGACGGCTTGACGGCGAAGCCCACGCCAGCGGCAATCGTCCCGGTTGTGGGAGCTGGCGGCGGCGCGGGTGCAGCTGTCGCTGTGACGACAGGCGCCGTCGCTGCGGGCACCTCGGTCTGCGTGGCCGGCGGAGCCGGTGGCTGACCCCGGCGCGGTTGCGCGCTGCGCGGCGCGGCTGCCTTCGGCGGCGCCGGAGCGGGCGTCGCTGCAGGCTCCGGCACATCGGCAAGCTGCGGTGGTGACTGAACGGCCGGGGCCAAATCAACCGTGCGCACCGGGGCAGCCTCTTCGCCGCCACAGGCGATAGTGAATGCCATGCCCGCGATCGCGACCACTCGGAGAAGTCTGGTGTGGGCGATGTATTTCATGAGCAATGCCTCCTGTCAGAATCGTAACCGCTTCGTCGCGCTTGGTTCCGTCTTCCGCTCGATTTCGCGCACAGCAGTAACATCCCCGGGAACTTTTGCGTCGAACCGTCGGTACCGCCGTCAGTCAGGCTCTCGCACCCGCTTCCCGCCAAATCATGCCTACCGTCCGCCCGCTCCTCGCCGCAGCATTTGCCATCGCCTCCTTCACCAGTTCCGCGAGCGCGCAGTTTGGAGGTGGTGGCTTGCAGAACTTCAGCGGCGCCCTCTCACTCAACACGCCGATCGGTGCCTTCGATGACTTGGCAAAGCCGGGGTTCGGCTTCGTATTCCGCACCGGAATCGGCGACTCGGAGGCGAAGTGGTCTGCGCGCGGCAACTTCGCCTTCGATTATTTCCCCGGCCGCACTATCTATGACAACATCCAGTTCCTTGGAGTGGGCGTCGACCTGGTCCACCGCAGCCGGCCAAGCTTTTATCAGTTCCTCGGGTTTGGCCAGTACTCGACGAAGTACAATCTCAAGACGGCGAACTCACTGACGTCCACGCGCTCCTCCAGCGACTTTGGGTTCACGGGCGGCGTAGGCGTGAACTACAGCGTCGGCGAAAAATCGAAGCTCTTTGTCGAGTTTGCCGCGACGACGGTGTTTACCGGCAGCCGCAACAGCAACTGGTTCCCGGTTCGGGCGGGCCTCAAGTTCTAGGAGCCTCCACGCTCCCAGCACACCCGAGCTCAACCGAGCCGCAACCGCCGCTCGGCGGCTCGGGCGTGACCCTCAAGCCCCTCGAGGCGCGCGAAGGCGGCTGAGTCTTCCGCCGCGATCGTGGAATGATCAAGCGCAAGCCAGCTCCGCACCCGGAGGAATGTCAATGCCGAGAGTCCACCGGTGAACCGCGCGCCTCGTCCGGTGGGCAGCACGTGGTTTCCCCCTATCCCGTAGTCGCCAAAGACCTGCGCGGCACGACTACCAACGAATAGTGCGCCCGCGTTCTTGATGCGCGCGGCAAGTGCTTCCGGATCCTGAACGGAGAGTTGGAGATGCTCAGGCGCCAGCGCGTCGCATACGGCGACAATCTCGTCGTCATTTGTGCACAGCACGCTCGCACCGCGTTCCAACGCACTGCGCGCCGTTGCCGACGTCGGGAGCGTGGCCAGTTGCAGTACAAGCTCAATGCGCACCGCGTCCACGAACCGGGCGTCCGTCGTGACCAGCGCCACATACGCGTCGGTGTCGTGTTCGGCCTGCGCAATCAGGTCGGCGGCCACCTCCGCGGCGTCGGCCGTGCCATCTGCCACCACGACCAATTCGGACGGCCCCGCCAGCATGTCGATGGCCACGTCGCCCGAGACGATTCGCTTTGCCTCGGTGACCCAGCGATTGCCGGGACCCACGACGATGTCGCAAGCCGGGACGCCAACGCCGTAGGCCAACGCCGCAATCGCCTGCGCACCACCCACTGCCAGAATCGCATCAACGTCAGCGATGGCCGCCGCGGCGAGCATCACGCGCGCCGGGCGCGGCGATGCCACCACGACTTCCGGAACACCGGCCGCACGCGCCGTGACCGCCGTCATCAGAAGCGACGAGGGAAGCGGGTGACGCCCCGCCGGCGCATAGCACCCGGCACGCGACATGGGAATCACGGTGTGCCCGGCGCGCCCACCGGCAATGGGAACTACGATGTCGGACAACGCAGCTCTCTGAGCCTTGGCAAAATCGCGGATACGCCCGGCGGTGCGCTCGAGGAGATCGCGCGTTGGACCATCCAGACTGTCGAGCGCCTTTCGCAGCTCAGCACGCTCTATGAGCCAGGGCGCGCCGTGTTGCCACCCGTCGAACTTCGTTGCGTACGCCTGCAGCGCCGCGTTGCCATTTGTGCGCACGTCGTCCACGATCGCCCGCACGGCATCCCGCAGCGCCACGTCCGTGCCAGGCTCCGTCGCGGGTAGCCCGCTGGCTACTACCGCGTTTGGCGCGCGGTCGGGGAGAAGTTGCATGCTCATGAGGCAGCCCCCGCAGACGTTGGTTTAGCATCGCCCGCGCGACGCGTGACCCGCAGCGTACGCCGTGCAAGCTCCGCCTCAACCTCGGCAAGCCCGACACCGCGCGTCGCGAGCGTGGCGAGGGTGAAGTAGAGAAGATCGGCTGCCTCGTGTACGGTCTCCGCGGCGCCGGGAGCATTCGCCAGCTCAGTGGCCTCCTCAACCAACTTCGCCCGCAGCAGCGCGGGGTCGGCCGCCAGACGCGCCGTGTACGACTGCGCACGCGAGTTGTTGCCATCACCGGCTGACGCCCGCACGCGCGCGACCAGGCTCCGACTGAGCGCGCCGAGGTCGAGACCGTTGCCCCAGCAACTTCGGGTACCGGTGTGGCAAAAGCCCTCGCCTGCCTGCCGCACGGTAAAGCGCAGGGCATCCCGATCGCAGTCCACGTCCACTCGAATGAGTTCCTGTGTGGCGCCGGACGTCTCGCCCTTCACCCAGCGGCCGCGGGTACGGGACTGATAAACGCCACGCCGCTCGCGGACCGCCTGGGTGAGGCTTTCGCGACTCGACCAGCACAGCCCGAGCGCAGCCCCACGTTCGTCGACTACGACAGTGGGAATGAGCCCGTCGGGTCGGTCGCTCGAGAGTGGCGCCGCAACCGCTGCCCCCAGCGTCAGGCGCCCGGTGTACAGCGCCATCCCCACCTGCGCATCGGCACCGATGTTGTCGAGCGCGGCTATTTCCTCGGCCGTCGTCACGCCTCCTGCGATGGTGAGGCGAGCATCGCCGGCGGCCCCAAACAGACGTTGCGCACGGGCGAGATCCGTCCCACCGAGGCGACCCTCCAACTCGACAAAGGTGACGAGGAAGCCGCCCACCATGTCGCGTAGTTCCGCCATTCGCGATTCAATCGATTCTCCGGTACTCGTCCGCCACCCGTGAGTTACCACGTCACCATCCCGGGCATCGAGCGCCGCGATCAGCCGCTCCTTTGGCAAACGCCGCAGTAATTCGGGCTGGACCGCGGTGCCGATCACGATTTTTGCCGCGCCTGCGTCGAGCCAGCGCACCGCCGTTTCGTAGTCGCGGATCCCTCCCCCAATGCGGCAGGGCGCCACGGCGCAGAGCGAGACGATCTGGTCCGCATTCGAACCGTTACCGCGTGCGGCGTCGATGTCGACGACGGCAACCTCGCCCGCGACGCGGAATCGATCGAGCCAAAGACGTGGGTCTCCAGCGTCGAGTGCCTGCGCTTCACCGCCAACCAGCTGCACCGTGCGGCCGCGCGAAATGTCTACGGAGGGAATGATCATAGGCGTACCTGAACGGCTGCGTTGGCCAGCGAGAGTTTCATGGCCTGCACGGTGGTGAGGCCATCGTGGAAAATCGAAGCGGCCAGCACCGCGTCGGCGCCGGCCGCGAATGCGGCAATGAGGTCAGCAACGGTGCGCGCGCCACCGGAGGCAACCACCGGCACGCGCACAGCGCTCGAAACGGCAGCGAGCAGCGGCAGATCGTAGCCAGACTGGGTTCCATCGCGATCCACGCTCGTGAGCAGGATCTCCCCCGCCCCGCGATCGGCCGACTCACGCGCCCACTGCACCGCATCGACCCCGGTGGGTTCGCTGCCAGCGCGCACCACAACCTCCCACCCGCCAGTCGCTGCGCGAGCATCGAGCGAAAGCGTCACGCACTGACTGCCAAAGCGCGTGGCAAGCGCCGTGATGATCTCCGGGGAGCGAAACGCCGCGGTGTTGATTCCCACCTTATCGGCGCCGGCGTCGAGCAGTGCTCGCGCATCGGTCTCGGTGCGGATCCCGCCACCCACGGTGAGCGGCACGTCCACGACCTCGCGAATCGCGCGTACCGTGTCGAGCGCGTGCGCCCGCTCCTGAACGGTCGCCGAAACGTCGAGCACCACGATCTCATCAGCCCCATCGGCCGCGTACCGCGACGCGAGTTCCACCGGGTCGCCGGCATCGCGGAGGCCGACAAACCGGACACCCTTCACCACGCGTCCATCGCGCGTGTCGAGGCACGGAATGATTCTGCGGGTCAGCATTGCTTCACCCACCGCTGAATGAGGTCGGCGCCCCATGCGCCCGAGAGCTCGGGGTGGAACTGGCAGGCGAGCTGATTCCCGCGTTCAATCGCTGCGACAAAAGGCGCGCCGTAATCCGACCACGAAGCCACCCAGCCTTGAGGTGCTTGCGTGAACGCGAACGAGTTGGCGAAGTAGGCGAAGCCTTGGCTCGCTATCACTGTGCCGGAATCCGGAACGACCTCGTTCCACCCCAGCTGTGGAACGCGCGGCGCATTCTGCAGTCGGCGAACCGGCACTTCGACGACGCCCAATCCCCGAACGCCCGGCGTCTCCTCACTCGATTCGGCGAGAAGCTGCATCCCGAGACAGACGGCGAGCAGGCTTTCCCCGGCAGCCAGGCGTTCAACCAGCATGTCCGATATTCCTGATTCTCGCAGGCGGGCCATCACAGCACCGAACGCCCCCACGCCGGGGAGCACGAGCCTCCTCGCACGCCGCATCGCGTCGGCATCGGACGTGATCACCGGCGTGGCACCCGCGCGCCGCAACGCCGCGCCCACCGATGCGAGGTTTGCGCTGCCGGTGTCCACCACCAGAACGTCATCCGACATCAGAGCACGCCCTTGGTGCTCGGGATTCCGGCTGCACCCGAGCGCGCCACCGCTGCCCGCAGCGCAAGCGCGACGGCCTTGAACGCCGCCTCAGCCCTGTGGTGGTCGTTCTCTCCGGTCAGGAGATCGACGTGCAGCGTGAGTCGCGCCGCCGTGGCAAAGCTCGCCAGGACGTGCGGGATATTCTCGCACGACAACGACCCGAGCATTTCGCGACGAAGCCCGAGCTCCACCCGCGCGAAGGGACGCCCCGAGCAGTCAACCACGGCGCGCGCAAGCGCTTCATCAAGCGGCGCGTAGGCTGACCCGAACCGCGCGATTCCGGCGCGGTCACCAAGGGCGCGGTCAAACGCGGTGCCCAACACGATCGCGCAGTCCTCAGCCGTGTGGTGATCGTCCACCACGAGGTCTCCCTTTGCGACCAGTTCCAAGTCGAACCGACTGTGAAGCGTCAGCGCGGTGAGCAGGTGGTCCAGGAAGCCGATCCCGGTGTTCACGGACGCACTGCCGGTCCCGTCCAGGGTCAGCGTTGCACGAATATCGGTTTCCCTCGATGCGCGCTCGACTGTTGCGCTGCGTGGGCTCAGTCCAGCCATTGGGCAATCTCCATGGGGTTTGCGACGACGCGGGCGGCGCCCGCGCGAATGAGGGCAGTGGGAAGGGGGTTGGTCGCTTCGCCGGCCACTGCGAGCGCCACGCCGATGGGCAGCACGCCGGCCGCCCTCGCGCTGGCAACGTCGTCCGGCGTGTCGCCGAGCATCCATGCGCGGGCCACACCGAGCGCCGTCAGCGCTGCCTGGACTGGCGCAGGCGACGGTTTGAGCGGCGCATCGTCGCGGGTGATGACCGCGCCGAAGAGTCCGCGAATGCCCACGCGGGTCAGAAACGCCTCCGCATCTGCGCGAGGCCGCCCGGTCACCACACCAAGCCGAAAACGGGAGGACAGACCCGCCAACCACTCGGGCGACACGCTCAGTCGCTCAGTTTCACACAGCCCGGGAGTTCCGTCGGCGCCTTGATAGAAGCGTTCGAATGTCGCGGTGACCTGCTGTATCGACACCGGCGTCCCGCGACGCTCGGCCACGAGCGCGGCGGTGAGCGCCCAATCGTCGTTGGCATTTCCGGCGGCGCGTCGGGCCAAAACATCAACGCGCGACACGGTGACGCCGAATGCGGCCGCCGTTCGCACCACTGCGGCATCATATGAGTCCGACACCTCAGCGAGGACGCCATCGAGATCGAAGAGAACGGCCTGTGGCTTGAACGCCACACGCACGGCACGCGTCAGGCGAGCGACGCTGCGCGTGTCCGTGGGCATCGCAATGCGAACACGCGGCGTGCCGACGGACTCGGTCGTCCCGAAGAAGCGCGTGGCGATGCCCTGCCCCGCCAGGGCGTCACTGAGCCAGGCGGCGCGCGGTCCCGTCGCGCAAACAAAGCTGCCCTCGCTGTCGGTGGGCGATCCACCGAGTTCCCGGAGCCGGACCGTCAGCCGCGCCCGGTTCGATCGCACCGCAGCGATGCGCTTCGCCCGCACGGCACCGTCGGCGGCGAGAGCGGCCCGCGCAAGTTCGATCGACGCCGCAGACACCGGGTACGGTCCACCCGCCCGGCGAATCCAGCCCGCGACCTCCGGAGACGCGACGGCGTAGCCCACGCGAATGCCGGGCATCCCGTACGCCTTTGAGAGCGTGCGCGTGGCGACCGCGCGCGGCAGATCGAGCACCGCGCGCGTGATGTCAGCGTCGGCGTACTCGATGTAGGCGAGGTCAACGAGCACCAAGGCCGTCGGAACGGCATCGTGCACTCGCCGGATCTCGTCTACCGTCGCGACAGCGCCAGTCGGGTTGTTCGGAGTGGCGATCGCGACGAGCGCGGTGTTCTCGTCCGCCGCGGCAATCATCGCCTCCACTGGAAATGCCCCGCCCGGCCAGGCAATCCTGCGCACATCGCCATCGGCGAGCGCCGCATAGCGAGGAATCATCTCAAAGGTCGGGTCGGTGACAATCGCGTTGCGGCCTGCGGAGAGCACGCACCGGCAGACCCGGTCAATCGCCTCGTCGGCGCCCGCCGTCACCACCAGACGCGCTACATCGACGCCGAGCGCAGCGGCGAGTTCACCAGCGAGCGCGCCAGTGTTTGGGTATCGGCCGAGTACGCTGCGCGCAGCGGACCAGCCCTTTGCGAGAATCGACGCCGATGGGCCGGTGGATTCGGTACCCGCCAAATCCAGATCACAAGGTGCCCCGTGCCGCGACGGTGCGTACGGCGTTGCCGCCGACACCCGAGGTGCGGGCGAAAGACCCGTGGCGGCAACGAGCCGCTCAAGTCCGACTGGGTTTCGGGACATCGTGTTCATGCAACCAGCTGCGCGAGCGCGCTGATCACGATGTCCGAACCGCCGAGCGCCTTGAGCCGTGGCACCAGCGCGGGGAGCAGATCACGGGCCACGGCGGCCTTCACCGCGAACCCGGCGCCGCCGTGAAGTGTGGCAATCGTCGGCTCGCGCATGCAAGGGAGCGCAGCGCAGACCGCTTCGAGATTCTCCGCCTGAACGTTTAGTTCGAGCATCACCCGTCGGCGCGCCTCGAGCACTGAGCGCAACAGCAACACCAGGCCTTCAATCGCTGCGCGGCGTGTGGGCGATTCGAGGGCCCCCGGACTCGCATAGAGTCGCGTGGTCGAGGTCATCAGTGTTGCGACCTCGGTGAGTCCGTTGGCGGCGAGCGTGGCGCCTGTGGCCGTATTGTCGACGATGACATCCGCGTCCTCGGGCGGAAGCACTTCTGTCGCTCCGTAGGACCGGACGAACCGCGCGTCGATGCCCTCACGGGCAGCCCAGGCCAGCGCCAGGCGCTGGTATTCGGACGCAATCACGAGCGGCCGCCTGGGCAGCGCGCCGTCCACCAACAACATTTCGGGGGCGGCGGCCACGACCCGCACCGGGTCGAAGCCCGTGTCGAGCAGCTCGACGACATCGGCGCCGAGTTCCACGACCCAGTCGGCGCCCGCGAATCCCACGTCGCGCGAGCCGGCAGCGAGCATCTCGATGATGCTCTGCGGCTTCAGCAGTTTGGTGCTGAACTGGCCCGCTGCGATCGTTGGGCGATAGGCACGCGCGCCGAGCTGGACCCGCAGGCCGGCATCGGCCATCAGTTTTGTCACAGCATCCTGCATCCGGCCCTTGGGAAGGGCGAGACGCAGCGTATCGGCTTGCAAATCAGGTGTCACAGGTGGTGCTCCGTTGCGGCCCCGGGCCGGCGACGGCGCACTCTGGATTCCCAGAACGCCAAAACGCCGACCCCGAGGGGCCGGCGTTGTTGTTGTGAGGCGGCCCTAGCCGCTACACGCCATCAACCCGCCCCGCGAAGG
>Ga0207952_1000728_pt1 | contig 20607 bp, 16 predicted proteins | sample SubbioR12Aug_8Ca_FD_184831 | JGI IMG/M metagenome (GOLD analysis project Ga0207952, IMG submission 184831) | Serpentinite rock and fluid subsurface biosphere microbial communities from McLaughlin Reserve, California, USA - CR12Aug_8Ca (SPAdes) | ecosystem: Environmental > Terrestrial > Deep...
TGAAAGCTGTCGACAAATTGACGATCATAAACAGCATAGTATTAATGCAATACAATGCCGTTTACGATCGCCGATTTTCGGCGCTTTGACGCGGCTCAAATGTGAAGTTATTTGTTGCGTTTGGTATAAACTAGCAGTGGATTTCCAAAGGCATAAAGAACTGTGCAGAGGAATCAAACTCTCTAGAGCTAGAGGCGGCGGAGGCGGAGCTCTCTTGTGCAGTAGGTTCCTGGTCCTGTACATAAGAACTGGAGAACTGTAGGGGTATTTGAGCTAAATCTTCTGCTTGGTATTCAACAGGCGAAACCTCCTCACTAGGTTGTGGGGCATCGAGAGGGGGGACAACGTCATAGAGTAGTTCTTGAAGGTTTGCCTGATTAGAAAGAGTAAATAAATTAGCAGTCACTTTGATCCTTTAATTATTTATATAACATTATTATATCATTCTATTAGTTGCGTGTCAAAAAAATAATATAATTTTTTAATAACATAACGTGTTGGTAGTTAGGTTGTTGATTAATTTCCGCTGCGATTATACAGCGATATAATTCGCGCATTGGATAAATCGCTTATTTATCATATATTGCTAAAAACCAATGATTTAAGATTGATTAGTGACGGCATATAAAACATCAGCGCCCATCGATTTTGTTTTTAACTCGTTTGTGCTTAGTTTGTTATTGATTTTTTGTAACTGATGGTTTGTTGGATTGTATTGCTTCTTAATTTTTAAAATATGTATGGGTAAATAACTGGCTGGCATCTGGTTGTAGTGCAGGCTCTAAGCAGGTTAGGACAAATGGATCAGAATCTACAAGGTAGGCCCGTCTCTTGCTCAGCAGTTCATGAACAGTTGGCAGTCGTGTTTCCCGACGATTTGAATACTAATGGAACATTGTTTGGTGGGCGCGTTCTTGAGATGGCTGACCGATTATGTGCTATTGTAGCCAAACGGCATACAGGTAGGGCTTGTGTTACACTAGGGATTGATTCTGTCAGGTTTCTAGCTCCAGCGCATCATGGTGATATTCTGATTTTTCAGGCTTCGATCAATCGGGTGTGGCGTAGCTCTATGGAAGTAGGGATTCGGGTGACGGCAGAAAATTATGTAGATCGTAAAGCGATAAGAATTTTCTCTGCATATTTTACGTTTGTGGCAGTAGATGAATTTTTAAAACCAGTATCAATTGCTCCAGCCATTCCTGAAACAGAAGAAGAAAAGCGTCGGTATATTCAGGCGGAAGAACGGCGTAGGCATCGAATGAGTATGGGTCAGAAATCCAAGGGTACAACCGATTAGAGATTGGCTACTGAGGTAGTTGCAAAACTCAGGGTTCGTCGCTTTTCAGAGGATTTTTGGTCAATTTTCGATTCTTTTTTTGTGGGTAATATCAACATTCGTATATTACCCACAAAAAAAGAATCGAAAATTGGCTCAAAAAGTCCTGAAAATCGATTGAACCTGAGTTTTGCAACTACCTCTACTGTTAAAGCTTATACAGTGAGCGAAATTTCTCATTTAAATAGTCTAGGTAGGGTTGTTCATTCAAGGGTTGGCCTGTTATTTTCTGCATCAACTCTCTTGGGGGATATAGTCTACCACAACAATGGAGAGTGCTTTTCAGCCAGTCGCGGATGAATCTTAAATCGCCTTGCGCAACCTTGGTTTCCCATTGAGGGTATTTCTTTTTAAAGGTGGAAAAAATTTGTGCGGCATAGAGATTGCCTAAGGTGTAGGTAGGAAAGTATCCCATAGCTCCCATCGACCAATGAATATCTTGTAAGCAACCTTCGGAATCTTGTGAGGGTGCAACTCCTAAATATTCACGCATTTTTTCATTCCAGGCCTCAGGGAGTTCCTTAGATTTAAGAGAGCCTTCGATAAGAGCTTTTTCCAATTCAAAACGAATAATGATATGCAATGAATAGGTAACCTCATCGGAGTGGATGCGAATTAAAGAGGGACGTACGCTATTAATAGCGCGGTGGAATGTTTCCAAATCAATGCCGCCTAGTTGATCGGGAAACTGCTCTTCAAGAAGCGGGAAGAAATAGTGCCAGAAAGGGAGACTATGGCCGATGATGGTTTCCCAAAAGCGTGATTGACTTTCATCAACCCCTAAAGAGACGGACTCACTAAGTGGTGAGCCAAAATGTTCTATGGGACGGCCGAGACCATATAGACCGTGTCCACCTTCATGTAACACAGCAAAGAAATTGGCCATGGGGTCTTCATGATGGACATGTGTTGTCATGCGTGTATCATTAGGGGAAATACAAGAACAGAAAGGATGCATGGACAGATCTAGGCGCGAAGTTTCTGGTTCAAACCCCATTGTTTTTAGCAGAAGATGGGCAAACTGCATTTGCTGGTGCGGGGGGTATTGCTTGTGTAAGAAATCTCTGTGAGGAGCAGGTTTAGAGGCAATTTCACGGAGGAGAGTCATGAGGGCAAGCTTTAAGCGAGCAAAAATAGGAGTGAGTTCTCTGACTGTCATATCAGGTTCATAGAGATCGATGAGGGCATCATAAGGATGCTCTTGAAAACCCAGAAAATTAGCTTTCTTACGATTTAAGAGAATAATTTTGTCTAGATAAGGTTGAAATAGATCGAATCGATTTGTACGCTTTGCTTCTGCCCAAACATGTTGAGCCTGTGAAGTGGTTCGAGCAAAGGTTTTAACGAAAGAGGAGGGAAGTTTAGCCATCTTGAGATAATCACGTCTCCACTCTCGTAAATTCGCTAGTTGCCCTTCGGTAAAAGAGGTAGTGGCATAGGTCCCATGTTCAAGATCAATCAGAGAATTCAAAAGCTTTTTGAATTTTGGGCTAGTATGGTGCTTATGAACAAGATGGGCCAGCATTTCCAACTGTTTAGAGCGGAGCTCGATGGCTGCAGAAGGCATATATGTTTCCTGATCCCATGCAAGGACAGATTCGACAGAACCGAGTAATGTCGTCTCTAGGCTATGGGCCAGAATTTTTTTATAAGCTAATTCATGTTGATCAATCATGCCTTTAAGTTAGGCCATAGGCCAAAATTTATGCAAGATAACAACGTGAATAACTCACCTTAACCGATAGTGCTAGGATGGGGTTTCCGCAGACATAAGCATAAGGATCTTTCTATGAGATGGCTCATTTTAGAGCCAAAAGGGGAATAAAACGCCCAGCCAAGGAATAAAAGGGCTATAGAACCACTACCTATGACGACATCAGAAAGCCAATGTGCCCCAGTGATTAAACGTGGTAAACAAATGAAGATACCGTAGATCCAGCCCAGAGTAGCCAGTTTGCGGTTTGCATAAAAAGCGTAACCGGCAGCAAAAAGTAAGGCTGTAGTGCCATGATCTCCAGGAAAACTTTGAGGAGAAGCGTCTTTAAGTTTTATTGAGGTGATTTCCCTAGAAAGCCTAATACTATCGAGGAATGTCAACGTTGGGCTCAAACGTTCGAAATGGAAATGTTTACGAAAGATCAGTCGGTTAATGAAGAAAAGAATGCAAGCGATGTAAAGACCTAAGAAAATAAACTGAGAGATTTTTTTTAAGCGTTCTTCTCTTGGAACTGAAAAAACCGAGGCAGTGATCAAGGCTAAGAAAATAAGATCATGCACCCAATCTGTTAGTTTATGGTTTGCAAGTGCCCAAAACATTTGCAGTGAAACGTGGTTTTTTAAGGTGCCATTGAGAGTTTTAAAAAAGGCACAGTCGACAGTGTCCCAAGCAGTTCTAGTGAAAGGGAGGAGGAAGGTGACAACCATGAGCACAATCATCAAGTGGCAAAGAAGAAGTTTTTTTTGATTTAAGGGCATAATTCAAAGGATTTAAAGTTTTGCAAAACGGAATATAGACCAACTCATTAGAGAGGCTGTGGGGAGAACTACGGAGATCAAAGAAGGGAGTACCTGATTTTCTGTAAGAATACCTCCAGCTTGAATCGCAATAAAACAGGTGATGATGCCAAAAATGCCTCCAGCGTAAAGAGGCAAGGAGGAAGAGAGTCTAGTAAAACGGAGACAAAACGGGGCGATGGATAAAACTGCAAGGAGACAGAGAAAAGGCCTAACACTTTTCATAGCAAGAATCGCTGAGATCTGAGCATAGTGGTTTTTCTGTTTCAGCTCTTTGGCAAGTTTTGATAGGGAGAGACTTTCAGCAGGGATATTCATTTTTTTTAGCTGATAAGCTCCAGCTTTTAATGGTTCTAAGCGGAGGGTTGAATAAGAAGCTACCTTGTGTAATCCCCCGTCGGAAGCGCGTTGTATGTGATCGACAAAATGCCCTAAAGGGGCTTCTTGAGGGTGTTCTTGGTCGATTTTTAATTGCTTGATGCGCCAGATGTCATCTATAGAACGAATCCAAAAAAGATCATGGAATGTGCTGGTTTTGCGATCAAAACGCTCAAAAGCTAATTTAGAGCTGTCCTTGAGCTCAAGAACTCGGATGCGATTTGCTCGATCTTCTGATGAAGACCGTTTGAGATGCTTGTCTTGGAATGTGTCTGTAAATTGTAAAGAGACGGGAAGAAGATACTGCGCAACAGCAAAGTTCAGAGCCGTCGCTAGTAGGGCAACAATAAGAAAAGGGCGCATCAGGTGTTTTAAAGGTAGTCCGGCCGCTTGCAGAGCTAGAAGCTCATTCTGACGATTCATGCCTTTTAGAACCTTGATTGTCGCCACCATGAGGGCAAGAGGGAGGAGAAGGTCGCAGTGTTTGATGAACAGATAACTATAATAAATCACAATGCTAAAAAGACCCAGACTCTGACTTCTTAGAAACCCTTGCATATGAACAGAGTAATCGATGGTTACGAATAGCAAGAAAAAACAAAGGAGAAAAAGAGCGGTGATCTTGAGGATCTCAGAATATAGGTAACGTTGCCAGATTGTCCTCATCGGGATTGTACCACTCCTTGAGCAGAACGGTTAAAGATATACATGCAGAATAAGACAATAAGAGGATGAGGAAGTAAATACAGGGAGAAAGCAAGACACGGCATTGTTTTTAGCGATTTTGCAGCGATAAAGACGACGAGAAAAGCTAGGGTCAACCCAATCGCCCAGAGGATGGATTTTTTGCTGGGTTCTCTATTAATCTGTAAGCCAAAAGAAAGGCCGATCATAGTAAAGGTAATGGTTGCAATAGCTAGTGAAAATCGACGAGCAAACTCTACCTGTGCCTTGTCAAATCTACTAAAAAGAGTTCCTTGTTCTACAAATTCTTTTGCAAATAACAAACGAAGAGGGAGGTAGTCTTGTTGAAGTTGCCATTGTGCATCTTCCCAAAACTGTGAGAGACCATCTGCAGCGGTGGTCATCTCTGCCTGATTTTCAATGACAAGATGGTCAAAACGATCGGACATTTTTGGATCGAGACTCGAGATAAAACTCACCTGCTTTCCCTTAAGATCCCCTTTATCTACCTCGAGTTCTTTGGCGGTCATCAGACTGAGTTTTTTGGTTGAGGTGTTTTTAGCGATGAAGAGAACATCTGTAGCATTACCCACAGAGGATGAGGAACGCATATCGATGTATGCGCGCTTGAATTTGATCAGAGAATCTTTTTGTAAGAGAACAAGAGGGTTAGTTGTAGTGGTTTGTAATATCAGTTCTTTAGAGTGAGATCTCATTAATGGAGCTAATTCGGCAGAGACAATAAAATTCAACATCATGAAAATTGCGCTCAAGAACAGGAAGGGGGTTGAAATCATTTGCAAACTGATGCCAGCAGCTCGTAAAGAGGTGAGTTCTTGAGAAATGCTCATCCGGTAAAATAATAAAAATGCAGCAATGAGGCAGGAAATAGGAATTGCGATCGGCAAGATGTAAGGAATCTGATAGAATGTGAAGAGCAATACCTTCCCCAAGGGAGCGCCAGCGGAAGCAAAGCGAGCAATCTCCTCAAGGCGCATAACGAGCAATACGGTGACAAAACTCGTTAAACAAAAGAGAAAGATTCTAAGGAAGCTACCTGCTAAATAACGCCAAAGTATGGAAATCATAGTCCCTGATTATAAGGGATGAATTTGTTTTAATTCTAACTTTTATGTCCAAAGTCCTCCAACATCTTGATAAATTTTTTGATGAGCATCATGATGCCGGAGCACCAGTTCTTCTAGGATTTTCAGGAGGACCGGATTCTGCAGCAATGTTTCATGCTCTATATCGTCTTCAACGTAAACATGCTATGCACCTTATTGTGATTCATGTGGACCATGGTTGGCGCAAAGAAAGTACTGAAGAGGCTGGAGTATGTAAACAAAGGATTGAACAATTAGGTATTCAATGCATTGTCGTTCGGCCACCCCAAGAAGAGTCTTTAAGTAATCGAGAAGAGAGAGCTAGAGATAGTAGGATTGCTATTTTTAGAACACTGTATCAATTACATAAAGCACAGGCTTTGATTTTGGCTCACCAGGCCGGTGATCAAGCAGAAACTGTCCTCAAGAGGATTTTCGAGGGGGGGCACATGAGCACTGTAAAGGGAATGCGACCCGTATCCACTCTAGAGGATATGATTGTCTGGCGCCCCTTTCTTGCAATTCCTAAAAGAGAGCTCGTGCAATTTTGTCATGAAAAAGGGATAGCATTTCTTCATGACTATACAAATGAAGACAAACGTTACCTTAGAGCCAGGATGCGAAAAGAGATCCTTCCTTTGTTGGAAGAATCTTTTGGTAAGGCTATAGAAGAAAATCTTTGTAGGCTGGCTGATAGTTTTCAGGAAATGACCGACTACATGGAGATGCAAACTCAGACAGCGATTGCAGCGGCTGAAAGGAGTAAAGAGTGGATCTCTATAGATCTTAGTGGACGGCATCCTTTTGAGGCACAAAGTATTATACGTCAACTAGCTGTAAACGAAGGGGTGTCATTGGGCCAGCAACACATTAGGCATTTGGTTCAACTTCTTGAAGATAAGAGATCTAAGCGTACCTTTTCTATAAAGGGGGGATCGTTTTTGGTTCATAGAGGACGACTGACATTATTTGTTCCTTTTAATGTGATCAATGAATCCAATAACAGTCTCTAACATTACTTAAAAACATCAACGAATCGCAGGTTTTACAAAATAATTCTTAAAATCAAAAAACAGAAGTATTGATATAAATAAAACTGAAATGATATTTAAAAGTAAGCAGCAACGGGAATCTGTAAACATAGAGAGCGTAGATTGGCTACCTCTATTTTGCTTTACTATTTCGACGCAAGTTGGTTTAATTTAACTCTTTGGCGCTAAAAAATGAACGACGACAATAAATCAGATCAGAAAAGAAATATTCCTGGCGGATTTCTCCTCTTCTTGTTGGCGGTAGTCCTCCTTATTTTGACTTTTCAGAGTGCTACCACGGAGAAGATGGCTAAGGTGGGCTTTAGCTATGAGGTCGAACACTTAGTCAATCTCGATTTAATCGAACCACAAGACAGCCGTAAAATCGCTCTTAATGACAATCTTGTCACATTTAGCGGCCGTTTTCGTGATCGTCTGACAGAAGAAGCCCAGGCTAGATTCAAATACCTCGAGCTCTTACAAAAGAACCATGAGCTACAAGCTGATAAGGGTCGAATTAACATTGAAACTACGACCTTGCGAGAGCAAGTCGTCGACAGCGCGGCGGTGTTTCTACGTTTAAGCGGATTACCTATCCCTAAAGGGGGGTACCGGGTTGTTGATGATGTCTATGATGCGCCTAGTCAAACCAACTCCATTGTTGTTAAGGATATCGATCGTGGAGATTCGGTCAATTTGCTTGGGTTGCAGAAAGAGTTTAACAAGCTCGGGGAAGAATCTTCGTCCGATGAGTTAGATGCTTTTGGAAAGCAGCTTCTTTCTCTTATTCAAGGATTCAGATCGCCAGCACTTGGGATCGGTAGTGAGTCGTTAAAAGCTCAACTTAAGACCCTGGATCAACAGATTACGCAAGCCAACACCCCTGCAGCGCCAGGATTTTTAGTAAAGCAGAGACTTGCTGACTATAAAGAAGCTCTTGGACAGCTCGACTTTATCGTTCAAGATCTCGATCGTGAACAACAAAATATGCGGCTTCTTTCTTTACGTTCTGTGCGTAATTACAGAGAAGACCTTGTTCAACTTTCTACTCTTAGTGAAGAACTTGAGAAAAATCAGGCACAGCTCGATAAATCTCGTCAGGCCGTTGCCTCTGTTATCTGGTTTTTTAATAATCAGGAGCTTTCCTCTAGAGCTTTAGAAAAGCAAGATCCTGAGTTAGTAGGTCATTGGATTGCACAAGCAGAACAAGAATGGGATCATTTTACTCAGAATAAGGGATTGGCATTTAAGGCCCCAGATCAACCGCGCAACCTCGTTCTTGAAAGAACATTTAAGAGTGAAGAGCCTGCTCCCAATTATTTTAGCTACTTTCTCACCATTTTACCTGTCTTAATGGTAGTATTGCTTTTGTATTTCGTTTTTTCCCGCCAAATGAAGGGGGTGGGTTCCGGGGCCATGAATTTTGGTAAATCTCCAGCAAAACTCCTAACAAAAGAGCACAACAAAGTCACCTTTAAAGATGTTGCAGGGTGTGATGAAGCTAAGGAAGAGCTGCAAGAGATTGTTGACTTTTTAAAGGATCCTTCGAAATTTACAGCATTAGGTGCCAGAATTCCTAAGGGAGTACTTTTAATCGGGGCTCCTGGAACAGGAAAGACTCTTGTGGCTAAGGCCGTAGCAGGAGAAGCTGATAGACCTTTCTTTTCCATATCTGGGTCTGATTTCGTAGAGATGTTCGTAGGTGTAGGTGCAAGTCGTATTCGAGATATGTTTGAGCAGGCTAAAAAACATGCTCCGTGTATCATTTTTATGGATGAGATCGATGCTGTGGGTCGTCATCGTGGTGCGGGTATTGGCGGTGGACATGATGAAAGAGAGCAAACGTTAAATCAGCTTCTTGTAGAAATGGATGGGTTTGACACGACAGAGGGTGTGATCTTGATTGCAGCAACCAACCGCCCTGACGTACTCGATAAAGCACTGCTGCGCCCAGGGCGATTTGATAGACGGATCATCATAGACCTTCCTGATGTGAAAGGACGTTTTGAAATTCTCAAGGTGCATGCACGTAAGATCAAGCTAGATAATACCGTAGATCTTATGAATGTCGCGCGTAATACGCCAGGCTCGTCTGGAGCAGATCTTGCTAACATTCTCAATGAGTCTGCTTTACTAGCGGCTCGTAAAGGGCGTTCAGCAGTCACTGGTTTAGATGTCGATGAAGCATGTGACAAAGTACGTTATGGTAAAGAACGTAAGAGCTTAGAGCTTGATAAGGATGAAAAGAGAACGACAGCATATCACGAATCAGGTCATGCAATCGTGGCTCTTTTTGTTAAGCATGCGGACCCTGTTGATAAAGTGACTATTATTCCTCGAGGCCTTTCTTTAGGTGCTACGCATTTCATGCCTAAGAAAAATCGTTTGAGCTACTGGAAAAGAGAACTCATCGATCAACTTGCAGTGTTACTTGGTGGTAGAGCTGCTGAAGAAATTTTTGTCGGAGATATATCTAGCGGTGCTCAAATGGATATTACTCAGGCCACTCGGTTAGTGCGTAGTATGGTGTGTGAATGGGGAATGACAGACTCCTTGGGTCTTGTTGCCTATGATGAGCGTAGCGAGAGTGGGCAATATCTTGGAATGTCTAATTACCAAGAAAAGAGCTATTCTGAAGAAACAGCTAAACACATCGATGAAGAGGTGCGTAAAACTCTCGATGCTGCTCATGAAAGTGCTTTAAAAATCGTACAAGATCATCGTGATAAAATAGAACTCATGACCGATATGCTCATGGAATTTGAGACATTAGATCGTGAGGATATTCAGGAGATTTTAAAAGGCGAGTGGGACATTGAGAAAAAGAGAAAACGACTCAAACTCAATGAGGATGCACATCGTAAATTGCCTCCTCCAGCCCCTACTTCTCGTGAAGTGTTACCCCCATCTACCGACAATATCCAACCGCAACAGATCTAGAATGCGGTGTCAATAATGAAGGGGCAGATCTAAATTTTAAGAATCTTTATTTTTTCATTTTTTTTCTGTTTGCTCGAGACTGTTTATTCTACCGAACTGATAAATGACGGGAATAAACCAGCTCAATCCATAGAAGAGTTAAAGTTACAACTCGAAAAACTCCTCGAGGATGCGCACGTACCAGGTATGTCGGTTGCGATTGTGCGCCAAGATGGCCAGGATTGGGTTACTGGGGTAGGCAAAGCCGATATAGCTAGCGATCAGGTTGCAACCGCGGGGACGCTTTTCCGCGTTGGGTCAGTCTCCAAGGGATTTGTTTCACTTGCAATTCTTATGCTAGTCGATCAAGGCAAACTTTCACTCCAAGACCCGATACATAAACTAGCTCCGGAGGTATGGTTTAAAAACAACTGGGAAGAGAGTGATCCAGTGCGTATTGTTCACCTTTTGGAGCACACTACTGGCTGGGATGATCTTCATTTCCGTGAATATGCTATAGATAACGCAACTATAAGTTTACTTGAGGCGTTTGATTTTGATCATCATTCGCGTATTTCTCGTTGGCGGCCCGGTACGCGTATGGCTTATTGCAATTCCGGCCCCGCTGTTGCGGCTTATATCGTTGAGAAAATCACTGAAAAGAAGTTTGAAGATTATGTAAGAGATAACCTCTTTACACCTATTGGCATGCAGACCGCTACCTACTTTAAGCCGATGGACGGATTGAGTAGTACTTACCTGACTGATGGAGCAACGCCTTATCCTTACTCAAACATTATCCATCGCCCTTCCGGTGCCATCAATGCCTCAGCAAGTGATATGGCAAAGTATTTGCGCTTTTATCTTAACCGTGGGAGCGCGAATGGTGTGCAGATTTTGCCTCCTGTTGCTATTGACCGAATGGAGACTCCAACTAGCACCTGGGCAGCAAAAGAAGGATTAAAAGTTGGATATGGTTTGAGCAATTATTGGACCGTCCATGATGGTTTTGTGTACCATGGCCATAATGGGGCTATAGATGGAGGTCTTACAGATATGGCATATATGCCGGATTTCGGTGTTGGGTATTTCTACAGCATCAACTCTGCCAACGATGAAGCCTTTAATAAAATCGGCTCAATGATTCGTTCATACATTACACATGATCTACGGAAACCCCTTCCTCCGCCAGAGGCATTACTCCCTAGGAATGCTGCTACATATATCGGTTGGTATGAGCCAGACTCACCGAGCCTTGAGTTAACTTACTTTTTTGAACGTCTGATTGGTATGACGTATATCCATTTACAAGGGAATTCGCTTTTTATGACATCTCTTGATAAAAAAAATGCTGAGTTTATTCCAGTTGAGGGTGCTAAGTTTCGATCTATGCGTGCGAAGGAGTTCCCTGAGCCGATAGCTACAGTTGAATTACTCTCGCCAAAAGCTAGTGGTAAGTTCATACAGATCAATTTGGGGATGACAACAATAAAAAGAATTCCCACATGGCTTGCAATTACTGAAATTGTTCTTACCGGATTTGTGTTGCTCTTTATTGTATCGATTCTTATTTATGCGCCGTTTTGGATTTTGAGCGGTATTATTAAGAAGTGCCCCCGTCCTACAGAACGCAATATCCTGCTTTTACAATTGGTTGCAACACTCAGCTTGGTTAGCATTGTTGTTATATATACGCTAGCTAGCGATCTTTTCATCTTGCGCATGGGGAACTTGACTGTTTGGTCTTTTGCGCTGTTTTTGGCAACCATCATTTTTGCCGTCGCTTCAATTGCTAGTACTATAGCGTTGTGGTGTGCACCTAAGGAAGGAATTCGACAAGTTATTCGCCTATACTCTATTGGTGTTAGCTCCGCTTTGATGATAACCACGGTGTATCTCGCATTTTGGGGTATTATTGGGTTACGTACATGGGCATAGCATTTTTTTACTTCTTACCAGAACTTATCATCCACCTTATGCTTATAAGTCCTTAGAACACATGGGAATATAGTCGTTTTCGATGGGTGACACAGGAACCAAACTTTGTAGAAGTCCTTTCTTATCTAGTTTGACAACCCAAAGTTCTCGGTCTTGCCTTCCATAGACCATCCAGATGTACTCACCATCTGATATGTATCCTCCAGGGAAAACAACTCGCAAGGATTTCCAATAGGGTTTAGGGACTTTACCGTGGTAGAATTGTTTACCAATGATGGGACTTGGACTGATACTAGTAATAGAAAAAGGTGGGTGAGATTGGAAGGTATAGGCACCTATAAAATAATGGCTGATAGATTTGCCTTCGGAATGGAGTGTTGCCATATCCTTTGAGGAGTGGAAAAAGGCTAAATATTTGCCATCGTGGAGTAATCCAGGAGTTCCCCCTCTTAATGTCCCCCAATCCCATTGGATGTGCCCTTGACTTAAGGCGAAGGTCTCGCAATGGCCATTTCCAAGAAGTTGGGGAGATAAAATAAAGTGTGGGTTGAGACTGTATGCAAGAAACAAGGATTGATTGTATTCAAAGGGTACCCAGTTTTTCTCTCGTACAAAGGGGCTCATCCCTTCAAAGCTAGAAAGGCATTCGATATTTTTCATTACGCATCGTTCCCCCTCAAAGTCTAGTCGAGAGACGTAGACTCTAAAACCTCCACGACTAATTACAGGATCTGTGTTGTCACTGTAAACCATGAAAAGCTGATCATTAATAGCAATCAGCTTACCATCCTCAGCTCTAGAGGGTACGTTGGAACTACCATCACGAGTGTTTAGCAATTGAGGCTCACTGATAGGGTTAAATTCTTCGTCGAGCCAAATAATTCCAAGTTGTGAGTTAAAGGAATGTTTAGGGTCTTGGATGACTCGAAAACTCATGAGAAGGTTGCCGTGCCAGCGGATGATCGATGGGTTAAAAGCCCCTGGATACAGAGGGATTTCAATTTTTTTTGTTTCTAATACAAAGTCTTGAGCAAGATCTTCTAGATCAATCAGGTTTGCTGAAATATAAGGTGTAAAAAAGAGTGGCAGGAGATGAAAAAAAACACTCTTGGTGGTCGTTTTGATGTGTTTTAAAAGAGACTTAAAGCAGTTGATGAGGTGTAAAGATGTAGTCATGGTAGGTATTCTTTTTTGGGTGAGGCTATATTCAGTAAAAATTGATCCAATAACATTCTAAGAGTTCTTGTATAGATGCTGTTCTTAGAGCCTGTTTAAAATCTAAGGGTTTGTCGATTTTTGGGATTATTTTGGCTGTTTTTCGATTCAAATTGCTGGGGTGGTATCAACTTTTGTATACCATCCCAGTAATTTGAATCGAAAAACAGCCAAAATAATCCCAAAAATCGACGAACCCTTAGATTTTAAACAGGCTCTTACGGCTTTTTATGTACGGGCACAAGGCTCTGAAAAAGAGCTGCCTTATTAAGCTTAGCTATCCAAATTTCGTGGTCCTGTCTTCCATAAGCAATCCAGATATAATGATCATCGGAGACAAAGCCTCCTGGGAAGACTACATGTAAAGGTTTCCATGTCTTGTAAGCTCGTCCATGATAAAAATCTTTACCAACAATGGGTTCTGGGCTAACACGAGTGATATCGAAAGGTGGGTGAGCAGAAAATGTATAAGCACCCATGAAATAATGAGGGATATTTTTCCCTTGAGAATGGACTGTGGACATGCTTTTACAGGTATGAAAAAAAGCTAGATATTCATCACCTTCAAGAAGTGCTGGTGTTCCTCCTCGCAGGTCACCCCATTTCCAGGGGATGGATGCCGATGCCGACGCTACTGTATTACATTCGCCCGTTCCAAATAGTAGAGGGTGCAAAACGCGATGGGGATTAATGCTATAGGAGAGTAGTAAGTGGTGATTATATACAAAAGGGACCCAGTTTTTCTCTGAACGCAGATCATTTTCTCCTTCAAAATGGATAAGACATTCTGGATTATCTGCAAAAAAACCTTCTCCATTAAAAAATACTTCTGCGATCAACATTCTACGAATTTCCCTTTGAGGGATTCTCGCTAATACATTGTTATACGCAATAAATAGGCGATCTCCGATAGCAATCAAACGGGGGTCTTGTCGTTTAGTTCGAGAAAAGGGGTCATTCACGAGAATATTTAATTCTTGAGGTTGTCCTATAGGATTAAATTCTTCATCGAGCCATGTGAGTCCTATTCTATTGGTAGAGCCGTTAGGACCATAAATGCGGAAGCACAATAACAAGGAGCCTCGCCAACGTATGATCGAGGGATTGAAAGCATTAGGGTATTCAGGGATATCGATTTTTTTAGTTTTTAAGACAAAACTTTGAGCACGGTCTTCCAGGTCAACAAGAGGAGTTATTGGAGAAGCCTGGGGGTCTGCAGGCTCATTGATTGGAGGGTTGTAAGAATCAAACTCGAAGTAGTCCTGTGGTACTTCTATAAAAGAAGGGGGGGGGTTAGCGATAAGAGGAAAGGTAAAAGGTGTGGATAGCGTAAATAAGATATGTAAGAAGACCTTGTTCATGCGTGCATCTAGTGGTGAAGTTAGGGGGGTTAGTATTGCAGTCGGAGTTCTTTGAATTTCGTATTTGGCCAAAACTCGAATGGAAAGGCATCGTAAAGTTTTTTAAGATCGCATTGAAAAGGAGGTTCGCCTCCCATCATTAAAGCTTCTTCTATCGATGTGGCATAATCAAAATGGAATCGATTTGTTCCATAATAATAGTCATAATATTTAAACAGCGGTTCGGTTTCTGTTACCCTTAATAATCGGGCTGGGATCCCATAGGATTCGGCGACAATGATGCCGTGAAGGGATGAAGAAATGACAAACTTGCTGTCAGTAATTTTTTCTATGATCTGATCCCAAGGTTCTGTTGAATAAACGATGTTGTCGTATAAGTTTTTGGGGAATAGTTTTGTTTCTGAGTAATGAACAATGACAATGTAGTCATAGGTCGGGTGTTCCTTTTTTTTGAATTCTGGGAAAAAATAAGGAACTAGTAGAGCTGGATCTCCGTAGATTTCTGGGCACGTGATGTGAAACTTTTCTAGGAGAAATTGTCGAGTTAAAGGTCCCCGCACAGCTCGGATATCTAATTGAGTAAAGGTATAGTCGTCGTCTGAGCATTTTCTATTGATTCCTGTACCCCAAATGACATCATCTTGCTTTGCAAAGTAAAAAAGAGATCCGACAGCAAGGAGCTTTTTTTCCTTGTTTGATGGGTGACGGCGATAGACTCGAACTGGACCATCGACAATTCTTTCCACGAGTTTTAGAGACAGGTAGTCGCCAAAATTTACAAAGCTATTTTGTTGCCAATAATAAAGAGGTAGCCCGTATGAGGGGGTGGTATTTGCTAAACAGGTAGAAGAGTTTCCCAATGCATAGCACTGCAGGAAGATCAAACAGGCCCATTTATTCATCAACAGAGATCTAAAAGATTGAATAAACATCTCTCGAACCTACAAACTAAGGGTCTTAGTTAGAGCGTCAAAACCTGCTTGAAAAGCATCTTTGAGGCAATCAGGGCGGTGGGTTATGTGGGGGTTCATAGTGATCTCCAGGAATTAGAAGGTTACTCAGCAATTTGTCAAAACATGGCCTGACTAAAACATTCTTTTGTATTGCGCAGGCTATCAAGAAGTTGTAAAGCCTGCGGGATATTTAAAATATGGAAGGTTTTGAATCTCAGGTGAGTAAGATACAGCAACTAAGAAAAAAACCACAATAGATCTTGCTTTGAGAGATGGATTCTACGCAAATCAAAAAGACAAGATATTCTTCCTTAAAGAGACTATTTCGTGTTGTTACCGGATTGTGAACCGTGTTCTTTTTCTAGCAAGAACATCACTTCTTCGTCGGGGGTTTGGGAAAAGTCTGCATAAAATTGCCCAACAGAAGAAAAATCAGTAGGCAGCTGTAAGCAGAAACTTTGGTCAGAGAACTTTTCAAGATCATGGAATGTATCTATTGGTGCAACGGGGATCGCCATGATGATTTTTTTTGCTCCTAGTTGTTTAGCTTCGAGGAGTGCTACACGCATTGTAGCACCTGTAGCTAATCCATCGTCGACAATAATGGCGACTGTGTTGTTTAAGCAAAGAGGTTTTTTCCCAGGGCGATAGAGATCAAGTTGTCGTTTAGCTTCAGCCATAGCATGGAGTTTTGCCGTATCTATATAATCTTGGCTTACATGAAGACGTTCGATCAAATCTCTAAAGAGATAAAAAGCACCTTCGGCGCTGATAGCTCCAATGGCAAGTTCTTGGTTAAAGGGTGCTCCAATTTTTCGGGCGCAAAGAATATCAAGAGGTGTTCCTAGTATTTTAGCGACCTCGTAAGCAACAACAATGCCTCCACGAGGTAGTCCAAGCACGAGTGCTTCTTTGGCTTGGAGCTTATCTTTGAGAAGGAGTCCAAGGAGTTTTCCAGCTTCTTGACGGTTCTTAAATATCATGTAGAGGAGCCCCTCTGTGCGTGTAAAGTGAGTTTGTAATCAAATACATCCAGGGTTGAGAAAAATACGCTGTTCTATCCCTTAATCACAAGATGCGGTTTTAACCTGGCAACTATTTTAGCAAGGCCTGCCTCTTCTACAGAGTGCACGACTTGATCGACATTCTTGTAAGCTTCTGGCATTTCTTCTGCGATTGTACGATAGGAAGTTGCCATAACTTCTACACCACGTTTTTGCATAAGTTGAACTAGATCTTGTCCTTTGAATTCTTTCATCGATTGCACCCGGCTTTTTGCTCTGCCAGCACCATGGCAAGCACTACAAAAGGTAAGGGGATTACCCTGACCTACCATTAGATAGCTGGCTCGGCCCATATCGCCTGGAATTAAAACTGGTTGACCTGTTTTACGGAATCGTTCATGGAGTTCTTCTGCGCCGGGTCCAAAAGCGCGTGTTGCTCCTTTACGATGGACACACACCTGACGTTCTTTTCCATCAATGCAGTGACTTTCGAATTTAGCGATATTATGACAAACATCATAGAGAAGATGAATATCTTGAGCCCGGATATGGCAAACTTCTTCAAAAGCCACGCGGACGCTATGTAGGATTTGTTGACGGTTATTAAAAGCAAAATTAGCCGCTGAAGCCATGGCCTGGAAGTATTTCTTGCCTTCCAGACTTTGAATGGGAGCGCAAACGAGTTGTCTATCCGGAAGATTATCCGCAAAGCCCCCATGAACAAGAGATTCTAAAGTGTCTTGGCAAATTTGATGACCGAATCCTCTGGACCCAGAGTGAATGAGTACGTAGGTAAGTCCCTGAAGGGCTCCCCAAGATGTAGCAATCTTAGGCAGGAAGATTTCTTCAATAGATCCAATTTCGACAAAGTGGTTACCAGAACCGATAGTACCTAGTTGGTGACGCCCTCGTACCTTAGCTTCATTAGAAACGGCACTCATAGAAGCCCCTTCGATCCATCCTCGGCTTTCCATGCATTCTAGGTCTTCAATAAAACCATATCCTTGTTCAATAGACCAACGAGCTCCTAGCCGTGCTATAGATTCATAGTCAATGTCTGTAAGAGCTTTCCGATCTAAATGTTGACGCCCTACCCCTGAAGGGATCAGGGAGAAAAGGCGTTGTAACAGAGCATATTTGGTGGTTTCCTTAAAATGAGAGAAAAGCTCTGGAACAATGGCTAATCGTACGCCACAGTTAATATCGTAGCCAACGCCACCTGGACTAATCACCCCGGTTTCAACATCCATAGCAGCGACTCCACCAATGGGAAATCCATAGCCCCAATGGATGTCAGGCATTGCTATACTATAACCTAAGATACCTGGTAGATGAGCTACATTGGCTACTTGTTCTAGAGCCTGTAGTGGTTGTTCAGATAGCAGAGTCTCTGAGGCTATAATAAGTCCAGGAACACGCATACCACCTTGTTTGGACATGAGATATTGGCTGGGCCCAATGTTTTTCAAATCATACATCGACAATCATCTCCCATTCCAATAGTCCGTGTTTTTCTTTGAGGTGGCCATGAAGACTCACTCCTTTAAAAGGAGAGCCCTCTTTCGAATCCAAACTAGTAAGATAGTGTCCCAGTTGGAATATGATATCATCGATGGTTGTTATTTTTTGAGATTCATGGCGAAAGCGGCAGAAATTGGGATCTTCAAAAGCAAGGGCGACAAGGGCATGGTGAAAGAGATCATTCATCGTAAGACCTCGAAGTAAAAAAGCGATATCAGCCGTATGTTCTATGATCTCAATGGGTGGTACAAGATCGTGGGTTGCAAGCACTGCATAACGCAAATTACCCAGGCTTTCGTATAGGCAAATTTTTGAAGCTACCATGGGAATAGGGTAAAAAGATTCTGCCCAGAGATTCTTATTAAAGGGGCGCCTTCCCAAGGTGACGTGGGGTAACCATTTTTTTTCTTGAGGGGTGTTTAAATGGGCATGGACTGCATTGACATATTGATGGAATTCTTCTTCATGAGGAAGTTCTACATGCCAGGAGACGACATTGGGGGAGTCGTCTGGTAAAAAAAGTGGAGCATCAAAATAACAGGCTAAGCCTAGTGAAAGAAGGGGGAGCGGGAGATTTTTAAAAGCATCTAAGGTTTGTTCTCGGTGTGTATTCCCTAGAAAAGCAATGGTTAAGTGCCGATCCTCTCGATTAAGGCTTCTTGCGAGGGGGAGATTTTCAGGCCAAGGGGCTTCAATGGCAAAGGCAACAAATAATCTTGCAGTACCCATGTTAATAAAGAGAGTTAGGGTAAGGTATTCCAACAATACAGAGATTGCTTTGACTATACAATAGATTCGTCTATAGAGCCTACAAAGGACCTCAATATGGTGCAGAATAGGTCAGTCTTAAGAGGAATGTTCTTGGTGTAATTCTTAGGGTGTCTTTAGCTCTAGAGAAGCATCATCATCAGATCCCTCATCATCAGCATCATTTTCCGAGTTTTCTTCTGAGCTTGTGTGCGGCGATATCTGCGTTGAAGGGACTTGGTCAAGTTGAGGTGGTATTGAGGTAGACTTAAGGTGTTCTGGGGGCAACTCTCTTAAAGAGGTAGCACCATCTTCTACTATTGTCTTTAGAGGAGGGAGAGGTTGTATTGGTCTCTGTTTTGGTCCTCTCTTTGGAGAGGAGGCGTCGTGTTGTGTTGATAGTTTCAAAGCGGCAAAGGCAGCACGTTGCAAGGGCTCCCTTGGGGAAGAAGTACTCGAGGCAAGCGATGATCCCTTAGGATATTTCTGAAGAAAAACCTCTGCAAAGCGATAAAGAGAAATATACTGTTCCGCAGTGGATACTCCATGCATTCTTTGTAAGGAGAGTTGAAAAACAATTTGTTGAATACTAAAGGGTTCTTGTTTTTGCAAAGCAGCTAGAATCATCATAGCTGCAAAGAAAGTACATGTTCGTCCGATACCTAGGCTGCAATGCACAGCTAGAAGACTATCACTAGATTTTTCAATGTCTTGTTTAACTTGAGTAACGAGCTCGAGGAGTCGAGTAGGATCTAGGCTCTTATGATCTTCCCAGTGCTCTTCAATGTAATATTGGATAGGGTAAACAACCCTCTCTGCTATGGGAACTTTAAGCACTAACGCTCCGGAAGTTTCTTTTACTGAGGATTCCCAATAAGGATGGCATTTTTTAACATCGGCTTCGAAAGCAGGCGTTAACCGCACAAGATGTGAAACGCCATGCGTAGCTAAAAAGGTGAAAAATCTGGTAATGTCTGCAGACCGTGGACCTTCGCAAGCGATATAAGATTTTTCATTAAGAGATAGTGTACTGGCATTGAGAAAGGGGCTAGTGTTGTTATAAGCAAACGCACAGTGACTGGGCATTCTTAAATAGTTCTCAAATATGAGCGGCAGAGAAATATCATAGAGTTCTTGAGATTGTCTTATCGTAGCGGCGGGGTCGGTGTAATAGATGTGATCGCGCGTCTTTTTTAATTCTAAGAATTCCTCCTTGAGATCTTTATCGGGTCGTTCGGGTGTAAAAGGTGTAAAATTGGGGTATGCGTCAGAAAATAGTCTCCACCGTTCTTCAAAAGCTAGCCTAGCGGTCTGTAGAAGATGATCTATGCTTTTTTTAGATAATTGAGGAGGAGGGTGTGACCAACAAGCTATAGACCCTCTTGAAGTTGTTTGCATGAGGGAAGAATCATTAGGTGCCGATCGAAAGATTATAGAGGATACTTTTTGTATACGGCTGTCTATTTTATTGGTCGTCAATAGTTCTGAATGACCAGAAAACAGCTGGGTGCACTTATCTTGAAGTTGCTTATAAGTAATTTGTGATGCAATACTATCAATGCTATTTAAATTTTTAAATAATGGGTTTTTTGAAGTTGTTTTTTTTGAACAGACCGTTTCTAGGTGCCTTATTAAGTCAATGAATGTTGGGATATCTTGGATGTTGCGGAGCGCCATAAAAACTTCCTGAAGACAGTAATCTTATTCACTGAATTAATGCATTATTTTACAAATAAAAACACATCAAGTCAATTAAAAAAACAGTATATATCGGAACTATACTGGTAGATATTGACCCCCTAACCTTGGTGGAAAAGACCGATCTCAGGTGCTTTGGAGAGATTTATGGGAAGAAGCTCGCAAGATATGTAAAAATATTTCTTCGATTGGGGGAGTT
>Ga0207952_1000729_pt1 | contig 20606 bp, 21 predicted proteins | sample SubbioR12Aug_8Ca_FD_184831 | JGI IMG/M metagenome (GOLD analysis project Ga0207952, IMG submission 184831) | Serpentinite rock and fluid subsurface biosphere microbial communities from McLaughlin Reserve, California, USA - CR12Aug_8Ca (SPAdes) | ecosystem: Environmental > Terrestrial > Deep...
CACGCTGGGCGTTGGTATCGGCTGTCTGCATCATCTTGATCTGCATTTCGAACTGGCGGGAAAGACTAATCAAGTTGACCATCGCATCAGTTACATTGACGTTGCTGCCCTCCAGCGTGCCGGAAGTCACTTTGACATTCTCATCGGCCGGCGCCGGCTGGCCATCACGCAAACGGAACAAGCCATCCGCACCGCGAACCATATCGGCCTCAGGGGGATTGACCAGCTTGATTCGCCCAATCGCGTTAGCGTTGTTCGGTGTACCGAAAGTTGGAACAACCGAAACAGTACCGTCCGGCGCGATCTCAATTGTATTGTCGGGCGGGATATTGATCGGACCACCATCGCCCACCACGGGATAACCACTTTTCGTTTGCAACAACCCAGTCACATCGACATCAAGGCTTCCGGCTCGTGTATACGCCTCACCACCATCTGGCAACTGTACTGCTAGCCAGCCCTTGCCATTCACTGCTACATCCAGATTGCGACCGGTGAACATCAGCGGGCCCTGATCCATCACATCACTGACCGAGGCATCAACGACAAAAGCCCGTGTCGGCATGCTTTCGCCCAATACCGGTACTGCCCGGAAACGATGCTCCTGCGCCTTGAAACCGACTGTACTGGCATTGGCCAGATTGTTTGCCGTACCAGCCTGCTGCATGAAAACATGCTTGGCGCCGGTCATTGCGGTGTAGATCAGACGATCCATGTCAGGTGCCTGCTAGATGGATTAGCGGAGGTTGATCAGGGTCTGCAGAATCTGATCCTGCGTCTTGATCGATTGCGCATTCGCCTGATAGTTGCGCTGCTGAATGATCATGTTGACCAGTTCCGCACTCATGTCGACGTTGGACTCCTCGACTCGACCCGAACCAATCGTGCCGTTTAATCCTTCACCGGGAGCGGCAATAGCGGCCTGACCAGAATCGATGGATTCAGCCCACAGATTGTCCCCCAGAGAAACCAGGCCGTTCGGATTACGAAAGGTGGCAAGGATAACCTGACCCAGATCTTTGGTTTCGCCATTGGTATATCGCCCCTGAACCACGCCACTGGAACTCACCGAGACGCTGGCAATTTCGCCCGGCGGGGAGCCGTTCTGGGTTATTTCATACCTGGCAGAAGCCGAACGTCGTTGGGTAAAGCTACTGAGATCGAGCTTGAAATCCAAATCCACAGCCCCAGTCCCTAGCGTAGCCGCCGACACCAAAACATCAATTGGATTTCCCGTACTGAGCGCCGTATCAAAGGAACCGGTAGATGCGTTGAATCCAATCTGGCTTGCAGTTGTGCCAAGTGGCGTATTCGTGCCCGTTAATCCCTTACCATCAAAGGTGAGATACACATTCCACTCATTGGGATCAGTAATCGGATCCTTCTTCACAAAAAACATGCTTAACGAGTGATCATTACCAAGGCTGTCATAGACCGTCGCTGTTGTTGTGTAGTTGTAACTTGTCGGATCAGTCACATCAAATGGATTCACAACTGCGGGAACAGCAGGTGGCCCTACTACCGCAGCCTTTTCCGGCGAGGAAGATGCCGAATCAAGGTTACCGCGAACGACAACCGAATCCGACGTCGCCTTGGCGCCAATACCTTGCGGCGGAACCAGAATAGCGGTTGGCGGGGTGCTACCTTGTAATGAGACTTCGCCGCCTATCGCTGTTTGGTAGCCCTGCAGGCGCTCACCCAAAGAATTAACAATGTAGCCATCCTTATCAAGGTCGAATTGACCATTTCGTGAATATGCCGGCGTGCCGTTGGCGCGCTCAATCACAAAGAAACCATTTCCACCAATTGCCATATCCAGCGGGTTATTGGTCGCAGTCGTTGCTCCCTGCGTAAATGACTGACGAACAGCTAGCGTATTCCCACCCATACCAACCTGCAGGTTGGAAACCCCGCCGCCCATCGCTGAGGCAAACGTATCGGCAAACACAGTCGAACTCGCCTTAAAACCCACGGTCCCCGAATTCGCCACATTGCTGGAGATAACGTCAAGAGCACGCGATGAGGCGCCAAGACCGCTCAAACCTTGTTGGAATCCCATGATGAATCTCCGTTAATTCATGATCTGTAAAACATCGCTGTAAGCCACCGATTTATTATTCGGCAGCTGTAACGACACACCATCTTTTGTTAAGGTAAGAGCATTAACCATGCCAGTCGCCAAGGCTGTACTTTTAACCACAGTATCGCCGTTAGCAGCTTCGACGCTAAAGGTGTAACTACCGGCAGGTAATTCCACTCCGGCATCCGATTCGCCGTCCCACATGAAATTCATGACCCCCGAGGCCTGCTTGCCCAATTCCTGGGTTTGTACCACCTTGCCGGCAGAATCCTTGATGGTTACGGTGACTCTTGCGGCCGCCTCTTCAAGATTGATACCTGCTATCGCACCATCGGCACCCAATTCCAGGGTATTGCCGGCAGCTAATACCGTTTTGCCGATCATTGCTGCCGCCTGCATATTTTGTGTTTCGGAATAACTGGCTAGCAATTTGTCCATGCTGGCATTCAGTTTTTCGATACCGCTCACCGTGCTGATCTGCGAGAGTTGCGCAGTCATCTGGTTGGCGTCCGTCGGATTCAAGGGATCCTGATTCTTGAGCTGAGTCATTAGCAAAGTTAAAAACCTCGTTCCCATATCATCGGCAGCGGAGGTTTTGCTGGTCGACGTATCAGTTGACGAAGAAAACAGCGCCGCACTTGTATTACTTGTATTCGTTACATTCGAAGTTGCCATTTTTTATCTCTCCGTTAACCCTGACCGATCTGCAAGGTACGCAACATCATGGTCTTGGCGGTATTCATGACCTCGACGTTTGTCTGATAGGAACGCGAAGCGGAAATCATATTGGTCATTTCATCGACCACATTGACGTTTGGGAAAGCGACATAACCTTTTTCATCTGCCGCTGGATTTTTCGGGTCATAAACCATGCGCGGCGGTGAGGCATCTTCGACAACCTGGCGGACGCGAACTCCCTTGCTCATCTCACCGTCACTACCCATTGGCGTCGCCTCAAAGACCACCTGCTTGGCACGATAAGGCTTGCCATCTGACGAAATTACGCTATCCGCATTTGCCAGATTTGAGGCAACGGTATTGAGGCGCATCGACTGCGCCGTCATGGCGCTTGAGGAAATATGAAAGACATTAAGCAGGCTCATGATCCGTCCTTAGCTGTTTGTCGAAGCAAGCGCACTGCGGATGCCCTGGAACTTGTTACTGATCAATTGGGTAAGGATCTGATATTGCATCGCATTTTCGGTGATCTGGGCACGCTCAATATCCATATCTACCGTATTGCCATCAACTGCTGATTGCGTTTCTGTCCGATATTTGAATGCAGCAGAAGCCCCCACTCCGGCCCCCTCGATATGGCCAGCGGAGGTCCTGGCCATATCAACACGACCAACATCACTGCGCCCACTCATCGCATTCTGCATGGCTGTCTCAAAGTTGAAGTCGCGGGCCTTGTAGTTGGGCGTATCGGCGTTGGCGATGTTGGATGCGAGAACCTGATGACGCTGCGTGCGCAGATTCATCGCCTGACTGAAAACAGAAATACTTTGCTCGAGGCTTGCCATTGGATGCTCCTAAGATTAACAAGCCTAAAAGCACAGTCCATGCCACGCAAAATCAAGCTTTCCGGGACGGAACACCGGCCATTCATTCCATAAACCAACATCCTCCTGAAATTTGGCCTGATCTCACGACGATGAGGCAAAATAGAAAGATGCTTGCTCGCCTTTTTCTCCTCGTTTCAACCTTGATGCTCTCCACCCCTCTTTTTCCGGTGGAAACAGAGCTTGTGCTGGATACCGCCGAACGCTACGTTCGCCTGCAAACGCAGGGACTACCGGGCAAAGTAACAATCACCATGGGCAAACTCGACACCACTCGACTTCCGGCCTGTACTGCTCTTGAAGCATTTTCCCCACCCGGTACGCGCCTGAGCGGAAGAACCTATATCGGTGTTCGCTGCCTCGGGCCCAACATCTGGAATGTACTGGTGCCGGCACAAATTGCCGTAACCGGCAATTACGTCACGACCACACGCCCGCTTGCCGCTGGACAAGCCTTGCAAGCTAGCGACCTGGCGACACTACCTGGCAATTTATCCAGCCTGCCGACAGGTGTCATTACCGATCCGGCCAACGCTGTTGGTAAGACGCTACGCAACTCACTGGGTGCTGGACAACCATTACGCAGCGACCAATTACTCGCTCCACTGGTCATTCGCCAAGGCCAGACAGTTCGTGTTATCTCAAAAGGTCCAGGTTTTGCCGTAAGTGGCGAAGGCAAAGCGATTAATAATGCAGCAGAAGGCCAGGTCGCCCAAGTTCGCATGAATGCCGGTCAAACTGTCAGCGGCATCGCACAAGCGGACGGTAGTGTGGAAATTTCGTTTTAAGGTTAAAGTTTTACGTCAAACTGTCGTTAATCTGTTTGAGTCATAAAGTTTTGAGAAGATCACCATGAAAATCGATAGTGCATACAAACCGACAACGCCCGGCGCAACACCACGGGCTGCGGTGCCACAGGCGACTCCCAAAGCCGGTGCGCAGGAAGCCGTCAGCCTCAGCCAGCTGGCTGGCAGTTTGCAAGCGGGTGAAAAACCACCGGTGAACACGGCTCGCATTCAGGAGATCAAACAAGCTATTTCCGAGGGCCGCTTCAAGATAAATCCGGAAGCCATTGCGGACCGCTTGATCGAATCGGCACGGGATCTGGTCAATAGCAAGCACGACGCCTGATGTCCAATTTCGCAGCAATTACAGAGCAGGAAATTGCACTTATTTCACACTTTGTTGTGCTGTTGAAAGAGGAGCAGGAAGCGCTCAAGCAAGCCGATGCGGCGGTACTGCCCGAAATAAGTGCGGCCAAGATTGATCTTGTCAAACAACTTAACTCACTCGAAGCCGAGCGTCGTTTGGCATTGAACATTGCCGATGATGAAAAAACGCGGGCGGCAATGACTGAATGGCTGGTAAAACACCCCAAGGAAAAGAATGCTGCGGTGAACTGGGAAAATTTGCTAAATCTGGCTCGTGAGGCCAAGCAACTTCAAGGACTAAACGCCCGCCTCGTTGATATGCATCTGCAGCAAACCTCGGAAGCACTGGTGGTTCTGACTCGGCAATCCGAGAAACACCCACTCTATGGCAGTAACGGTCAGGCCGCACAAATTACTGGCAGTCGTATCGTCGATTCAGCCTAAAACCCATACTACAGCGCTGATGCAGGAGTAATGCTTACAACTGCCCCTTCCTGAATTTCAGTAGGCTCCTCTGGACGATTTGAGTCGATAAGAATACTGACGCGACGATTCCTTGCCTTGCCTTCCGGCGACGTATTGGTTTCCAGAGGCCGCGTTTCACCGTAACCAATAGCCGTCAAACGCTCCGCCCCAACTCCGCCGTCATTAAACAAGCGAAGAACTGTCGTTGCTCGCATGGCTGATAACTCCCAGTTGGATGGAAACTGCGTAGTTGCAATGGGAACGTTGTCAGTATGCCCCTCGATGGTGATCGGAAAATCCGACGCTGCCAGAACTTGGGCAATCGCCCGCATCGCACTGATTGATGCCGGCTGAAGCCTTGCCTGCCCAGCAGGAAACAGGATACTGTCATTGATTTCTATGGTCACACCCCGGCTGGTTTCGAGCAACCTGACCTTGCCTTGGGCTACCAGGGGCTGTAGGGCAGCCATGATGTCGCCCGCTACATTTTTCATTTTTTGCCGCTGCTCGACTTTTTTTCCATCGGTTTTTTTCTGTTCGGGCAATTTATCCGGCTTGGCGATGGGTTTCGGCGGAATAGGTGGGGCACCCTGTATGACGGCAATAGGTTGCCCACCAACTTTGCCGGTTGTATTCGAAAACGCGTTGGTCAATGAATCGGAGAGCACCTTGTACTTGCCTTCATTGACTGAAGAAACAGCATACATGACGACAAAGAAGGCAAACAGCAAAGTAATGAAGTCCGCATAGGAGACGAGCCAGCGCTCGTGGTTCTCGTGCTCCTCAAGGCGACGCTTGCGGGCCATTAAAGCAAATAGCCTTTGAGGCGGCCTTCAATAATGCGTGGGTTGTCGCCAAGTGCAATACCCACCAGTCCGTCAATCAACATTTCCCTGGAAGCCACCATCCGTGTAATGTAATATTTGAGCTTGCCGGCAATCGGTAAAAAAACCAGATTGGCCAAGCCGACACCGTAAATTGTCGCCACGAATGCCACGGCAATACCTGCCCCCAACTTAGTTGGATCAGAAAGATTTTCCATAACGTGAATCAAGCCCATCACGGCACCAATAATGCCAATGGTTGGCGAATAGCCACCGGCGGCATCCCATATTTTTGCAGACTGACGCCATTCCTCTTCATAAGTATTGATTTCGACTTCAAGCAATTCGCGTATCCGCTCCGGGTCCGCTCCATCGACCAGTAACTGCACTCCCTTTCTGGCGAAATCGTCTTTTAAGGCTGGAATATAATTTTCGAGAGCAAGCAACCCCTCGCGGCGGGAAAGCTGGCTCCAAGAGAGTATCTGGTCTATTTGACGCTTCTGCTCGATAACAGGGGGAACCCATACCCACTTCGCCATTTTTATACCACGTACAAAAATATGATGCGGACTCTGTAGCAACACAGCTCCTAGCGTACCGCCGCAAACAATCAGTAAGGCAGTCGGCTGCACCAGAGACGCGATATGACCACCCTCAAGAATTTGCCCGCCGATAATCGCTACAAGGCCGATCGCCAGCCCAGCCAAACTGATTTTATCCAACCACTTTCTCCTTGCGGCGTTGTTTCACCATTGGCACTTCACCTATGAACTGGCTACGCAAACGAGAAATAGCTTGGGTGTGTAACTGACAAATGCGTGATTCAGTCACGCCCATGACCTCGCCGATTTCACGCAAATTCAGTTCCTGCTCGTAATAAAGAGCCATCATCAACTTCTCCCGCTCGGGCAGGCGATCAATGGCTTTGATCAGCAAATCCTTGATGTTTTTGTCTTCAAGAATACAGGATGGGTCAGCATCGTTATCCGTAAAATGGCGCTCAAGGAAATCTTCGTCCCCCTCACCGGCAAAATCATCAAAATAAATTAACTGATGGCCACGTGCTTCCTGCAAGGTTTTTTGGTATTCCGCCAAGGAAACGCCCAGCAGTTCAGCCAGTTCGCGCTCAGACGGAGCACGTCCGTGCGTATGCTCCAGCGCATTGATTGCACCTTCGATTCTGCGCAATTCACGACGCAAATTTCGCGGTAACCAATCGTTTTCACGCAAGCCATCAAGCATGGCACCGCGCACGCGCTGCGTTGCATAGGTCTCGAATTGGGCACCAAAACCCTCTTCAAAACGATCCAGTGCATCAAGCAAACCTATCATACCGTTTTGCACCAGGTCCTCAAACTGGACATTAGCCGGCAGGCGTGCCATCAAATGATAGGCGATACGCTTCACCAGCGGCACAAAGCGCTGAACCAACTGGTCCCTATCTGGCTGCCCGGCAGCGGTATACATCAAGCTCGTAGTACGTTCGGGGTTATACGTTGGCTCAAGTGTAGCAGTTGCTGCATGAAATGTTCGACACCACCCGTTTCACTTTCGCCACGTTGCCAGTAAAGCAAATCGGCAGCTATGTCACGGAAGGCTGCCGCCGAAGTTGAATCCGGAACTTGCATCAGGACTGAGCGGCAAAGCAAAGAAGACTGGCGTAAAGACTCGTCAAGCGGAATGGCACCAGCAAATTCAAGCCGGGCGATACCACGCTGGGCGGCAACCTGAGCGATATTTTCGAAAATCGAACGAGCATCCGGCTGGCTGCGAACTTTGTTCACCAAAATACGGAAATGTTTTCGCGAGAATGCATGACTGACTTTTTTGATGAGCGAATAAGCCTCGGTAATCGATGCGCTGTTACCAGAGAGCACAACCACCGTCTCTTGCGAAGCGAGACCAAATGGTGAGAACCCGTTGGGGTGTGCCATGCTGGCATCAACCAAAATTACGTCGACCGGTCGCTCAAGTCCGGACATCGCATCAAGCAAGGTTTGTTGCTGCGGCAGAGAAAGGCGGCCAATTTTTCTAACTGCCTTGGCGGCAGGCAATATGAGTAAACCGTTCATCGGCTGTAACAACACTTGCAACAACGTCATTTCACGCTGCACAACATTGAGCAAGTCATAACGGGCAACAAGACCAAAGGATGAGGCGATATCGTCGCTGGAGGCATGCTCATCGATAATGAGCACCTCCTTGCCCAAGCGCGCCAGCGCAACACCAAGGTTGGCAACCGCAACGCTGCGTCCGACCCCTTCGCAGCCAGCAACAAAGGTTACCACCTGCAATTGCCGTCCGCCGCCCAACAAACGGCGCAAACCAGCCGCCTGATCAACACGAAAATCAGCCACGGCGACCGCCGACTGCCATCATGCCGGCGTTGGCCATCACCAAGCCAGGTTCCACACCATCATATTTATGTGGCGAAGTATCCGGTACGTCCTTGAAAGCACGGTGCAGAAGATAGCCACGGTTCGGCAGATGCAAATCTTCAGGAACACGTTGGCCGTTGGAGACATAATGCAGTTTCAGTCCGTGACGCATGATGACATCAAGCGGCGTCGCCAGACTGGCTGCCTCATCGATCTTAGTCAGGATGCAACCAGCGAGATTTTCTCCTTCATAGGCGCGAACCACGTCATCCAAGGTATCGCCGCGCGAGGTTGAGGAAAGTAGCAAAAGACGCTGCACATCGCATCCAGCCAACATGTCAGTCATCTCCGGCACCAACTTGTCCTTCTGACTCATGCCCATGGTATCAATCAACACCATGTGCTTATGCTGCAACTCGATTAGAGTTTGACGCAATTCAACAGCGTCTTTTACCAGATAAACCGTTACACCAAGAATGCGACCGTAAATTCGCAGTTGCTCATGAGCACCAATCCGATATCCGTCAGTGGTTACCAGAGCGACCTTACTCGGCCCGTGTCGCAAAACACAGCGGGCGGCCAGTTTGGCAGTTGTTGTTGTCTTGCCAACACCGGTTGGGCCAACTAGTGCATAAACACCACCACGGTCAACGATGTCGCTCTCGTTACCAATGGTGAACAATGAACGATCAGCCGCCCCCTTCACCCAAGCCATTGCCTGCAAAGCATCCATTTCAATGGGCAGATCAGTTAACAGATCACGGGTGAATTGCGGAGAGAACCCGGCATCAAGCATCTGGCGCAAAACATCGGTTTTTACCGGCGCGGTGCGCGAGGCTTCGCCCCAAGCAAACCCTGCCAAATGCTGTTCAACAATTTTGCGCAGCGAACGGATTTCATCCATCACTTGCACCGGTACGACTTCTGCCTCTACACGCTTCGGCGCGCTGGTTTGAGTATTTTGTCGAGTAACCGATGCCGTTTGCTGGGGTGGCGGCATATTGGCTGCAGGCGAAGGCTGCGAACGGCCAATTTCAAGATTGCGCAAGGAGCCTGTTCTTGGAATACCCGCATTTACCGAACCCATCGAACGATCAGCCGGCACAGGCTGTGTTAGCGGGCGCTGCGTTGGTATTGACGACGATTGAGGTGGAACAGGACGCTGTAACAACTGCCCAGGCTGTGCCGCCTGTGCTCGTGCCGTGGAAAGGGACACACGGTAATCACTATCTGCTTCAAGTGGTGTCGGGCGGCGCTCAGCAGGCGTGCGGTCTGCAACCTGGGTCGGCACGATCATCGCCATATCGCGGGCTGCAACCGCCATGATTTCGACACCGCCGGGTATCCCGCGATTGGAAAGAATAATCGCATCGTTGCCGAGCGTCTCCTTCACTTTTCTTAAGGCATCCCTTGCATTGGCCGCGATAAATTTTCTGACGTTCATGTTCTACCTCCGATAACCGAGGTCACCTTGATAATTCGATTTTCTGGAACTTCGTTATGAGCCAGCACCTTCAACTGCGGCACGGTACGGCGCAAAAAGCGGGAAAGCAGCAAGCGCAAACTAGCCGGAACAAGCAAGACGGCAGGTAGCCCGAGATCTTCCTGACGCTTGGCAGCGGCAGCAGTCTCACGGACCAGCGTATCAGCCAACCCAGGCTCGAAACTGGTATTTTCCGAACCACCGCTGATAGCTTGAGAAAGAAGACGTTCAAGCGTCGGATCAAGCGACATAACCTGCATCTCAATGCTGCCGGGGAATAGTTGCTGGACAATTGCCCGACCCAGTGCGTTACGAACCTGCGTGACGATCTCGTCAGCATTCTGCGTACGGGTTGCCTGGTCAGCCACGGTTTCAATGATGGTCCGCATATCACGGATGTGAACGCCTTCATCAAGCAGGCTTTGCAGAATTTTTTGCAAGGTTCCGAGCGGCAGAACCTTGGGCACCAGATCCTCGACCAGCTTGGGCATCTCCTTGGCGAGGTGATCAAGCAGTTGCTGCACTTCCTGACGGCCAAGCAATTCGGCGGCATGCGTCAAAATCAAATGGTTGAGATGAGTAGCCACAACAGTCGAGGCATCGACCACGGTATAGCCGTAGGCTTGTGCCTGATCACGCTGAGTTGCATCGATCCAGATAGCCGGCAAACCAAAGGCAGGATCCTTGGTGGCTGTACCATTGAGCGTGCCAGCAACGCGCCCTGGATTAATTGCCAAAAATTGGCCGGTGTAGGCCTCGCCCTGGCCAACCTCGACCCCCTTCAAGAGAATCCGATAAGCGTTTGGCTTTAATTCGAGATTGTCACGAATATGGACAGGAGAGACAAGGAAACCGACTTCCTGAGCAAATTTTTTACGGATGCCGCGAATACGACGCAGCAGTTCACCGTCCTGCGATTTATCGACTAGAGGGATTAGACGATAGCCAACCTCCAAGCCCAACACATCGAGCGGCGCCACATCATTCCAACTCGCCTCCACCGCCTCTTGAACAGGTGCCGGTGCGACCTTGACCGGTGTTTCGACAATATGCTTTTCAGTCTGCAACATCTTCCAGGCAAGCCAACCCATTGACGAGGCAATCAACAGGAAGACCATATTCGGCATTCCCGGGATCAGACCAAGAAGCCCGACAATTGCAGCCGCAATCCCAAGCGCCCTGCCATTGCGGAACATTTGCCCCATGACCTGCTGGCCGACATCACGGTCATCTGATACTCGCGTTACCACCATACCAGCAGCAATGGAAATAATCAGACCGGGAATCTGGGCAACCAAGCCATCACCAATCGCCAGCAAGGTGTAATTTTTGGCCGCTAAAGACAGCGCCATGTCATGTTGAAGTACACCGACAATCAAACCACCGACAATGTTCAGCAGTGTGATGACGATACCTGCAACAGCATCGCCACGGACAAACTTGGAAGCGCCGTCCATCGAGCCAAAGAACTCAGCCTCACGCGAGATATCCAGACGACGCTTGCGAGCATCCTCTTCGCCGATCAAGCCAGCGTTGAGGTCGGCATCGATCGCCATCTGCTTGCCCGGCATCGCATCCAGAGTGAAGCGTGCGGCAACCTCGGCTACTCGCCCGGCACCTTTGGTAATCACGGTAAAGTTAATGACCACCAGAATCGTAAAAACAACAATCCCAACCGCGAAGTTTCCACCCACTAAAAAATGGCCGAATGCTTCAATAACCTTTCCAGCAGCGTCTGGTCCAGTATGACCTTCAAGCATCACGACACGGGTCGAGGCCACATTGAGCGACAAGCGCATCAAGGTCGTCACCAACAAAACGGTTGGAAAAACCGAAAAATCCAGTGTTTTTTGGGTGTTGACCGCAACCAGCAAAACCAGCACGGCAATCGCAATATTGAACGTGAAAAACAAATCCAAGACAAAGGCCGGCAGCGGCAACACCATCATCGCCAGGATCATCAGAATCAAGACAGGTGCAGCGAGTTGAGTGGCGTTCAGACGCCCCAACAGATTTTGCATGCCAAGCGAGGAACTAGCCATTAGGCTGCCTCCGGCACTAATTCAGGTGGCACAGGCAGATTGCGCGGCGGCACTGGATAGACACCGCCCTGTTGACGCCAATTGGCAAGCTGGTAGATATAAGCAAGAACCTCCGCCACTGCGTTATACAGTGCGGAGGGAATCGGCGTATCCAGATCAGCATGTTTATAGAGCGCTCGCGCCAAGGGTGGCGACTCCATGATCGGCACCGCATGCTCGGCAGCAATCTCCCGTATTTTCAAGGCAATCGTCCCTACTCCCTTGGCCACAACCTTGGGCGCCGCCATTCCAGCCTGATAGGAAAGCGCTACAGCGTAATGCGTCGGGTTTGTAACGATTACATTTGCCTGCGGCACAGCAGACATCATGCGCTTGCGAGCAGCCTGCATCTGCAAACTACGGATGCGCCCCTTGACATGGGGATCACCCATCATCTCTTTCATTTCCTGCTTGACCTCCTCCTTGGTCATCTTCAGTTTTTCGAAGTATTGCCAGAGTTGGAAGGGCACATCGGCAGCAACAACAAGCACCAGTGTTGACGCAAGAATGAGAAAGGAAAAAGTTACTAGATTACCGGCATGCGCCAGACCTGCCTCAAGCGGCTCACCTAGCAAACCAAATATTTCGTCGCGCTCCTTCCAGATCAGCAGAGCAGCGACACCACCGATCAAGGTTGCCTTGAGGATAGCCTTACCCAACTCCATCAGGCTGTTCCAGGAAAACATTCGTCCCAATCCATTGAGTGGATTCATCCGGCTCAGATCAGGCACCAGTGCCTTGGCAGAAAATACCCAGGCATTAAGAAAAAATGGAGGCAGAACAGATGCAAGTACCAATAACGCCAACAAAGGGGAAAAAACAATCAGCGCATCAAGTGAAATATCAAACAGGCGAGGCAGCATCATGGCTGGCTCGTGCATATACTGAGGCTCAAAGGAAAATGCTTTGCGGGCAATCGCTATGGAACGCTGCATAAACCAGCCGCCCATCGTCCAAAATGCCGCCCCCGCTGCAATCAACACCAGAAACGTACCGAGCTCACGGGAATGAGGAACCTGCCCCTTTTCGCGGGCTTGCTCCAATCGCCTACCACTAGGCTCTTCCGTTTTCTCGAGGTCGCTCTCTTCCGCCATAGCCGTCTTTTGGAGTTGATGGGGCTATTATAGGAAAAAACCAAAGAAATTAAATAGGTACGCGTGTTTATTTAGCTAGTTTCTCAGAAGCCCATCGCAAGCCCATGACAACAGAGTAAACATTTCAAAAAAGAAAAGAGGGGGCAAGCCCCCTCTTTTCTCATTGACCAGAAACGAAAATCAGGCGAATTCAAGCGCCCGCAAACCAGCTCTCATATCCGCGTGCTGTCCGAGATCAGCCAACAACTCCTTCATATCCAGAATCAATACAATCTGCCCATTTGACAAAGTAGTCACGCCAGCCACACCCTTTGGCCGAAAATCTTCAAGTGATTTGATCACAGCATCGTCGCGCCCAGCAAAACTATCGACACCAAGAATGAAACTACGCTCTGTCGTCTGCATGAAGACACCGTATTCCGGATACTGCTCAAGGGGCCAACCGAGCATGCTGGCCAACGAAATAACCGGCAGCACCTCACCACGCACGACCAACGTCTCCTTACCACCAACTTCCTGGATGCGACTCTGATCGATCGGTAGAATTTCCCGAACCATCGACAGCGGCAACGCAAATGGCTGATCACCTAACAGAACCAACAAAACAGGCAAAATAGCCAGCGTTAAAGGTAAGGATATAATAAAAACCGATCCCTTACCGGCCTCTGAACGAATTTCAATCGAACCATTGAGTTTATGGATATTGGTTTTCACCACATCCATCCCAACGCCACGACCGGAAACTGCTGAAACCTGAGCCATGGTAGAAAACCCGGGCAGGAAAATCAGATTCAGACTCTGCCGCTCATCCAGCATGTTGGCTTCTTCCTCAGAAACCAAGCCTTTTTCAACTGCTTTGGCACGAATACGCTCGGCACTCATCCCCTTTCCGTCATCGGCGATGATCAAAACAATATGATCGCCTTCCTGACGAGCCTCAAGGCGCACCAGACTCTTCACCGGCTTGCCTGATGCCTGACGTTCGGCCGGCATTTCAACACCATGATCGACAGCATTACGAATCAGGTGAATCAGCGGATCTGCCAGATCCTCAATCATCGTCTTGTCAACTTCAGTTTCTTCACCCGCCAGAACCAACTCAACATCCTTACCCAATTGGCGAGCCAAGTCGCGGGCAATACGTGGATATTTTTGGAACAGCCGGCCAATTGGCTGCATTCGGGTCTTCATGACCGAGTTTTGCAGATCGGAAACCAGCAAATCAAGCTGGCTCACCGCCTGATCAAGCGCCTGCAGCGTCTCAGAGTCATTTTTACCGGCCAAAATATCGACACGCAAGCTGGTTAGCCGATTTTTGGTCAGGCCAATTTCACCAGACAGGTTCAAGACCTGATCAAGGCGCGAAGTATCGACACGAATCGTGTTTTCCCGTCCTCGCTCATCGGCACGCCGCCCTGCAGCAGCCTGCCCAGACGGTTGATCGGTCGCTCGACGACCAGCAGGAGAAACGGCAGAGGTTGGAGAAATGGATGCCTCGGTACAGGCCGGCGCTGAATCTGTTTCTGCCTTGGTGATTAACTCCCCATGCGTCGCCGGTAAAGCAGTCTCACCGGTCACTGCAGAATGCAAGGCCTCCCAATCAGGCTCACCCGATGTCGATGCTGACGACGAGGCGCGGCGCGGCTCAACAATAGTGGCCAACGACTCAGGCAACTCACCCTCCAAAGCAACTCGCAAAGCACCAATCACCGTTGGGTCTGCAGGCTGAGGCTGCACCCCCTGACCCAGTTCACCAAACATTTCCCGCACACCTTTGGTAGCGGCCATGATGACGTCCATCAGATTGGCCGTTAACTCCAGTTCACCATTGCGCAACTTGTCGAACAAATTTTCAGTGAGGTGACAGAGCGTGACTAGTTCGGTAGCGTTAAGAAAACCAGCACCGCCCTTGACTGTGTGGAAGCCGCGAAATATCTCGTTCAGCAAGTCATGATCATCTGGCATTTTTTCAAGATCAACCAATTTGTTATCCACGTCGGACAACAGATCACTGGCTTCCTGCAGAAAATCCTGAAGCAGTTCTTCCATACCAGCAAAGTCACTCATTTTAGACCCTCCCTAGAAACCGAGACTATCGAGTAAATCATCGACTTGCTCCTGATTAACCACAACATCAGTGCGGCCCTCGGCACTGACAACCGGGCCATTCATCAGATTATTTACCTCTTCAGTGCGCTTGGTTTCGGGAACCACTTCAAGCAGCACACTCATCAAACTTGACTCAAGCTCCTGAGCCAAGCCGACAATTTTTTTGATGACTTGCCCGGTAAGATCCTGAAAGTCCTGAGCCATCATGATTTCAGTCAATTGCGCATGCGTGGCTTTGGTTATTTGCGGTAAATCACTATTCAGGAAAGCTCGTGTCTCTACTGCCAGCTGTTTGAACTCATCCGTCCCCATCTTGTTGGCAAAGACCTGCTCCCAGCGCTCACCCAACGCTCGGGCGCCATTTTCGATCTCATCAACCAAGGGTCCCGCGACATCGGTCGCATTGAGCACTCGGCAAGCGGCTTGCTCCGTCAAATTGGCAACATAGGCCAAACGGTCCTTGGCATCAGGTAAAGCTGATACCGTTTTCTCAAGAAACTTGTCGTAACCCAACTGGCTCAAGGTATCGTGCAATGAACGTGCCATTTGACCGATACGATTAAAAACGGTCTCCTGTTGCGGCCAAGACTCTCCACCTCCTACAGCAGCAACTCCCCCAACTGACACCTCTGCTACCTGTGCTTCTGCGGAAATGCTATCAAATAAAGCTTGCAGGTCGTCGTTATCATCACTGGCCGATGGCGACTTTGTTGAAACAGGTGCTATTTTTACTGCAGGCTTCGGCATCGAAACCACTGGTGCATAATCGGCGGCAATCGTATCAAAGAGAGCCTCAAGGTCGGCAGTATCGTTGGTCGTTGTCATAATCCCACCCTAAGCATGACCCATTTTCTCGAAAATCTTATTCAGTTTTTCCGACAGGGTTCCGGCGGTGAAGGGTTTTACGATGTAGCCGCTGGCACCCGCTTGAGCAGCAGCAATAATATTTTCTTTTTTAGCCTCGGCCGTAATCATCAAAACAGGTAAATGCTTGAGGTTTGGTGTCGCACGTATTGACTGCAACAAAGTCAAACCATCCATATTGGGCATATTCCAGTCGGTCACAACGAATTCAAAACCTCCGCTCTGCAGCTTCTGTAGCGCAATTGCGCCATCTTCAGCCTCGTCGACATTGGTAAAACCCAGCTCTTTGAGCAGGTTGCGAACAATACGACGCATGGTGGAGAAATCATCTACCACCAGAAACCTCATTTTCGGATCAACTGCCATGCACTACTCCAGAATCTTTAATTGTTATCGCTCTATCAGTGGCCGTAGCGTATCTGCCAACGCCTCTGCATCAAATTTTGCAACATAAGCATCGACACCCACCGATTTGCCCATTGCACGATTCGCCTCGGAAGAAAGCGACGAGTGCATTACGATGGGCACTCCCTCAAAGCGGGGGTCGGATTTGATGTTTTTGGTCAGTACATAGCCATCCATTTCGGGCATTTCTGCATCGACCAAAATCAAGCGAACCTCATCGCGGATTTTGCTGCCACTCTGCAACGCATGCGTTGCCAGACCCTGCAGACGAGTCCAAGCCTCCATGCCATTGGTGGCATGTTTATGACGAACACCCAATTTATCAAGTACTTCAGCAATTTTCCGACGCGCAACAACCGAGTCATCGACAAAAAACACGCTGGTTCCAGCATCCACCTTTGCCGGCGTGATATCGACTATCATCGCTTCACCAAATGCATTCGCCAGAATTTGCTCAACATCGAGAATCGAAACGAGATTACTGCCATCAAGCTCGATCACGGCGGTAATCAATCCTTGGTTCGAAGCGAGAACACTTTCGGGAGCTTTCACGCGCTCCCAGTCGACACGAATAATCCGGTCGACTTCATGCACCAGGAAACCGAGAGTCCGTTTGGAGTACTCGGCCACCATCATCGTCTTGCCCAAGCCCGGTGGAACGCCTTCCAATTGCATAAACGGGGCCAGCGAGAGTACCGGAATCACATTCCCGCGTAGGGAAATCAAGCCCTCGACGCCGCGTGGCATATTGGGGGTCTTGGTAATCCGTGGCGTCCGCCCCACTTCGCGCACTTTGAAGACATTGATGCCGAAAATTTCTCGGGTACCCAGCGAAAAAAGCAGGATTTCCATTTTATTGGAACCTGCAAGGCGGGTACGCGCATCGACGCCTTCGAGGAGATTATTGTTTTGAACGATATCCATCGACTACTCCCGCTATTGCTCAGGATGCCTTGACCGGCATTTTTTCTACACCCAAGCGACGAGCCAACGTTTCCGAAAGTCGCTGCGGTTCGAACTTGGGCACATATTCATCCACACCGACCGAGGTACCAAGTTTCTGATTCGACATACCGGAAAGCGACGAGTGCATGATGACCGGAACCCCGTTGAAGCGAGCGTCGGATTTAATTTTTTTGGTCAGGATGTAACCATCCATCTCGGGCATTTCAATATCGGTCAATACCAGACTAATGATTGAAGAGGCTGGCTGACCAATCGATTGAGTATAGCTGGCAATCTTTTCCATTTCTTCCCACATCTGACGGCCATTCACTGCGCTCACGCTTTTGACCCCCATGACCGCCAAGGTACGTTCAACCTGTTTGCGTGCAACGCTTGAGTCGTCACAATAAAAAACGGTGAGATCGGGGCGATCAAGCGGAACTACGCCTCGAAACATGGTTTCACTATCGATTGATGTCGTCTCGGACAAGACTTTCTCGACATCCATCATCATCACCAGTCGATTGTCTTCAAGTTCGGTAACCGCCGTTACCAAGCCACCGGTCTGTGCTGTCAGCATTTCCGGTGGGACGCGCATCTTGCTCCAGTCCAGGCGCAATATGGTATCGACCCCTTCAACCAGGAAACCCTGCGTGTGACCGTTGTATTCGGTAACGATCATTATTTCACGCGGCGTTTCGGCGGAGAGTCCGGAATATTTGGCGAGATCAATCACCGGAACCAGCGCCCCACGCAAGCTGACCATACCTTCTACGGAGGATGGCATATCCGGTGCGGCTGTAATAATTGGCGTCCGCATCACCTCACGCACTTTGAAAACATTGATACCGTAAGTTTCACGGCGACCGGTACGCTGATCGACGCCAAGAAAAAACAGCAGAATCTCAAGCTTGTTGGTTCCGGCAAGCTTGGTTCTTGCATCAATATTTTTTAACAATTCTGACATTGCTATTCCCTCGCACGTCGTGCAATCGGCTTATTGGTTTCGATGTAGCACCGAAGAAAACTAGAATACACGCTTTTCGACGACGAACAAACCGCGCAAAAGTTTGCTCATCGGAGAAACCCCCGCACCGCGCCAAATTATCTTGGGTATTTTACTTACGTTTAATTTAAGAAAAATTAAACAGCTTACCAAAATTGGCAATATCAAGGACCTGCTTGACGTTACCGCTCACGCCTGTGAGAGCCACTTCCTTGCTGACGCCACCGAGTTTGTCGCGGAGCATCAGCAACATACCCAAGGCCGAACTGTCGAGATAATCAACACCTGAAAAATCAACGGTTACCGAGTGAACCTGGGTATCGGAGACAAGAGGTTCGTAGGCATTGCGAAAGTCGCGATGGGTATTGAAATCGAAGCGGCCAACCAGTTTGATAACTGCTTTGCCAGCATCAATGAGCACATTCGTTTGCATTTAATTTCCTAATTTTGTGGAATCTAAAATGAACTCTAGTTTAATACTTTCGCCATAAGCGACAAGCGCAAAATATTAGCGGCTCGCCGCCTGCAGAACACGTTTACCAATCTCTTCCAGCGCCCATTGCTCGTCGACTGCGCCGATAAGGAATGCTTCACGCGGCATGCCATAAACCACACAACTCGCCTCGTCCTGACCAAATGTTCGCGCACCCGCCTGACGCATGCGCAACAAGCCTTGAGCACCATCTTTTCCCATACCGGTGAGGATTACACCCACCGCCTGACGGCCAAGCAGGCTGGCAGCCGAATCAAACAGGACATCGACCGAGGGACGATGTCTATTGACGGGTGGTGTTGCCAACAACTCGGTCATGTAACCTGTTGCTGCTCGGCGAATTTGTAAATGTGAATGGCCGGGCGCAATGTAAACAGTTCCCGGTTCGACTTTCTCATTACCTTGCGCTTCTATCACTCGCGGCGCGCACAGGCCGTCCAGGCGGCGTGCAAAAGAAGTAGTAAAGGATTCTGGCATGTGCTGAACAACCAAAATAGGGGGGCAATCGGCAGGAATTGCCGTAAGGAACTCCTTGATCGCTTCTGTTCCTCCGGTCGACGCCCCCAAAAAGATAATTTTGCCGCCAGCACCTGGACGGGTCGTTGCCGACAAAGAGGCTGTCATTGGAATTTTAATGGGTAATGTTGTGGCAGGAGGTGATTTTACGTGGCGATACAAGCGTGCACTTTTGGCGGCGCGAATTTTTTCGATCAACTCTTCGGCATATTCTTCAATTCGTCTATTGCCATCCGCACGGGGCTTGCCAATAAAATCAACGGCCCCTAATTCGAGAGCTTTCAGGGTCGTCTCCGACCCGGCATCGGTAAAGGAGGAAACCATCACCACCGGCATGGGTCGCAAACGCATCAGACGGTCGAGAAACTCGAGGCCATCCATTTTCGGCATATGCACATCTAGCGTCAGCACATCCGGATTGAGGGACTTGATCATTTCCCGTGCAATCACTGCATCCGCGGCTACGCCCACAACTTCCATATCCGGTGCCGCGTTGATCATTTCGGTCAACAAGCCGCGCATCAGTGCCGAGTCATCGATTACCAGAACGCGAATTTTCATCGGAATAAGTCCCCCATAAATTTGGAAAACAGGCCATTTTCTTGAGTTGACCGTATCAAATGAACAACTCCACATCGCCTTCAATTTTTGCACCGGCCAAGCGAGCCTTGTAGTCACGTTCGCGACTGAACAAGGTCTCGTTGTGCACACGATGTAGCTTTTTGACGAGAACACGCCCAATGTTTGGAAAATAGTAGATTTTTCGTGGGTATGAATCCAGCAGATCCTTGGCCACAATCGGAATTTTCTCTGTTTTTAGGAAATCCAGGACAAATTCGGCATTTCTTGTTCCGACATTGCTACTTGATAGACTGGCCATTACCGCACCGCCCCCAAATACCTTGGCTTCCAGACGATTGCGCCGGGCACCCATTTTTAGCAGATGGTTGATTAGTATTTCCATTGCATAGATGCCATAACGCGCTGAAGTCCCAATCGCATCCCGCCCCCCGTCATCCGGTAACATGAAGTGATTCATGCCGCCAATGCCGGAATCGGTATCACGCACACAGGCGGAAACACAGGAGCCGAGCACGGTTACCAACAACATTCCGTTGTCAGTCTCAAAGTACTCGCCGGGCAGTATTTT
>Ga0207952_1000730_pt1 | contig 20593 bp, 17 predicted proteins | sample SubbioR12Aug_8Ca_FD_184831 | JGI IMG/M metagenome (GOLD analysis project Ga0207952, IMG submission 184831) | Serpentinite rock and fluid subsurface biosphere microbial communities from McLaughlin Reserve, California, USA - CR12Aug_8Ca (SPAdes) | ecosystem: Environmental > Terrestrial > Deep...
GCGGACGCCGGATTTGCGATTGCGGTCGGTCATGCCTCCGACCCGGCCGGTGCGACCGGATGTACGGTCGTGATGGCGGCAACTGGGTCGCTCCGCGCCAGCGCATTTGCCTTCGGGCGCGCGACCGCCACGCGCGAGTTCGCGCTCCTCGATCCGGTGGCGTCGAACGATCGCGTGGATGCGATTCTCCTTACGGGAGGGAGCGCCTACGGCCTCGACGCCGCTGCGGGCATAATGCGCTGGATGGAAGAGCGGAACCGCGGCTATGCCATAGCGTACGGGGTGGTCCCGATCGTTCCCGCGGCCGTGGTGTTCGATCTGGCACCGCTAGGCAAGTTTTCGTCGCGTCCGACCCCGGACATGGCCTACGCGGCCTGCGAATCGGCGACGGCGTCTGCTTGGGCCGAGGGAAGCGTGGGTGCGGGCACCGGATGCACGGTAGGCAAGCTCTACGGACCTGCGCATGCCATGAAGGGTGGGCTCGGTGTCGGCTTCGCCGGCAATGATCTCGCCGCCACCGCCATCGCCGTGGTGAATGCCGTGGGTCACGTCCGCGACCGCAATGGCACGATCATCGCCGGTCCACGAGACCCGCGCGGCGGGATTGCCGACTCCGAACAGGTGGGGATGGCCCGAGGACTGTTCGTGGATCCCGGCGCCAACACGACAATCGCCGTCGTCGCGCTGAACCGCGGCTTCAGCAAGGTGGACCTGAACCGCATCGCACGGGCAGCCAGCGCCGCGCTCGCGCGTCGCATTGGACCGTCCGGAACGAGCTACGACGGCGACATTGTGTTTGCCGTCTGTCCAAGCGAGGCGCCGCTGGCGGCCCCCGCTGATCTGGTTCGCGCCGAGATGGCGGCGACCGCTGCCCTCGAGGAAGCGATTGTGCGTGCCGTGCAGCAGGCCAAAGGCCGCGACGGCGTCCCGGGCTTGGCCGACTGAGCTACGCTTAGCTCACCAGGCCGTGCACGGGCGGCGTCGGCGTGCCGAGCCGGACGTGCAGGTACAGTTCGGACCGGAGCTCACCGTCGAGCTCAATGCGCATTGTGTGCGTCCCCGCTTGCTGGATGGGCAGGTCGATCGCCGCGATCACCGGGATGTCCACCTCGAACGCGCCGGGCGGCGGGTTGCCGACCTCCACCTCCCCCGATGACGACCAGATCTCGTCGCCATTCGGGCCCACCCAACCAAACGACAGGGCGTGAACCCCGACGTCCTCATGGTCGGCCTTGAGGCGCACTACGAGCGTGGCCCGGGGATGAACGGCGGGAAGCGCGCCGACCTGGAGCGCGTCGAACACGCCAAGGACGTTGAGCTTCCCTTCCTGCGACAGGTTGGCCGCGTCGGCAAACAGGGCAAACGAGATATGCATCAGGGCAAACTACCGGGCGGCACGATAATTTCCACGGATGACCGCCCCGGCCGCGTCCAACGCCGCGTCCAACGCCGCGTCCATCGCGGCGCACCGCCGCACCGTCCTCCTTACCGAGGTCGGCTTGCTGGTGATGGCACTCATCTGGGGACTCAACTTCGCCGTCCTGAAATACGGAACGACCGTCGTCGAGCCCATCGCCTACAACGCCGTCCGGATGGCGGTCGGAACGATCGTGCTGCTGGGTCTCGCCGTTGCGATTGCCCCGATGCCGTCGCGGCAGGATGTCGGTCGCCTGATGCTCCTCGGGATCCTCGGACATGGTGTGTACCAGGGACTTTTCATCAATGGCCTCGCGCTGACCCGCGCGGGCACGGCCGCGCTGGTGATCGCCGCCAGCCCGGCGGTGATTGCCATCGTCGGCCGGGCGTATGGCGTCGAGCGGATTTCGCAGCGCGCGGTGATGGGCATCGCCATGTCGTTCGTCGGAATCGCCATCGTGGTGCTCGGGTCCGCGCGCAGCGACACCGCTGGGAGCGCGCACGTGCTTGGCGATCTCCTCATTCTCACGTCCGTCGTCGCCTGGGCGTTCTACACCACCTTCCTTCGCGATTTCACCAAGCGGATCGAGGGCGTGCATATCGCCGGCTGGACACTCCTTGGCGGAACGTTGCCGATTCTCGTGGTCGCGGCGCCGGCGCTGACGCGCACTGATTTCGCCGCGATCACGCCGCTCACGTGGGGGTCCGTGCTCTACTCCGGGATCGGGGCGATCGGAATCGCGTACCTGTTCTGGTATCGGGGCGTGCGGGTCATCGGCTCCACGCGTACCGCGATGTTTGCACAACTCCAGCCCGCCATCGCGCTGCTCGCCGCGTGGCCCCTGCTCGGTGAACGCCCGACCGTCTGGCAGGTCACGGGATCGGTCGCGGTCATGGGTGGACTCCTCCTCACGCGCAGCGATCAGAGCGCCGAGCCGGCGCACGGTGAATAGATGCCCAGCGGATCGACGCGGGTAGCGCTTTTTGATATCGATGGCACGATCCTGCTCGCCCACGGGGCAGGGCGGCGGGCGATGGAGCGAGCGCTTCTCGACGTAACCGGCACACCGGGACCGGGTGGGCAGCACTACGCCGGCAAGACCGACCGGCAGATTGTGCGCGAAGCACTGCGAACCAACGGATTCTCTGACGCCGACGTCAACCGGCATATGCCGGCGATCCTCGACCTGTACCTCTCGTCGCTCGAATCCGAACTCTCGGCCGCAGAACACGAGCCCACGTTTCTGCTGCCCGGCGTCGGCGCGATTCTCGACGCGTGTGAAGGGCACGACGCCGTCCTCCTCGGCCTCCTGACGGGAAACCTGGTCCAGGGAGCCGATCGCAAGTTGCGCGCGGCCAAGGTCGACCCCGCCCGCTTTGCCATTGGCGCGTTTGGCAGCGATCACGAGGATCGTCCTGTGCTCGCGGCGATAGCCCGGGAGCGGGCCGCTCAACACCTCCAGCGTGAGGTGGCCGGCGCACACTGCGTCGTCATCGGCGACACGCCAGCCGATGTGGAATGCGGACTCGCCATCGGAGCGCGCACAATCGCCGTCGCCACTGGCAATTACACGTCAGGGCAGTTGCGCGAAACCGGCGCGCATCTCGTGCTCGAGGATCTTGCCGACACTCCGGTCGTCCTCGACGCCATCCTGAATGTCTGAGCCGCGCGCAACTGCGGATCAGGACCCGGCGCTGTTTGCGCTTCCGGAGTTCACGCGCTCGTTGCGGGGATTTGCCGCTGTGCGCGCCCTGGGGACGCGCGAGCACGAGTTGATATTCGGCCCGCTCCTGGTTGCTCGTCGGTCAGCCACGCGAGTGCTTGCGCCGGAGGCGAGGGCGGCGGCGTTCGACGCCGACCGGCTCCGGCGTTCGCTGCTTGATGCGGTGGAGGCGATCGCTGCTGACCGGGCTGGGGCTGATCCTGCACGGGCGCGCGCGTATTCCGCGCGAATAGAAGAACGTGCGGCCCCGGCGCTGGCCGCGCTCGCCGAGTTGGCAGCGGCCGCTGCAGCACTTCGCGCCGCGCAACCGGGTACGCGCGCCGCACGGTGGAGGCTGTGGTGCGGTGCCGTGCAGTTGCTGTTCGACGCGGTTGACCAACTGTGGCTTGTGCTCGATGAGGTTGCGCCGCGGCGGCGGCCGTCGTGACGCTGCGCAGGCAGGGCGCCCTCGCCGTTGCGGCCCTGATGGCCGCCTCGATCGGCACGCCACACACCGCCAGCGCGCAATACCGCACGCTGCGCGTCGACGGGATGCGGGCCGATTCGCTCGTGCGGCTTGGCTTCGATGTCGTTGCGGTCGAACCGAGCGGAGTGCTCGTTGTGGCGCCGCCGCGCGATCGGACACGGCTGGAGGCGCTTGGCCTGCGCATCGCGGAACTCAACCGGCGACCTTCCCTCGCAAGTGCCGCCGCCTCGACGGTCGTCTACCGTCCGTTCGACGACCCGGCGCGCGGCATACGGACCTGGGTGGATTCTCTCACGCGCTCCAACTCGCGCGTGCACGTGGACACCATCGGCAGGTCGTACGAGGGGCGCCCCATTTTTGCGCTCAAGGTCGGCCAGCTCGGCGACAGCCCGCAGCGGCCGAATGTCATCTTCATCGCCACCTACCACGCGAGGGAATGGGCCGCCACGGAGATGGCACAGCGCCTCGTACGATTTCTCGCGGCACCGCCGGGAAGCGATGCGCGCCGCGATTCCCTGGTGCAGTCGCGCGATATCTGGGTGATCCCCGTCGCCAATCCCGACGGTTACCAGTACACGTTCGCGACCGAGCGGCTCTGGCGAAAGACACGCTCGCCGCAGGCAAGTGGAAACGTCGGCGTGGACATGAACCGCAATCACACGGTGTCCTGGGGCCTCGACAATCAGGGGTCATCCAGCGAAGCAGCGTCCGAGATTTTCCGGGGACCGTCCCCGGCGTCGGAGGTTGAGACGCGAAGCATTGAATCATTCCTCGCTGCGCACCCGCCGGTTGCTGCGGTCAGCTACCATACGTTTGCCGGCCTCATCATCTATCCACCGGGCAGCGTCTATGGCGCACTTCCCGCGGACTGGCCCGTCTACAAGGCGCTCGCCGGAACGCACTTGAAGAGTGCGGTCATTGACCGTCTTCCGGGGTCGAGCCGCGTGGAGTATGCGCCTGGCCCAGGGTGGAACCTCTATACAACCAACGGGGAGTTCACCGAGTTCGCGGCCACTCGCTTCGGCGCATTGACGTTCACGCCAGAGCTCAGCAGCGGTTACGGGCCGCAGGGCTTCTACGGTTTCGAGTTTCCCGACGATGAAGTGCTGCTCGAGCGGCTATTTCAGGACAACCTCCCCTTCGCACTTGATATCCTCGACGCGGCCCGCGATCCGGTCAACTTCCGTAGCGCGTCCAGAGGCGTTGGCGTGGATCGGCTCACGCTGGAGAGCGTCAGCCCTGAAATCCGTGCGACCCTTCCGTCCTCGGAGGCACCCGGTGCGAGCGTATCCGCCGGCTCGGCGTTCACCTTTCGCATTGATAGCGCGGCTGGCGGCAAGTTCACACGGCGCATCGTCTCGCAGGTGTCGCGGCGGCCTCCCACATTCTCGATCACCGCAGGCGGACAGACGGCAAGTTTTCGTGTGCTCACAGTTTCCGGGGCGGAACCCGGCGACCCGGCGTGGACGGCCCAGAATTTCTTCCGCGATTCAGTGCTCTTTCGCAGTGGCACGCGGTCGTGGTTTGGCACCGGCGGCACGCTGACGACCGTTCCCGTTACGGTACCGGCTGAATCGGACACGGTGTCGCTCGTGTTCTGGACGCTGCATCTGGGAAACGGGTTCAGTCCCTACCCGTCGGGAAGTGTTGATGCATCCACCGACGGCGGCAATTCGTGGACGCCTGTCCTCGTCATGCGCGGTTCGGCCCCGTCCTGGTACACGGATCGGGTCACGCTTGGCGGTGTTCGAGGCAAATCGGTCGCGTTTCGCTTCGTCGCCGAGGGACTACCCTGGCGCATCGACGAGGCCGCCATTGTCTCGCACGGCCCGGTGATGACCGTCGCGGCAACAAACACGACGGCATTGCGCCCGAGTGAGAACCCCGTGCGCTCCGGATCAGTGCGATTTGCCTGGCCCTTCGGCACGGCTGCAGGTGAAGTGGCCGCGTTCGACTTTTCCGGCCGCGAGGTGTTTCGCAGGTCGGTGACTGCGGGCGAGGCGATCACGTGGGATATCCGCGCGGCCGGCGTCGCGAACGGCGTGTATGTGGTCGTGGCGCGTTCCGGCAAGCAGCTTTCCCGCATCAGACTCTTTGTGGCCCGGACTTCGCGATGATTGTGGGCGTTGGGATAGACCTGGTGGAGATCGCGCGCGTTGAGCGTCTGCTCAACGGCAAGGGACAGCGCGCCCTCGATCGCCTCTTTTGCGCCGATGAAGTGAACTACGCGAAAGGGCGCGCGCGGCCAGCCATGCACCTCGCGGCACGACTGGCAGCCAAGGAAGCTGCGTTCAAGGCGCTCTCCGGGTCTGACGAGGCACGATTGATCGGTTGGCACGAGGTCGAGGTCGTATCGCAGCCAGGCCGCGCCCCGCAACTCCGCTACCACGGACGGGCTGAGGCGCGTGCGGAGGAACTCGGCGTCAAGCGGTCGCACCTCAGCCTGACCCACACGGATGCCACCGCCGGTGCCGTCGTGGTCATCGAATCGTGACCAGGCGCTAGCGCGAATCCGGCATACCCGAGTATTTTATTCCGGATATGTGGACGACCCGCCAAGTCAGGACGGTCGCGGCACTTATCGGTGCCTGGGCGGCAATGGGCGCCGCCCCTCAGGAGGCGGTGGGGAAGCGCCTTTCTGCGATTGTTGGCGTCGCCGTCGAGGAGTACGCCAAGGGCGTCACTGAGGACGGAAAGCTCAAGTCGGCGCTCGAGCTCGAGGAGGCGACCGGCTTCCTGAAAGAGGCCCGCGAAGTCGCCGGGCGACTGACGTCCCCGACCGCGGCCGCCGTACGGGAGGCGCTCGACTCGCTCTCGGCCGCAACCAGTCGGCAGGCGCGTCCCGACGTCGTTCGCCGATTCTACGATCAGTTCTCCAAGGCCCTCGGCAGCGACGGCGCTCTCGACCTGCCCACGCGGCCGGTGAGCCTTACGGCAGGAAAGGCACTCTACGAGGCGAACTGCGCGGCCTGTCACGGTCTGGTTGGCGGCGGCGGACCTGCCATCGCCGGTGGCTTGGCGCCGCCGGCCATCGGGTCGCACGAAGTGATGCGCGACGTCACCCCGGCGCTCACCTATCGCATCGTCTCGGTGGGCATTCAGGGCACGGCGATGACAGGCTGGTCCGAGAAGCTGACGAGTGATCAGCGTTGGGATGTGGTGGCGTATGTGAATGCGTTGCGCAGTTCGGCCGCGGAGCGCTCGCGTGGTGAGGCGGTGCTGGCGCGCATGTGCCCGGGTTGCAGCCCCGACGCCATCCGTGCGCGCGCGTTTGGCTGGCAGGCACAGCGCAGCGACGCCGAGATCGAGGCGATGCTGCGCGCTGGCGACACCGAAACCGGCCTCACGGTCGGCGGGCCGGTGAGTTCGTCCGAAGTTGCGGCGATCGTGGCGGCGCTGCGGGCGAACACGGTCGTCACGGTGCAACCCGCGACCAGCGCGGGTGAGCTCGATGCGCGTCGCACCTCACGGCACATCCTGCAGCTGATCGACGACGCCGTCGCCGCTGCGCGCGCCGGCCGGGCCACTGACGCGTCCGATCTGGCCTTCGATGCGTATATCGCCTTTGAACCGCTCGAGACCAACACCCGGATGCGCAATCCCGCGCTCGTTGCGCGCATGGAGCGTTCATTCGCCGACTTCCACAGCGCGGTCAAGGCGGGAGATCTTGCCTCCTCCGAGCAGATGCGTGCCGCCATCGAGCGTGAGCTGCCGTCCGTGGTGGCCTTGGCCGTCGCCAAGTCCACGAAGTGGGGAACCTTTCTCGAGTCGTTTGTCATCATCCTGCGCGAGGGATTCGAGGCCATCCTGGTGCTCGGCGCCGTTGTTGCCTTCCTCATCAAGACGGGGCACCGCCAGCGGGTGCGCGAAATCTGGTTTGGCGCGCTGGCCGGCCTTGGCGCAAGCGTGGTCCTGGCGGTTCTGTTGCGCACGGTGCTCTCGGCGCTGCCGGCAAGTCGCGAGGTGATCGAAGGCGCGACGCTCCTTGTCGCCGTGGTCGTCCTCTTCTCGGTGAGCTACTGGCTCCTCTCCAAGGTGGAGTCCGCGCGCTGGCAGCTGTTCATCCGCGAGAAGGTGACGTCGGCGCTCTCGCACGGCGGCAGTCTCACGCTGGCGTTCGTTGCCTTTCTCGCCGTCTTCCGCGAAGGTGCAGAAACGGCGCTGTTCTTCCAGGCGCTCTTTGCGCGAAGTGACACCACCGCAACGCCGGTGATGGCGGGTATCGGTGCCGGCGCGGCCACCCTGACCGTCGTTTTCTCGCTTTTCTATCGCTTCGGCGTGCGCATTCCGCTGCGCCCTTTCTTTGCGGTCACGAGCGGGCTGCTCTACTGGATGGCGTTCGTGTTCGCCGGCAAGGGTATCAAGGAACTGCAGGAGGGCGGCGCCGTTTCGCGCACGCTCCTGCCGGGGTTCCCGCACATCGAACCACTCGGCATCTATCCCACGGTGGAGTCGCTGATGGCCCAGCTCGTGCTTGTCGGGCTGCTGCTCTTCGCGCTTTGGCGCACGCTGCGTCCGTTGCCGGCACCAGCCGATGAGCCTTCGGCGCGGCGAACTCCATTGCCTGTGGTCCCTGATGCGCCGGCGACGATTCCCCCGGAGGTCGCCGCGCGGCTCGCCGAGCTCCAGGTTACGGCAAAGCGATTACAGGATCGTGTGGAATCGCTCGAGCGTGAGGTCGAGCACGACGCGACGCTCCCGCGCGATCGCCCGACCTAGGCTGCGACGGGTCGTCGCCGCGCTGCCATCCAGGCCGCGCCGCCAATCAGGAACACAAGTCCGATCATCTGCGCCATCGTGAACGCGCCGAAAAACCGGTCATCCTTCGCGCGGAAGACTTCAACGATGATGCGCTCGAGCCCGGCCAGCACGCAGTAAACGCCGAACAGCCAGCCGGCCGCGTGCTTGTGGTCGCGCAGGCGCCAGAGCACGGCGAACATCACCATCCCCATCACGACCTCGAAGAGCTGCGTCGGATACACCGCGACGACTTCGGTCGGCGGAAGCGTCGCGAGTTCCTTCTGGCCGAACTCGGTCGAGAGGACCTGCGCCGTGGAAGGCGGCGCGCCCTCGGGAAAGCGCACGGCAAATCGACTGGACCACGCGCGCCCATAGTCATCGCCCACCGCCCAGCAGCCGCTGCGGCCCACGGCATACGCCGCCGCGAGTGCGGGGGCACTGGCGTCGCTGATCATGGTGAAGCTGATCTTCTTGAATTTCATCCAGCCGGCCGTGGCAAGGATGCCGCCTATCAGTCCGCCCCAGAACACAAATCCCGCGCGCTCGCCCAGTGACGACGCACTTCCGGTGAGGATCGCGTAGTAGATCTTGCCGCCCGCAAGTCCGCCGATCACGGCGGCGATCACGATGTCGGGCATCAGGTCCGCGTTCTGCTTGCGCTGGGTGAGCACGGCCTGGGCCACGATTTGCGCGATGAGGAACGCGCCGAGCATCGCGATGCCGAAGCCGGTGAGCGGCAAGGGCCCGATCTGCAGTTCAAAGGGGTGGTGGATGATCGACGTCAGCGTACTGTCCATGACGGTGAATCCTACGCGGCTGCGCCGCCCGGCACGAGGCCGGGGAGCGACATCGTGGCATAGGCATTGAGATCCGGCCCCGAGGTCTCGCCACGAGCCAGGCGGAACAGTCCGGCGCGTGCGATCATCGCGGCGTTGTCGGTGGCGAGCCGCGGGCCGGGCGCGAAGACACGCGCTTCCGCACCGATCGCCTCAGTGGCGCACGCAGCGACTCGGGCCACCAGCGCCCGATTGCAGGCAACGCCTCCGCCGAGCACAATGCGATTGCGGCCGAACGCCACGGCGGCGCGTACGCTCTTTTCCGCCAGCGTGTCGATCAGGGCGTCCTGAAACCCCCGCGCGATCGCGGCGCGTTCTGCATCGAGTGTGCCTTGACGCTCGGCCGCCCGCACGGCGTGCAGAATGGCCGTCTTCAGTCCGCTGAAGGAAAACTCGTAGTAGTCAGAATCTCCTGGCCGCTGTCCGCCGTGCAGCATAGGGCGCGCGAACCGGGGAATCGCTCCGGTGGCCGTCGCCGCCATCGCCTCGATGTGGCGCCCGCCGGGATATGGAAGCCCGAGCAGTTTCGCCGTCTTGTCGAATGCCTCCCCGGCGGCGTCGTCGCGTGTGGCGCCAAGAAGCTGGTAGCGCCCCCACGCCGGGACATCGAGGAGCAGGGTGTGGCCGCCGCTCACCAGCAGCGCCGTGAACGGGGGCGCCGCGTCCGCGTCCTCGAGCTCCGTGGCAAACAGATGCCCTTCCATATGGTGGACGCCCACCAGCGGCACACCGAGCGACGCCGCGAGTGACTTGGCAAACGAGACGCCCACCAGCAGCGCACCGACCAGTCCCGGCGCGTTGGTCACGGCAACCGCCTCAATCTCGTCGCGGCGAATCCCCGCGTCGCTGAGCGCCTGCCGCGTCACCGGCGCGATGGCCGTCAGGTGTGCACGCGAAGCGATCTCGGGTACCACGCCGCCAAACACGCGGTGCACATCCTGCGAGAGAATGACCAGCGAGCGGAGGCTGCCGTGCGCGCCATCGCCTTCCACCACGGCGGCGGACGTTTCATCACACGATGTTTCGATGCCGAGCACCCGCACGCGACGAGCGCTCAGTCCTGCCGCGCAGCCGGCGCCGGCTCGGCGACCAGCTCTCGCAGCAGCGGTCGCTGCTCGCTCACCGTCCACGACGAGCCAATCAGCCGCCGTCGGACCACGCCGCTCCGGTCGATCAGGAACGTCTCCGGCACTCCCGTGGTCTGGTAGTCATCGCGGATCTTTCCCGATTCGTCATAGACGATCTCGAACGTGAGCTGCATTTCCCGCCGAAATTCGCGGATTGCATCGGCCATCCCGGGGTTGTCGATGCTCACCGCCACGACCATCAACCCGTCCGGGCCCAGTTCCTTGTGCAGCGTCTCAATCCGCGGCATCTCTTCGCGGCAGGGACCGCACCAGGTGGCCCAGATGTTCAGAAGGATCGGCTTGCCGCGGTAGGAAGCGATCCCGCGTACCTCGGGCAATCCGGCGCCGGAATCCGGGACGGTATGCGCCGTGAAATCGGGGGCCACTGACCCGGGCACAATTGGCCCAGCAGTACCGTCGCTCATGGCGCCGAACGCCAGCAGGCCGACGAGCACGACCGCCACGCCGCCCACAACGATCCATTGCCGACTGGAACTCATGCCTGCTCCGCGCAAAGCGCGCGCAGTGCACGAATCTCGGCTGCCGGATCCGCCGCCATGAACACCGCATTGCCGGCAACGAACGTATCCGCGCCGGCGCGCCAGCACGCCTGAATCGTGTCTCGCGCCACGCCACCGTCCACTTCGAGCAGCGCGGTGCTTCTCGCGTCGCTGAGCATGGCTCGCGCGCGAGAAATCTTGCCGAGGCTCGCCGGGATGAATTTCTGCCCACCGAACCCGGGATTCACCGACATGATCAGCAGCAGGTCGAGTTCGGCGGCCACGTCGCGCAGCGCCTCGACCGGCGTGGCGGGATTCATCACGGCGCCTGCCATGCACCCGAGTTCGCGAATGCGTCCCAGCTGGCGATGCAGGTGTGGTGCGGCTTCGACGTGTACTGTCAGGACGGATGCGCCTGCCTTCGCAAACGAATCGAAGTACTTCTCCGGCTCCACCACCATCAGGTGCACATCGAGCGGGAGCCTGGTCAGCCGCTTGCACGTTTCGATCAGTTTGACGCCGAACGAAAGATTCGGGACGAATACGCCGTCCATCACGTCCACGTGCAGCCAATCGGCGCCGCCGGCCTCGATCACGGCGAGCTGCTCTGCGAGGCGCCCGAAATCGGCCGCGAGCAGGGACGGCGCGATCTTCACGCGAGGCGTGGGAACAACCGGGTTCACGAGGCCCTCCGGCGAAGCCGCGCGGCGAAGGCGCCATCGGCGCCGTGGAGATGAGGGAGCACCCGCAGTCGTCCCGCGTCGAGCACCGCATCCGGCACGGTTCCCTCCGGCGGTGGTTCGAGCGAAAAGTCGGAATGCTCGGCGAGAAACGACTCCACTTGCGCGTCGTTTTCTTCCGCTTCCATTGAACACGTGCTGTACACGAGAAGCCCGCCGGGGGTCACAATCGTCGCTGCGGCCTTGAGGAGTGCGCGCTGCACGGCACTCATCACGGCGAGATCGCTGGGCTTCAGTCGCCAACGCATGTCTGGATGGCGGCGAAACGTTCCCGTGCCCGTGCAGGGTGCGTCGAGCAGCACGCCGTCCATCGGCGCGAGGGCGGGAAAGCGGGCGTCGGCCACCAGCGCGGAGACGTTTTTCAGGTCGAGGCGTTCGATGGATTCGCGCACGCGAGCCAGACGTGCAACGGATGAATCGGATGCGACGACAAGCCGTGCGTCGCGCGCAAGCTCAAACGCCTTGCCGCCGGGCGCCGAGCACAGGTCCGCCACCACGCTCCCGGTCGGGAACGCGGCGTACCGCGTGACCATCGTAGCAGCGGGGTCCTGCACAAAGCAGAGCCCCTGCTGAAACGCCCCGACGGTCGTGAGTGCGACGCCGTGCTGGACGCCTAGACTTCCGGGGTCGAGTGCAGGTTCGAATGTGGAGACACCCGCGGCGTCGAGCATGGCTTCGAGCTGTTCGCGCACGATGCCCACCGGCCGGAGGATTGTGTGCGCTTCACGGTTGTTCGCTTCGAGCAGGCGTCGTGTCGCGTCGGCCCCCCACCTGGCCAGCCAACGCGCGACGATCCAGCGCGGATGCGAATGCGCCAGCGCCAGTGCGTCGAGTGGGTCGGCAGGTGTCGCCGGCTCCAGCGAATCGCGTTCGCGGTCCAGGCGGCGCAGCACCGCGTTGGCCAGTCGGCTTGCCCCTTCACCGTGCGAGACCTTCACCTGCTCAACCGTCTGTGCGATGGCTGCGTAGGCCGGCACGCTGTCCATCGCGACCAACTGGTAGGCTCCGATGCGGAGCAGGTCTCGAACGTCGAGGTGAAGCCGCTGCAGTCCGCCGCGGACACGGCTCTCAAGGACGGCGTCCAGCCAGGCCCGCCGCCGGAGGGAGCCATAACTGAGTTCATGGAGCCAGCGCCGGTCGCGCGCATCGAGTCCCCGCGCGGCTGAGTCGAGTGCCGCGTCCAGCATCGTGCCGGCCCGGAGGTCGGCCATCACTCGAGAGGCAGCTATGCGTGCCGGGGTGATGGTCACTCGGGGGCCGGCGGAAGCGCGCGTCTCGAACTGGGCCATATATAGATGGAAGATAAGGGCCTGAGCCTCGACGAACTCTCCTGCGTCCGGTGCCGAATCGCAGGATTTCCGGACGCAGACTGAGTTGCCCGAACAAATGCCGTTACCACCAAACTAACTTTGGCCGTTACCGCGCGCTGACTCGAACCGTCTTGTCCTGTGCAGGAAAGCAGGCTCCGGGACCTACCCGGGGGTCTGCAGTTTCCGCTATTGCGCGTTGCCCGCCGCCCTCCGGGGCGCGATATTCGACACCCCACGGACGACCTTTTTTCGCACGGAGTCCTGATGCTCGGTCGCACTCGGTTTTCACGACGTTCCGCAATCGCCTGCACGGCGCTGGCCCTCGCGGCTGCTGCCTGCAATCGCGATAGCGCGACGACCGGCCCGTCCGGATCGACTTCAAAAGATTTTGCCGCCAACTTGCGCCTCGTCTCTGGCGATCAGCAGCTCGGCGCGATGGGTTCGGCGCTTTCGCAGCCGATCGTGGTGAAGGTGGTGGATGCCGGTGGCCAGCCGGTCACGGGCGCCGCGGTGACGTTCAGCGTGCGCGCGGGCGGTGGCTCCATCAATCCAGCGGCCAACGTTTCTGACGCCAACGGTCTCGTGTCGTCGGTCTGGACGATGGGAACGTCGCTCGGTGAGAACAAGGCGGTTGCTCTCCTCACGAATCAGTTCCTGCTCGACAGCGCGGTGTTCAAGGCGACGGCCACAACCGGTCCGGCCGCTGCGCTCTCAATGGTCAGCGGGAACAACCAGACCATCCAGGCGAGCCGCGCGCTGCCGCTGCCGCTCTCGGTTCGCGTTCGCGACGCATTCGGCAACAACCTTTCCGGTGTGCGCGTGACCTGGACGCCGGCCGCTTCAAACGGATCCGTCACGGTAGCGGTTGATACAACAGCCGCCGACGGGACCGCCAATGCGAACTGGACGCTTGGCAACACAGCCACGACGCAGTCACTCAGCGCGACAGTTACCGGTATTGCGACGCCAGTATCGTTCACCGCCGTGGCGACTGCCGATTCGGGCCGGATATTCACCGTAACCGCCACGCCGCCCGCAACCGCATCGGCGTCTTCGCTCCTTGGCGACATCACTGTCCGTGTGACCGACCAGTACGGCAACAATGTTTCTGGCGCCGCGATCACGTGGAACGACCAGATAGTCGGTGGTGGTTCCCTGAGTGCCACTACTGGCACGACATCGGCCACCGGTGCCGCAACAACGACGTGGACGCTGGGCCGCCGGCTCGGTACGCAGTCAGTGCGCGCCAAGCTCACCGGGCGCAGCGAAACCATCACCGTCTCGGCCACCAGTACTGTCGGCTTCTCCGACGTGATCGCCGGCAACACCATGGCCTGCGGTGTTTCCGCGGCCACGAACTCCGTGTACTGCTGGGGTGCGGGCAGCGACGGTCAGCTCGGTATGGGCGGGTTCGGCAGCTCAACGCAGCCCACAATGGCAATTACGCAGGTGGGGGATACCGCGTCGGGTCTGATCCTGAACGCGCGGCAAGTGGCCGGCGGCCGAAATGGATTTTGCGCCCTGACTTTTGCCCGCACGCTCTACTGCTGGGGCCGTCAACTCGGAGCACCTGCCGTTGCGACACCCACAGCGGTGACCTTGCAAGCACCGCCGGCGAACGTGTTCCCGAATGCGATATTCATGGGCGAAGACTTTGGATGCCTCCTTGACTTGGCCGGGCGAGCGTTTTGCGGCGGCCTGAACATCTCTGGACAGCTCGGTGATGCGGGAGCCAGCGGCAACGGTACGGCGACGGGTACGTGGGCGTCAGTCGTGGCGCCGGCCGGCGCAGCCCTATTCGCCAATATCGCACCCGGGCGCACGCACTCCTGCTCGATCCCGCGCTTCAACTCCACCGATGCGGCGAGTCGGCTTGCCACACAGTCTGTGTACTGTTGGGGCCTTAATAACGAAGGCCAGGTCGGTAATAACACCATCGTGACCGCCAGCGCACCCGTTTCGGTGACAATGCCCGCCGGCACCACCCGGTTTGACTCAACGACGATAGTGACAGGAGCGCAGCACTCGTGCGCCGTCGAGGGCGTTGGCTCTGTGTCTCCCGGCGGCGGACCAGGGACTGCATGGTGCTGGGGTTCAAACGGGTTTGGTCAGCTTGGCATCGGCACCACGACGGGTCCCGGCGATCGCCGACTCGTGCCGACGATTGTTACCGGCGGCATCACATTCGCAGCGCTGTACGCGGGCGAACACCACACCTGCGGGCTCACTGCTGCTGGTCAGGCGAGTTGCTGGGGCCGCAACACCTTTGGCCAGCTCGGCGACGGGACCACCACGAATAGTTTGGCCCCAGTCGGCGTCGCGGGTGGCCTCGCGTTCAGGAAGCTGAGCCTCGGTGAGACGTTCACCTGCGGTGTCACCGGCACACCCGGCGCGCAGTCTACAACGCCGGGCACGGTCTTCTGTTGGGGCAGCAACCAGTTCGGCCAGCTCGGTACCGGAACTACGACAAGCGTCCTCGTCCCAACCGCCGGCCGAGTCCTCGGCCAGCCCTGACGAGTTGGCGCTGCAGAAAACGACGACGGGGAGCCCGCAAGGGCTCCCCGTTCTTCATTAGGGCCGCGCCGTGCCGCTACTGAGCGAATCGCTCCCCCACGGCCGCGCCGCGCCCTCGCACCCACTCTATGGCCTTCTGGCGGCGTTTGCCGGCCGGGTGGACTTCCTGCACCCGTACCGCCGCCTCGCCGCAGGCCACGATCATTCCGTTATCGTCGGCCGCCAGAACCGTTCCCGGGTCGCCGTGCGCGCTCGGCTGCACCTTGGCGCCAAAGAGCCGCACCTCAAGCTCCCCCAGCTTCGTCCACGCCCCCGGCTTGGGGTCGTAGGCGCGCACCAACCGCTCCACCGCCGCTGCTGGCGCGGTCCAGTCAACCCGTGCGTCATCGCGCTCGATCTTGCGCGCATATGAGACCTGCGACTCGTCCTGCGCCTGTTCAATCGCCCCGCCGAGTTCGATCAGCGCGAGCGCCTCGATAATTCCTTCCGCGCCCAGCTCGGCCAGTCGGAGCTGCAGCTCGCCTCCCGTTTCATCGGGGAGAATGTCGGTGCGGAGCGCAAGAATCACTGCTCCCGCGTCGAGCGCCGGTACCATTCGCATGATCGAGACGCCGGTCTCCCGGCGACCGTCGCGAATTGCTGCCTGGATTGGTGCCGCGCCGCGATAGAGCGGAAGCAGCGACGCGTGGATGTTCAGTGTGCCGAGCGGGGGCAGGTCAATCACATCCTTGGGCAGGATGTGACCGTAGGCCACCACGACGGAGATGTCCGGGTCGAGTGCTCGCAGCGAAGCAACGAACTCCTCGCCGCGCGGGCGCTCGGGCTGAAGCACCGGAATGCCTTCCTCGAGCGCGATCTCCTTTACCGGCGACGGATCGAGTTTCGAGCGGTCGCGGCCGCCGCGCGCGCGCGGACGGTCGGGCTGCGTCACCACGGCTACGACGTCGTGTCCCTCGCCGATCAGCGCGCGGAGCGGCGCGGTGGCGAACTCGGGTGTGCCCCAGAAAAGAACGCGCACTAGACCTGCCGGGTGTCGTCGTCCTCTGCGCGGCCCGTTCCTGGCGTCAGGATCCGGATGAACTCGGGGTATTTGCCCTTCTCATCGTCCCACGCGGCCATCGCCTTCCTGCGCTTGAGGAAGCTGAGGTGATCGATGAAGAGTTTTCCGTGCAGGTGATCGATCTCGTGCTGCAGGCAGACACCGAGGAGCTCGGTGCCCTCGACCTCGAACGGTTTTCCGTCGACGCCAATTGCGCGGACCACGACACGCCCCGACCGAATGACATCACCAAACACGTCAGGGATGGAAAGGCAGCCTTCCTCCCATTTGATGTCGCCTTCGCGAGCGATGATCTCGGGATTGAAGAGTACGTGCCGCAGGCCCTCCACCTCCACGACCGCGAGGCGCTCGCTGCGCCCCACCTGCGGCGCGGCGAGACCTACGCCCTGCGCCGCGTGCATTGTCTCGAACATGTCCTCGGCCAGCTGGACCAGCTCCGGTGTCACCACCTGAACCGGTGTGGTCTCCTCGCGGAGCACCGGCGACCCGAGCACATGGATCGGCAGCACAGCCACGTGGGTCAGTCCGCGGCGGGCTTGGTGACGCTGGTGATCCGCGTGCGCAGCACCACCAGCTTCGACTCGCCGCTCTTGATCGTGATCTTGTCGCCCATGGACGGTTGTGGGGCGCCGTCCTTGAGCGTCTGCGCGATATGCACGACTTCACCCACGATGCCACCCGCCGTGACGATCTCATCGCCCTTGGTCATTGCCATCAGCGAAGCCTCGAGCTGCTTCTGCTGCTTGCGCTGCGGGCGCAGCACGATGAAGTAGAAGATGGCCACGATGACGGCCATCTGGATGAGGAAGACAGTGCCGCCGCTGCCGCCGGGGGCGGGAGCGGCGGCAGGCGCCTGAAGCAGAAATGCGCTCACGAAGGGCATCAGGAGTGCTCGGGTTGGTTCGGGGAAGAATGGTAGCGCGCGAGCCAATCCCGGCTCCACGCGCCAAACGTGCCGTCGAGGATTGCAGCACGTGCTCGCCGCATCATCGCGATAAGGAAATGTACATTGTGCAGTGAGAGGAGGCGCGGACCCAGCATCTCTTCCGCCTGGACGAGGTGCCTCAGGTACGCCCGTGAAAACCTGCGGCAGCAGGCGCAGCCGCAGCCCTCCTCAATGGGTCGGTCGTCGGCCCGGTGCACGGCATTCCGCAAGTTGAGTCGCCCGTCCGACGTGAAGGCCGCGTTGTTGCGCCCCATCCGCGTTGGTGCGACGCAGTCAAAAAGGTCGACCCCGCGCGCGACACCCTCAATCAAATCCTCGGGAAAGCCCACGCCCATCAGGTAACGCGGCTTGTCGCGGGGCAGGGCCTCGTCACAGACCTCCATGATCTCGTGCATCGCGGGCTTGGCCTCGCCAACGGAAAGGCCGCCGATGGCCACACCGTGCCAATCTCCCGCGCCGGCAATTCGGGCCGCCGCGTCGCGCCGCAAGTCGGCGAAGATCCCACCTTGGACGATTGGGAACAGTGCCTGATTCTCCGCCGAGTCGGCCTTGATTCGCGTGAACTCGGCGCGACACCGCTCCAGCCAGCGGATGCTGCGTTCGCTGGCATCGTGCGCGGCCGCGCGGTCGCTCTGCCCCGGCACCACGTGGTCGAACTGCATGATGATGTCGGCGCCGAGGTTGGTCTCGATTCCCATCACGCTCTCGGGCGTGAAGTGTCGCTCGGACCCGTCAATGTGCGATCGGAAAGTGACACCGTCCTCCGACACGGCATTCAGCGACGCGAGCGAGAAGACCTGGAATCCGCCGGAATCGGTGAGGATCGGCCCGTGCCATCCCATGAACCGGTGCAGGCCGCCCAGGTCCCGAATCAGTCCGTCGCCGGGCCGGAGGTGCAGGTGATAGGCATTCGAGAGGATGATCTGCGCGTGCATCGCGCTGAGTTCATCGGGGTCCAGCGCCTTCACCGTCGCGAGAGTGCCAACCGGCATGAATACCGGCGTCTCCACGGTGCCACGCGGCGTATTGAGCGTTCCCGCGCGCGCGCGCCCCACCGTGGCCTGCACATCGAACGCGAAGCTCACAGGATCACCATCGCATCGCCATACGAGTAGAAGCGGTATCGCTCGCGCACGGCTGCGGCGTATGCGGCGCGCATCAGGTCATATCCCGCAAAGGCGGCGACGAGCATCAGGAGGGTGGAGCGGGGAAGGTGGAAGTTCGTGATCAACCGGTCGGCGCTGCGAACGCCGTGCGGTGGATGGATGAAGATGCGGGTTTCGCCCACCCCCGCGCGAATCGTGCCGTCAGGCGCGAGGCTGCTCTCGAGCGTACGCAGCGAGGTCGTGCCCACGGCCCAGATCGATTTGCGGTCGGCCCGCGCAGCGTTGGCGGCGGCTGCCGTTGCCGCAGGCAGGTCATACCACTCCTCGTGCATCACGTGGTCCGAAATCTCCGCGGTATCCACAGGTTTGAACGTCCCGGCCCCCACGTGCAATGTGACGTCCGCGAGCTGTACGCCGCGGGCCTGAATCAACGCAAACAGTTCCGGCGTGAAGTGGAGGCCGGCTGTTGGCGCCGCAACCGAGCCGGACTCCGAGGCGTAAACCGTCTGGTAGCGCTCGATGTCCGAGGCCGCATCGCTTCGCTCGATGTACGGCGGCAGCGGCACGTGCCCATGCCGCTCAATCGCCTCCGACACCGGCCCGTCCGCGCAGAGCTGCACGATTCGGCTGCGCCTGTCGGTGACCTCCACGATCTGCGCGTCGAACCCCGGTGCGATGTGCACCACGCGCGGTGGGTGGAGTTTGCCACCCGGCTGAACCAGCGCCTCCCAGCGATCATCGCCCAGCGGTTTGAGGAGAAACACCTCCGCCGGTGCGCCAGAGTCGCGGGTGCCCAGCAGCCGGGCGCGAAAGACACGTGTCACGTTTCGAACCAGCAGGTCGCCCGGGGCAATCAGATCTGCGATATCGCGGAACACACGATGCTCAACCGCACCGGTAGAGCGATGCACCACCATCAGCCGACTGTCGTCGCGGCGCGCGAGCGGCGCCTGCGCAATCAACTCAGCGGGAAGGGCGTAATCGTAGTCTGCAGTCTTGAGCATCGGCGGTTGACGAACGCGTCAGCGTGATCATGGCCGAGGTCTCGGCCCTGTCGTGGGAATCATCAAGCAAGAACTAGGAATCAACCGAATCAGTCCGACAAATTTGCTGGATGTTCCTGTTCTGGTTTGATGATAACGACATAAAGCCGAGACCCTTGCCGCGCGGGCCGACGAGACCGGGCCTAGAGCAGTTCGCCCTGCGGCGTCGGGGGATTCTTGTACCCGAAGTGACGATACGCCTGCGCTGTAGCCACGCGGCCGCGGGCCGTGCGCTGCAGAAGCCCGTTTTGCACGAGAAAGGGTTCGTACACCTCTTCAATCGTCCCGGCATCTTCGCCTATCGCAGCCGCCAGCGACGCCACACCCACCGGACCACCCTCGAACTTCTCGATGATCGTCTTCACGATCCTCGCATCCATGTCGTCGAGGCCAAAGTCGTCCACGTCGAGCATGGCCAGCGCTTCCTTGGCCACCGCCTGCGTGATGACGCCGTTCGCCTTCACCTGGGCGTAGTCGCGCACGCGACGCAGCAGCCGGTTGGCGATACGCGGCGTGCCGCGCGACCGCCGCGCCAGTTCCTCAGCGCCGTCCGCGTGCAGTTCCACGTTGATCACGTCGGCGGTGCGGCGGACGATCTCCTCGAGATCACCCGAGGGATAGAAGTCGAGCCGCATCGTCAGGCCGAATCGTGCGCGCATCGGCGGCGTCAACAGGCCAAAGCGCGTGGTGGCCCCAACCAGTGTGAACCGTTCGATGGCCATCGTCACGGTCTGTGCGTGCGGGCCGTCCGACAGCCGGATGTCGATCTTGAAGTCCTCCATCGCCGGATAGAGAAACTCCTCGATGATGGGGCGCAGCCGGTGAATCTCGTCGATGAACAGGATGTCGCCCGAGCGGAGATTCGTGAGCGTTCCCACCAGGTCGGCGGGCTTCTCGAGCGCAGGGCCCGAGGTCGTGTGAATGTTCACGCCCAGTTCGCGCGCAATCAGTTCCGCAAGCGTCGTCTTGCCCAGCCCGGGAGGACCGTGGAACAGCGTGTGGTCCAACGGCTCACGCCGGCCGAGCGCTGCCTGAATCGCGATGTCCAGCGACGTCTTGAGCTTC
>Ga0207952_1000731_pt1 | contig 20564 bp, 20 predicted proteins | sample SubbioR12Aug_8Ca_FD_184831 | JGI IMG/M metagenome (GOLD analysis project Ga0207952, IMG submission 184831) | Serpentinite rock and fluid subsurface biosphere microbial communities from McLaughlin Reserve, California, USA - CR12Aug_8Ca (SPAdes) | ecosystem: Environmental > Terrestrial > Deep...
TGGTGGATTTGGCGGCGGTGGTGCGTCAGGAAGGTGGTAACGATGAACATCAAGCGCATAGCCAGGCATCTCACGATGACCCACTGGCAAGTCAACCGATTTTTTACCCGTCAGGTTTTTAGCACCATTGAACAGGCGATAAAACACAGCGAAACAGCGCACGTTGGAGAAATTCGATTTGTCGTGGAAGGCGCACTGGATGGTATGCCACTCTTTACAGGGCAATCCGCAAGAGGTCGTGCGATTGACGTATTTTCTCAATTGCGCATGTGGGACACTGAATATAACAACGGCGTGCTGATTTATTTGTTGTATGCCGATCGCGACGTGGAAATTATCGCTGATCGCGGTATCCACTCAAAGGTGCACTCCAGGGAGTGGGCAAAGATCTGTCATCAGATGGAAACCGCTTTCAGTCAAGGCGACTACGAAGGCGGCGTGGTCAATGGGATTCAAGCAGTGACAGCATCTCTGGCAGAACATTTTCCCTCCGCGGGTGTCAGCCGCAATGAGCTGTCTGACAAACCGGTGATGTTATAAATAACAGATATTTTTGCGCGGATGATCTAGCGCGGCGAGATTTGACGCTTGCCATTCAGTCGTCTTTAATCAACTTCATAGAACGGAGCACTACCATGCAAACAGAACATTTAAAAGTGACGGGAATGACTTGCGGAGGCTGCACCAGCGCGGTAACAAAAGCCCTGGAAGCAGTCTCCGGCGTCAGCGACGTAAGAGTGTCACTCGCGGAGGGTGAGGCTACTGTTCATTACGATGAGTCAAGAAGTTCCCTTGATCAAATAAAGACAGCCATAAAGGAGGCTGGCTACGGGGTGGATGTGCCTTTGGAAGCGCACAAGCATCAATCCAAGGGCGGCTGTTGCAGTTAGGTTGACTGACCTCAACATTGGAAGGTCAACAGAACTTGTATCCAGGAGATGTTTATGACTCCGGCATTCGATATGAAGAAAGTCACAACGCCGCTCCTGCTTCACATGCTGAAGAATGAGCTGCGATTCCCTCGATTGTTTCTTCTCCACTGCAAGCTTACGCTCGCTCAATTCAAAAAAACGATGGGCAGCCAATTTCCTGCTGAGTTGGTTGAACTCGCTGCATTGCCTGCTTGGGTTTATATCAACCTGAAGAAGAAAATCGGCCAACCCAGAGCGTTCGAAATTCTGCGTATCGCCTTGCTAACCGGTGGAACGGCAGCACAGAACTTGCAGTTTGATACCGTCCACCAGAAGCGCAATTTTCAGAATTTCTCGGAACTGGAGATCGAGAACAATCGCACCGGCCTGGTTCGTTGGAACAAGATGGAGGTCATCGAACGCTCGGCGAGGCGCTTCGAAATCAAGATCACGCGATGCATGTTTCATGAATTTGTCGTCTCTATAGGGATTCCGGAGATGACGCCAATTGTGTGCCAGATCGATAACGCCATGTTTAATTCTTACCTTCCAGATGAGATGACATTTGATCGTGGTGGCGTTGGACGGCGGATTGCTGATGGCAAAAGCGAATGTAATTTCGTCTGGGAATTACGTCAATAGTAGGTCTTATTGGTTCCAATACGCTGTTTTAGAACCAAGGCTTCCCTTTTTGTATTTCATCACTTCTATAGATCGAGGTAACAAAATGAATAAAAAAGCAAAACAAAAAGAGGAAGACGAAGAGATACTTCCCATGTCAAAGAGCGATTATAAAGTTAGCTTACACAAACTACAGGTCGAGCTCGTTAAGCTGCAGCGGCATGTCATTCGTCACAGTGAAAAAGTCCTTGTGCTTCTAGAGGGGCGTGATGCAGCAGGTAAAGACGGCAATATAAAGCGCATTGTCGAATATCTAAGTCCTCGTGAGACGCGAGTTGTTGCGCTTAGTAAGCCTTCCGACCGAGAGCGTAGTGGCTGGTATTTCCAGCGCTACGTTGCTCACCTCCCAGTTGCTGAGGAACTCGTATTATTTAATCGCAGTTGGTACAACCGGGCTGGCGTAGAGCATGTGATGGGGTTTTGCTCCAAGGATGAACATGAAGAGTTCATGCAGTCAGTACCAAAGTTCGAGGAAATGTTGGTCAACTCGGGAATTAAGCTGTTGAAGTATTACCTGGATATTGACAAGGATGAGCAAACAAGGCGGTTGGCTGACCGTGAACGTGACCCGCTCAAACAGTGGAAAACTAGTCCGGTCGATGCCGTCGCCGTCAAACATTGGAAAGCATATTCCGATATGCGAGATGCGATGCTGTTGCGGACCCATACCATTGCCGCACCATGGCATATTGTGCGGGCGAATGACAAGTTGGCCGCCAGATTGAATTTGATGCGTGACATACTGTCGCGATTGCAATACACGGGAAAGAATAAAAAGTTGATCAAGCCCGATTTGGAAATCGCCTTCGAGTTTTCACCGGAATGCATAGACTCCTCTCGACTGGCACGCTAAAGCCCCATTGTTAAGGTGGAACGTGAAAACAAGCACCATCCAAGTTGGCGAGCTTATATCGTCGCTGAGTACATTGGGAGCCGATGAGAAATTATCGACTCTCCCGGGCATCAATCAGTTTAACGTCAACTTTGTTGCTGAGAGTAATACCTTAATAGCTGAACCGGCATGGTCACTCCCAATTACGGCCTGGCAGGCAGCACGAAAGAAGGTTGCTAACATGGTGTCACACATCATTAGGATGGAGTAGCACAATGTGTTTTTCCGCCACGGCCAGTTTCTCCGCGGGCGCGGTGTTGCTCGGATTGGGCACGTTGACACTGAGAGCGCCGCGTACCCGGGCAGAACTGCTATTCGCGGCAATCCCAATGCTGTTTGCAATTCAACAGATAAGCGAAGGCATAATTTGGCTGACTTTTCGGTATGAGTCACTGCAGATCAATATCGCGATGACCTATGTATTCTCGTTCTTCTCACACGTGTTGTGGCCAATCTACGTGCCTATGGCAGTTTTGCTCATGGAGCCGTCAGTGAGGCGCCGACGAGTGCTGCTTGTGCTCGTCGCAGCAGGTGTTGCAGTTGGTGTATACCTGTTGTATTTCTTGCTGGTCTTCCCTGTAGTCTCGAGACCAAGTAATCAGCATATAGAGTATGTGTCGCCACATTTCTTCGCAACTGCGACGATGATGCTATATCTGTTGTCGACTACCGTTAGCCCAATTCTGTCCACGCATCGAATGGTGAGAGTATTCGGTGTATTTGCATTTTTGTCCTTTGGTGCTTCCTACTACTTCTATGCAATCTGGTTTATCTCAGTATGGTGCTTCTTCGCTGCTCTCCTGAGCATCGTGATTTATCTACAGTTTACATTGCGCAGGAAAGACAGTATGAGCCTTCTAGAAACAGATGTATCCATACCGATATGAACCCAACGATTGCCCGTGAATCTATTGTCTCGCAGTCAGCTGAAATCGCTTTACTGGGCCCCCTCCAATTGGCTTGGTTGGCAGCCGCTGTATTTGTTGTATCGGCGGGCTATGGTGCACTCATGCCGCTTCTACCAAGTTGGCTTAATCAAATTGAACCGGACTTGACCGGAACTGAAATTGCCCGCCATATCGGGTTGCTGAGCGGCGCGTATACGACTGGCGTGCTGATTGGGGCTCCTTTGTGGGGTGTCTTCTCTGATAAGGTTGGGCAAGTCCGAATATTGATCTTTGGGCTTATTGGTTATCTTGCCAGCTTGCTTCTCATATTGGTTCCGGGATTGGATGGATTACGGGGACTCTATGTCTTACGTGGAATGACAGGTTTTTTTGTGGCGGCCGTTGTACCTGTGGTTTCAGCGCTAATTGCAGAATATACCCCGGAGGAATTGCGGGCACGACGATTTGCCTGGCTGGGAGCAATGTCCTTGTTGGGGTTTCTGTTCGGTCCGGGGTTGGATGCCATGGCCGACTGGATAGGATCAATAGTTGGTGTAGAAACGTCTCTCGCCCTATTCTCCACACAGACTGTGATTATTTTGTCAGCATTTCTCAGTGCCACTGTAATGCTAGGACTTGCAGTAACCTTGCCAGCAGCGCATGCGCGGACCGTGCTTTTTCAAAAAAACCAATTGACACATGTGAGCACCCATATCACCGCACTCTGCTGGCTAAACGGAACGGTGATGTTCGTACTGGCGGCGTTTGAAATTGGCATTGTATTGCAGGGGCGTCAACATATAAGCATGTCGTCCCAACAGGTAGCAATTATGTTTGCCGAATGCAGCTTGGTCATGCTGGGAATAAACGCACTTCTTTTCTTTACTACGCTATTGGAGAAAACTGCAGCGCGCAAACTGATCGCAATAGGGACTATATTGGCAACTGTCGGATTAGTCATACTTGCATTTCATCGTTCCGACTCCTGGGTCTATTTGGGTATCAGTCTTACTTCTGCTGGCACAGGTCTGGTGCTGCCGGTGATTTCTTATCTTGCCGCAGGTACTTCGCGAGAGCGGCTGGGTGCCGCTATGGGTGGCCTGGCAGCGGCGGCTGGACTAGGTCAAACACTTGGATCAGGCATGGGTGGCTGGCTTTTCGGTGCTCTTGCGCAATATAGTTTTGGTTGGTTTTCTTTGCCTTTGTTGATCGTATTGATCTTAGTCTTGGCCCGCCCGCGCTGGTAGTTGTTTTCTAGTTAAAACCTTTGATCAGTTTTGTTTCACAGGAGCGAGATTCGTACCAATGATTATTTGTCGTCTTGAAAATCATTTTGAATATGCGATAGGATACACCCATTAAAACTACCAATTATTTAGAGGGTGAACATGAATACCTATGAGTCAACGACTATTCCTACAGGAGTTGGGGAATATGACCTGATTCCAGCTGATTTCCCGGCTACAGCATTGCTGGGGGCGATAGGTGGGGCCCAAGCCAAACTGTTGCTAACAGAATTCAAAGGTAAATTCTATCCTCCAGGTACTACTCCACCAGAGCGATTCCAGCGTTGGGATGTCTGTGAAGATTTAGCCCGACAGTTTAGCAAAAAATCCTTGGAATCCAAGGCAGGCAAGCGAGCACATATGTCAGAAATCGAGATCCTGGAACAATACTATGAACGGCTGTTGAAAACAGGCTGGGTGTCAGATGCTGAAGGTGTTTGGGTAATCCATAGGGTTGCCGCCATGCTTTCCTGGCCAAAGCTGGCTATCTGAACTCGTATTGATAGCAGATGGCTGTTATTGCCGTAAAGTTTTATACATCAAACTCTTAATGCAGATGCAGGGGTTATTCATCACCTCAAAGATTGCCACAAAAAATATTGCTCATTTTTGAATAGAGGTCTATGCTCTTGGTGTAGCCCAACATGATCCCACTCCCGCTCCTCTTTTTGGGGAACCTAAGCCAGTGATGCCATCTTGGTGAAAGAGTACAAAAGCCACCTTAAGGTGGCTTTTGACTTTAGTCTGCATGAAAATATTCATAGGCCAGGCGATGCTTGACAAATATATCGATAGAAATGGAATTGGTTTTGGGGCGACCTGTCAAAATTGCGCCCCCCCTGTAACCCTATGCACTTTAGCAACGCTTGATCGACCTGATGCCAGCCTGGCTTACCCTTTCTATTGGATTTACTTTTGACTGCAAACCTCATCGCCCGTTATAAAACCGATCCTGAATCAGTCTACAACACTTGGTTCATTGGCGGCGAACAACGGATGAAGGCTTTTCGGGCGATACGCCGAGGAGTGAAAGATACCGTTGACGCCATTGCAGCTGGCACCTTTGGTAACGATTTTAAGGGCTCTCCATTAGAAATCGTCCTGGCCGCCATTACCGAGCAAAAACAGGTATTTGAAGGAGCGGCCCATCCTTTCTACTGGAAACCCAAGTTGCGCATCCCAGATATTTACGAAAATATGCAGAACCAGCAAAAGTTTGGGGCTTTTTTGAATGCCTGTCTAAATGCGACACGTGAAGATCAAGTGCTGGATGAGATGAGTCGTCTGGCAGATGCAAATATTAAAGGCCTGGGGCCGTCGGTAGCTACCATCGTTTATTTTTTACATCCGACACTGGTACCTCCTTTTAACACAGCCATCGTGAATGGTTTCAACGCGCTTTTCGATGCCAAACAAAAACTAGGCTCCTGGCAAAGTTATTTATCGATGCGTGAGACGATAGTACAAGCAAATACGACACACCGGAGTTTACTGTCTAAAGACTTGGGTGCATTTGCCGGATTGCTGTTTGAACTGGGCAGCGGGAGGCTGATTATTCAGAATAATGCAGACGATGTATTGAAAGACTTACAGGAAAAAGCGGAGAAAGCCGCTGCTCGTCGCCATAGCCAAGTCATCGAAGAACACAAGGAAGAATCCGAGCATACGCAGGTACAACATATGTTGATCAAAATCGGTCGGGCATTAAAGTATCAGGTGTTTGTAGCACGCAATGACCGCCATCGTTCATGTCACGGTGAAGCTTTTTCTCAACTGACGATTGAACAACTTCCAGCATTTGATGTGCCGTCAGAGGTGATGGATACAATTAGTTTAATTGATGTTTTGTGGATAGATCCGCAAACCTCCACCATCGCCTGTGCTTTTGAAGTAGAAAAAAGTACTTCCATTTATTCCGGTATCTTGCGTATGAAGGATCTGGCCCGATCAATCCCTTCGCAAAGTTGCCACTACTACTTGGTGGCGCCAAATAAACGCCAGCAGGAAGTAATGGCTCAGATCAGTCGCCCCGCCTTTCGCGGCGATGCGGCCGATCTGTCTTTGAGTTACTTACCGTTTGATATTCTTAGACAACATTGTGATGCCCTGTGCATGTTGGGAGAAAATCATTCCGTTCTCAAAAAAATCGCCCAGTTCAGTACGTAAATAATGCGACGAGGTATGATTAATTTACTACTTCTCCGCGACGCAATTGCCGTCGGCGCAACAGCAAATACACCGCTGGCACAACAAACATAGACAGCAATGGTGCGGTAATCATGCCGCCTACCATCGGTGCAGCGATACGCTTCATGACTTCAGACCCCGTACCCGCGCCAAGCATGATGGGGACCAGGCCAGCAATGATGACAGCGACCGTCATTGCCTTTGGCCGGACCCGCAGCACGGCGCCCTCACGAATAGCATCCAGTAAATCTTGCTCACTGGCTTTTCCTGTCTTCAGCCTGTCATCCCAGGCATGCTTCAGGTACAACAGCATGATAACGCCAAATTCAGCCGAAACACCCGCTAGAGCAATAAACCCGACACCACTGGCGACCGACAGATTATGCCCTAGTGCCCACTGTAGCCAGATACCACCGGCTAAGGCAAATGGTAAAGTCGCCATGATCAGCACCGCTTCATCAACACGCTTGAAGGTCATGTACAACAGCACAAAGATGATCAGTAAAGTCGCTGGCACGACGATTTTAAGCTTGGCAGTGGCACGCTCCAGATATTCAAATTGTCCAGACCAGGCAATCGAATAACCTGCTGGCAACTTGACTTCCCTGGCAACGACTTCCTGCATTTCATGTACTGTTGAGCTGAGGTCACGATCACGGATATCGACATATACCCATCCTGATAGTCGTGCGTTCTCACTCTTTAACATGGGCGGCCCATCATTGATGCGAATCTCTGCAACGTCGCCAAGACGGATTTGCGCTCCACGTTCGGTCAGCACTGGCAGTTGACGCAGCTTTTCAACTGAGTCACGCATTTCTCGCGGATAACGCACATTGATAGGAAATCGTTGTAAGCCCTCGATGGTTTCACCTATGTTGTCCCCGCCGATCGCTGCGGACACAATGCTCTGCACATCCGAAATATTAAGACCGTAGCGTGCGGCGGCATCCCTATTGATATCAACATCGATATAGCGCCCGCCGTTCAGTCTTTCTGCCAAGGCCGACGACACCCCAGGGACGTTTTTGATGACCCGCTCAATATCGCCTGTAATCCGGTCTATTTCTTTCAAATCAGTTCCAGCCACCTTCACGCCCACCGGGCTCTTGATACCAGTTGCCAGCATATCGATGCGATTCCGGATAGGTGGTACCCAGATATTGGATAGTCCAGGGACTTTGACTATGCGATCCAGCTCCTCCACCAGTTTATCGGTAGTCATGCCGGGACGCCATTGGTCACGAGGTTTGAATTGTATTGTTGTTTCGAACATCTCCAAGGGAGCCGGATCAGTCGCGCTTTCAGCCCGTCCTGCTTTGCCAAATACACTTCTCACCTCCGGGACAGTCTTGATCAATCGATCTGTCTGCTGGAGTAATTCTGAAACTTTACCTGCGCCTATACCTGGAAGTGCAGACGGCATATAAAGCAAGTCACCTTCATCCAGCGGCGGCATGAACTCACCACCCAGACGCGCTAAAGGCCAGACTGTGAGGATTGCTACTATCGCAGCAAGCACCAAGGTCAGTTTCGGAAAGCGCAATACGGCATCGAGCAAGGGGCGATACATGGCAATCAAAAGGCGATTCAGCGGATTAATTTGTTCATCTGGTATCTTGCCACGTATAAGGTAACCCATTAATACTGGTATCAAGGTCACTGCCAGACCGGCTGCTGCTGCCATGGCATAGGTCTTGGTAAAGGCGAGTGGAGAGAACAAACGCCCCTCCTGTGCTTCCAGGGTAAAGACAGGTATAAAAGACAGGACAATGATGAGTAATGAAAAAAACAGGGCTGGCCCAACCTCGGCCGCCGCATCGCCAATCACCCGCCAATGGGCTTCGCCCTGAAGTTTTTCACCGGGATGTGCATGGTTCCATGCTTCGATGTGCTTGTGGGCATTCTCTATCATGACCACTGCGGCATCAACCATGGCACCTACCGCAATGGCAATCCCTCCCAGCGACATGATATTGGCATTCACGCCCTGGTAATACATGACGATGAAGGCAATCAGGATGCCAATTGGCAAAGTGACGATGGCGACCAACGCTGAGCGCAAATGAAACAAGAAGATGGTGCAGACAACGGCAACTACAATGAATTCCTCGATCAATTTCTCTTGCAGGTTTTTGACGGCGCGATTGATAAGGTTTGAACGGTCATAGGTAGTGACGATTTCCACGCCTGCAGGCAGACTGGCCTTGAGCTTTTCTAGTTTGACCTTGACTGCATCGATGGTTTCCAGTGCGTTCTTGCCTGACCGCATGACAATCACGCCACCAGCAACTTCGCCTTCACCGTTCAAGTCGGCAATACCACGCCGCATTTCAGGTCCGATCTGTATGCGAGCTACGTCGCCCAGGCGCACGGATACACCGGCATCGGTCGTCATTAAAGGTATTTTACGAAAATCTTCCAAAGACTTCAGGTAACCGGACGCACGCACCATGTACTCGGCTTCCCCCAGTTCCAGCACTGATCCTCCAGTTTCCTGATTGGCCTTTTGCACAGCTTCAATGATTTTTCCGTGCGGGATGTTATAGGCACGCATCTTGTCCGGATCGAGCTGTATCTGGTACTGACGTACCATGCCGCCTATGCTGGCCACCTCAGATACATTCGGCACTGATTTCAGTTCGTACTTCAGGAACCAGTCCTGAAAAGCCCGTAATTGCGACAAGTCCATCTTGCCACTGCGGTCCACCAGGGCATATTCATACACCCAGCCGACACCGGTTGCATCCGGGCCCAGTGAGGCTTTGGCCTGCGGCGGTAAGCGAGACTGCACCTGGTTCAGGTATTCCAGTACGCGGGAACGTGCCCAGTACATATCGGTACCATCTTCAAACAATACATAGACGAAAGAATCCCCAAAGAATGAATAGCCGCGCACCGTCTTGGCACCAGGTACTGACAACATCGTCGTCGTCAGGGGATAGGTAATCTGGTTTTCGACAATCTGAGGTGCCTGGCCCGGATAACTGGTGCGGATGATGACTTGCACATCAGACAGGTCAGGAATCGCGTCCAGCGGTGTACGGGACAAGGACCAGATACCCCAGGCTGTCATCATCAAGGTGGCAAGCAAGACCAGAAAGCGGTTAGCGATCGACCAGCGTATCAGTTTGGCCATCATTTTTTTGCTCCTGCAGACGACGAAGGCATCGTCATCGTTTCATTCATCGCTTTAGCTGGTAAGGTGGATTTGGGTATTTCTGCCGATGGTGAGATCGAAGTGACCTGGTACATGCCATCCTTGGTTTGACGTATGTCAAAGGTCACCATGTCGCCAACGGCAACATTGGCAGGTAAGCCGTTCGCTGGCAATTGGAAGCCCATCGTCATTGCACCCCATTGCAGGGATGGAATAGGACCGTGGGATAGTGTGATTTCGTTCTTGTCTATCTTTTCGACTTTGCCATTACCATGGTGTGTCGTTCCAGTAGCTTTGCTGGTACTTGCCGCTGGTGCATCGCCCATACGGGTCGTTGTACCTTTCAGGCTAGCCTCGGAATCAATCAGGAATTGACCAGATACCACGACTTTTTGTCCAGCTTCCAGGCCTTTACGGATTTCAGTTTGTCCATTTTCCTCTGTACCGGTTTCGACATCAACGGGCATGAATTTACCCTCGCCTTGTGCGACCATCACCACGGCGCGAGTGCCAGTCTGGATGATGGCCTCGGTTGGTACTTGCAAAATGTCGTTGCGGGCCTCAGAACTGAAGCTCAGATTGGCAAACATGCCTGGTACCAGTTGGCCGGACGGATTCACCAATTCGATACGGGCTTTCAGAGTACGGGTAGCGACATCGATCTGGGGAAGAATGGCATTGACCTTGCCTTTGAAGATAATGCCTGGCAAGGACGGAGTGCGTGCTTCGACGGCATTACCTACGCGTACCTTGGCAGATTGATTTTCAGGAATGTCGGCATTAACCCAGATCGTGCCCAGACCATTGATACGGAATAAGGGCGCGCCCGTCATGACGGTCATGCCTTCACGTACAGACAATTCTGCGACTACACCGCTGACCGGGGCTGTGATAGTGATACGTGAATGTACCTTGCCACTGGCCTCGACTGCCCGTATTTGATCGTCGCTCATACCAACCAGGCGCATGCGTTGTTTTGCCCCGTCCATTAATCCGGCAATGCCACCAGCCTGCATGTGCTTCGCTGTCAGATATTCTTCCTGTGCGGCGACCCAATCAGGTACATATAGCTCAGCCAGTGCCTGACCTTTCTTGACCGGATCCAAGGGTGTGCGAACGTAGAGTTTTTCGACAAAGCCATTGCTGCGTGCCTGCACCAGGACGACATCACGTTCGTTATAAGCCACACTACCTACCGCCATCACAGCCGATGCCAGGCTACTGCGTGTTACTTCTGCTGTGCGTATACCAAGGTTTTGTTGTACACGGGGACTGATACTGACCGAACCTTCATCGCCACCATCGGCATAAACAGGCACTAATTGCATTTCCATGAAAGGAGATTTTCCAGGTTTATCAAATTTCTGGCCGGGAACCATAGGGTCATGCCAATACAGTGGCTTTTTTTGATTCGCGACAGAACTAGTTGTTGAGACGCTTGAGTGTGATCCATCAGACCCTTGCATCCCATGATTGAGACCAAGGCGATAAAGACCATAACCACTTCCAGCCAATACACCGGCAGCAATCAGGGCGATGAGGATTTTCTTATTGTTCATGGCATATCCTTGTTCGTGGATTGAGTTGGGTACGTCGCTTGCACATCGGCAGGAAACAGAAAATTCAGTTGCGCCCATAAACGGGCTGTATCTGCTTGTAGCTGCAAGGCTTGCAGTTGTATATCGGTTTCGTTACGGCGTGCCGCCAGCAACTCACTCAGGCTGGACTTGCCACCTCGATAGGCACCCAAGATGGCGCGAGTACGCTCTTTCGCGAGCGGTATCAATTCACGCTCATAGCGGGCATTGCGTTCAAGGTCACTTTGCCACTCTTCTATCATCGCTTTTGTTTCAGCAACGTGCGCACGCAATGCTTCTTCGCGTTCCGCCTTGGCCTGTTCGACCATTGCCAATTTGGAAGACAGCTCGCGATCCTGGCGATTCTTTTGATCCCATTGGAAAGGCAGTGATATGCCGACTGATACCATATTGGAGTAAGCTGAACCGCGCTGCTGGAACGCGACTTCAACACTCCAGTCGGACTTTTTATTGGCCCCGGCCAATCTGGCATCTGTCTCAGCAATCTCCGTTTGCCTGGTCAGTACTGCAATCTGGGGATGGTGGGAAAGTGACTTGTCCAGTGCTGACAAATCCAGACGGATATTCTCAATACCGGGTTCACCTGCCAATGGGAGTTCTGGGTCACCACCAGTCCAACGGTTTAACATCGTCTTGGCAGTACGCACTTTGCGTGAGATTTCACTGTAACGATCGTCGACCATGCTAAGTGCACTGCGAGCAGCGAAGATATCTGCCTGACTGCCGCGACCGCCGCGATAATTACTCTCGGCAGCTTCGATTTCAAGTTTGGCTTGCGTGGATTGTTCTGCAACTAAAGCAGCCATGCGTTCCGCGTAGTATCGATCGAGCCAGGCGGCAGCGGTGTCGCGCTGGATAGCGGCAATCGTACTGGCTTTCTCTGCCAGAGATTTGTCGGCCAGGCGGTCATAGCGCTCTGTCCGTAATTGGCGTTTGTCGCTTCTGGTCAATTCTTGCATGACGCCGACGCGACGCATGGTCATGAAATCGCTGGTCAGACTACCACGGTCAGGGCCGCTGACTGGCAGATTATCGATTCCAGCTTTCAGTATAGGATCCGGTGATTGACCGGCTGCGACTGCCATTTCGCGGGAAGCAGTAATCGCCATATCCTGCGCAATCAATTGATGGGAACGGGCAACAGCACGTTGTTGGGCATTGCCCAAAGTCAGTGGAGACTCTGTAGCGTGAACATAGAGCGGGATAAACCCAAAAACAATCGCTACAACAATCAGAAGCAGCAGCTGGGAATAAAGTTTTGTTTTATGGTGCGCAAACACGGACGCACGAAATGAGAATGACATGAAACCTCCAGATAGCAAAAAACGGCACTTCCGTCGACAAGACGCGGCAGTGACAAACTAGGTAATCTGAAAATTTAAATACGGAAACAGCAGTTGCGTATAGCGATGGGCGGTGCACTGGAACGCGCCAGATAGGAGAATTGTGGTTGACGCCCTGGTGGAAGAGCGGAAATGTCAATCAGTTGCAAGGTCAGCGTCAATCCAGACGATACAAAGGGTTGGACGTCGGGTGCTTGTGGCTTATCCAATGATTGCTTTGCATAGGGATCCTCGGCATGCGCATGACAGAGTGCCAGTTGTTCTTTGTCCATGCCAGCGCAGTCGGCCATTGCGGCAGAGCTAGAATCTGTAGATAAAGCAGAATTTTCACTCCCCATCGTATGGCCCGGGCAGACGTACGACGCGACGGCAAGCTGCATAAACAGCATGCTGAAGAGTACGATCAACGCGGTGATCAGACGATGTGGGCGGAATAATTTCACGTAATTATTGTATTTGATCAACATTAATAACGAAATGGATCAGGAAAACAGTGATCAACACCAATTTTCCCTACCCTGATTATAGTTACCTTTGTCAGATATTTCCTTGATCAACCTCAAATAGTCAGGCGTCTACACGCCGTGTTCGCAGTCGTAGCGCGTTGCCTATGACGGAAGCCGAACTCAGACTCATCGCTAAAGCAGCAATCAGTGGTGAAAGTAACCAGCCTGTCAGCGGATACAAAACGCCAGCCGCGACCGGAATACCCAAGCCGTTATACAAGAAAGCAAACAGCAGATTTTGTTTCATATTGCCTACCGTGTCGTCCGACAATAAGCGGGCAACAGAGATACCGCGCAGGTCACCTTTAACCAGGGTAACTTGAGCACTGTTCATGGCGACATCGGTGCCAGTACCCATGGCGATACCCACATTGGCTTTTGCTAATGCAGGTGCGTCATTAATCCCATCGCCTGCCATGGCAACGATACGTCCTTCCTTTTGTAGGCGTTCAACCAGTAAAAGTTTGTCTTGCGGCTTTACCTCACCAAAAACCTCATCCAGACCGAGCCGATGACCAACAGCTTTTGCCGTAGTCAGGCCGTCACCCGTTGCCATAATGATGCGAATTCCTGATGCTTTAAGTGTGGCCAGGGCTTCCGGGGTGCTTATCTTGATCGGGTCTGACACAGCAAGCAATCCGGCCAGTTGATTGTCTACAGCCAGGTACATGACGCTTGCACCTTCAGCGCGAAGATCTTCTGCCTGCGTCATCAAGCCTTGCACTTGCACGCCTAATTGTTCCATGAGGGTCGTATTTCCCAAAGCGATCCCACGCTGATTGACGATGCCACGCACGCCAATACCCGAACCTGATTCAAAATTTTCAGGCTTGTCCAGAGTGAGACCCCGTTCGTGAGCAGCACGCACAATGGCATCGGCCAAGGGATGTTCGCTACCCTGATCGAGACTGGCTGCCAGGCGCAGCACTTCTTCTTCCTGGTAGCCAGGGGACGGAATTGCTTTATTGAATGCAGGACGGCCCTCAGTCAAGGTTCCGGTCTTGTCAACGATCAAGGTATCAACCTTGCGTAAATTTTCTATGGCAGCTGCATCCCTGAATAACACACCTTGCGTGGCACCACGACCAGTTGCCACCATGATGGACATAGGAGTTGCCAAGCCTAAGGCGCAGGGACAGGCAATGATCAGTACCGAAACAGCATTGATCAGTCCAAATACCCAGCGCGGATCTGGCCCCCACAGTCCCCAGACAAAGAAAGTGAGAATGGCAATACCGATCACCGTCATCACGAAATACCCAGCCACAACGTCCGCCATTCTCTGCATTGGCGCTTTTGAACGCTGTGCCTGTGCAACCATCTGTACAATTTGCGCCAGCATCGTGGCAGAGCCCACCTTTTCAGAGCGCATGACCAAGGCACCATTGGTATTTAAGGTAGCACCAATGACTTTATCCCCAACTCTTTTTGTCACAGGGACGGGTTCGCCAGTGAGCATGGATTCGTCCACAGCGCTACTGCCTTCGGTCACGCTGCCATCAACAGGGACTTTTTCACCAGGGCGAATACGCAAGAGATCGCCGACATGGACATTGGTCAGCGGTATATCTTCTTCATTTCCATCCGCAGTGATGCGTCGTGCAGTCTTGGGAGAAAGGCCCAGCAAGGACTTGATCGCTGCCGAAGTCTGGGAACGTGCTTTGAGTTCCAAAACCTGCCCGAGTAGCGTCAGTGAAATAATGACTGCTGCTGCTTCAAAATACACGGCTACCCGTCCCATTGAGATGAACGAGTCAGGAAAAACTTGTGGTGCCACAGTCGCGACCACGCTATAGATGAAAGCTGCACCAGTTCCCAGGCTGATCAATGTCCACATATTGGGACTACGGTGCAACACGGATTGCCAACCTCTTGTGAAGAAAGGCCATCCAGCCCACAACACGATAGGTGACGCAATGGCCATTTCCACCCAACTTTGCACAGACATCTGCATCAAATGTAGCGACTCACCAGACATGGCAAGTACAAAAACAATCACGGTGAGAGGTAAAGTCCACCAGAAGCGATGCTGAAAGTCCTTCAGCTCGGGATTATCATCTGCCTCAAGTTCGGGAATCACCGGCTCCAGCGTCATGCCACACTTAGGACAGCTACCTGGATGGTCTTGCCGTATTTCGGGATGCATGGGGCAAGTATAGATAGCGGCGGAAGATGTTTCTTCCGCCTTGGCTGGAGTAGTCTTGGACAATATGTACTTGCCAGGTTCTGCATTAAATTTAGTGTGGCATTTGCTGCTGCAAAAGTAATACATTTTTGAGTCACGTAGCTCTTTATGTTCGGACTGCTCGGTGACTGTCATTCCGCATACAGGATCTTTTAGATTCGTATCTTTCGTTGAGGCAGGTGCAGTCACTGTATCATTCATGGCTATTTCCATTTAAGGTGTTACTGATTCAATGACTAGCCGGACTGGCAGACAAGTGCGGGAAAAATCGTGGAGTGCGCTTTGTGTAACGGGAAAATTCATCGCCAAATTGAGCCAGCATCTCTTTCTCTTCAGCAACAGCCAGGCGACCGTACATGATCAGCAAGATGGGAAACATTGCCAATGTTAATACTGTAGGCCATTGCAATAAGAATCCCAAGAGAATTAAAACAAAGGCAACGTATTGTGGGTGGCGTATTTTGGCGTAGTGACCGCTAGTCGCTAGGGTATGTTGCCGTTGCGCATGGTAGAGCACATTCCAGGCGCTGGATAACAAGTAGAAACCGAATCCCAAGAAGAAGTAGCTCGCGATATGCAGCACACCAAAATGCGGATCACCTTTTTCGCCAAGCAAGGTCGACCACAGATGACCAGAGTTATGGGACAAAATATCCAGATTGGGATAATGCGTCTGTAACCAGCCTGACATCAGGTAGATGGTCAGTGGGAAGCCATACATCTCTATGAACAAGGCAACGATGAATGCAGAAAATGCGCTGAAGCTGCGCCAGTCACGTGCCGTTTGCGGTTTAAAGAAACTGAAAGCGAACATGATGAAAATGGCCGAATTGAGTATCACCAGAGACCAAAGCCCATAGGCATTTTCACCGTGGTTCATGGCGGTTCTCCTTATTCGCGCTGGCATCCTTGTCTTGGTCGCTTGGCGACTCTACATCTTGATGATGGCTATGATGTCCATGTCCGTGATGCATAAAGACGTGCATCAGCGGACAGGCCAGCAACAACAAAAATGGCAATGCGCCGATCACGTGCGCCAGATGTTCTGTCAATAGAAAGTAGGCAGCAACCGCACCAATGACAAGATATCCAAGGGCGTATCTGGAGCGCCAGAAACTGCTTGGTTCATTTTGATTTTCGTGTTCGTGATTCATGGCGCATCTCCTTTATTTGGCAACGGCAGTCGCAGCAGGCATTCTGTCCATCATCATTTGCATCATGCCTTCCATCATTTCCATGCGTTTTTCCATCATGCCGTGCATGGCCATGTCTTTTTGCATGCCATCCTTCATTTTGGGTTTTTTATCGCCAGCCATCTTGCCCATCATTGCCATGCCGTCCTGCATCGCTTTCATGTGATCCGCCATCAAGGCACTGCGTTCTTCGGGGTTTTTTGCATTCATCATTTTTTCATGCATGTCATGCATCGTCTGGATTTGATCATCCATTTTTTGCATGGATGCCTTGTTTGTGCTTTCAGGGGCAGTATCAACTTTGGCAGAAGCGCTGGCAGAAGCCGGGTGATGCTTTGTATGGTCTACAGGTTCAGCGGCCCATACACTGGGCGCGATGATCAACGAACTTGTCAGACATAAGACTGGGCGAAGTAATTTCATGATGGACTCCTGAATAGACGACTGATTGGGAAAAAATGGCTTACACCTTGATCTGACAAATAGGGCAGGAATGACTTCTGAAAATGTATTTACCTGAATTCACTATAGGTGCTGTACCCGGGTACGGAGTCAATCATCATTCATGCAGACTGCCGCCTGTTTGATCTACGTCAAGCGCCTGCCTTTGCATCATCAAAATAGTCGCCCCTAAGCTACATTCGAAGTAAGAAGTTCGACATAAACTTGCTTGGTTCTTAGTAAGGCGTATTTTTGAGTAACTCTTCCATATCTTTATAATGTCCTCGTACACGATCGACGTGATATTCATAAATCAGTGCATTCTGGGCAAACTTGACCCGCTCAACATCCATTTCTACCATGTTGCCATCAATCGAACCCTGGCCAGGTGTCACATACTGAGGTGTTACCGTTTTTGAGGTCTTTCCGTCTCTCAATGCCGCTTCAATATCAATGTCCATGGCCTTATATCCAGGGGTGTCGGCATTGGCGATATTAGAGGCCAACAATGTCTGGCGATAGACACGTAAATCCAAAGCGCGCTCATTGAATCCATGTTCCAAGGCTTTATTGGACAACCCAGGTAAGGGCAAATGGGTGGGGACGGCGTTGGACAAAGAGAATGGCACTGCTCCTGTAACCGCAAGTTGGCTGGGGCCATCCATCGACTTTTGTTCAGTACCAGTTAATGTCGCTTTATCTTTTATACGTGCCAAGGCTTCCGCAAAAGATCCCTGAGTCAGAAGATTTGATTTTGCTTGTACTGGTGTAGCAGACGTAACGTTGGAGGTGGCCAACGGCCATAAAGATTCTGAGATACTTTTCATATAAACTTCTCCACTTATCAGGCCTGCTACCGCGATGCTTAGCCACAATTGCCGGGTGCTTACTGTACTAAAACTGGAATTTGGTCATTGCTATTTCGCTTTTCGGGAAGACCAATGGACATGCACGATATGCCAGTCGTCGCCATTTTTTTGCAGTAAGGTAGTTTCGGTTCCAAAGATTTGTACCTCCTTTCCCTTTACTTTGGCTTTGGTCTCAGTTTCCGCCCAAATCACCGCTAGATTCCCATCAATTCGTTGGCTTTGCTGCAATACCGTTCGTGTTGATGTCTTGGCAAAAGCCATATCTTCTGGCAGATGATGTCCGGCATACTCTGCCCGTGAACGCTCAACATAACCGGACTCATAGATAGTGACATCAGGCGCAAGCAGTTCAGTCGCCTTTGCTTTATCACCTGCTGCCACAGCCGCATAGAAGGCAGCCAGTGCATCTTTGGGCTCACCGGCATAGGTGAAGCTTGTCAACGTGCTTAGTGCCAGAAGTGTCAATATTTTGATCATCGTAGTGCTCTCCCATTCTTATTTAATCGTGGTCATGTTCCAGTCAGCATCATGGTCCGACTGGAACGTGTAGCTCACAGAGTTTATTTTGCGATTTGTATTTCCGTTACCACGATTGCGCCGTCCGCTTTTTCTGCTCTGAATTTCACCTTGTCACCGGCCTTTAGTGTGTCGAGTGCAGCAGGATCTTTGATCTTGAACACCATGGTCATGCCAGGCATATCCAGGTTCTTGATATCGCCGTGCTTCAGCGTGATCTTGTTGGTACTCTTATCAATTTTTTTGACTTCCCCATCCGTCATGTCGCTACTGGCATTACTCGTGGAAGCGGATGCTGTTGCGGACATTGAGTGATCTGCAGCAAGGGCTGTATGAAATGTGACGGCAGCAAGAACGCCCAAGGTCAGAGATTTAATAATGGTCATGATATTTCCTATTTTTAAATGAATAAATCAAATTACCGTGTAATCAGTTGAGTACGCGGTCTGCATCTTTAGTGTTTGTGTTCGTGGGTATCAGGTTCAGCACTAGCCACGGCCTTGCCTTTTGCAACGGCGACCTTACCCTTCATGCCGGCGTCATAATGACCAGGTTGTAGGCATGCGAAATCAATCTTTCCAGCCTTGGTGAATTGCCAGACAACTTCACCTGTCTGACCACCAGCCAGGGTGATCATGTTGGGATCGCTGTGTTCCATTTCTGGGTTTTTCTTCATGACTTCGTAGTGTTCTTTCAGTTCCTTTTCTGTTCCCAGGACGAATTCGTGCTTGATGCCGCCAGAATTCTTAATCACGAAACGAATGGTCTCACCTTGTTTGGCGACGATATTGGATGGCGTAAAACGCATGTTGTCAGTCATGTTGACATTGACCGTACGGGTGGTTGCCGTGGCGGTGCCTGGTTTGCCGATGGCTTCGTTATCATGAGCATGTGCGTGATCATCATGGGCGAAACTGGCTTGGGCGGCTATTGCGAGCGCTAAAGTGACTGTGATGGTAGTGAGGCGCGTTTTCATGGGGTGATCCTTTCAGTATTAAAAATTAGTGTTCCATCTTGCCGACAGGTTTGCGGACTTGTACTTCTACTTGTTGCTGATTTTTTTGTTTCAGGGGCATGGATTTACCACCTACGGTCGTTGCTCGTTTAGGTTCTGCGATGTTGCCAGTCCATTCCTGAGCGACTGTTCCCGGAGGGTGCTTGTACCATCCGTGATCCTTGTAGTCGCCTGGCTTCTGGTCTTTCCTGACTTTCAACACGCTGAACATACCGCCCATCTCAACGCCACCAAATGGCCCTTCACCCGTCATCATTGGCAAGGTATTGTCAGGAAGCGGCATTTCCATTTCTCCCATATCAGCCATGCCACGTTCACCCATGGCCATGTATTCAGGGATAAGGCTGGTAATTTTCTTGGCAACACCAGTGTGGTCAACGCCAATCAGGTTGGGAGTGTCGTGGCCCATCGCGTTCATGGTGTGGTGCGACTTGTGGCAATGGAAGGCCCAGTCCCCTTCTTCATCTGCCAGAAATTCAATCTGGCGCATTTGTCCTACTGCGATATCTGTGGTGACTTCTGGCCAGCGCGCTGAATGTGGTACCGGTCCACCATCTGTTCCGGTGACCTGAAATTCATGACCGTGAATATGGATAGGATGATTCGTCATTGTCAGATTGCCGATACGGATGCGAACCTTGTCGTTCTTGCGTACAACAAACGGGTCAATCCCTGGGAAGACACGGCTATTCCAGCTCCACAGGTTGAAGTCCAGCATGGTGGAAGTTTTGGGGGTGAAGGCTCCAGGATCAATATCGTAGGCATTGAGCAGGAATACGAAATCCCGATCCACTTCAGCAATCTGCGGATGTTTGGCTTTGGGATGCGTTACCCAAAAGCCCATCATGCCCATCGCCATTTGTGTCATTTCATCTGCATGCGGGTGATACATGA
>Ga0207952_1000732_pt1 | contig 20557 bp, 15 predicted proteins | sample SubbioR12Aug_8Ca_FD_184831 | JGI IMG/M metagenome (GOLD analysis project Ga0207952, IMG submission 184831) | Serpentinite rock and fluid subsurface biosphere microbial communities from McLaughlin Reserve, California, USA - CR12Aug_8Ca (SPAdes) | ecosystem: Environmental > Terrestrial > Deep...
CTCAACACTGAGGCACCGAGACACAGAGATTCACTGAGAAGGGCGAGAACGGCAAAAGAACAGCAAAAACATGCGAACTTCTCTGTTTTTACTCTGTGACTCAGACCCTTTGTATTCATTCTTGAAGCGCTGGTATCCCATTCATCTTACTTAGTAGGGTGCGCTGCGCGCACCAATGTCTCCATCGCTCAATCGCTCTCTTACTCACCGCACGGCCCGTCAAGCAACGACACTGGGCTCCAGCCTGCGCTGGAGCGACGAATTTGAGGGCAACTCTCTTGCAACCCGGACGGCTTACTGCCCGTATCGACAGTCTTGTCGGCAAAGTTGCTGTTCAAGTCTTTGCATCTGGAGGGGGTACTTCAGCGCAGAACATTAAAACCGTCGCTCCTGCGCAGGCAAGTGCCCAGCGGCGTTTGTGGATCAATAAAGAGAATATCTTTCACCAATATGCAAAAGCCACTCGTGACAAAACAAGACTGCATTCAGGCATAAAGTCTTGATTCCTTCCAAATCTCTGCACCAGGCCAGTCTTCAATCCTTAAAGCACACACATTTACCCAAGCCAACCCCGCCATTTCCAAGTTTCTATACAATGGCATATCCCTTCTTACTCAGAGATAGACTTATGACGCAGTTGATTTATGTGGCCGACCCCATGTGTTCCTGGTGTTATGGTTTTGGGCCTGAATTAATGGCCTTGCTGGACACTTTGCCTGGCGCCAAGGTGGATATGATCATGGGTGGTTTGCGTGCCTATAACAAGCAGGTGCTGGATGATGAAACGCGTACTACCATCCTTGGACACTGGCAGCATGTGGCTGAGCGTACTGGCTTGCCTTTCGACAGTGCAGCCCTGTCGCAGCCAGGATTTATCTATGATACCGAGCCTGCTTGCCGTGCCGTGGTAACAGCACGCACATTGACCGATGATGATACTGGTCGCGCCGCGCTGGCGGTGTTTCATGCGGTACAGCATGCTTTCTATGCTGAAGGCAAGGATGTGCGTGATACTGCGGTATTGTCAGCGCTGGCTGTTGAAGCCATGAACAAGGTCGAAGGTAAAGACAGTTTTGATGTCCAGAGTTTTGCTGAAACCCTGGTTTCGCCCATGGCGATGTCAGATACCAGGGAGCATTTTGAGCAAGCCCAGCGCTGGGGCATACGCGGCTTTCCTGCGCTCTTGCTGGTGCATAATGAGGCACTGCATATGCTGGCTTCTGGCTTTACCACACGCGATGATTTGATCGCGACTTTACAACAGGTACAACAAGCATGAGTATGTCAACGAGTAGCCCGCGTTTGCAAATTGCCCCGAACGGGCCTGAGTTTTCCCGCATCGTACTTGGACTATGGAGGCTGGGTAGCTGGCAAATGACAGCGCAGCAAAGAGTGAGCTTCCTGGAGCAGGCTCTGGCACTGGGCATCACTACCATAGACCAGGCAGATATCTATGGCGATTATCAAAGTGAAAGCCTGCTGGGTGACGCTATTGCACTGGCGCCGCACCTGCGTGATCAATTTCAGTTCGTCAGCAAATGCGGTATCAAGCTGGTGTCTGACAAACGCCCCGCACATGGCATGCAGCATTACGATACCAGTGCTGCACATATCATCGCCTCGGCTGAGCAATCACTGCGTGCGATGCAGATAGACCAACTGGATTTGCTATTGATACACAGGCCAGATCCGCTGATGGATGCAGATGAAATAGCGGGCGCGTTCAGGCATTTGCAAGAGAGTGGCAAGGTCAGGCATTTTGGTGTGTCCAATTTTACAAATAGCCAGTTTGAATTGCTGGCCGCACGCTTCCCTCTGGTGACCAATCAAGTTGAATTATCCTTATTGCATATACAGGCTTTGCACGATGGCACGCTTGATCTGTGTCAGCGCCTGCGCATTGCACCTATGATCTGGTCGGCACTTGGTGGTGGCAATTTATTTCGCCCATTGCATGAACAGGATGAGCGCAGCCAGCGTATCAGTGCCGTGTTGGCACGCGTCGCTGCTGAACTTGATGTCAGCCCGGGTACGATAGCACTTGCCTGGATTTTGCAGCATCCATCCAGGCCGCTGGTATTGACTGGGTCAGGACGCTTGGCCGCGATTCAGGAAGCGGTCAGTGCGACTGCCATTACACTGAGTCGTGAGCAATGGTTTGCACTGTGGTGTGCTTCGGCAGGTAAAAACGTCGATTAATTTGTGCTCGCATCCATACCTGTATGAAACCTTCACGCAGGCATGCTTTCATGCGTATCAGTGCAGATGTGCAATGAAGCCAAGACAAAAGATCAAGTGTTCAGCACAAAATATTGCTTGAGATTAATATGATTGTTGCGCCATTTTCCCGGCATGACTGAATTTCTGTTTATCTCTTCAAATGTTGGTATAGTATTACTGACCTGGCCTTAGCACTGCGTCTGGCCTGTTTCGTGATGTGATTGCAGAAGGACAGCATTTGTGACTGTTTTTCAATTCATCCGCAGTAACTACATGGCAAACTCGTCGCCACTGGGTGAAACACACCAGTGGCGAGAACAAGTGTTGTCTGCGATACTCTTCTTTGTGCTGGTGCTGGGGGGCGCAACGGCCATTCCCAGCATGGTCCTAGCGATCAGTGAAAATCTGTGGTCAGTGGTGGTAGTGGATGTCTTTGCCCTGGCCTGGATCGCCACTATCTGGCGCCTGCCGTTCCTGAGTTATGAACAGCGCGCCTGGAATTTCTTGCTGTTCCTGTATTTGCTCGGCGTCTGGTTTCTCGTCAAGGTGGGTCTGACCGGCCTGATTTATTTGCTGGCTTTCCCGGTACTGACTTCCCTGTTGTTGAATATGCGCCTGTCCATGCAGGCCCTGTTGCTGTCGTCTGCCAGCTTACTGGCGGTGGGATATATTGCAGATGCAAATTTGCATGTGTATGGTTTTGATTCTCACCCATTCATGCAACTGGTGGTGGTCACTATCAACTTCACTTTCATTGCTGCTGTCATGTCCATTTCTTGTGGTGTGCTTTTGCAAAGACTTGATAATTCGCTCGAACATCAGCGGGTTATCACCGCTTCTTTGCAGCAGGGTCAGGCATCCTTGAAAGCAACGAACGAAGAACTGCGCCTGATCGTTGCGGCCGTGGCACGCTTGAATGACATCGTCATGATCATCAAAGCCGATGTCAGCACAACAGGACAAAGAAATCTCAAAATCGTTTTTGTGAATGATGCCTTCGTGCGTCAAACAGGTTTTCAAAGTGATGAAGTAATAGACCAGTCACCATCTTTTCTACAGGGCCCACGCACCCAGGCAACAGAAATTGAAAGACTTAATCAAGCACTGATTGCCATAGAATCTGTGCATATAGAATTGATCTGCTATACCCATGATGGCAGTGAATTCTGGATGGAAGCCGATGTTGTTCCCCTGGCTGATGAAAATGGCTTGTTCAGCCACTGGGTTGCCACCGGGCGCGATATCAGCGATCGTAAAAAAGCACAGGAACACATACACAAACTGGCGTATTTTGATGTGCTGACAGGCTTGCCAAACCGCCGCTTGCTGCTGGACCGCATGAGCATTTTGTTGGCCACTGCCAGGCGCAGTAATATGAGCAGCGCCGTGCTTTTTATTGATCTTGACCACTTCAAATACATTAATGATGCACGAGGGCATGCCGTGGGTGACGCCTTGCTGAACCTGGTTGCGCAAAGGCTCAGCGGCAGTTTGCGTGAGGTAGATACGGTGGCCCATATCGGTGGGGATGAGTTTGTCGTCCTGCTCTGCCATATCTCCAGTGATGTAGCAGCAGGAGCGCATGCGGCGCAAGCTGTGGCAGAAAAAATTCGTCATTCCATCTCGCAGTTTTTTGATATCAATGGTCTGCAGTACAGCACTACCTGCAGCATAGGTGTGACTTTGCTGCCGCGTGAAAACCAGAATTCACATGATCTGTTGCGCGAGGCAGATACGGCCATGTATCGCGCGAAGAGTGCTGGCCGCAATCAAATCGCCTTTTATGAAACCGGCATGCAAACCGAGGTCGAGCAAAGGCTGACCATGGAAAGAGAGCTGGGCGAAGCTATCTCAGGCGGGCATTTGCACATGTACATACAGCCTCAGGTAGATCGCTTGGGTAAACCGGTAGGCGGTGAAATGCTGATGCGCTGGATACACCCCGAACGTGGTTTTATTTCACCTGCACTTTTCATCCCGGTGGCAGAAGAATCTGGCATGATCTTGCGCCTGGGTGACTGGGTGCTGGAACAGGGTTGCCTGGCCCTGCTGCAATTACAGGCCGCTGGCTGGGACATACCCCTGTCCATCAATGTCAGTCCCAAGCAATTCCGTCAGCCTGATTTTGTCAACAAGGTCAGGCGTGTCTTGAAATATACTGGTGCTCAGCCAACCCGCCTCATCTTTGAAGTGACCGAAGGATTGCTGATTGATAACCTGCAAGATACCATCGCCCGCATGCTGGAATTGACTACCCTTGGCATACGTTTTTCCATCGACGATTTTGGTACGGGCTATTCCAGCCTCGCTTATCTCAAGCGCCTGCCTTTGTATGAACTCAAGATAGATAAGAGCTTCGTACAAGACACGCCGGGCGACCCAAATGGCACGGCCATCGTGCAATCGATTTTATCGATGGCATCTCACCTGAGATTGCGGGTCGTGGCAGAAGGGGTCGAGACCAAGGAGCAGGCAGAATTCCTGATCGCCAATGGCTGCGCCTCCATGCAGGGTTTCCTGTTCGCTCGCCCTATGCCACTGGATAAATGGCTGATGCTGCAAAAGCAGATAGTGCAGCCTGGGAAGGAAAATAGCAGGGTGGTGTAGCCTGAATTTACTGTGCACACCGCTGGTTTTCAGACATAGCCGTGATGTAGGGCGCATTGTAATGCGCCGCATGCTATTTCAAATCGCAGGGAAAAGATGATTGCTATGTTTGGAGCATACATACGGCGCATTACAATGCGCCCTACAATTATCGCTTTACCCAAGTCACCGTGATTCATTCGACTGAGCAAATTGCAGGGTGCGCAATACGCACCCTAGAAAACTAAACCTGCTGATACGTCGCCTGCATCCAGTCTATAAACAATTGCACCTCGGGTCGTATATTGGCTTGTGCCTCATGCACCAGGTAATAGGCATGCGGTGGTGTCGCCAACTGAGTATCAAGCACCCTGACCACTTCACCTTTACTGATCATGTCCTGCGCAAATTGCTGGCGTGTCAGGCCTATGCCATGGCCATGCTTGACTGCTTCCAGCAGCAGGCCCAGGTCATCAACGCGCAAGCCTGTCGTTGGTTCTGGCCAGTCCAGGCCCGCTACTTCAAACCAGGGTTGCCATGGTTCCAGAGCGGAGCGCAAGAGACGCGCATGGCGCAAATCTGCCGGGCTATGTATCGGTGGCAAGGTCTTCAGATAAGCCGGGCTGGCGACGACAAAACTGGGTTCTATGAACAATTTCTTGGTCACGAGATTGGGGTATTCACCTGCACCAAAACGTATTTCCACATCGCTTTCCGACAAGCTCAAGTCATACAGCGGCACAAACAGATAGACTTCAATTTCTATGTCCGGATAGGCATCGGTAAAGCTGGCCAGGCGCGGCATGAACATATAGCGCGCAAAGGTCGGCGGTACCGTCACCTTGACGCGCAACTGGCTTTGCGTCACCTTGTTCGGCAGCGGAAAATCAGACAAGGTGCGCAGGGCCACCCGCACCACATCCAGGTAGCGGCGACCAAATTCAGTCAGCGTGACACTGCGCCCTTCGCGTACAAAAACGCGTTCACACAAATGTTCTTCCAGCAGACGTATGCGGTGTGACAAGGCAGAAGGGGTAATGCATAACTCCTCTGCCGCCACCGCAAAAGAACTATGCCGCGCCGCGGCTTCAAAAGCAGATAATGCATGTACCGGTGGTAATCGTGTTGCCATACTCTTCCTGATTTGTTTTATGTATTCCGCTTGAGCACATGTCACACACTAGCGAGTAGCACCAGACACCAATGGATGGGGCAAAGCTTAATTCTTCTTCGCTTTTACTTGGGTGTCTCTGTGCTATCTCTGTGGCTCGGTGTCTCTGTGGTGAACGGTCTTTTCGTCGATAAGCCGACAAGAATTTTTGTTTATTCTTCCGCCTCATTCCACGCAATAATCTTGCCGGGATTCAAAATATTCTTCGGATCAAATGCATGCTTGAGCAAGCGCATCATGTGTATTGCATCTGCCCCATGTTCCTCGATCAAAAATCCCATCTTGTGTATGCCCACCCCATGTTCACCCGTGCATGTGCCATCCATGGCAATCGCCCGTGTCACCATGCGCTGGTTGATGGATTCTGCCACGGCAATTTCATCAGGGCTGTCCGGGTCGACCAGCATCAGTACATGGAAATTGCCGTCACCGACATGGCCTATGATGGAGTAGGTGATCCTGTGGTTTTCACAATCGATCTGGGTTTCGCTGATGCATTCAGCCAGGCGTGAAATCGGTACGCAGCAATCAGTAGAGATAGAACGTGAACCTGGCCGTAATTGCAGCAGCGCAAAATAGGCATTATGCCGCGCAGCCCACAGGCGGCTGCGGTCTTCTGGCCTGGTCGCCCACTCAAAATCCCCGGCACCATTGGCTGCCGCAATCTCTTGCACCAGCTCAGCCTGTTCCTTGACGCCATGCTCTGTGCCATGAAACTCAAACAACAGCAAAGGCTTGACGGGCAAGTTCAATTTGTCATGTGCATTGATGGCGCGCACGCCATTCGAATCCAGGAACTCTACCCGCGCAATTGGCACACCCATCTGTATGGTCTGGATGACGGTATTCACTGCGTCTGCATTGTCCGGGAAGCTGCACACCGCAGCCGAGATGGCTTCCGGCAAAGGATAAAGCTTGACGGTCACCTCGGTGATAATGCCCAGCGTACCTTCACTGCCGACAAATACCCGCGTCAAATCGTAACCTGCCGATGATTTTTTGGCCCGCGAGCCCGTGCGTATGATGCGGCCATCAGCAGTCACCACTGTCAGCGCCATGACGTTTTCACGCATAGTGCCATAGCGAACTGCATTCGTACCTGATGCGCGCGTAGCCGCCATGCCACCCAGGCTCGCATCCGCACCAGGATCGATAGGGAAGAACAGGCCGGTATCACGGATTTCGGTATTTAGTTGCTTGCGAGTCACGCCTGCCTGCACGGTAGCCGTCAAGTCTTCGGCATGTACGGCTATCATGCTGTTCATTTGCGATAAGTCTATCGTCACACCGCCATGCAGGGCCAGGATATGGCCTTCCAGCGACGAACCAGCACCGTAGGGTATGACTGGCACATCATGCGCATGACACAGCCTGAGCACCTCTGCCACCTCTTCCGTGCTCTGCACAAACACCACCGCCTCTGGCGGCATGGGGTCGTAGGAAGATTCGTCGCGGCCATGATGCTCACGCACCGCCAGGGCGATGCTGCAACGATCTTCCAGCAATGCTTGCAGGGCATGCAGCAAACTCGCGGGCAGGGGCTTTCTGACACTCGCCAAAATGGCAGGATGGTTCATAATGAGGTCCGTACTGGTCGTGATGCTCTCTATTATGCTGTGTCCGGCCAAATTTTGCCGCATCCTTTCACTTTGCCGCTTATTTTGCTGCCAGGTACTTATCCCAGTTGTATGGCTACGGCATTTGCATCCGCCAGTTTGAATAGCAAATCTTCAACAGCCACCTCTGAGACAGAACCAAGGTCTATGCTTAATTGCAAGGCGTCGCCCTCTTGCGTGATGCCAGACATGAAATGCACTACGCCGTACAGGCCATCTGCATTTTTGGCATTGCCATCCTCGCCATCAAACCAAGCCATGAACCAGCCTGTCAGCGTGGCCTCTGCAATATCAGGTGTCAGACCGCTGATCTGCAAGGGCAACCAGTCCCAGGTGAATGGCGTGATACTCACTTCGCTTGCCGACAATTGAAAAGCAAAAGGCTCAAATTCCAGCTGGGTTTTGGCATCCACCGTGTGCGACTGACCGGCAAACTCACCTTCCACAGGTATCCAGTCTGCCCGACAGGGTAGGGCTGGCTTGCCTTCCAGGCTGAGCGTACCATCGGCATTGCGGTATGCCGGTTCTACATGGACATCGCCATTGCTCATCGCGGCAGAAAGTACGGCGATATAAGAAGCGCGGATTGCAGCTAATAATTGTGTAAGTGTCATGGCGCGATTATATTGTTAAGGTACGATCAGGGCAATGATGGCAGGCATCATTGCCATATTTGCTGTCATTGACCAGCTTTTGCCGTATCCTTTCACACTTCTTTACTTACTTTATTTGCCATGGGTAACCGACTCTCAAAAATCGCAACACGCACCGGCGACAAAGGTACGACAGGCCTGGGTGACGGCAGCCGCATCGCTAAAGATGCCCTGCGCGTACACGCCATGGGCGACGTTGATGAACTCAATTCACAAATCGGCGTCCTGCTCTGCGAAGACATGCCAGAGCAGATGAAGCAGGAATTGTTTTCCATACAGCATGACCTGTTCGACATGGGCGGCGAACTCTGCATCCCCGGCTACACCATGATCACCGACACCCAGGTAGAAAGGCTCGACGCCCTGCTGGAAAAATACAATGCCGACCTGCCACCACTAAAAGACTTCATCCTGCCCGGAGGCTCCCGCGCCGCCGCCATCGCCAACGTCTGCCGCACCGTCTGCCGCCGCGCCGAACGCGCCATCGTCAGCGTAGGCAATGCCGAAACCATCAATGACGCACCGAGACAGTATATGAACCGCCTGTCGGACTTGTTGTTTGTGTTGTCGCGGGTGTTGAACCGGTATGCGGGTGGGAGTGATGTTTTGTGGGAGAAAGAGCGCCAGAGATGAGTTTCGCATTCTGATTGAGCAGGCTGCAGCAAGTATGCTGCTTGCGGAGTATCGTTATTTGAATGGCATTTTCTGGGCTCTGAATGATTAATTTGGGAAATATTGAACTGCTTGTACAGAGGAAGCCAGTTGAGGATGCTTGTATTCTTGCCGTTGAGTCAGTATTGCAACTGCCTTTCCCCGAGGCCTACCTGCAGTTCTTAAAGCAAACCAATGGATTTGACGCAAACCTGTTGAGACTTTACCCGGTCGACGAACTAGTTGAAAGAAATTTGACTTATGAAGTCGGGCAGTATTGTCCAAATTTCATTAGCATCGGTGATGATGGCGGTGGACAGGCAATATTGATAAAGAGTGCATTGCTTGATGACACCAAGGTTTATCTTGTTGGGCATGGCGTCATGAGTCCTGAATTTATGGAAATCATAGGCAATGACTTTCTCACCTGGTTAGAGTCAGGATGTCCAATGCCTATTGAATAGTTCTTTGAAGTTCTGGATGCGACAGGTTCAGCTTATTGTTTGAATTTATCAAGTCATTCGCAATCAGACTGCATTTTATAATTTAAGCTCCATCCTCAAGCCCACACGTGTATACGACGAACTCAAGGTACGTGTTTGCAAGGTGTTGCTGTTACCGCGGTATTCACTGATGCTCTCGGCTTGTGGGGCAAACAAATTATCCAGGTTCATGACCAGGCGCAAGCTGGGGTTGACTGTCCAGTTGGCGTTGGCTGTCAATGTGGTTTTGCGTGCTTCGTAGGTTCTTTGTGTCAGGTTATTCCTGTACCAGTCGCCGGGTAGCCAGTTGGCATCGAGGTCTATCTTGACGGGTAAATCTGCCATGGTATATGTCATGCCAAATTTGGCGCGCCAGGGGCTCTGGCCTTCCAGGCGGTTATTGGGGCCGGGTAAGTCACTCAGCACTGAATGTGCCCAGCCGAGGCTGCCGCGCAGGTCCAGTTTTGGCGCGGTTTTCCACAGGTCGCGTGCGGCAACACGCCAGTCGACATTGATACCTTGCAATTCAGCATGGCCCAGATTGGCAGGACGTTCTACATAGCGTGCCTGGCTGGCCCAGGGTACGTTCATCAACAACACTTCGGTGCCTGTCTTGCGGACTATCTGGCGCGTATACAGCTCGATGGTGACCTGACTATCGTTACTCAGGCCATGTTCATACGCCAGGTTCGCAGCGATGGCGCGCTCGGGTTGCAGCCCAGGGTTACCCATGCTGTCTGGCGTATCTATCGTATTCTGACCGCAACCAGAGGTGATGGTGCATGGCGCAAAAGAGTTGACCGAGGGCTGCAGCATCAATTGACTGAGCTCTGGCGCCCTGAAACTTTGTGCAAGTGAAGCGCGCCAGCGGCGTTTTTGATCACCTTCCAGTTTTTTTGAAAAATGTAGCGATGGTGACCACACCGTAAATGATGCCTTGCTGTTGATATTGTATTCATTGATCTTCAGTACACGGTCTTCTACCGACAGGCCCGCGTTGAGTGCCAGATCCTTGTTCACACGCCAGTCGTCCTGCACAAACAGCCTGCGCGTTTCCTGATTAGTATTGATGTTTCCACCAAGCAGACTGAGACTGGTGTCGGGCAGATTGTTCAACCAGTATGTGTTCTTGATGTCCTGGTGCCCATGCGTCAGTTGCAAGCCTGTCTTGAAATCATGGCCGCCACTGAAACTGGTTTTGTAATTGAGTGACAGGAAATAGCTGCTTTGATCAGTGCGATAGGCTTGCTGGCGCACAGCATAGGCCGTAGACGTATCTTCGTCGCTGCGCCAGCTATCGTTCCTGATCTGCATCTGGTTAAAGCGAAAGGTGGTGTCCAGTTGCCCGCTGTCACCAGCGTCATAAGACCAGGTCAGAGGAATGCCATAACTAGTCAGCGGCTGAGCACTGCGTTGTTGAACTTGTTGCTGGCGGCCATTGCTCCAGTAACGCTGCTCAGTCCTGTCGCTATTTATTGAAAACTGGCCTACGTCCGGTCTGAAACTCAGGCTATTCTTGGCATCGGGCTTATAAGCCAGCTCACTGGTCAGTGTCAGGATTTCGGTGGTGCGCAGGTTCTTGCGCAATGAATCAAATTGCGGCTGCAGTGTTGGGGCCGTTTGTATTTGCTCTGCATGACTGGCGCTGGGGCTGCGCTCATGTTTGGCTGTCGCGTTCAGGCTGAAACTGAGCGGGCTGTCGGGACTGAATTGATTCAAGTTCCAGCTAGCGTTTGCACCATATTCACCAGCTACGGCAGTCGCACCCATACGCAATTGCTGTACATTCTTGCGCTCTATTTTCCGGCTGATGATATTGATTGTGCCCGCTATGCCAAAGGGGCCGGTTTCAGCCGTTGCAGATTTAATGACCTCGATTTTATCAACCTGGCTCAGATCAAGTTCAAGCGGGTTTTTGCCTGCTGGGGCCTGGCCATCGATTAAAATTTGTGTGTAACCCGGCAAGCCAAGCAGGCCCAGTCTGCCATCTTTGCCGACGCTGACGGCGGGTTCTCTCTTTAATATCTCAATCACATTTTGCAAGCCGCTGTCGGCAATCTGCTTGCGTCCTATGATTAATTTTCCCGCGACAAAATCACGACTGGCTTCTATGTCTGTCTGGCTGCCATTCACGACCACTTGTTGTTGTACTTGTGGTGCAGCAGGTGTTTTACTTGTATCTTGCGACCATGCTGAAGCACTCATCAGCAAGAGTCCCCATGCGGGTGTTTTAGTTATTTTCATTGATTTGTATGCCAGCATGATTCTCCATGCTGGTGAGATTATCTTTTGTAGTTAAGACGGAATTGAGACTGCAATAAGCTATCAGGCAGCGATGCATTTATTCGGGATTGTTTTTGCAAATATCACGACAAAGCTGTTCGATCTTGTCCTGCAATTTTTCAGCTTCTTCTTTTTCCTGTTTCTTTAATTCTTGCAATTTCTCCGGATCAGTTTCCTTGGAAATAGCTGCGCGCACCTTGCTGTGTTGCTCGCCATACTTGGGAGGCCGTCATTGCAACGCTACGTGCACACGCTACGGGTACTGGCCTTGCGTTCCTGGGCATGGCCGGGCATTGCTGCGATGATTGCGGACATGATGATAAGTTGCAGGATTCTTTTCATTTTTGGCCTCAGGGAATACGAATGAAATTACCAGCCTGGCTACTGAAATCCTGTTGTTGCATAGATGTGCCCGGCACAGGATGTTAATTGTGGAAATAATATATTGTCAATATAAAATGCAAATTCATTTTTGTCATGCAGATGCATGCCGACTTGCCGTACCTCTTGAATTGACAACAAATGCGCGCATATGTGATTTCATACTGGTACTTAAGCTGCCAGACATTTGATAGCTGCGGCGCAGGCGGGTGGCGGAAAGAGGTAGAAAATGAGTAAAGAGATCAGGATAGATTTTGTGTCTGATGTATCTTGCCCCTGGTGCATCATAGGGCTGAAATCACTGGAGCAGGCAATCGACAGGATAGGCGAAGATGTTAATGTCAAACTGCACTTCCAGCCTTTTGAGCTAAATCCAAAAATGCCAGCAGAAGGTCAGGATATTGCAGAACATCTGGCAGAAAAATATGGTGCGACAGCTGAGCAAACTGCCAAGAACCGCGAAGCCATCCGCGCACGTGGCGCAGAGCTTGGCTTTCAATTCAATATGGCTGCACGCAGCCGCATCTACAATACTTTTGATGCGCACCGCCTGCTACACTGGGCTGAGTCGCAAGGCCGTCAGCATGCCTTGAAAGTGGCGCTGTTTGAACTGTATTTCAGTAAGGGTGAAAGCCCGGCTTCGCACGAGGCCCTGGTGCGCCTGGCGGGTGAGGTGGGGCTTGATACAGAAGAGGCTGCGCGTATTCTGGCTTCAGACACCTATGCTGCCGAGGTGCGCGAACAAGAGCGTTTTTATCAGCAGCAAGGCATTAGTTCAGTGCCAGCCATCATCATCAATGAACGCCATCTCATCTCTGGTGGGCAGCCGCCTGAGGTATTTGAACAGGCATTGCGCCAGATCGCGGCGCAGGCTTAAAGAAGTAAGACCAGACTCCTTCAGCCAGCAAGGATGAAGGAGCATAGAGTTCGCCAGATGGCTCAGGCGAACTCACATTCAAGGCATTAATGACAGGATATCTGGTGCGCGCTCATGTATGAGCTCAACGATGTGCTTAAGTGCGAGCTTTGATCCACGCAGTAATGGCCGTACTATCACCTATCAAGGCGCCGTTAACAAACAGCTGCGGTGAAGTACCCTTGCCAGCAACAGCGGACAACAGGCGTTGACGCACATTGTCTGCCAGAGGCATTTCCAGATAATTCACACCAGCCGCATCGAGTTCTTCTTTCGCTTTTGCACAAAATGGGCAACCGACTTTACTGAACAGCGCGACTTGTTCAGGCTTGGCAGCGTTTGGTGCAATGTAGTCGAGCATGGTGTCTGCATCGGATACCAGGAAAGGGTCGCCTTCTACATCGGGTTCTATGAACATCTTGCTGACCACGCCGTTTTTAACCAGCATGGAATAACGCCATGAGCGTTTGCCAAAACCCAGTGCAGACTTGTCAACCAGCATGCCCATGCCTTCGGTAAATGTACCGTTACCATCTGCAATTGGACGCACCGCTGTCAGTCCCTGGTCCCGTGCCCAGGATTCCATGACAAAACCATCATTGACTGACACGCACAAAATACTGTCTACACCGTTTGCTTTAAACAGACTCGCCAGTTCTTCATAGCGTGGCAGATGCGTGGAAGAGCAGGTAGGCGTGAAAGCACCTGGCAATGAGAAAACCACGACGGTTTTATTATCGAATAATTCGGCACTATTGGTATTCACCCATTGATTGTTTTCGTGAAGCTTGAAGTCGACTTGAGGAACTTTATTGCCTTCAAAATTTTTCATGATATATCCTTAGGTTGAATAGGTCGGTGATGGGCTGTGTGGAGGCAAGCTGCTGATAGCAGGCGACTCTCCCGAATTCACTGAGCATCTGCACGGGGATGTGCGTATACGCTGGCTCGGTGACATGATACCCTGAAGATGCTGATTAAGTGGCAAGAACGCCAGGAAAGTAAATGCGCAGTTAAATCATGACCTGCCCTGTAAGCAAAAGGCGGACACCAAGTGTCCGCCCGCGCATAGGATGAGAACCGCCGCGATGCTCTGGACCTGCGCACCAGTATGTTCACAGGCCCTTGGAGATTTTATTCTTTTTCAATCAAAAGCGAATTCAAAAACTTGTCTGCAATTGCAGCCGCTTTCTTATTCTTTGGTTTATGGCTTGTTTGCTGCATATAGATGGTATTTGGCGCTATAAAGGCACGCAAAGTGAAATCCTGGCCTTCCAGCCTGCCTTTTATTTCCTTGCCTGGTAAGCTGACTGTTGGTAGCTCTATGTCTTTCCAGCGGGCTTCTGTATCCAGCAAAAATTGAAAGTTAAATCCCGTGCGCAGGTTGTCAAACATGGTGTCCAGATAAGCCATCTCCTGACTCGGTGAAGACGATGCTGAGGGGCGAAATTCCAGTACACCCAGCATCAGGGTGCCGCCATCTGCTTCCATGGTATAGGACGTGCGCTTGTAAGGTGCTCCTTTGCGCTCAGGCAGGGTTTCTACGGTTTTTTCCGGTGTGTTGACGGCCCAGAACCTGACTCGTTTGTCATCGCTGGTCACCATCTGTTCCCCGCTATCTGCGGCGCGGGCAAGCCCGCAACACAGGGAGAGCATAGCGAGCATAACGAGGCAGATTCTTTGGGTTTGAATACGCATATCAGTTTCCTTGAGATTACTGCAATATTTGATTTGTTTGCTTGTTATTCTGCTCTTGTGGCACCTACACTGCTAATAACTGAGTGAATAGCAAGAGTATAAATAAAGGTGCGACTATTATATGAATGAACTGTAGTGGCTGCCAAATACCAGGCGATAAGCGGCATTGGCAGGCGATGTATGGCATCAGTCCCCGACATGGAGCACTGTGCCCTAGTAAAACTGACACCGCCAGGACCATGTTCCTTCAGTACTTTTGTAGAAGTATCCTATGCCATTATCCCCCCACATCCAGCGTGACTTTTCTTCTGAGCCAACCTGGAACACAAAGTCATGGATGCCCACACCATGCTGGATTTCTTTAGGATAACCACCAACCTTGGTATTGGCATATCTTGAGAAATTATCAAAAAAAGCATCGGTAGCTGCTTCGTCCTTATTGACCGCATCCAGATCGACGATATTCCAGCCATCTTCCCAGCCGGGCGCATCATCGCTGACCAGGTGCCATGCAACAGGGAAGGGCTTGGGGGCATATCTTGCGTTTGCGCTTGGCAAGGGCACGAGATGGGCAAGATCTGCTGCATGGTATTCGCGTATCAGCCAGCCCTCGCCATGCGCTTGATCAAACGGGTGCTCATCGTCGTTGTGAAACAGCACCAACAGGGCAAGCCCCCTGATCTGCTCTGGTACGAAAGGCAGTTCTGAAACCCGTATTTGCAGCAAAGGAAACATGGGTTTGCCTTTCCAGATGGGCAAGCCTTCCGAAGGCAGGCAAACACCCGCACCAAAATATGAGGTACGCGCATCCGGCGGTGGACGAAAACCACCCAGTGTGGCAATGCTGGCTTGTCGCAAATTCTGGCGTAACAAACTGAGTGCTTTTCGTGCGTCGGGATTCATGTGTTTTTCAGTGTTTTTATCTGGCAGCCTGGCAGGCTTGCAAGTTGATCAGTGCTGCATGATTGTATCAAATGAGCATGCGCCACAGCATAGGGGCCTGGCATGCCCAGGACATGGATAAGCCTTGTCAGAAATAATGCTTTTCTGAGGGATCAACAAGATAAAGATATTTTTTCAAATGTAAAGAGGGTAAATTTTTTCGGACAGCATGGTTTATGATAGTTTTACAAACCACGAGGATAATGCGATGCGCCATCACAAACTACTATTTCCCCTGCTATTGAGTTGCATCTGCACCCAAGCCCATGCCCTGAGTGAAGATGAGCGCATGTGCAGGGCTGGCCTGTATACTGCCAAGCCTGGCAACATGGAGATTGCCAGCGTAAAAGTCCAGGCGGGTGAAAAACTTTATTTCATGAAGGACCATGATGCCTGTCCCGAAAAGGGCGATAGTTGCAAGGAGAAAGCCTATATCCTCAAAGGCGATGAGGTACTCGTCAGCAAGCACATGGGCAAATGGGCCTGCGCCTGGTTCCATGGTGCCAAATCAGCGACTGTCGGCTGGCTTGAGGCAGACAAGCTGGTCAGCAAACCCATAAGCCAGGGCAAACTGGACGACTGGTCCGGCGACTGGAATTTTTATAAATCAGGCTTCCTGAAGTTCAGGAAAGATGGTGCCGCGTTGACCGTGGAAGGTCAGGCATATTGGCGCGGTTTGAACGACAATGTGCATACAGGTGACATCAGCGCCCGTATTACGCCCCAAATTACCGCAAAAAATAATATGGCGCAGTTGAAGGATGGGGACGATCAATACTCCTGCATGGTCAACTTCAGGTTGTTGGGCGATTATCTGGTGGTGGCAGACAACAAAAACTGTGGTGGTGCAAATGTCAGTTTTGATGGCGTGTACCGGAAAACCAGAGCGAAGTAATTTTGATGCTTACGTCCCCTGGTTGCAGTTCAAGCCCTTAGCCGGGATTTTTCTCACACCATGCAGTCCACATGCTGCGATAGGCAGCTTCTACCTTTCGGGCAAAGCCAGTTTCATCCATCAGGGCACTGGCTTTGGTTTGCTCACGCAAATTTAGTCGCAGTTGTGCCAGTGCCGGTATATCTGCTGCAAGTGCTACCGCTTTGTCTATATATTCCTGTTCTGTTTTGGCTATCCATTCAGGATGACCTGCACCCTCCAGTATGGAGCTGCCCAGCAAGCCCATACTGGGGCGGCTCGCCAGCGTAATGTAAGGGATGCCCATGTACAGGGATTCAAACAGGGTAGTACCTGAATTGTGTGGGAAGCAATCAAGGCCTATGTCTATCTTGCGCATGGTGTTCCAGGGCGGGCTGTGAAAACCTATCTCCAGCCTGGACCTGTGTATGTCGTGAGCCGCAAATTTGGCAAAGTAGGCTTCTTGCATGAAGCCCTCATTAAAATTGGTGCTGTCTATGATCAACCTGGCATCCGGTATTTTTTTCAGGATACTCGCCCAAACGGCGATGACTTTGTCATTAATGCGTATGGCGCGGCTAAGGCAGCCAAAGGTGATGTAATGATGCTGTAGTGCAGGCAGGGAACCGACGGCACCCATACCTTCAGCGGGGCGATAGCAGTATCCCGGTGTTTCCATGCGCCATGGCTGCTCGGCAAATACGCTTTCGCAGCCTGGGGGCAAGCAGGTTTCATCCATGAGCATATAGTCTATTGCCTTGATGCCCGTGGTATAAGCAAATCCCAACCATGAAACTGAGACAGGTGCAGGCTTGCAGGCAAACATCAGCAGGCGGCTATTGCCGGTATGGCCAGCCAGGTCTACCAAAATGTCTATGCCATCGGCACGTATGCGTGCAGCCAGTGCTTCATCCGACAGATGCAGCGTTGGTATCCAATGGTCGAAATAGGTTTTATAGCGTGCAGTGACTGCGTCTTCCCAGTTGAGATGGGCATAGGCATGGATTTCTACATTGCTTTTGTCGTGGCGTGCCAACAAGGGTTCTAAAAAATGCCTGATAGAGTGACTGTGCAAGTCGGGCGTTACATAACCGATTTTAAGGCGCTTGCCTGGCTGGCGTGAATTACTAAAGGCACTCCAGCCGGCTTGATGGGGCAGGGCAAATTTCCTGTCATATTCTTCATAGGCCGCATAAATTTCAGGACCGCTGAGCTCTGCGTGATAGTTTAGTACAAATAATAAATTGGCATGTGCTTCGGCAAAATCGGGGTTGATTTCCAGCGCTTTTCTATAGAGACTGACGGCCTGTTCAATTTGCCCCAGGTCTGCATGGACCAACGCCAGATTATTATGTGCCGTGGCGCTGCCTGGTTGCATTTTCAAAACTTGCAGGTAACTGGTTTGGGCATCTTGCAGACGCCCGACTCTCTTGTAGGCACTGGCCAGATTATTGTAGGCATTTGATAAGGCAGGATCATGTCTTACTGCAGTTTTGAAACGCTCTATCGCTTCTGTAAAACGGCCTTGCAAATACGAGAGTAAGCCCAGGTTATCGTAGGCCGCTGCGTCGTTTGGGGTGATTTTCAACATCTTTTGCAAGCTGGCTTCTGCGCTGGCATAGCGCCCCTGATTCATGAAGATACTTCCCAGCATACCGAGCGCATACGCCAGATTTGGCTGCACCGTCAGGGCTTGCTGCAATATGTTTTCTGCTTCCTTATTTTTACCCATGTCCAGATAAAGCGCCGCCAGCTTGCACAATATGCCGGTGTCGCTGGGGGTGCTTGTCAATGCCTGCTGATAGACGGCCAGCATTTCTGGCATGCGCCCCTGGCTTTGTAACATGCCTGCCAGTTGATCCATCGCCGCAGGATAGCTCGGCTGCAGTGCCAGCGCTTTGCGAAAGCAAGCTTCGGCCTCGTTGTGTTGGCCGCGCTCTAGTGCAATGATGGCGAGATGAAAATATGCTTCAGGAAAATTTGCTTGCAATGCCAGTGCTTTTTGCAAGCTCGCTTCAGCTTCTGAAGTTTTGCCCTGGCCGCGTAAAGCCATGCTGAGATTGAAATGATGTGGGGCATGGTCAGCCTGGAATTCCAGCATACGCCGGCAAATGGCTTCGGCTTCCGGATAACGTTCCTGTGCCAGGAATATGCCAAGCAAGGCTTTACTAGCCTCATGCAAGTCAGGCTGGAGGATAAGGATTTGTTCGTAGCAGGTGATTGCTTCACTTTGTTTGTTGGCTTGCTGCAGTAAACCGCCCAGTGTGAAATGTGCTTGCAAAAAACCTGGGTTGATACGTATTGCCTGGCGATAATTGCCTTCCGCTTCTTCCAGTCGCCCTTGCTGGTGTAGCAGTGTGGCAAGATGAAAATGGGCGTGACTGAAATCAGGTTTGATTTCCAGCGCCCGGCGGCAACTGTCTTCTGCCTCGGCCCCGCGGCTTTGTGATGTCAGGGTGATACTTAGATTGTAATGGGCCAGGGCATTGTCCGGTGTAATCTGCAGGGCCTGGCGGTAGCAGGCCTCGGCCTCGGTCAGTCGATTTTGCTGATCCAGTACCAAGCCCAGATTCAATAGCGCTTCGCTATAATCTGGCTGGCAGGCAATTGCTTGCCGATACGTAGCCTCGGCCTGCGTGAGTTTTTGCTGTTCATAATAAATATCGCCCAGCTTATTATGGGTTGGCGCGTCATGCGGATTTAATCCCAATGCTTGTTGATAGCATTTTTCCGCTTCGTCCAGTTTGCCTTCCAGAAAAAATGCTGCAGCTTGTTGCAGGTATTGCTTGGTGTCGACAATTGCATTGGTTGTCACGGTGCCAGTCGCTACCACTGCGGCCTTGGGGGCGGGAACATTGCCTGGATCATCCTCTGTCTGAACAGCTGGATTAATCTTGTCAGCGGCGAATTGCTTTTTGAACCAATTAAACATGGACTTGTCCCGATATACTTGAAGCAAGGCACTCAGCGAGGCCTTGTGCCAATCCTGCTTGTATTAAATCAAGACGGATTTTTCTCACACCATGCATTCCACATGCTGCGGTAGGCAGTTTCCACTTTGCGGGTAAAACCAGTCTCATCCATCAAAGCACTAGCCTTGGTTTGCTCGCGCAAGCCGCGACGTAGTTGTGCGAGATTCGCCATGTCACTGGCGAGTGCGACCGCTTTGTCTATATATTCCTGCTCTGTTCTGGCTATCCATTCTGGATGGCCGGCGCCTTCCAGTATCGAACTACCCAGCAAGCCCATGCTTGGGCGATCTGCCAGCGTCACATAGGGAACGCCCATGTAGAGAGATTCAAATAATGTCGTGCCTGAATTATGCGGGAAGCAATCCAGACCGATATCGATTTTGCGCATGGTATCCCAGGGTGGACTATGAAACCCTATGTCCAGACGGGAACGCGGGATTCCATGCGCTTCAAACTTGGCAATAAAGCTTTCCTGCATGCTGCTTTCAGCAAAACTGACACTGTCGATAATCAGTTTTGCTCCTGCTACTTTATGCAGGATACCTGCCCAAACAGCGATGACTTTATCGTTGATACGAATAGCGCGACTCAGGCTGCCAAAGCTTATATAGCCATTTTGCAGGGCCGGCAGCGAGTTGACTGAACCCATGTTTTCAGAGGGACGGAAGGCATAGCCAGGTGTTTCAAGGCGCCAGGGCTGTTCTGCAAAAAAAGCCTCGCACCCAGCGGGCATGCAGGTGCTGTCCATCAGCATAAAGTCTATGGCCTTGATACCTGTCGTGTAGGCAAAACCCAGCCAGGAGGCAGATACGGGCGCGGGTTTGCGTGCAAATACTTGCAGGCGGTGGTTTCCAGTATGGCCAGCCAGATCAATCAGGATGTCGATACCGTCGGCGCGAATACGCTCTGCCATGGCATCATCCGACATAGTGAGCGTTTGTACCCAGTGGTCTGCATAGGATTGATAACGCTTGGTGACAGCATCTTCCCATTCTGGTTGAGCATAGGAATAGACATGCACTTCAAATTCACGCTTGTCATGATGGGCTAGCAGTGGTTCAAGAAAATGCCGC
>Ga0207952_1000733_pt1 | contig 20538 bp, 18 predicted proteins | sample SubbioR12Aug_8Ca_FD_184831 | JGI IMG/M metagenome (GOLD analysis project Ga0207952, IMG submission 184831) | Serpentinite rock and fluid subsurface biosphere microbial communities from McLaughlin Reserve, California, USA - CR12Aug_8Ca (SPAdes) | ecosystem: Environmental > Terrestrial > Deep...
GACCAGACGCAACTGATCCAGCGCAAGCACATTGCGCTGCTCACGCGGGATACCGCGAAAGCGCAATCCCAGTGCGACATTGTCGAGCACATTCAACCATGGCATCAGCGCATGCTTTTGAAACACCACACCCACCTCAGGGCTGGGGCTGGTGATTGCCACATCGTCCAGCGTGAGCTCACCTTCAGAAGCCTGTATGAAACCGGCCAGGCAATTCAGCAAAGTCGTCTTGCCACATCCTGAAGGGCCAAGCGCGACGACAAATTCTCCTGGCGCGATAGACAGATTGACGTCGGACAAGGCAAGTGCTTTGTCCGGCCCGGTACCGGGAAAGCGCACCGACAGCTTGTGTATATCAAGCTTGCCGCCGCTATGCGCAACAGACGTGCTTACTGTGCTGCTTTGCGTACCCATGTGGCGTTGACTCCTACACTGTAGTCTGGCAAAACCGTCTGTATGGTACCCTGGCTTTTCAGGAAGGCCGCTGTAGCAGCCAGTGATTTAGCCGCACCGCCACCCAGCCATTGCGCTGAGGCCTGTTGCTGCAAAGTCGGAAACTCATACAGGGCCAGGCTGGCAGGTACTTCAGCCGCCTCAGCACCGGCCCACTTGGCTACCGCCCTGATTTGCGCTGAGTCTGTTTTCCAGTTTGCCTTGTTGTTGCGGTAATCGGCATCCGTGGCCGCCAATAGCTTTACCAGTTCAGTCAGGAATGCATCATTCTGTTTGGCGAAATCCTTGTTGACCACAATGCCATCAAAGGTTGCCGTGCCAGTCTGTTTGGCAATTTCACCAGAAGAGATCAGGGTCTTGCCTGTCTTCTTCACTTTGGCCAGCACCGGGTCCCAGATGAAGGTCGCATCAATATCACCTCGTTCCCACGCTGCAGCAATTTCTGGTGGACGCAAGTTGATGATCTTGACGCCGCGCGCATCAACTTTTGCATGTTCCAATGCCAGCAGGGTATGGAAATGCGAAGTCGAGACAAACGGCACGGCAATACGCTTGCCATTCAGATCGGCCAGCGTTTTGACATTGCTGCCATTACGCACCACCAGCGCTTCCGCATCATTGATGTTATCCAGTATCCAGAACAACTGTATGTTCAAACCTTGCGACAAGCCAGACGCAATTGGTGCCGAGCCTGCTTCACCTATCTGTACTGAACCAGAGGCCAGCGCACGGATCACATCAGCACCACTGGCCAGCTTGCGAAACGTCACCTTGTAGCCAGTCTTTTGTTCCAGGTTGTGCGTTTCCTGCGCATAGCGCCAGGGCACTACCATGTCCTGGTAAGCAATTACGACCTCTTTGGTTTCGGCCACGGCATTTCCCATAAGGAAAACACCAACAGCGAGGGCAAGCAGATTCTTTTTCATATATGTAGTGGCTTCGTGGATTAGTGGGCAATTGATGGACGGCCCAGTATATGAGCGCACTTTGCGCGACAAAACGAATCTTTCCGACTATGAATATGCGGGAGCTGAGTGCTTAAGAATACGAGTTATCGTCACGCGCAGCTCAGTCATACCTGCGCCCGTATAGCCAAAGCAAGGCCATGTACAGAGCTAACTTACTCTTCTGTTGGTTCTAAAGCATTAGGCTGCAACAGGGATTGCTGATCCGTAAATTCAGATATTTGCCAGAACTTCGCTATGCCAGACAAAGCAAAAAGAAAAATCGTATCAATGAGAAAAGCCGCTTAACAATGAAATTTGTTAAGTGGCTGTTCATTTCTTGGTAACTCAAGCAGTAAAGCTTATGTATGTGACCTGATGCGCCTCTTGCTTGTATAAGGCAAGGCGAACATGTATAAACCTGAAAGTAGCATCAGAAAAAGCGGCGGCAGTGGCGCATATGTTACCCACGGCGACGGCTCTCCCGGACTGATTGCTCTTGCCGCAAAATTGGCAATGACTGTCAGCGTGAAAACAATGGACAGCCAGCGGTGACTTTGTCGTATCCATTCGCTCAAGTTCATGATGATTTCCCCGCTTGTGGCTTGGACGCAGCTTCTATCATTTTCCAGCCATTGCCTGAAGGGTCGCGAAAGCCTGCATCCACGGTACCGTAACGATCCACTGGTTCTTGCGTGAACTCAACGCCGCATTTGCTCAAGCGTTCATAGGTAGCGCGGCAGTCATCCACCACGAGTACGTTTGCCGGCATAGCACCTTTTGCTACCATCTCATGCAAGGTTTGTGCGGTTGCCGCGTCATGCAAGGGGGCTCCGGGCACGAACAAGCCTAGCTGGAAAGAGGGCTGCTCAGGATGCTGGACCGTCAGCCAGCGATAGTTACCATTACGAACATCGGTATGGACGATGAATCCCAGCTTGCCGACGTAGAATGCCAGCGCTTCATCCTGATCATGCACATACAGACCTGCCACGTTAACACCTTGAGTCATATATCCTCCTGATTTGATTGAGGCTCCAGTTTGCCAGCAGCTTCCATGCGCCGCTTCTCCAAAACTGCTGTATTGAGGTCAGGACGCGCCGCATTGCGCATGACGCACTCAGGAATATGCACGCCCGCATGAGGAAGTGTGCGTTCGCGCCCCCGCAATTCTCCTGGGCTTTCACCGGTAATATCACGAAAGATGCGCCCAAAGGTACCAAGACTGGTCCAGCCAGTCTGGAGTGCGATCTCAGTAACTGGCAGATCAGTGTCGCGCAACAGGGTTTTAGCCCGCTCGATGCGACGTGTAAGCAGGTAGCGATGCGGTGGCAGGCCAAAAGCCTTCTTGAACTCGCGCGCAAAGTGCGCCGCCGATACTGCACTTACTTCAGCCAGCTTGTGGATAGGCCAGTCCTCATGGGCGGCCCCATCCATCCGGTCTTTTGCTCGCAGCAAACGTCGTAATAATTGGGGACTTTGAGGCATCTTATCCTTGCGCAAAAAAATGCCAAACTGAAAGGGTGGCGCTGGTAGAACTGGAGCGCGTTGGCGGGTTGTGGAATCATCAGTATCCGCAGGTTGCCAAATCATGGAAAAACCACTGGCTCAACCTGCGCGCCCTCTTTGAATCTCCTCCAGAGATACGAAGAACTATCTATACAATCAATGCCATTGAATCACTGAACAGCGTCATTCGATGTGCTACCAAACGCAGAAAACGGTTTCCCAATGACACTTTTGTCACGAAGGTGGTGTATCTGGCCATACAGCAGGCAGCGAAGAAATGGACCATGCCTATACAACACTGGTGACAGGCACTCAACCGCTTTGACATAGAATTTTGTGAACGCATCAGCGCTCACCAATAGTTACGGGAGAGCTTACACAGTTATTTTTACAGGCTCTTAAATAGAAAAGGGATATAACATTTTCATATCAATCAATCTTAAAAAACTATGTCTTTTATTTAAGGTTGTGAGTCAATAAATTCAAAACCCAATAGGTAATACTGCTTTTGTTCCTTACCTGTTGCTAAAACAGTTTCAATAACCTCATCGCATTCGAATTTATACGTCCCTTTTCCTATGACTAAGCCAGTTAGCGAGATATCAGAATCCGCTCTTACTTCACCGGAATATATAGCTTGATCCGATTCGTTAACTATTTTCCAGGTACGGTTTTTTTCATCGGCTGCAGACACTATTCCACGGAACGTGATTTTTTCTGATATTAAGTCACCCCTTCTTTTACATAGCTCTACAAGTTCATTTATCTTCCCTAACGAGACTTCGCATTTAGCTGAATTTTGCATATCGGGATTTGCCCACCGGTGTCTAATAGGACAGGAATTTTCAGATAAAAAAGATAGTAGTTTTATTAATGAGGCAGCAGAATGCCCTTTAATTGATTGCAAGTACTTAATCGCATCGTCAGGATTATTAGCACTTTCTAAAAAGTCGTTTAATCTATTTAAAGCACTCGAAAGAAGAGCATTATCTCCAAGCAGATCACTTTCCGTCGAACTCCGAATATGAACAGTAAATGATCCCATCGAAAAGCCAAAAACGTCGGTATTGAAAGGTGGAGCATCTTTGCTAATCTTTAGCTTATTTTCTTTAGCTGCAATTTTTGTGAGGTATTTAATTGTGTTTTGAAATAAGCTTAAAAACTCTGAGAGCGTACTTGATTTAATTCTCGCACTTTCTGCAGACTCAGGAACAGCAAGTGATACATAGGAAACGGTTGTGTTTAATTCAGCAGCTTTAATCGCAACTTCATCATAAACGTCGAAAAATAAATCTTCTCCTGGAAGTAGATTTACATCAAACCCATTTGGAGGAAGCATTACCAATGACATTTCTTCAGATTTATTGGACGGAAATGCTTCAAAAAAGGTATCTATTTCTGGAGTTGCATATACCGAACGTAAATCAATTTTTCCTTGAATGAGACTATTTTTTTGGGTTTCTGATATCTGTATGCATGTATAGACAGGGCCATCTTCATTTTCAGATGTCGCCATGCATACTAACTGTGTACCGATCTTATCCCTGCCAATGAATACTTGAGGGTAATCGTAGAACAACAAAGTCAACTGCGGAGTAATTTTGTTCATTCTTGCAATCCTGTAATCACGTGTTCCAGAGGATTAAAAGAACTTAGTCTCCACCAAGAGAAATGTGATTCATCTTGTCCCGTTTTTTTTAAAACACCCGCACTCTCATTTAAATTGATTGCAACGATGGTCTTGTCTTTATGTAGGGAAAGTTTTTTTACTTTTTCCAAGCTAGTTTTGGAATTAAACATAGAGACCGATCTTGCTATGCATTCGGTAGTATTAAAAGATTTATTAGGGTAGAGCTTTCTGTGTGACCAAAAATCTTTACAGGTTGCTGTACTGTTTTCCGCTAGTCTATAGAAAGTTCCTGACGGTGTCTTCGCGTCAGCTGGCGGGCATTGCAACGGTAGCTCTTCAAACCACATAGACTCTCTTTTTAAAGGTGAGTAACTTATGTTGATTGTAGCAATTTGACATTATGCTGAGAAGAAAAAATGCAAATTTGTTAAAAAATAGCGAAAACCTGCAATATTTGATTTGTGATTGTAGAACGAGGGAGGGAATTGTAGATTTTTAGTGATAAAAGACAAAAGGCTTACATTTCTGTAAGCCTTTGTTTTTATTGCATATTCCTTGGTGGCCCGGGGCGGAATCGAACCACCGACACAAGGATTTTCAAACCGAGAAGCCTGTTTCACGCTCAACACGGGCGAGATTCCATGAGGAAGTTCATAGGAAGAAACAATCAGATAAATTTTCTTGCCGATGTTTCGCTCATGAAATTCCTAACGACCCTTCACGCTTGGATTTTAGCTCATTTTCAACGCCATTTGTGTTCAAACTTTTAGTGAAAATAGATCGAAATCGACACGAAAAACCGGAAAAAGACCGGAATTCTGAGCTTATCTCAACGCGGTTTAATAGGGAAACTTCCTCATCCAACCGAAAATATTTTACATATTTAATGCATGAACTTACTCAGATTGACCAGCAAATGACATTCTGAGAAGACTTGAGATTCATAAATATGAAGCGGCAACATTTGCATTTAGGACGTAGGTGGAGTGTAATTTGAGTTCACCTGCGCCAAATAAAATTGAGCAAGTTCAAGATCGTCTTTTGTAAAAAGGGAGGCGAACTGCTTCTCAAGCATGATGCTTTCAAAAGACAATTTTAATAAATTCGCTTTTGCTAATTTTTTCAATCCACTTTTGATTTCCGAGCTTGGCTGGACAAGTTTTTTAGCCAATTCGACAGCATGCTGTTTTTGAAGCATCCCATTTATGATATGCGTGACATATTTTCCGTTTACAGCAATATCCATAGCATCTCTAATCCGAGACGCAAATAACTGCCGCAGATCATCGTTTTTAGTTGAACCATTCGTTGAAATTTTGGCATTAAGTTCAACCTGAACAGCTTTGAAAAACGCTGACAGTTTCGGGATAGTAAGATTCACGGACCAAGGATCGACGTTACCGAGAAATTCGCGAAAATTAATAGACCGCAGTACAGAATAAATGGCCTTAGTCGCTTCGTTGGTCAGTTCGAAAGGCGGTTGGGGTCGGTTTCGATCATTTCGCTGTATAGCTAGCTTGGTGTACTTTTCCTCGATAGCCCCATTTTCTACGACTTCATCTACATGCATCCAGCAGAGATCCTGTGATTCGTCTGGGGAACCATCAGTCTTCGCATACCAGTACAAGATCCATCGGTCAGCTTTGACGTCATCATCGGCTAAGAAATTGACTGAATCCTCGATAGTGTGGGCACGCACGTTACTTTTGTTATATTCCAATTCACCGGAAACCCAACAAACATAAATTTCATCTGAAGCCACAGGCTGGTAATCAGCTAATTGCCTAGTTGAACCATCCGAAGCATCATCTTGAATAACACGGGTCGACACGCCACGATCCCAAATAGCACGTAGTTCAGCAAGTTTTTCTATTTTTAATTCTTTAGTTCGATATGCTGATAGTGCGAGTAACTTATATTCATTAAAAAGCTTGCGGAGGCTTGCGACTATTTGAGTATCCTCAATGATGAACCCGGCTTCTTCTAAACCTGAGGCGCTCAATGCATTTGCACTCAAATTGAAGCTTCCTAATGCAGCTTTCTCATCTCCCAGGTATATCTTCGAATGCAAGTTATCCAAAAAATGTACATTCTCCCAGCCAAGGCTTTCAGCTAATTCCACTACAGCAATGGGATTCGTTCCCAATGTGGGGGAGAGTACGATTTCTTTTAGAACCTTGGAGTCAATGTAGCTTTTCCAATCCTTTCCCACGTAAGCGACAGCAATCTGAGTTGCTGATACATCGCGAAGTGCGGCTTTTATTCTACTGCCATTGATTAATTTCACAGGATTCCCTAATTAAATTAAGTGCAAGATAAGTAGTATCGCCTATTTTTAAGGAAGATAATATTATTGTAAGTAAAAAATTACTGATATTTAAGCGCAAAAAATCTTCTTTAACTTTCACGATGCTCTTCAAGTATTTTGAAAATCACCAACTAATTTGACCTAAGAAAGAAACATGGCATCTCGATTTGAACTGAACGTTTCTATTGAAAAACCGGTCCATAATTTAACGTGGGTCAAAACCGAAGTTGTTGTGCTTAGTGATTTGCTTCAACGTGAGCTAACTATTCCACCCTATCAACGACCCTATAAATGGCAGTTTCAGCATGTCACACAAATGCTGGATGATCTGATCCAAAACCGCAGTAAAGAGAATTACCGCTTGGGAACGGTCGTACTACATGCGGATCAAGCGACAAATATCGTTGACGGGCAACAACGCCTCTTAACACTGTCGCTGATGACAAAGGTCTTGGACCAACATGAAAAATTCCGCCCCAAATTGCTTGATCACGAATTCGATTCTCAAGTAACAATTCGCCAACTCAAGCAGAACTATGCAGTTATTCAACGCAGAACCATGCAACTCAGTTCAGGTGCGCGAGCAGAGCTTTTAGATTTTCTGCTAAATCGTTGCCAATTGATTTGCATAACCTTGAATGACCTGGGTGAAGCTTTCCAGTTTTTTGACTCACAGAATTCTCGTGGTAAGGAACTTGAGCCATATGATCTCCTTAAAGCCTTTCATCTACGGCAAATGGAAAGTTGTATACCGCAGGAGCGAATCGATTGCGTCACTTACTGGGAGGATGAAGTCAGGCGCGATACGGACAAGACGGCAAAAAACCGCTTGCATGTGATTATTGCAGACATTCTGTTTCCTTTGCGCCGCTGGAGTCAAGGCCTGTCCGGGATGACGTTCAATCGCAGCGGAATTGCAGCCTTTAAAGGCTTGGACTTGTATGCCACCACTTATCGGTTTGCTGACCCACTACGTATGATAGATACAAAGGTGGAATCTTTTAACAATTCATCCAAACTTGAAACCAGTGCTAACCAAGTATCTTACCCTTTTCTAGTCGATCAAACTTTGATTAATGGGAAGCGATTTTTTGAATTTATTCGGCATTATTCCGATTTATATCAAGCCCTTTTTATCGATGGAAATCCCCGCATGTCAGATGTACTCTACACAATCAATAATTATGAGGGACGCAACCGTGTTGGTGATCAGTATGTTCGCGATCTGTTTTTCTGCACAGTCTTATATTACGTCGACAAATTTGGCGATTTCGAACTTGAGAAATTGGCGGCGCTCTGTTTTTTATGGACTTACCGACTACGTCTGAAATTGCAGAAGATCGGCATAGAGTCAATTGACAATGCAGCGCTTGCGCGTGGAAGCTTGGTGCACGTGATCCGCCACGCCATCAATCCACACATAGTGTTAACTTATATTGTTCCGCCCCTTAAAACTAGCGACATTAGAGTCAAAAGTAAAGTCGCAGGGCTTGTGAAAAAATTTGACGAGCTAGGGAATTTACACCATGTCTAACATTGAAGACGTTAAGGAATTATCTATTACTGAGCTGTTCACCGACGGTCAATATGTTATTCCGATTTATCAGCGCAACTATGCGTGGGGACCTGCCGAGGTTGAGCAACTTCTGCAGGACATTCTGGATAGTGCGTTACGACTGGAATCACAAAAAAATTACTACCTAGGCAGTTTAGTGGTTTCACTACGCGATGACGAAAGCTTCGAAATAATTGATGGTCAGCAACGCCACACCACTCTAGGCATATTACTAGCAGTGCTGAAGACTGTCTTTGAAAAAAAGATGCCAAGTATTGAAGAGATCAACCTGAAATTTGATAGCCGTCACACATCTGCCACCACACTGCAAAAGCTATTCGCCGGACTACCACGTGATCACGAGGCACTCGACGAGCAGGCTATGTACACGGCATTCGAAGTATCTTCACGTTTTTTGCATCGAGAGCGAAAGGTCATTGAACAGTTTTCCAATTACCTGCTTGAAAAGGTGAGAATATTCAGGGTTGTCGTACCTACCGATACGGACCTAAACCATTATTTTGAAGTCATGAATAACCGAGGCGAGCAACTCGAAAAACATGAAGTCCTCAAGGCGAGGATGATGGCGCGGCTAACTACAAACGTAGAGCAACATGCGTTTGCTACCATCTGGAATGCATGTTCAGAGATGGGGCGCTACGTTCAGCTCGGTTTCCCAGATGATTCACGTACAAAGCTGTTTGGCACAGACTGGAACTCAAAGCCAAAAAATTTTGATGAGATTGCCCAGATATTAGCAGTCGGAAGCGTAAACAGTTCAGCCATTTCACTTGAAAAAATTCTTAATCCGGCAACGCTTTTCGGCAATGAAAATGATAGCGACGATAAGGTGGAGGAATTTAGAACGGTTATCAATTTCCCCAATTTCCTTTTGCACGTATTGCGGGCGGATAAATCTGACATTCCCTTGGATGACAAGCAGCTACTCAAGATCTTTGAAAGCATTCATATTGATCCTCGTACATTCGCAATCAATCTTCTTGAATGCAGGATGCTTTTTGATCGTTATATTATTCACCGCAAGAATGAAGGTGAATGGGGGCTCATGCGGCTTGTTGGATATGCAGGGAAGAAAGGCAACGTAAGCTATGACGATAGTTTTAACTCTGTGCAAAATCCGCAAATCGTCATGCTGCTGTCTATGTTTCATGCCTCCTTCCCGACTATGACGTACAAACACTGGCTAAGCGCCGCATTGCGTTTTCTCATCACTTCGACACGCGAGCAGGGAAGCGTCAATGGTGCCGACTATATCCGTTGGATGGAGACAGTAAGTGATCGGTTCTTGTACGGACGCTTTGGAGAGAATGATGTAGTCGATTACTTTGATCTATGTCTAGAAAATCAAGTGCAATTGCCGGAAAGAATAAATATCGCTGAGCTTAATTTGGGGACCAATGTACAGAACTTTATATTCAATCGCCTGGATTATTTGCTATGGAAGCGATTAAGTGCTAACGAATATTTTACAGGTGTTCAAATGGACTACATCCGGAGCCGCTGGAGGAAATTCAGTTTTACTTCTCGCACTTCTGTTGAACATTATTACCCGCAACAGCCATTAAGCGGCGCGCCTAAACTCGAAAAATCGAGTGCGTTTCCTACAGGCTGCGACACATTCGGAAATCTCTGTTTAATCAGTCCAAGGAGCAATTCCAGATTAAGTAATCTCCTTCCAGAAGCAAAGAAAGAATATATAGAGAAATCTGGAATTGTGGAAAGCCTCAAGCAAACTTTCATGATTAGCTATCCAGCTTGGGGGCCAGGTGCAGAGGCGAGCATGCTAGCCCACGAGCAAATGATGATCGATGTTTTGTGTGCACGTTCTTCCAATTAGGAAAAACTATGTTAATGATTCCTGTGTGGAACGGAAATCACCGAATACTGAAACATAAGTGAGATCAAAAAGGATGATTGTGACAAGTATGTATTTTGAACGGTTATAGCGAAACTAACTATACAAGAATTTCAAAAGTAGAGTCTTGCTAGAGTATGAATTGACGTGGAGGACCCACGTCAATCCGAATTAATTTTGAATATTTAATGAAAAAAATGAGTCATACGCGACAACAATGAAATCAAAGCTTAGGCGTCAAATTTCAAGGGGCGGATTACTACAACAAACACTGTTTCGTGTTGGATACATTGGCTCCTTAATATAAAAGGGGTGGCAATTTTGCTCCGCATCAGTTTCCGAATCTGCGAGCGTGACGTTGTCGCACCGTTACGTGAAGTGGAGCAGCCGTGCGTAAAAAGTACGTGGTCTTTGCCCTCCTTTTGAGCTTTAATGATTGCATTTAACGCCATATGCCACACGTCGTCCATCCGCTCATAATACGACGTTGTAATTTCCTGGCCAGAAAAGTGAAAATCAATTTCCAATAGTCCAGGCAATTTCCTATAGTCGGTCCAGTTACGGTATCCAGTTTTAAACGCCATTTTTTTCTCCCATTAATTAAAAAATACTGAAAATCCTCAAACCACACACTCATTTTCAAGGAAGCGGGAAATCATTAAAAGAGGGCAAAAAAAGTAAAAATCTGCAAAAAAACGAGCCAGATAAATGAGGAAAATCCCTTCGGAAAACGCCATGAAGTAGCGAAAAGGGGGTAATCATTCAAAATGTGTAGAATTAATGCATTTTCAATCGAATATTCTCAGCAAACTTAATCGGCAGGCACTCCTTTAAAAATGACAAAAAGAAACTATGGCAAGCGATGGGCTGTCGCTAATTGCAAGAAGCACTTAGGATTGTCAGGCTGTTATAGATTTCAAGAACTTGCTGCGCTCATTACACCACGCAGAATGAAGAAAAGTGGTTCACACAAGTCAAATTCTATGCATCAACCAGGTGCTTCAATACTCGCAAAATGGATTAGTGCATACCAAGAGGCAAATAACGAGAAGCTCACGTTGAAAGAAAGCAGTTTGAAACCAACAGTTTCAAAATGGGCAGCACTTCATCGAGGATTTGAAGACCCCAAGAGATTTAAAGAGGGTCTAGATTTTGTTGTGGCAACCCACGGCATTATCGGGGGCAGTGAAACCAAGAATTGGGAAGGGTGTTCCATTCTACTTTACGAGCGGAAGACACAGTCGCTTTTTCAGTACATTGCTGACAATCGAACACTTGGGCTGGAAGAGGAAAAAAAAATAACAAACAAAAAAAAAGACGAAACACCTCTTCAAGTAGATCAATTTTTTAATAGAAACCCTCGACCTAAAAATATTGAATCCGCACAAGAAAAAAGAGATCTACAACATCAGATCGGAAAACTAATCTTGTATGCCGCATCAAAAGCCTTTGAAAAACTTGAGGCAGAGAAAAAATTAGGAAGATGGGCCGATAAAAAAATTTCTCTTACCATAGCTGCCCCATTCATCAAAAAAAATCGAACAAACCGCATTTATGACGCGGTCAATATGCTATTGAATGAATCATTAAAAGGTAAGTCAATGAAATTTGACCTACCGCTTGTGCCAAAGAATGGAAAGCCATTTAATTTTTCGAGATGGGAACTCGATTGGTATATAGGACGATTCAATAGTAAGCATGAAATCAAACATGAAAAAGCAAATGATTTAAAAAGTGAAATAAATAAGCTATCGAGGCAAGTCTCTAAAAATTTCAAACAACAAGATAAAAAAAAGGGATTGGACCTCAACCCTTCAGCTGAAAAAGCCGTCCCATCTTGGACACTTTTAAGCCCACCAAAAAGTGTCAAAAAGAGAAATATATGAAGTGATCTAATGATGAGCGGAGACCATTCAGCATGAATGGCCTCAGATGATGCTATTGCATTTAACTTGTTTCAGCTCTCAGAAATCAAAAATTTATCAATCTCAAATCCAGGAAATTGAGTCAGAAAAACAGTGCTAAGCGCAATGACAGATGTGTTCTTTGGCACGGTATGCTCAACAATTTTTGCACGCTTTGCATTTTTCAATTCGTCAACGGTCGTAGGATAGCCAGTTGCAGACAACCAAGCTGCAAGTTCAGGGTAGGACATCGATTTCTGAAGGCCATATTTTCCTTGAGTGTAGGCGCGCAGAAAGAGGCGACGCAACAAACCCACACTGCCTTCGGCAGTCACGTTGATGCTCGCCTCTTTCGGGTTCTTTGCGCGCTTTCCCCTTCGCTGCGACGCGATCAAAAAGTGTTCGCACCAATGATTCCAATCTACCAGAGTTTTTAGGCAGTGATTCCTACGCCATCCGTCGAAAAACGCCCTGTGCGCCTCGCCTATTTTCGCATCAGGCCATGGGATAGAGTCAAAGGCGATATGCTCAACACCATTCACCACTCGGACAACTGGATTAACAAGCGATCGCTTCATGTCAAACTCCATGTTCAATGTCTGCGTTCGTGTTGTTTTTATGAGATCGACACCATGCACCCATTGTTCACGAACCGATGGAAAAGTGCGTGACTCAGTTTTTTCTCCAGGTTGTCGATTTAAGAAGAGATTGACGATGTAATCGTTGTGCATGTCCTTCTCTACTGGGGGCGATATGCCAGCTTTAGCTAAAACTACGGGCCGCTCATTAAAACCGATAGCGGTCATTTGGCCGCGAGTTTTAAATGGAATGAGCTGGCGCACGTGGTGCTTGACTTCTAGCATGTTTGATTTCGGCGCTACGCGTTCACAAAGCGCCTTGTAACGTTTTGATATTGCGCCGCTTAGGACTATATGGTTTAGGGGAGCGTCAGTCAAAAAACCATCAGTCGTTACACTGACTATCCTGAAATTTGTAGGAATGGCGTTCAGAATTTCTGCTAGAGCCGCACGCACAAACCCTGTTGTATGCGCCGCCATAGCGGCATGAGTGATCTGCGAATGTGGCAGTTGAACTGATTTTAGACTTCGGGTATCAAAAACCTTTTTCGGTTTCAATCCCTGAGCGGTTTTTCCATAGCACGCATTGCCCAAAAATTTGGCATATTTTTCCTGAATGCTACCCTTGGGGTGGGCGGCACGCAATTTTCTGATTTTTCGTGTGAACCCCTCGAAAATTCGTGAGTCACCTTCCAGCCAGGGAAATATTACGCCGTGAATGATCGTAACCTCACAGCCAAGGTTTAGCGCCACTTCGATTTCGGCAGCGGTACAATAACTTTCACCCTGCACAGGAAATACTAAGCCAAGATTACCAAGATTCACTGGAAAAACCGGAAATCTTACATGATCAGGATGCTTAAATTTCACATAAGCGAAACCCATGACATGACCGCAAAAATCTCGTGGATTTTGGCTTGTTCTTACGTTTTCGTAATCGATGTGCCGGAGGTCAACCATGCCAGTGGTATAAGCACCAGCCAAATCAAAATCAAACCAGTCGGCAACTTCAGTCGGTCCGAACATGTAGCATTCGTTGCGACCGCCATGATAGCAACTTGCCACGAAGGGTTCGTGAATAGCGCGCAGATCACACATCAAATCTTCATTGATTGTGCGGACCTTGCCAGAATTGCCATTTCTGCCGTCCATCCATTGACGTGAAGACTTTTCTTCTAAGCCGAAAACTGAATTGAAGTCGTAACCAGACTCTTTTAGAGTATCTAAAAAGATGCGAACACCCAGCCCACTTCCAGTCGCTGGAAGCACCTTTGCGCTACTATTTTCTTTTGCAAATTCCGTGAGGCTCAAATAATAGCGTACAGGAATTTCAGCGTCACGAATTGCATACTTTTCAAACGATTCAGGGTCGTTCTCAAGAAAAATGTCCATGTGCTCTATATCAAAACTCGCAGGTAGAGCCAATTTCTGAAGATCTAATTGCGCGCCGATATCTTTCAGAGTCGAGCCCTCGGGTGCATGACGGGCCATGTCTATGAAGCGCACGGACAGCAAGCGAGGGATATGGTCATCGCTGACCACTTCAGTACGTTTCTTTAATATTTTCTCTAAGTCGTCAGCATCCAGCTCCACCCCGAGCTGTGCATCTTCGCCGATCGTGGCGACACGACCACCAGCATTGTCGATCTGCTGTTTGAATCGTACTAAATCTGAAAAAACCGCGAGGTCTATACGCAAAAAGAAGCCGCAAATAACAACCTGGGACGGCCATTCTAAAATGAAACCTTCATTTTTTGCTTCAACTATGATGGAACATAGCGATTTGATAAATGACGGACGATCACTCCTTGCCCTGCTTTTGAGATAAATGATTTTTGGGAAATCGCCATTTTCACAGACCAAAAAAAATTGGACTGAAAGTATCTCGTTTTCTTGGGTATCTTGATTTAGTACCCATTCGGCGTCCAACCCGACGTAAAGCACTGGGCCATGACCAAAGCGAGGGCGATTTGAATCGGCAGTAAGGTCGCCAATCAGATTTTCGTACACTTGCATTTGACGCTCAATGCTAGCAAAGCCAATTTCGGGATCAACATCAAGGGCGATATTTGTGTCGGTGTGAGTTTGCGGTATATGTGCCCCTGCCACATCTTTACACCCGCTGTTAGGCAGTAAGGAAATTAGGTCTACGTTGAAAGTTGTTGTCATATATGGAAATGAGGAAAAGTAAAAAGGAGGAAGGCGCATCAGCACGCCCCCTGTTCAAGAAATTACGGGTTCGAAGGCGTTACTTTTTTCGAAGCGGGAGCATTTTTTATCGGCTCTACATCCTCTACCGCTGGCGGATTTTTGACCAACTCCCAGTCCGGCTGCGTCACGTTTTTTCCGCCAGCGGTGACGATCTTGTTGATTGCGTCACGTATCCTGCAAGCCATAATGTCGTCGGCGATCGGGATGAAATCCAGCATCCTTCCATAGCCATCTAGAACGATTACACCTTTATTGGGTACGTGATTGACGCGTTGGATCAAGCGGCGTGCGATCAGATTTCCATTTGGGGTGATAAGATTATTTAACATAGTTATTCCAAAAAAAAGAGTTGAGTTCGGCAAATAGTTTGGAATCTACCCGTCATTAGATGGGTAGATTCGTAGGTGATTCGATGTTAAAAAACGTGAAAAACTGGTCCTAAAATTTCATGTTGCTTCCCCCTTTTGATTAGTCGCCGCACTAATAGCGGATGAAACGAGTTGCGCCGTTGCCAGCACAGTTTTATTTGAAATATGAGCGTACCGAGCCGTGGTTGATGCACTCCGATGCCCGACCATTTCCTGCACCTGATACAGAGATGCGCCTGCCTCAACGGCGAAACTACAGTGCGCGTGTCGCAAAGAATGTATGCGCATGTGCCCCAAGCCACATGCGTTCAAAACCCGAGTAAAAGCCTTGCGTGGATTGTTAAGCGGTTTCTTTGGATCACGTCCAGGAAATACAAACGCGCTGCCAGTGCGGGGTTGTTTTTCCAGTAAAACCAACGCTTCGTCATTCAACTGCACATACCGAGAATGCCCGGATTTTGTGTGCGGCAAAAACCAAGTGCGCCCCTTCAGATCGATGTGCTCCCATCGGGCTTTCAGTGCTTCTTCCCGACGGACACCTGTGAAAAGTAGCAACTTCAAAGCTGCAACTGCCACTTGATTTTGTTCACGCTCCATTGCAGAAAAGAGGGGGCCCAGGTCATCAAGCTTTAGCTGCGGCAAGTGGGCAACTTTCTCCTGAAACTTTTTTATTCCCAACGCCGGGTTTTTGACTAGACGATCCCACTGGACTGCCAAATTCAGCATGTGAGAAATGAGCGCCAAATGTCGGTTGGCGGTGCTGGGCGATAACTTCCGCGAAATGTCGTTGTGATACATTTGCACGTCGCGTGTCGATATCTCTGCAAGCCTTAACTTGCCAAATCGCGGAACCAGATGCAGCGCCAATTTCGACGCGTCTGCGTCTGCTGAGCGCTTGTAACTGCGGACGTGAGGTAAATATTCACGATCCGAAAATTCGGCAAACGTCGGCATCGTTTTTAAGCGATCACGGCTTTCGCTGGGATTGCCCCCGCGATCGATAACAGCTCTGTGTTCCAACGCACGATCACGCGCCTCATGCAAGCTGATCGCGGGATACTCACCAATTCGTATGGCTTTTTTGACTCCGTCAACAACTGCACGGAAGTAAAAAACTTTGCGCCGCTGCTTAGTGACGGTAATTTTCAAACCGATCACCTCTGAATCAGAGTACTCATCGGCTTTGCTCGGCGAATCTGTTGCGCAAGGAGGCAATGCGTCAAGCCCGCGATTCGTGAATCTAAATTTTTTCACAGCCATGTTTGCTCCAAAATAAAATCCGAAATTTCGTTTGCAGAAGGCGTGACAACGCCTTCCAAACGGAATATCGATTGCAAAATTGCACGCGAAAAAGACGCGTCAACTTGCGATTAAAAAAGCAGCAAAAAGCAGGACGCGCAAAGACGCATCAGCTAATGCCGATTAATAAAAATTAGGGGGATTTGTGCTCAGGGCCAGGACGGCTTCTGTGAGATATAACGTCGCTCCAACGCTGGTCTCCTATTGAAACCAGTAGGCAAATAGGATATTTGGATATCCTCGCCCGTGCATTAATTATGGAAGCGAATCAGTGAAAAAACAAGGCCCATGAAACGAATTATTTCCCACTCTTACGAACCTGGTCTTTAAAATCCCATGCTCTTAACGTTGCATAAATTAATTTCCCCCCATTGATTCATGCACTGCCTCAAGTTATGTGCCGGTTGCGTGAGGAAAGTCCCTTGAAAAACCAACAGTCCGGTCTATTTCAGGGGAGTTCGGTTTCAATGGGATTTAGAGTGGCGAGCAGTTTTCAGAAAATCTTTTTCAGGTGATCTGAAAACAACACCACTGCAAATCAATACTCACTTGGCAAGAGCAGCGTAGTGATTGAGCGATCAGCTTCGGTAATAACCCAAACTTTTCGCTCACCGACATTGAAGCTAGATAGCAATCGCCAACCATGTTGCAAAGCGTCTTGATTTGCGTCTACATCTTCTATCGATAATTCCCCCCAGTCGCCAGTCACATGCCTTGTGATAAGGGAGTCTGGTGTGATGCTTGCCGCGTTTAGCACAATCAGGGCAGCGGGTGTTGCTAGTACTCTTCCTGTTGAGAATAGAGCAGGTCTTGGTGCAGTAGCCATGGTATTTTTCCTTTTAATAAATTTGATCGAAAGCAGTTTGAGATCAATCGAAATTGAAGAGTTTTCTTAGATTTTCGGAGTTGAATAGATGGAAGACGCTAGCATTGCCAGGGGTCGGAAGAATCGTCTTCTCTAACGCCAGCCGGTAATTCGTTCTGTACAACGACATTAAAGATTGGCGATAACAGAGGCTGGGAGAACTTTTCGTTTGCAGAATGTATGACAATAGCGAAGGTTTAAAACCACCACTATTACTGAGCATCTATGTCAGTAAAAATAGCCGTAATCCAACATCTCGTAACGCAGAATGTCAACGTAGATAGCATCTGGATCAGGTGAACGCAAAATATCGGCGATCTTCAGGAAGAAACGCTCACAACGCTGATTTTCGTGTACCGGGTATTTCTCCCCTGACCGCCAAGAGTCATTCTCCAAACCCAGCATCGACATTTGTACAGGTACAAGAATTTCCAGGTAACTTTCGCTATTCAGGTCTGTAACTAGATTTGCTAAACCAGACAATCGCACAGCGACACCCTCAGAAAGCAGTGCATCCACTGTTGTTAAGCCAACGGTTTCATTGGTGCCTTCGGCTTGCAGTGCCGACAAATCAACCATGTACTCATTCAGCGGGTTCTGGTAATACACAGCACCGCTGGTATTGCTGTTCACCGTTTCACCAGACCAGTACCGGACAATCTCTGCATAGTCCTTTGGCAGATGTGGAGCCTGTTCAAATATGCAACCGCGCAGTTCTGTCGGGATGCTGACATGTTTTGCATAGCTAACCAGGTCCAGAGGAGTGAAGTGTAGAGCGACATCTGCATCGTCTGGCAAGATCGCTACCTTGAGTTTTGTGTCACTCTTGAGATAGTAGCCTTCTGCATTTGACACATCTGTTTCAGGATCGTCTGACAACTCGCAGCGACTGTAGTAATCCAAACCGCGTATTGCATCTAGTGTTGCCATTGCTTCTTTTGTGACATAGATAGTGGCAGTCATTTTTGTCCTTAAAATGAAAAAAGCCAACGCGATGGCTGGCCTGTGTTTGATGTAAATAGCTAAAGTGAGTAGAAATCCGATTCACTCAATGATGCTAAACCCTTTCTTCACCAGTTTGACCTGATGTTTCTTCTCAATTTGAGCCCTGTCTTGGTGAAACAGCCAGAACCGCTTTTCCGAAGGAATGCGGCGCACACGCTTAGTTGCAATAGCATTTCTGACCGCAGCCTCACCAACAGCTTGGTCGAAATAGAATTTCCCTTGAGACAGTGCTACACGATCAACATCGTATTGCGCATGGTGTACGAATTGCAGCGCTTCTGCTTTGGAGTTCAGCAGAATCACTTGCAACGTCTTTCCTGCCTTGGACGATTTACCGATGAAATACCGAGGGTAGCTGGTGGATGCAGAAACCTCCTTAAATTGATAGCCAAACAAGCGCTCGATTTTTTGAAGGGCAGGGTAGTTCAATGCAATCAGGTCGATATCGTCATAGTCATGGAGCACAGGATTGATGACATGCTTCACAAAGCCACCAAACAGCATTATGTCGCCTTGAGACATGAGATAGCTGGCAAAGCTAGCATTGTCCTGAATTAAGGCATGGCCAGCGCTGCATTCGGTTGTCAAATACCTGCCATTCAAGCAAGTGTCGCGAGAAACCAAGGCGATACCCGCATGACTGAAGGACAGTTTCGCCATATCCAGCTTGAAGATGGAATTCAGGTTTTCACGCAAAACCAGTAACTTGCACCATGCCCCAACCTGGCCTATCTGGTTTAACTGATGATAGATAGCCCGATACTGAGGCTGCAAGGCAAGCAGAGTTTCCGTTGGCAGTGGTGGCAATACCACTGAGCATTCAATATGCATGCCTTTCCATGTATCCACGTATTGCGGCAATCCCGCCAAGACCTCCGCGTCTAGGGAGATTGAAACGCAATCTACCAGGCCTTTTAGCTCGGCAACGTGTTCAATTTCTCTGGTAATGACACGCACCATGTAACCTTGCTGGCGTATCGTTGAGATCATCTCCAGAAGATGAGCCTGATTTTCTTCAAACTTGTAGAGAGGATCAGCGCCGCCGCTGATGGTTACAAATGACTTTTGGCATTGCGATAGGAATCGGACAATTGTGTCTTGACTCTGAGGCCCATGTGGGAGGTAAGGGCTGTCTCTCCAGGTACAGTAAGAACAGACCTTTCTGCATCCAAAGCCACGCGCTTTCCAGTTCACGATGATCGTGAAATTGCTTCTGCGTTCAATTTTGAGATTTTCTTGCACGGCCATCTCTCCTATGTGGTGGTCCTGACCTATTAGGAGGTCAAGACGGTTTCTTGGTAATCTTTAGGGTTTTTCTATCTTCCGTATGTTCCGCCTCTGGTACTGCAATCTGCGCCGGAATGGATTTTTCTGGTTTGGCTGAAGAAATGACGATGGGTGTGCCAGGTTCAGCCAGACAAGCTTTCTTGAATTTCACCATGTCACCAGTAAAGACATGCTGTGTCTCAGTATCAGGAGCCGCAGACAAGATTCCCTCGGCACGTAGGATGGCAGCAAGAAAACCAGCATTATTCGCACTGCGCCCCACAAACACATCCATCAACACCTTGGATGGAAATGGATCAGCACCGCTGCGTGATTTCAAACATCGCTCAATTTCCTGCATGGATACGAGTTCTTGCGAGAAATAGCCACCGCCATCGTTTCCTGTTACGCGAAGGAATAAATTTACCTTGGCCTTGTCTGAGAGAATTTGATAGTGAATGCTACCCACCGATAGCTTGCCTATTTTCTTGGCAGAAGCTGCTTTCAGTTGTAAATACTCCGCGCTGTCATTGTCGGATTTGTCTTTGGTTGTCATGAGGATACTTTCAAGATTGAATGAAAATTAAGACGAAAAAAATCCCACATGACGACAGCCATGCGGGAAGAGAGGGATGCCGCGTTTTCATTTTGTTGAGCCCTAAACGCCGCCAAATGCTCTTGTTGTTTCTTTTGAGGCAGTGAGTAACTAGCGGTGATATTTCAAGGCAAAGGACAGCTCAAAACTACGTGGCAGGAACAATTGGCTG
>Ga0207952_1000734_pt1 | contig 20489 bp, 18 predicted proteins | sample SubbioR12Aug_8Ca_FD_184831 | JGI IMG/M metagenome (GOLD analysis project Ga0207952, IMG submission 184831) | Serpentinite rock and fluid subsurface biosphere microbial communities from McLaughlin Reserve, California, USA - CR12Aug_8Ca (SPAdes) | ecosystem: Environmental > Terrestrial > Deep...
AAAAAAAGGATGCCCTGTGCTCTTTCCCTTGTAGGCAAGTCCTTCCCGTTAATTCGGCCAGGATGCTGTCTTGTTTCATTACTCAAAACCATTCTGAGACTACCATCCTCTGAAATAACATTAACACGCTTAACTGTTAATTCGTCCAATTGCATTTTATTGTCTTTATCATTAAAAGAGCTAAAAAGAAGAAATACGATTGCAAGGGTGCTTGCAAATACATATAGCTTTAAAAAAGTTGTAGTAAATACATGAGATTGTTTCATAATTTAATTTTTAGGTTATTAAATGAATAATACATTTTATCTAACAGCTCTGTAAGTTCACTATCAAGTATTGGGATATATTGGACTGCATTATTAAAACTCTATATCTGAATGGCATTAAAGAAATAAGGATTAGCAGCTGGAATTATTTCATTCAAGGCTGTAATGTTGTTTTTATCCACTTCCCGTTCATTACTTGATATAGGGTTCTATTAAATAACCACCACAGCTTTCAGGTCTTAACAAAAGTTGATTTGAAAGTTTTGTTTCTGTTTCGTGATATTTTTTATTGGGTTTGCCGCCATTCTTCTCGATCAATAATGAAACTACTTTCTTGTTTTTTAAATCCAACTTTTGGATAATATTCCATTGCAGTAGGGACGGATAAAAGTAAAACCATAGATTGGTTGTCAACTTTTTTTCAACTATTAAACTTAATGAACAATTGCAACTAAGGTTCTTTTTTGGGGATCATTAGACCAATCTACCTGCCATGTTTTTCCACTTAACTGATCCAAAAGTATAAATGTATAGAAAAGCTGTGTAGGATATAGCGTAAATCGATCGTTACCTTCATAAGTAGTCTTAACCAAAGGCTGCTCATTTAAATTATAGACAAATTGCTGACTATTATCCTGTCCAAAATGCAATTGCCACATTTGACCAGTGCGGGTATTTAATTTAATAAAAACCTTAGCATTTTGAGTTGGGAAAAGTCGAAAAGGAACAGTCTTTTGATTTGGGGTAATTGAAAGTTTGCTTAGCTTATTATCATTTTGAGCGTAAATATTATTTGTTAGACCAAATAAAAGAATAAGGTGTAGTAAGTAATTTTTCATAAGCTAGTATTTTAATCAGCAAATAAGTTCTAAATGAATTAAAATAAATTAACTTAAGTTAATAAAGATGGAACTAGCTTAAAAACATAAACTCCAAGTATTTCAAAAAATATCTATTTCTAGTTTAAAACACTATAATTTTCCTTCAATTTTCTCATAAGCAATCGCACACCTTGTTGTGTCTGCTCATTGAAAGAATTGGTAAAAATGATAAACGCTTTACCGTTAGTTCGATCTATTTGTACTAATGTATAATACGTTCCAACTGTACCGGCATGTGTAGAGATTTCTTTACCATTTTCATAAATATTGTACCAACCTAATGCATAATCCTTTATTCCATTATGGAGAAAGGTATATGTCTCCGCTTTTAAATAATTGTTTTGTCCCGCAAGTCCTTTCAAATTTAGCTGTATAAATTTTATATAATCCTTGAGTTTAATATTGAGGTCACCCGAAGGTTCAGTGTAATCTAAATGGAAGTCTGCATTAGAAGGAACAGGAATTAATTTATTATTTTCAAATGAATGACCCCAGGTATCTTTTTGTTTTTGATTTTCTGGCCATGATAATTTCACATTTAATTGTAAGTCATTGTTGAAGACTACTTGAACTAATTGTTCCCAAGTTTTCCCAGTAACTCTTTCAACCATTAGTGTGGCTAGCGTATATCCTGCATTTGAATATATAAATGTGTTTTGACTATCGAGTTTAATTTGATCTAATTTCAAAACAAATTGCCCGAATTGTTTTCTCTTCTCAGGATTTGTTCCTTTAAAAGAAGGTATTACAGGATCGTCTTCCAATCCCTGCAATGGATGTATTCCTGCTCTATGAGAAAGTAGGTCTTTTAAAGTTATTGCTGCATATTCAACCTTACTCGTTTTTTTCCATTCCGGAAATAAATCAAAAAATTGAGTAGACCATTGTAGTTTGCCTCTCTCTACATATTTAGCAATGATAAATGCTGTCATTGCTTTTGTATTGGAACCAATGTGAAAACGATCATTCAAACTAGCAGTATCTGGTAAGTTGATAGAATGTTTCCCTAATGCTGCAATTTCAAAAACTCTTTTAGCATCTATTACTGCATAAGCTATTTCAGGAATCTGGAACTTTATCCGAATTGAATCTGCATATTTAACTGTTTGCTGTCCAAAAAGATACCCGGAAAAAGACAGATTGAATAAAATAAAGGAAAATACAAGCTTATTAATTCTCATGTTGAGTAATTGATTAATCCACAAAAATAAAGTATCAACGAATTGAATAATTTGACTAAAGTCAATTATTAGCATTTTTCCGAATTCTGCTTAATCTTTCCTGTGTTATACCCAAATAAGCAGCAATAAACTGTAAAGGAATTTTTTCTATGATGGTAGGCTGTCTTTGCAATAAATTATGGTATCGTTGTTCAGCAGTTAAAGAAATTGATTCAATTAGACTGTTTTCTAAGATAGAGATATAATTGGTTAATATATTATTGGTTATACTGCCATATTTTTCAGCTGTACACGCCTGTTGAAAGTCTTTGAAATTGCATATCAAAACTTCACTGTTAAAAACGGCTTCAATAGAAAAATTATTCGAAGCATTTTTTAAAAGGGAGGTAGGGCAACAATCGATATCTCCCTCTAATGTAAAACCTAGGATATACACTTTTTCATTAATAATTATGGAGGTTTTGAAAGCTCCACTTATAATATAAAAAAAGAAGGTAGGGTGGGAACCTTTTTGAATAATTGTTTCTCCTTTATTGAAATTCTTTTTTTTACCAATTTGATGAATAATTGATAGAAAATACTTCGACTGCTTCTCAGGTATATTACCAAAAAGAAATTCAGGTGAAATCATGAATTTAAATAATTTTCAAAAATATATAAGGCATAAGAATACTATAAATGTGTTTCAATCCAATTATTAATATATTGAGCTACTTCTTGCCAACCACTTTGAACACAAATACAATGTCCTCTTCCTTTAAACGCCTTAAAATTAGTAATACTTTGCTTATCCTTATAAGCTTTATAGTTTTTGATAGTTAAACCTATTGGTATGATATGGTCTTTTTCAGCACTTACAAATAAAAGTGGATTGTGAGGTTTATTGAAATCAATTTTTCCATCATTTAGCCTACTACTTCTCGGAATATTCCTACTTTCTGGTATAACTGCATTTTCATAAATTTCATCAGATTCCTTTCGAGTTAGTGTATTACAAATTGCATAATGAAACCACTCTCTTGTGCCACAATACAATCGGTTCCCCTTAAAAGGATTAATAACTCCAATATTAGATTTAACAAAACTCCATTCTAGTGTAAGTATTCCTTTGGGTGATGCTGATGTTATACAAATACCTAGTGATCCTTTTTGTTCTTGTATAAGTTTTTGAACTATCAACCCACCCATTGAATGGCCAATTAAAATTGGATTCTCTTCATCTAATTGGCTGATGAAATTACTATAATGCATTACTACATCTTTCATTCTAACATTGGCCAAAAGCTTATTTGGATTTTCTCTGAGTTTGGCAGGCACCCCTTCATGGTATGGATAATCAGGTGCATAACATATATAGCCAAGGTTTTCAAAAAAAGCCTTCCACGATGTCCAACTATGAGCATTTTCATGAAGTCCGTGAATAAATACAATTGTTTTAGAATTGACCATTATAATTTGAATTAAACTGATAACTCAATGGTTATACTCAATCTTTTTTTAAATAAAAATCATAAGTAGCTTTTGCTATTTCTGCTATTATTTTCTCATTGGCATCGAAGTTTTCTTTAGATGCAGAAACAAATACACTAATTATAAAGTATTCTCCATTTGGTAGAAAAACAATACCAATATTATTTACCGCTTCAGTAATACCAGTTTCTTTATTTGTCCCAGACCAGCCGGTTTTATGGGCAACAACAGTTCCTTCAGGCAATAATCCCTTAATCCGTTTTTTACCAGTGGTAGTTTCAAAGTTTGTTTTCCAAAAGAAATCATAGCTGTCCTTTGATAACAGATTATTCTTATTTTCATAAAACATTTTAAGTGTTGCACTCGCTGCTTTAGGTGTAGTCCAATTCAGGAACATGTTTTCCCATTTAGCTTGCATTTGTTCCTCATTGTAAGTAATTTGTATATCGTTAATATTATTTTTCTTAAAATATGTTTCTACTGTTTTAGGTGTACCAATTAATCTAATCAATTCATCACAAGCAGTATTATCACTATGTGATACAGAGTATTGAATTAACTCTGCAATAGTAAAAACTCCACCATTGGGATGTTCATCTCTTAGCGGGCTCCAAAAATCGGCTGGTAATAAATCTTCTTTTTTAATTTCTACTTTTTGGTTTATTGAAAGATTGCCTTTATCAACTTCTGCTAATACAGCTAATGCAATATGAAACTTGAATACACTTTGCATTGGGAAATGTCTATCTCCATTTAAAGATATAGTGTCTTTTCCTTTATTACCTATAATTGAAACACCCACAATAGCTTTTTTACTAGATACAATTTGTTGAATCTGACTCCTTAGTGATTCAGAATGATTTTTTGAAGTTTGGCAATTTGTGAAAAAAACAATTAATAAAACAAATAAACCACCTAACTGAAATATGCTTTTCATATTATATTTTAATAAATAAAAAAGTACTTGCCTTATATGCTCCCCCACTTAATCGTAACGTAATATTCAACTATTCGTAAAATAACAAACAAAAATACTGCAAGTCCAAACTTGAAAAATCGCCTTGATTTTGTTTGAGGTATAGTGATATATGAGGTTAAAGTTGAAAGTGCAAGTTTTATCTTGTCTATATTAATCCAAAATATAATAAAAATACATAACTGATAAACAATTGCAGCTTTGAGTGCTCCTACATTGACATCATAGTATATATCTTGTAATATGACATTGCTCAAAATAGTTGAAACAAAAACACACCCGATCAGCCGTGTTTTTCTAAAGAACATTAATATACCTCCTAATACTTCTAATACACCCAAGGTTATTACAAAAGGATAAGAATACCCATAAAAAGCCCACATCAATTGCATCCCTGTTAATTCAGAAACTTTACTTGTTACATGAGCAGAGTGATTTAACTGAACTACTTTGCCAATACCGTAAGCCAACATAGCAAATACAACAATGTATGTTACTGCATTTTCAATGATTTCAATTTGATCTTTTTTACTAAAAGTCATAAATTTCATAATTTATTTGTAGGTGTATGAAAGCTGACTAGTTGTAGGCTGCATACCTGGTTCGGTAATTTTCATAGTTGCTTTAGTTGGATATCCAAAAGAGTTATAGATATAATTGGTTTCAATTAATTCAAGCAAATCACCTGACATATCTTTATTTTCTTGACGAATAATATTGTTCTTGTTTGCATATTGCCAAAATATTAACATTAAATCACCAGCCGAAGCAAAGGGATTCTTCTTATCATCAAATTGAAAGTTTACAGTGCTTTCTTCTACATATTTACTATTAACTTGATTATAATAAAAGAATTTCATTTGACTTACATTATTTGAACTATTATTTGTGAAATCAAATTTATAAGTAGGTACTAGTATGCTAGAATTAGTGAATTTCAAATACTTCAAAACTGAAGATATTTGGGTAACTGTATAACTATATTCAGTTGAAATAGAAATACCCCCACTAGCAAAAACTTCTGATTTAACAATCCCGTTCCCTCCATAGCTAATCCAACCATAACTTAACTTAATTTTTATACCATTGGAGCCATTTATTTCATCTACTTTCTTATTTGCCAAATATTTTACTGAATAGGTTACATTTTGATTATTAGAAATAGGATCTTTTGTAAAAAATATTTTATTTACACTACTATCTGAATTATACTCAAAGCGAGTGATTTCATCATCACTTTTAAATTCTGTCAATAACAATGGCTTACCATTGACAGGCAATTCCACACTTGGTTCATTTAAACAGGAACTGATAAAAAATAGAATAATCAATCCCAATCCCATTAAAGGAAACTTCATTTTCTTGTTTCTCATTTTAATTGATTTTAAAGATTATCGATTTCGCAATAAAATTGCTGTTGAAGCAGCTGCTATCATTAATTTATTCTTAGAAGTAATCTTGTTTGAAAATCCAATAGAACTGGCATACAAATCAACCCATCCAAGACTAGTCTCGCCAACACTAAACTCATATCCACCAATAACTGAAAATGGCATAGCATGAGTGCCTTTTGAACTAGTAGCTTGTTTAATAAACAATGGTTTAATATGGATTGTATCAGAAACATTTGTAATCAACCCTTTTTCAACTGCCATACCTTCACGCAATGTGGTTGCTACTATTCCATCAGGTGTTTCTCGATCATATCCTAATTGAAGTAACCATGGATTACCTCCTATATTATTTTCGAAATGCATAGTTGCTGAAAAGTTTGAGAACTGCCTTTCCCCTTTTGAATATTGAAACATTTCTTTAATTTGATAACTTTTGCTTTTACCCAAATAAAGTTGATGACATATCACCAATAAAGATTCTTTGGAATTCCCTATGTTAAATTGAAACCTGTCGGACGATTTAGATATTACGTCATTGATACCAATTCCAAAATTTAGCAAGAAACTTCTTTTAATGGCTTCTTCAGAAAACATGCCACCAGGAGTTTTGTCGTATTTATCAGAACTTACTTTCCACCCATCTTTGAAATTCCCAATAAATTCCTTTTCAAATCCGAGTGTACGACTAGCTCCCGGCAGCATTTTACCCTTTACACGAGACACTCTAACTAAACTAAACTCATCATCAATATTTGCAGGAACATCAATAGACATTTTAATGCTAGTGCAGGATAATGTCATTGAAATCATTGAAATAAAAATAAAATTTTTCATATACCTTAATAACTACAACGACTTCATTTTGTATTTTGATAATAAGCTATTTAATGGAGGTACATTATACAATGCTCTTTCTTGGTCTGTTGTTGATTGATCAATAGGCGCCCAAACCTCTTCTCCAGTTTTATCTTCAAATACTCTTTGAGTACCATATTTCTGATATCCTTTTGTATAAAGCAAGTATCGGTCATAAGTAACTGCAATAAAATTGGCAGCTTTTTTATACCCATTATTAAACGCAGCTTTAGAAAACTGATATGCCAATAAATAATTCTCTGGACTTATGCTTTTAAGTTTGTCGCCGCAATACTCGAGGGCAGTATGCTGTAAAATAAGGGCAGAATTTATTTTATCTTCATTTGTTTTTATTGAGTCTAATGCAAGTAATTCAAAAACTCTATTTCGGTGTAGTTGATCAATTTCTTCCAAGTTAGAAACATCATTAGACATTCGAATTGCTTGATCTTTCTCAACCATTTTTTTTAATTCGAGATTATCTTTTAGGGCATTAACTTTAAACAATTCTTGCAACTTTTTTTTAAGATCATCCCCTCTCAAATTTTTTGCAATAATTTTTCCTTCTTTATTAATTAAGAAATTAGTGGGGTATTCGTATACTCCATATATGATTGCAGCTGTGTTAGCTGTTCCTGTTAATTCACAAACATTTACCCAAGGAAGACCGCCACGTTTGATAGCATCTAGCCAAATTTTCTCATCTTCGTCAACCGAAACCGCTACTATTTCAAATCCTTTTGGATGAAACTCCTTATACATTTCTACCAACTTTGGATTCTCTCTTACACATGGCCCACAATTAGAAAACCAGAATTCTAAAAGCAGGTATTCAAACTTTTGGTCAGACAAACGAACCATTTTTCCATCAATACCTCTTTGTTCAAAGTCAACAAAAGTTTCACCCACTTTTATCTCCTTTTTAAAATCAATTGTTTTTTTGATCAATTTACCATAGATACTATTTTGTAAATGTATTGGCATTAAAGAATACAATTCTCTTGTAGTTGATACAGGAATTCTTTTACATACTCCACTTAACTCACTAGCAGAATATATTGAATTAGGATGCTTTCGTATAAAACCAACTCTAATCTGGGCTATCCGTTGTTCTATACTACTTATTGAATCTTGAATGGCTACTGAATCAGTGCCTGTTTTATTATTTAAACTTCTTGCCAAACTTCTAATACTATCATAACTTGAATTGGTAAGTTGATGCAATTGATCTGCAAGTAACTGTATAGAGGAGCCAGTTATTTGGGCATTTGAGAAATTTCCTTTAGACGCATTAAATCCAATTCTTTCTGTTTCTATCCAAAACATTTTATAACTACTATAATCTTTATTATGCAGCGTAACATACATAAAGGAATCATTGGCTGGATAACTACCCTTGATTTCAAATTTTTCATGCATTACTATAGCAGAAGCAATTATTTTCCCCCCATTATCATCTCTTAAGAAAAGTTTAGTGCTGTCTTTTAGACCTTCGGCTCTACCAGTTATAGTAAAAGTATTTGTTTGTGAAAATGCCGTTGTAGAAACCAACATAATTAGCAAAAGAAATTTTTTCATAACAATTTTGTCTGTTTTACGCTAAATACTAAACCCAAGTTTAATTTTGAATCTGTAGAAAGTATTATTTAATACTTGTTCTAGCTTTAATACTTCTTTAGTTTTTTTACTGATCCAAAAAGTTTCTTTATTGCCTGGTGATTCATGAACCAGCAACCAACAATCAATTTGCTGATCATTATAACCTTCCAATAAGACTGAACCTGTAACTTTATAATGCACTTTGGTTAAATTAGATGCACTCCCTGGCTCGTAAAAAGGTATTTCAAAAACTACATTTTCTTTATAGGGAAGTAATGGAAATGTTTCAAGATCTAAATGCCAATTTAAATTAAACTGATTATCAATAGACTTGAACCCACTCCAAATTGCTTTATATTTTTTTGCAGTATCTGTTTCAACAATTTGTCTGCCATTATCTTCTACAATCTTATTAATAAAGTCCACACTAGACGAAGTAACCATTTTTACCGGATTTCTTGAAGTTTGTACTTTCCACCATGTATTGTGGTAAATAGGCTGCATTGTTTTAGCATCGGAAATAGATTTAACAATATGCATAATACTATCCTTATCCTCCCAAGATTGGTTAACTTCTATTACATTTTGACCATGGTACTGTGTTCGTTTAATCTGCCTTGTCCAAAACTGGGTTTGTGTTCTTACAGAATCTTTTTTCATTTTAAAATAGACAAGATACCGGTGTGTGCCCTCTTTTAAGACTTTAGTATTTATATGTTGAGGACCAATTTTGATGGTATCAATTGTAGCAGCATTTAAAATAAAACTTGAGGCAATTATTTGAGCAATTAAACAAAATGATAGTTTTTTCATATTACTGGAAATTTTATAAAAGAAATTAAAATTATTAGCTTCATCGATTTGGTTTAATTAACTTAAGTTAATTAATGACAGATGACCACATTCCCTCGCTTATGGCCTTTTTCAACATACTTGTGCGCTTCAGTTAATTGTACAAATGAATAAGTTCGATCTATCACTACTTTAAGTTTTTGCTCATCAACCATATTTAATAATTCGTGGATATAACTTAACTTTTCCTCTGTTAAAGAATTAATAGAACAGAAAGTACCAGATGGTTTTAAAATTGGCTTAATAAAGGCTTGTGGTATTTTGCCAACCGCATCAAATACAATATCATATTGCTCATTTGACAAACCATCTTTTTGAATTGTATAATCAATTGCTTCGTCTGCCCCAATAGATCTGACCAATTGGATGTTTTTACCACTACATACTGCCGTTACTCTTGCACCAAAATATTTCGCTATTTGAACCGCATAAGTTCCAACACTACCAGAAGCCCCATATATCAGGACCGATTGTCGTGCCTTTATATTTGCTTTCTTAAGAATTGATAAAGCAGTCATCCCCCCAACTGGTAAAGCTGCAGCCTGTTCAAAAGATATTCCCCGAGGCATACGAGCAATAATATTATGTTTTCCTTTTTCTGGCACACATACATAATCAGCATAAGCACCGGTTTTTAACCCAGTTGTTGTGCCAAACACTTTATCACCTTTTTGAAAATAATACACATTTTTACCTACTGCTTCAATTATGCCAGCAAACTCAATACCCAAAATATTTGTTTTAGGTTTGGAAATACCAAAATGCATTCTTAGCAAAAAAGTAAACAACTTTGAATTTGGGTACTCTCCTTTTCGCACCCAGATTACCCCTGCCGATACAGTAGAGGCATAAATCCTTACCAACACTTCATTGTCGGCAGGCATGGGTTTATCAATCTCTTTATACTGTAGCACGTCGGCATTTCCATATTGGCTGTATAAATACGCTTTCATTTTTGACAATTATCTGAATTCAAAATTGGAATCAAAAAAAGGAAATGTTATTAACCTAAGATAATTTTTAATTTATTGTCAAAATAAAGACTCAGCTTCAGCATTTCTAGGAGGTTTAATACCCAAAATTGAAGCAACAGTTGGTGCAATATTTAATGATGAAATAGTGCCGAATTTCTTTCTTGGTATATTTGGACCGATTGCATAAAATATAGATTGACCAGGCCTAATCGTTGATAAACTTCCGTGAACTGCTCTTCCGGTTTCATTCATAGTCCCATTTAATAAAAATGCTTTTGTATTTTGATTTTCCGTTTCAAATAGCGTAGGATCAAAACTATTTTTGACAAAAGTTCTCACACCAGGTTGAAATTTATTTGAGATAGAATAGCCCTCTTTACAACTTACAAATAAATGCCCTGAATAGTCTGGATGATATATTCCATATTTTTTTTGTACTTCTTCATTAGCTACAATTTCAAAAATAGGCTCTTGAGAAACAGGATCAGTTAACTGATTCAATTGCGCACTTAACCAATTAATATATGTTGAAAATGTTGTTGCATTAAATGAATCTTTATTTATATAAATATGTGCAGAATTTCCACTAGACGTTACTGACAATAATTTTTTTGTAAAAAAAGATCCTAATTGCTCAAAATAATTATTCAGCAACAAAGTAGTATGAATTGGAATCATTCCATGATCACTGAAAATAACAAAATTGGTTTCTTTTGGAGCCGCATTCATGATTTCTAACAAATAAGCATCTATGTCGTTAAAACGTTGTTCTATATAAGATGAATATATTTTGGGACGCATCCCTTTATCGGCATTATAATCAAGTTGTCGAGGATTAGAAACTGTATATCTATGCTGTATATCGTCTAAAGTTGAAAAGTACCCAAATATTAAATCCCAATTCTCCTCCTTCATAGCTTCTAAAATCAAATTTTTAGAATATTTTGCCAAACGATCTAGTTGTTCAAACCAAATTGATTCAGGTACCAAGCCTTGCGTTTGTTTAATGTTTTCTGGTTCGCCAGGCCATAGTCCAATATTTGAATGCACTTTTGTAAGAAATGAAGAAGGATAACCATACACTTCAACAGGAGTAGTCATTAATACTCTAAAAGTATTTAAGTCTTTATTAGATGAAATGATCCGAAAAGAAACATTATATTGTTTACCGCTATGCTCAAATTCAAAAATTGACCACTCGTCTAGCCCTAATTGTAATGCGAAACCATTGTTGATACTTTGATCATTGTCAATAGCAATTCTAGTTATTTTTTTGAGCACATTCGCTTCAACAATTGTTGTATCCGATGAATAAAAATGAAGTGGGATTTTGAATTTGCCTGAAATATCAACTGACAAAATACTGTCTAGCATATCAATTGGTCTTAAATTTCTATATTGAACACTAAATTGATTTTTGGTAGCGTAATTAGTTTCTTTAAAATCAACAACCCAAGAAGGACCTGAAATAATTGGGTACATATGCATCATATCCACTTTTCTATCTTCAGACAAATTATCCAATCCCACTCCTCCCATTGTTATCACTTTTTTGCCTTGATTCATAGCTGATTGAAAGATTGTTTCTACACTAATAGGTTGTCGAAAAGCATTTAAAACATTACTATTGAAAGGCTTTGACTTACTTTTAAAACTATTTCCCACGATACCTGTATTACCAGGAGAAGCTCCCGTAAATATTGAAATATGAGATGGACCTGTTGATGCAACATTAATAGGCAATACTGTTTTGGCATAAGCGCCATTTTTTTTCATTCTTGCAAATGCCCCATTTTTTGGCAAAACACCATTAGCTAAATATAAGTCAACTAAATAGTCAGGGGTTCCATCTAAAGAAATCAACACCAACTTATTTTTAGAAAGTTGCGAAAAACTTGAGATAGCAATAAGATTTACAAGTAAAATAAATAGACATTTCAAGGTAAAATATTTTCTTGCAAAGCTATCGTTACAGTAAAAAGGTCCAACTACCAATTAGATAATTGAGCTACCTTTTTGATAAGAAAGTATAAAATCTGTAGGAGTTAAGCCAGTATAATTTTTAAAAAAACGGGACAAATGGTTTGCTTCAGAAAAAGAAAATTTGTCTGCAATTTCTTTAATTGAATATTGACTGTATAATAACAAAGACTTTATTTCAAATAATAAATATTCATCTATCATCTCAGATACTGTAACACCAAATTGTAACTTGATATGTTTGTTTAATGTAACTCTACTTACACCGAGCTTCTTTGCGTAAAAATTAGTTTCTCTGTGCAATTGAATATTATTTACCAAGAGTTGTTTAAATAAATAAGCTAGATGATTGGTTTCCGTTTCTTCGGAAATTTGGTATTGCTCAGCGTATAGTCGATTGAGTTTAATTAAAACATAATACAATATTGAACGAACCAAATGTTTACTATCAGATTTGATACTCTTTAATTCATTAATTAATTCATTAAATAAACTATGTAACTGTTCTAGTAAATCTATTTTAACCTGAATAGCTAAGGGATTTCGCTTATTATAAAAATATTGCATTTTGAAAATAAATAATTTATCAGAAAAGAAATCTGATAAAAAACCATCCTGAAACAAAAGGAAATAACAATCAATTTCATGCTGATTTACAAACCACTTTCTTTTTTGGAAGGGTGAAATAAACAATATAGTATTAGCTTCAATTACTATTCTCTGATTATCTAATTCTATATATCCATTTCCTTTTGTGAAAAATATTATTTCAAAAAAATCTGTACAGTGTAATTCGTTTTTAAAATAGTAGTTAGGTATATCATTATAAGTTCCCAAGTCCATCAAGAATTCAACTCCATATTTTTTTCTTGAAAAATTGAAAACTTGCATCTGTAAATATTATTCTTCCAATAAACTTAATCTAACTTATACTAGTTGCTAATCTTTTCCTCATTCTACTTAATGATTGGGGGGTAATACCTAAGAAACTCGCAATTTGGTGTTGGGGCACTCTTTGAATTAAATCCGGTCTTCGCTCCACTAAATTCAAGTATCGCTGCTCGGGCGTATTAGTTTTAAAATCATCTAAAGTAGTCCGAGTTTTAACCAACAATTGTTCTGATAACACCCTGCACAATGACTCAAAGCGAGGGAATTGAGCAAACGATTGTTTTTGTACTTCTGGATTTGACAAAATTAAAATAGAATCCTCCACACAATCAATGTAAAGCTCAGACGGTTGTTGATTTATGCTACATAATGGAGCGAATGGTTCTAATTCGGTATAAAAAGCTGTTGTTTTTTCCTCCCCCTCAATCATATAATAAGTTCTAATGCATCCTTCTAAAACAAAATAACTATCAGTAGAATATTGCCCTTCTTTTAATAATACCGTTCCTTTTTTTACAGATCTAAATACCCCCAATTCTAATATCGCATTCTTCTCTAAATCAGTTAGAAGCATATACTTTTCAAGAAACTCAAATAACTTCTGTTCCATTTTTGTACTATTTCGGTGAAAATTAAAGGTTGAATGTACTTGAGATATTGAAAAGTATTGCTTCATTTTTTGTTATTTTTTAGTAGCGGTAAATTTACCATTTGGTTGAACAAGGGTAAATCCACTAATGGCATCTTTAGTATTTTTTGAGAAAAGAACCTTGACCCCTTTTGCACCTTTTATTGAAAATTCCTCCTCTTTTATATATTCCATTTCATATTCAGGCTGACCAGGAATCACTGCCTTTAGTGTGCCAGCTTCAGACAAATAAATTTTAGCTGTCATTCCCAGCACTGTATATTCCCCTACATATTTTTTCATATCAATACCAGGCTTATTAGTTTGCGCTTGTTTGTTGAATATAATATCACTAACGGCAGATTCAAACGGCACTTTTATTGCGGTGATATTTCCTTCATTGTCAACTAAAAACTCTGCATCCATTGCAACACCATCTTCTACTGCTGTTTTCTCTCCAAGTGTAATCGTGAAATAATTATAGCTTTTATGCTTAACATTTAATTGCCATTTATTAAAAGTCCCTTCCAACAATCCATTGTTTTCCTTAATAGAGATAGTTCCATAACCTTCATTGGTATAAGTGCCTGAATATGAACTGAGTTTATGCGATGGCTTTGCATCAGCTATTGCTACTGCTGGCTCAGTTACACTTTTATTGATGGTAGATTTGATCATCATGTTCCAATCCCTAAAAGGGGCTTTAATCATTTTATCAATTAGAACATTATTCAAAATTCTTACTAATGGTGAGTTATTCTGATTAAGGGAAATAAATATTCCAATACTATCAGTGGGCAAAAAAGTAACAAAACTGCTGAAACCGTTGATATTTCCGCCATGCCCTACTCCGTAATGTCCCCGATAATTAGCAGTGTACCATCCCAACCCATAATTAAAAAAATAATAATCAGGCGTGTATTTCGTGGGCAAATTAGGCTGTACAATCATTTGAGAACTAATGGCTTCAGTATAAAAATGATTGCTGATAATGTCTTTACCTTCAAATTTTCCTTGATTAGTCCACATTAATAACCAATTACTCATGTCTTTGGCATTGGAACAAATTCCACCTGCTGGTGCTACTCCTGCTAAATAATCGGGTAAAAAAGGCAGAGATTGAATTTGATTATTGGTGTATTTATAGCCATTAGCAAAATCTTTTTGATTAGCCAAATTACCCGTAGTAGAATTGACCATTCCTAAAGGAGTAAAGATTTTTTCTTGAACCTGCTGCTCCCAAGTTTTACCCATTTGCTTTTCTAAAAAGGCCCCAATAGCAATATACATGTAGTTATTATATTGAAAATTTTGCCTAAGTGCACTACTTGGCTCTAAGAATTTAAGCTGTTGAACAATGCCTTCTCTTGTAGTTGCGGCACCACTATACCAGGCAAAATCATGACGGGGTAAGCCTGTTCGGTGTGTCAACATATCACGTAAAGTGACACTATTATTCAATTCACTAGTTTTAAATTGCAAACTAGGATAATACCATTGAATTGGTTTATCTAGATCAAGTGTCTTCTTACTGATTGGCTCACTTAATAATGCAGCAGTAAATGCCTTGCTGCAACTCCCGATTGCAAATAATGTATTTTCTGTTGCTGGCAATTTTCTTTCATAATCCTTGTAACCAAATCCTTTGGTCATTAACACTTTATTTTTCTCAACAATTGCGATAGAGGCACCAGGCACATTCCACTCTTTTAACAATTGTTCTATGGTTTTTTCTATGCCTTCTAATCGAGGATCAACCGACTGTGCATTCAACATAATTGCTGCTAAAAAGTAGCAGCCTAAAAAGAATAATTTTTTCATGGTCTTGTTTATAGATGATTAATTTCTATGCAAAAATCAATCGTTCTCTTACCATGAAGGGTTCTCCTTATAAGAAGACACCAATTCTTAAATCATTCACTTTCAGTAGTTTAGGTGAGAGAGACCTAAAATTTTGTCTCTTCGTGAAGGAAAATCCAGTTCACTAAGATTACCACCAGTTAATGCTTGAACATTTTTTGAAATAGTAGCAATATCCCAATTCCACCATTGGATAGCTAATAGTTTTTTTATAGTATCCTCATCAAATCTTTTTCTAATTTCTTTCGCAGGATTACCTCCTACAATTGTGTAGGGAGCTACATCTTTTGTTACAGTAGCGTTTGTTGCTATAATTGCACCATCTCCAATAACTATCCCTGACATGATGGTGGCATTGTACCCAATCCAAACATCATTCCCAACTATTAAATCTCCCTTATTTGGATAAGACTTTCCCTCCATTGCATTTTCCCAACCATTCCCAAAAATCGCAAATGGATAAGAAGAAATAGATTCACTTAAATGATTGGCACCATTCATGATAAACTTTACATCAGAAGCAATCATACAGAACTTTCCAATTACCAACTTATCTCCAACAAAATCAAAATGGTATTTTACATTTTTTTCAAAATTCTCCACATGCTCAAAATCATCATAATAAGTATAGTCCCCCACAATAATATTGGGGTTCTTAATTATATTTTTCAAAAAACATAATCGATTATATCCTGTTAAAGGGAATAGCTCATCTTTATTTGGTCCTTGCATAAATTTCAATTTAGCGTTAATTGAATAAAATCAATTTTGCAAGATCTACTTGCTCAATAAAATTATAATTAACTTAAGTTAATTTATGTTCAACTGGTTAATATAATCGGTAGGCGACTGCCCAGTTACTTTTTTGAAGTTTTTATAAAAGGAAGATTTTGAATTAAATCCACAATCATATGCAATACTAATCAAGGTAAACTGACTTTGGTCTTTTTCTTGAATGAGTCGTTTAAATTCATTTACTCTTAATGTATTAATGTAATCAAAAAAACTTACCCCTTCTTTTTCATTAATCACTTGGGATAAGTAATTTGGATGAACTGATAACTTAGCAGCCAAAATATTCAAAGACAGTTCTGGCTCAGTATAAAATTTTTCAGTCTCCATCAATTGAATCAATTGTTGATGAATCTCATTTGCTTGTTCAATAGTGATTCCTGAGTTAGCATATTTTTTCTTGGGGATTTCAGCGGCCACTGGTTGGGATTCAGTATTAATTGGAGCTGTCAATAAATCAGTTTGGCCAGTTTCATTAATTAATGGCGCTTCATTCATTCCAAAAATACCCACTTGCCTAATCCCTAAATAACCTAGAATAGTTACAAATACTACCCCACTACCATAAATTAAACTATTCTTTTTAAGCACAATGATGACAATCCAGATAACCAAGAGCCCGTATATTAAATAGCGCAGCCAATTTAAATTAATCTTCTCCTCATAAGAAAACTGATTACCAATATTTTTCTTGTGCTTTCGAAGCAAACGAAAAGAAAGAAAAATATAAATAAGACCTGTAACGTAAATGAAAATTAGTAGGATGGAATTGAAATTTTGATAGGCTGCCCCTCCTGTATTATACAAATCCATTTTTTCTTTTGCACTCATTAAATAGAGTGGTATTAAAGTAATAATAGTACCTATGAAAGGCCAAAAATGGAATAGCCATGTTTTTTTCTTAAACGAGAAAGCATTGGTACTGGCAGCTGTATATAAATATAAAAATGGACCATGTACCAAAATAAATGGCGCTGAAAGGCCAACAATCCAATGAATAGTTGACTCAGAAGCTGGTTGCAATGATAGTACATACAAAATAGTATGTATACCAATAAAAAGCAACCAGGCTGCTAAAATATAATCAGCAAGTGTTTTTCCTTTCTTGGTAATTAATATCAATAAAAGAAAAAAGTTGATGCCTATGCCTATATAGTAAAGAATGTCCAAAGTGTATTAATTATTTATAAATGCCGACTCCATTCTTTGTTGTTCGGCTTTCGGTATTTTATAATATGTTGCAACTTTACGCCAATCTTTTACAACTGTTGTAATTTTTTTAATAATTCTATTGGCTTTCTCATTAGACAATTTAAAATAGGGAGCTACTTCAAGTGCCAAGCTCAAATCTAATGCATTGTTATGTTCAGTGATATTAATGCTTAAGCCCGAACCAAATTCATTTGGGTTCAAATCATATGCAGGCGAAAGTTTCCAACCAGCATTCGTAAGCAAAAAACCATGGTTCCTTAAATGATCATCTGTGTTGCTTACACAAATATTAAATACAATTCTTTTCCATAATTCTTCTAAATCATGTTCTACCACTGCCCCATTTCTGAAAATAAATTCCATCAGTTCTAAATAACTAGCTCCTGCTGCTTGCTCTCCATCTGTGTAACCAAGCATAGTCATTGCTGAGGCGAAATGAACTCTTCTATTATACTTTGTTCTATCAAAACGTTTAGAACAATAAGTATGGTATTTATTATTAAACTTTACTAATTGCCCTTCTGCAACATCAATACCTGCTGATTTAGCCATTTGATTAACTACCATTTCCCAAGCAGCAATATCTTTATTGTCGTACTTACTCGGAAATTTAGCTATCCACAATTTTTTCTTTATATCTAATACACTTGCTTTGGGCCTTGCACCACCTAATGAGGAACCCGGCGCAATTAATAAATTAATCCATTTTCTATTTGCTTTATTATCAGCATCGTCATTTTCCAAATGCAAACAGGCTTGTTCTAACTCACGTAAAGAAGTCCAAGGAGGTGTTGCCATTCCAACATGGTCATTTAAGAAAGGGCCCGCCTCATTTAGCTTAAATCGCAATCCTCCCATTCTATTTTCATCAAATACGCCAAGCAAATAATCAGATTCAAATAAAGTTTTTATAGCCCTAGATTCTTGCTTTGCTATCATTGCTTCTCTTCGCTGCATTAATGCTCTTCCCCATCTATCTGGACAAGAATCTAAAAAGACACCAAAGTTCTGCTTGTTGTTTTTGGGAAAAAAAGTACCGGCAAACAATTGCAAATCTGGATCGATTATTTGTGAAAAGCCCAATTGAATCCAATTATCGGCATATTCAAATGAAAAACTCTCCTTTCCCCTTACACTAGAAACAGTAAGATTACCCATTAAGGTAGGCGTTCCAATTTGCTCCCAGTCAGCATATACCAGAATATTTTTTTTATCATTCGTAGCCATATAACATTATTTTTTGGGCGCACGCTCTTTCACTATTAACCCCAAGTCTTGTAGCTTTCTTCCTAGTAAATCATCATCTGCAATTTTCAGTAAATCCTTTTCTAAGTGTAGCACAAATAAAACTTGAGCATAAGCACCCATAGAAACAGTTGGCAACCCTTTCTCGATTGATAATAGAGTAGGTCTACTAATACTTGCTCTTTCAGCTACTTGCTCAGTACTCAACTTCCTTCGCAACCTAGCTAACTTAATATTCTCCCCTAGTACGCCCAATAACTTAGCTACTGAAGGTACAACCAATTGTGTTGATTTTTTCATAATGTAAATTATGTTTTACAAATATAGCACTTTTGTAAACCTTATTTTACGTTAATTTATAGAAAATCACTCCATAAACCCCTTCTGCGAAGCAATATAACCTAGTGGACGAACAATGGTGATATAGTACTCGCCCTTAATGGCGTCTACTGTTAGGTCATGCCGCTGACCTGGTTTTAAGGTGGGAATCCCATATGCTTTTGATTGCAAATAATTATCGGTCTTGCTTGAAATGTATAGCGAGTATCCTTTCACTGTATGCTGCGGCAAACCAACACTTCCATAAAGCGTAATGTTCAACTTACCCTTTCCTCCACCTGATACATGTTGTATTTCAACAGGAGTAGATTGCTCGCGTAACACTTTCATAGATGGTTTTGAATTTCCATACATATCGTACACCCCATGAATTCTTCTCCTGAATTTTCCAATATCAGTTGTACCAGGATAATGCGTTCTGTAATCGGTTAAGTCAAAATAAATAGCGCCTTCTACATACGGCTTGCTTTCATAAATGGCCATATGGTAAATCAAGTCTTCTACCCTGCGTTCATCACCTCCTTTAAAATTTGGCTCGCACAATCCAAACTCTGAAATGAAAAATGGTTTAGTAGGATAACTCTGGTGTACACTATCCAAATACAAATGAATTTTTCCGGTTGGAATACTCCACCAACTTCCTCCATATTCATTCATCATTAAATAATCTCCATCAGCCGCAGCATCAGGAACAAACTTGGGATTATTGTAATAACTCGTAGTTAATGTATTGCTCACATAAGCCGTGTTTCGGCTGGGATCCAATTCCCTAGCGCGTTTCATTAAAGTTGCAATCATGGGTTTCATATCTGCATCTCTTGCCCGTAATTCATTACCGGCTCCCCATGAAAAAATACTGGGATGATTATACATATTCGAAACCATTCTTTCTAATTGAGAAAGGGCAATTGTTTGTATGGTTTCATTGGCAGGTGTTTCAGGCCCCCATAATGGAACTTCTTGTTGTACTAGAATTCCATTGCGATCACAGAAATCATAAAACAAATCATCTTGCTGAAAATGTTGACGCGTAAAAATGGCATTCACGTCTTTCATCAATTTGCAATTCGCCAATATCACTGAATCGGTTTCTG